>Ga0115561_1000377_pt1 | contig 35426 bp, 29 predicted proteins | sample COGITO_mtgs_1105_4_FD_87201 | JGI IMG/M metagenome (GOLD analysis project Ga0115561, IMG submission 87201) | Pelagic marine microbial communities from North Sea - COGITO_mtgs_110512 | ecosystem: Environmental > Aquatic > Marine > Epipelagic | place: Germany:Helgoland, sampling site Kabeltonne...
ACATCATCAGTCAGCATTAATAAAATGTCGGGTGTGTTTAACTCATCAGGCGGAGTGGACATTTTGAGTCGAGGCTCAACATAGCGCACTGTGTCGTAGGCAAAATAGCCGACAAAGCCTCCAAAAAAAGCCGGCAAATCTGGCAAATCGGGTACAGAGTAACGCTGCTGAAACTGCTCTACAAAATCCAGAGGGTCGGCCATTTTCGTGTGCTCTAACTCACGACCAGCCGATTCGACAGATATCTCCTCACCAAAGACCTTGAGCACAACCTTGCAGGGCAGCCCAATAATCGAGTAACGGCCCCATTTTTCGCCACCCTGAACCGACTCAAACAAAAATGAATAAGGCCCAGTAGCGAGTTTAGCGTAAGCGCTAACTGGCGTATCTAAGTCAGCCATCACTACTTGCGTAAGCGGAATGCGGTTATAGCCTTCTTGCGCCAACGCATAAAATTGTTGAAATTGCATAGTACTTCCGAAGAATATCGATGAAACGGTCGGGGCTTAGCATAGACAGTGTTTCAGCCACGCACACAGCCCAGCGGCAAGCTAACTGCGGATTGGCCATCGCCAGCTGCCGACCTGCCACACGCAGTGCACACTGATAAGCGCATGGCATTTGTTACCCAATTTTTGTTTACAAGCCATTGCTCTCTAGCCAGGGAGGTTGAATTTACCGTTTGAGACAGCGCTCATTAACGAGCGAGTAGTCTATTGTAGCCCAGCACAGCCAGCAGACAAAGCGCTGCCCTGAGCGATCGCCTGAAGACCTGCAAGCGCTTATCAGATCATAGAATGAAGGAGTGAAAGGTTTTAGCAGCATGTCGCTGAATCTGTTATTAACAGCTAAATTCCAAGAATAAGGCTGATGCGCCAAAGATAAAGACGCAAGTTTCAAGTCATGCGAGAACAAAAAACCCACCCCAAATGACATTTTTGCTTGAAAAACAGACAAGTCTCGTGTAGTTTACTTATCAACTACGAGTAGTTCGGTGAATTACACAGCCTAGTGTTGTCTAATTGTATGTCCTGGAGGAGCCGCAACTAAGATCGTAGCCAGGCTCTCCCCCGAGCCGCTCCTTTATCTCCCTAACACTGCCTTCAACGCTTATTAAGCCTTACCCAACTCTAATCGCATTTGCGCAATGGCGCTGGCGTAATCGTCACTATTAAAAATGGCTGAGCCTGCCACGAAAGTGTCAGCTCCAGCCGCCGCAATTGCAGCAATATTGTTGATCCCAACACCCCCATCAACCTCAAGACGTATTTCGCGATCAACCGAATCGATAAGCTCACGCGCTTCAGCCAGCTTGGATAAGGTAGACGGAATGAATGATTGACCACCAAAACCTGGATTGACCGACATCAATAGCAGCATATCGATTTTATCCATCACGTAGCTCGCCGCATCAAGCGTGGTGGCTGGATTAAATACGAGGCCCGCTTTACAGCCTGCATCACGAATTAATTGCAGCGATCGGTCCACATGCTGACTGGCCTCAGGGTGAAAAGTAATATAAGTTGCACCCGCATCAGCAAAATCACCGATAATGCGGTCGACCGGACTCACCATAAGGTGCACATCAATGGGGGCAGTCACGCCATATTGTCGCAATGCCTTGCAAACCATTGGGCCAATTGTCAGATTGGGGACATAGTGATTGTCCATAACATCAAAATGAATAATATCGGCCCCAGCAGCGAGCACATCGTCCACTTCCTGCCCTAAACGTGCAAAATCGGCTGACAATATCGATGGGGCAATTTTATAATCAAGCATAAGTAGGCAACCTAATAAAGTTTTTGGATAACGCTGTTCAATAGACTTCGGCAAATCATCCTAATGATATATCTAACTCAACCTCTAGAGCATCGCTCATTTATGTGCCTTACAACCCAAACACCAGCCGCACCACATTCACCCCAACAGCAACAGGAGTGGGCGCGCCCTTGGGTTCAGCGTTATAACCTCACCTATAGCCATACTCACCTGCAATTTTACGCACAAATCGCGCTCCTCTACAGGCGATTAATTCACGCCATCAAACCATTTTCGCCCACCTTTCATAGCGCTAGTTTATTGCTCCTGACACTGCTTACTGCCGCAAATTGTTACAGCCAACCCGATGAAGGCGAGGCACAAACATCCGCCGATGATAGCGTCGCCAACGATACCCGTGTGATTCAAAGAACTGTGCCCGCGCCAGAACAAGAGTGGATGCAGGCCTACATGGGCGATGAAAACAGCAACAACGCCTCCAACAACATAATTAGCAACAAAGACGCCGGCGCTATGTGGCTGGGAGAGGGCAACGAAGCTTTTATTGGGCTATTTAATCCTGCTGCAACGCCCTATCAAATGAGTGTGCTGCTGCTCAGCAGCAAGCCGTCGGAGTTAACGCAAACCAACATCTTTCGCCAACTCTATCTCGACCTACCTTTATACGGCTGGTCAACGCTTAACATATTGCTGCCAGCCACGCTCTTAACGCCGGAGTTACCCGAGCGAGTGATTGGGCCAGGTGGTTTAATGCCCACAAGCGCAAACAATGAAGCGGAAACGCCCGATAAGGCATCCGAATCGACGGCTGCAGCGCCGCCCAGCGAAGGTGACGCAGCAACCACCAATATAGCGCCACCTAGCGCAACTGATATAGCCGCACAGCGCATTCAAGCCGGTAACCAATGGTTACTAGATAAAGGGGCTGGCTCACTTACGATTATTGCTGACGAAAACACTCTGCAGTGGGCCATTGACGCGAGCATTGCCAATACCGCTACAACAAGTGGCCTGGTTCTTTGGAAATTGGCTCTGGATGAACTCAATGCCGGAGCCTTAACTGCTCTGCGGGAAAGTCGCGTCTCTATTCTCGATGTAATAAGTGAGCAATCTAAACCGCGCGAATTGCTCGAGCGCAAACAAACTTTTGCACGCGCAGGCTTCACCAACGACTACCGGTATATTATTGTGCCCGCAGGCGATGTAGACATTACCTATACTCATACCAGCAAAAGAATTCGACACTGGCTCAATACAGAGTTTAAAAAATTCTAGTTAGCCAAGGCGGCTATTCAACAATTCAAATCGCTCAATAGTGCCGACATCTTCCCAGTCACCGGCATAGTACTCACCAATCACACGACCGGCCTCAATGGCTTTTTGCAGCAAGGGCAGCAGCGGCAAGCGACCCGGCTCTAAGCCTGCAAACAAATGCTTAGACAAAACAGATAACCCAGAAAATGTCAGCAACTCGCCCGGCGCTTGCAGGGCAACTTGCCCGTGGCTGGTGCTTGAATGCGGCAAATAAAAGTCACCGTGCGATTTAAAGTCCGGCGTATCGATCATCACTAAATGTGCCAGATTATCACCTAGCTCTTTATTTACGAGCGCCTTTAAATGATAGTCAGTCCACACATCGGTATTCACCACAATAAAATCATCGCAATCTGAGCATAGCAATGGCAGCGCTTGAAGAATCCCCCCCGCTGTTTCCAAAGCACCACCGGCCTCAGAAGAGTAATGGATCGATAAGCCATAGCGCGACCCATCACCCAGCGCAGCAATAATTTGCTCACCTAGGTGCGCATAATTAATAACAACCTCTTCAACACCGGCCTCAACCAAACTAGACAAATGATGCTCGATAAGCGCTTTTCCAGCCACTTTAACTAACGGTTTTGGTATATGATCGGTGAGCGGTCGCATACGCTCGCCACGCCCTGCGGCCAACAAAATAGCCTTGCGTATTTTTTTAAACGAAGGGCCCTTCATCACTTGGGACATAGCTCCAACCACTTTATCACTTGGGCTCTCTGCGGCTGCAGTTCAGCATAGCGTGACATTACATCTCGCACGTAGCCTGAAAACTGCGGCAGCAGCTCTAGGTAGCCTGACTTTTCATCACGATAATACAACCTTGAAAAAATCCCAATAATCTTTAAATTACGCTGCAAACCCATCAAATCGCAATAACGCAGCCATTGCTCAGACTGCAACTGAGGCGCCAAGCTAGGCCGAGCCTGCTCGACCCATTGCTCAATCTCTTCACGCGACCAACTCACATAACGATCCCACAACCACGAAGCCAAATCATAACTGGCCGGGCCGAGCACGGCGTCTTGAAAATCAATGATGCCTAGCTCGCCGTTATTGAGTACTTGCAAATTACAGCTATGAAAATCGCGGTGCACAAAGCATTGCGGCTGACTACTCGCCACCTCAACAAGTAGATCACAAAGGCTATCCCACAGCACCCGCTCATCAACCGCTAAAGTATGTCGGCAATGCCGCTGAAGAAACCAATTGGTAAACAGGTCCAACTCGCTACGCAGGCTAGCCCCATCCAACACAGGCAAGCCCTGAGTGCCCACGCGCGACATACCTTCCAACAGCGGCAAGATTTGTTCAAATAAAGATTGCCCCGGGGTATTCGATAAATGCTGCTTCAGCATGCAGTCACCAAAATCCTCAATTAACAAAAAGCCAGCCTCGAGGTCTTGGGCATAAATGCTGGGAACACGGAGATTCGCGGCCCGTATTTTATGGGCAACCGCAACAAAAGTAGCGGCGTCCTCATGCTCAGGCGGAGCGTCCATGACAATATAACTGTGTTTGTCGGCGGTTAGCCGGAAGTAACGTCGAAAACTCGCATCGCCCGCTATCATGACCCAGCTTGATGCAATATCGGCCAGCGCAACTTGGCGCTCGAGTATGGCCACCTGCGCGACAGCCCACTCCTTCAGCAATGGCATTCTATTTTTATAAGACAGTGTTTTGCTCTCCACCCAGCCCCCAATTTACCCCTGACACTTAATTGCAGCCCTTTCGCCCCGCCCGTGCAGACCCCGTGACATTGAGTATGGGGCAAAAACACAACCGTTAGCTTAGATTAGCGTCGCATTATGCTTTATCATCAAAAGTTCAAGCATAGGGTCGCAGGGCTTTACGAGTCTCGCGCCGCCAGATAACAACCATTATCACCGCGCAAACCACACCAAGCATGGTACTGAATCTCGCCATCAAGGGTCAAAAAATTGCCGCTACAAATAACAACCTTCGCTTTGCTTATTCGCCGCGCGCCAAGCAAAGCTCTATCTTGCACCGCGGCAAGCTTGGCGTGCGCAGGGCTGATGGGCGTTACACCTATGGATGTGCTCGCTAAATCTGTTATTGCGCAAACAAAATCGCAGCACGCCCAAACCGTTTGGCATTGCACTGATGAGTCTGATGGCACGGCGCTTACGCGTATTTGCCAACCAGAAACTGCCGCACCAAAGACCGAGCCAGCCGCCCCAGTACCCGTTGCGACGCCAGACTCCCCTGCAAGCTATCCGTCGAACGATGCGCCAATCACCACAGTGGAGTTAATCGTTCCTGCGTCCAGCGACTCAGCTAAGCCGACCCTGCCCGTTGATGGCCCATCAGCCCAAGCGGCGGCTATACCCGCAAACCCTTGCAGCCAAGGCTCGGCACCGGCCACCGCGCGGACAACGCAAAATTCACTGGATCTCAGCAGTACTTTACCTGTTGCGGCCAGCGCTGAAGAAGTCGCTATTCAAGATACGGTCGCACAGTTTGATGGCAATGTAGAATTTGTGCGCGGCGACGCAACGCTACTGGCCAACCAAGCCATTTATAACCGCGAATCACAGTTTATTGAACTGCGCGGCGACGTCGTGGCTAGCACGCCGTTTGCAATGGTGTATGGGAGTCGCGCCGAGATCAATTTACTCGACAACTCCAGTTATATTGAAGAAGCCACTTATCAACTCAATGCCGATGGCATGCGGGGCTCCGCCAATAGCGTAAGCATTGATCCCAGCAAACGCGTCAAAATCGAGCAGGGCTCTTACACGCGTTGCCCAGCCAGCAACAAAGTCTGGCAAGTGCAAGCCAAAACCCTCAATCTAGATCCGCAAAGTGGCCAAGGCGTTGCCACTAATGCCCAATTAAAGATTTATGATGTGCCCGTTTTTTACCTCCCCTATGCGCGCTTTCCCATTGGCGATCAAAGGCAATCGGGCTTATTGTTTCCACGCCTGGCAGATACCAACTCAGGCGTTGATTTTGCAGTGCCCTACTACCTCAACTTGGCCACCAATATTGACGCCACCCTCATACCCCGTTACAAAGAAAACAGTGGTTACCTCACGGAAGCGACACTGCGCTGGCTCAATCCTTTTGATGAATGGGAGCTCAATACAGCCTATTTAGATCGCGATGAGCAACTTAACGACAGTCGATGGCTCGTTGATATTAAGGAAATTGGCGCAACTGATAGCGGTTTTAGCTCCGCAATTAATTTCACCAAAATCAGTGACATTGACTACCTGCGCGATCTCGACACCACCAGTCTCTCTGTCAACCGAGCCACCCATCTGAGCCAGCAAGCACGCCTTGCTTATGACAATACGCGCTGGTCAGTTGGCGCCAGTGTTCAGCAATATCAAACTATTGATATCAATCTTGATAATGAGCAGCGCCCCTATGAAACCCGGCCTGAACTTTGGGTTAACTATCAAACGCTACCGCAGCCTTTTACCATTGGGGCCAAAGCCGAACTGCGCCTTGCGTCTTACGAACACGTTGATTTAGTCGATGGAGACCGCGGCTATGGCAATATAGAATTTGATCTCCCTATGCGCTGGGCTGGATTAACACTAACACCGACGTTGGGCATACAACATCTCGATTACCGCCTGTCTGCCGACAGCACCACCGATAATACTCAAAATAACAACTCTTCTTTTACTGCCAGCTACGGCTCCCTAGATATGCAAACGGTTTTTGAAAAACCAATCTATCGCGGCAATACTCTGACAAAAATCAATACCATAGAACCGCGCTTGCGTTACTTTTATCGCGGTATCACTAGCAATAAGACCGAGCAACAAAATACACCACTGCTTGATAGCGATTGGTTAACCGTCGACAAGAACCTGTTACACCGAGATTCGCGCTATAGCGGCTATGACGTGTTGGAAGACAGTAACCAACTAGCAGCTTCTATCACGCGTAAAAGCTATAACAGTCAAGGCTTGCAACGCACGGCACTTACCATTGGCCAATTATTTTATTTTCAAGATATGCTCAGCAATGGCAGCGACCTGACGAACTCTTTTGCCAATGAGCCCCCAGCGTCCAATAGCTCGAGCAGGCACTCGGCACTCATCGCTGAAATTGAAGTTGCAGGCCCCAGTCGCAGCGGCTTATACAGCATCGGCTCGTTACAATGGGATAGCGAACAAAACCAGGTCGAGTATGGCGCTTGGAGCTTGCGCTATCGCTCACCTGCCGGTGGCAACGTTCAACGGGGCATCAGCGTGGCCAACCTTGGCTATCGGTACCGTAAAAACAACATCAATCAGCCTCAACTCACTCGCGATATTGAACAAGTTGATGCAAGTGTGGTCTCTGCTATCAATAGTCAGTGGGGGATGCTAGGTCGCTATCAGTATGATCTTGCCAATCACCGCAGTATTGAAACGTTGGCGGGCTTACAATTTAATGACTGCTGCATACAGTTGCGATTGGTTTACCGCGATGGGGTAATATATGAGCCTAACGCAACACTCAGTGACAGCTTGACCAATCCGGAACGAGACCGCAGCATTTATTTTCAAATCGAGTTTAAAGGCCTAGCTGGTGTAGGTCGCGCACTCGAAAACGTACTTGAGGAATCTATTTTTGGCTACCGTGCCCCATAAAATTTCACGCAGCTTGCGTGCCTTGCAAAACCGCAGCCGGCTTTTTTGTTTGGTGTCGGCACTTATATTTTGCAATATTAGCTATGCCGAATACCAACTACTAGATCAAATCGTCGCAATCGCTGAAGATGACGCTGTATTGGCAAGCGACGTACGAAGCAAAATGCAGCAAATTAAAAATACGCTTGCCCAGCGTGGCGCCACCTTACCGCCCGACAACATTTTGTATGAGCAGGTACTCGAGCGCGCCATTATCGATTCATTGCAACTACAACGCGCCTATAAAAGCGGCATGCGCATATCTGACCAAGAGCTCAACGAAGCCATGGAGCGCATTGCCGCGCAAAATCGTGTGTCGTTACAACAATTCAGGCTGCTGCTCGAGCAACAAGGACAGTCTTACGTAGCCGCCCGCGAACAAACTCGAAAAGAGATGCTGCTTCGCAATATTCAACAGCGCAGTGTCATGCGCAAAATTAACATTACTGAAAGTGAAGTTGAAAACTTTCTCAATTCAGAGCAAGGCCGCACACTACTAGAGCCAGAATATAATATTGACCATATTTTACTTCCGATTGCCGCTGGCGCTAGTGCAGCCGAAAAACAAAGCGCTTTGCAAAATATCACTGAGCTGCAAGCGCTCGCCGCAGATGGGAAATTCATTGATATCAAGCAGCAAATTACTGCTGCCGGCGCCCAGCATGCGCCATTAGGTTGGCGAACACTGGAAGCCGTGCCATCACTATTTGAAACTACCGTAAGCGAACTTACCGCGGAGGTCGTCAGCGACCCCATCAGCAGTGATAGCGGCTTGCATCTGATAAAAATCATCTCTCAACGCGGCGGGGTACAACAATCTAACATCGAAACACTTGTGCGGCATATTTTGATCAAACCCAATGAAATCCGCAATGAAGACGAAGCCAGCGATTTAATTCTAGAAATTAGACGCCAGCTCGATGAAGGCGAGTCATTTGCGGCGCTGGCCAAACAATATTCTGACGATCCGGGCTCCGCACTAGCCGGCGGTGAACTCGGCTGGAACCAGCCAGGCAAACTTGTACCCGCCTTTGAGGCCATGATGGATATCACACCCATTGGCGAAACCAGCCAACCGTTCGAGTCACTTTTTGGCTGGCATATTGTGGAAGTTATCGACCGTAGAGAAAAAGATTTTTCTACCGAACGCGCCCAGCAGCGTGCTCGCATGGCAATTGCCGAAAATAAATATGACGACGAACTCAACAACTGGCTCCAGCAATTGCGTGACGACTCGTTTGTCGAAATCAAATAATCATTCAAACTTTTGCGTGATTTATTTAGCCGCCTGCTGAACCAAATAGAGTCTGCCCCTTACCGAGCTTACGATCCATGAGTACAGCACTGCCAACCATTGCCATCACACCGGGAGAGCCTGCCGGTATTGGCCCAGATCTTTTGGTGCAGTTAGCGCAACTGCCGCATCACGCCCAATTAGTTGCTTTTGCTAATGCCGACCTGCTCGCTGACCGAGCCAAGCGACTGAGCCTACCCCTTGAATTAACCTCTTTTAATACTGATTGCCGACAAGCTAGCACGGGGCAGGGAAAGTTATCTATTGTTGAAAGTGATCTTGCTGTCATTCCACAACCAGGGCAAGGCACTGCGGCTAGCGCATCCTATGTCATCAATACACTTGATCAAGCTATCGAGCACGCCAAGCGGCAACAAGTCGATGCGTTAGTCACGGGGCCGATCAACAAACATTTAATCAATACAGGCACATCAACTACGCAGCACTTTACTGGTCACACCGAGTATCTTGCACAGCAAACGGCAACGCCGCGTGTTGTGATGATGCTAGCGGTCGAAAATCCGCCGCATTTACCGCAGCCATTGCGCGTTGCACTGGCGACCACGCACCTGCCTCTGCGTGACGTTCCTGCTGCCATCACCTACGAGACCATTGAGCAAACACTTATTATTTTGCATCAAGCACTTATTGAACAATTTAGTATCGCGCAACCCCGTATATTAATTTGTGGGCTCAACCCTCATGCCGGCGAGCAAGGGGATTTAGGTAGCGAGGAAATAGACGTTATTCAGCCATGTATAGAAGCACTACGAACCCAGGGTTTCGATCTTTCCGATGCTATGCCAGCCGACACGCTTTTTACTTCGCACCACTTAAATCAGGCCGATGCTGTACTCGCTATGTATCATGATCAAGGACTACCCGTACTCAAATCCCATGGCTTTGGCGAGTCTGTCAACATTACACTGGGCCTGCCATTTATTCGCACTTCGGTTGACCATGGCACTGCATTCGATTTAGCTGGTACTGGACGCGCTAATATTGGCAGCTTACAAGCCGCCATTGCCTGCGCCATTAACCTGAGCGCCAAGCGATATGAACACTAAACCTGTGTCAGTCAACTCGCATCGCGCGCGCAAGCGCTTTGGGCAAAATTTTTTACACGATGAAAATATCATTGCGCGTATCGTACGAGCAGTGACTCCACGAGCAGGTGAACATCTGGTTGAAATAGGTCCAGGGCAAGGGGCACTCACCCAACCCTTGCTTGAAGCTCTCGGAGAGGCCGGGCAACTAAGCTTAATTGAGATCGATCGTGACTTGGTGTCCATTCTAGAAAAAACGTTTGCGCGAACAACTAACGTCAAGCTAATACAAGCCGACGCCTTATCGTTTGATTTTTTACCCTTGGCCACTAACAAACAACCACTGCGCATTGTTGGTAACTTGCCCTACAATATTTCAACCCCGCTGCTGTTCCATCTTTTGCAACAGAATTTAGACCACCAGCAGGCAGGACAAATAGTTGGTGATAGCAGTGCGGCGCGAAGCGATTCGGCACAGGGTGCCGCACCCTTATTTAGCGATATGCATTTTATGCTGCAGCAAGAAGTCGTACAGCGTATTTGCGCGGAACCTGGCAGCAAACAGTATGGCCGTCTCAGCGTCATGACTCAATATTTTTGCCAAACTGAATCGCTTTTTACTGTACCACCCAGCGCTTTCTCACCCCAACCCAAGGTGCTCTCGGCAATCGTGCGTTTAATGCCCCACCAGCAACAGCCCCATGTTGCACACAACAACAAGACTTTTGCAGCCGTAGTAAAAACAGCTTTCGCGCAACGACGAAAAACATTAAAAAATAATTTACGTGCGTTAATTGTCGACTCTGCACTGCGCGATTTAGACATTGATCCCGGCGCACGCGCTGAAACACTGCCATTGGCTGACTTTGTGGCCATTAGTAATGCAATTGATGCAAGCTAACCCGAAACCTTATCACTAGTACGGCATAATTAAATCTTATGAACACTGAAACAACTGAAAGCAGCGAATGGCAAAAAAATATTGAGATCGCGGTTGCTCCGCGTTATCTCGCCGAGCAATCTAGTCCCGAACAAGCCGAATATGTATTTGCCTACACCGTTGAGGTGAGCAACCTTGGCAGCGAGCCCGTTCAATTGCTCTCGCGCCACTGGATCATCACCGATGGCAATAACCATGTGCGCGAAGTTGAGGGCGAAGGTGTCGTTGGCGAGCAACCCCATATACCGCCAGGCACAACTTATCGCTATAGTAGCGGTGCCATATTGGCCACGAACACTGGGACTATGGAGGGCGGCTACACCATGCGCGCTGAATCAGGATTAGTATTTGACGCCATCATTCACCCCTTCGGCCTAATACACCCAAGCGCCCTGCATTAAGAGTCCGAGGCAATGAAGGGGTTTTGCAGCTGTATAAAATCCAAACCAACAACAAATAGCTAAATATTAATGACCAATATTCAGAGAATTTATGTCTGTATATGCAGTCGGTGACATCCAAGGTTGCTACCGAGAATTAATGGAAGTGTTAGATCAAGTCGCTTTCAACCCCTCGCACGATCAACTGTGGGCAGTAGGCGACCTTATAAATCGAGGCCCCGACTCCAAGGCCGTATTACGCTTTTTATATGACAACAAACAGGCCGTGCGCTGCGTATTAGGCAACCATGACTTGCATTTTCTGGCTGTTTATCATGGCGAAAGAAAAGCCCGACGTAACGACACCTTTGAAAAATTACTAGCTGCATCACATTGCGATGAGTGGATAAACTGGCTGCAACAGCAGCCGCTATGCTGGCATGATGAAACGCTCAACTACACCATGGTGCATGCAGGCATCGCACCCCAGTGGACACTACAAGATGCCCTTCGCTACTCAGCTGAAGTTCAGGCTGTCTTACAGAGTCAGCACGCCTCTGAATTTCTGCAGCATATGTATGGCAACGAGCCCAACGCTTGGAGCGACGACCTTAAAGATGAAGCTCGGTTACGTTGCATCACCAATTACTTTACCCGCATGCGCTTAGTTGATGGCAGTGGCGCACTCAATCTAGACTACGCCAATGATTTAGCGCAAGTGCCTGATGGCTACTACCCCTGGTTTTTACACCCACAGCGCGCCGCCACCGAGCAGAGGATTATCTTTGGTCATTGGGCCGCGCTAGACGGGTACGTCAACAACCATAATTTATTCGGCCTAGACACCGGCTGTGCATGGGGTCGGTCACTAACACTGATGCAGCTCGAGTCTCACGATCTTTTTTTGGCGCAGGCCCAAAGTTAAGCTTATGCAAATTTATAAAGTTGGCGGCGCTGTCCGCGATGAATTACTTGGACTTAAAGTCGTTGAGATAGACTGGGTGGTGGTAGGCGCCACACCTAAGCAAATGCTTGAGCTGGGCTATCAACAGGTTGGCAAAAACTTTCCAGTCTTTTTACATCCTGAGACGAAAGAAGAATATGCACTTGCTCGCACCGAGAAAAAAATTGCCTCAGGCCACACTGGTTTTAGCATTGATGCGAACCCTAACGTCACCCTCGAAGAAGATTTGTCGCGCCGTGACCTCACCATCAATGCTATTGCTCGCGACGCCGGTGGCCGCTTAATCGACCCCTATGGGGGCATCGACGATCTCAACCAAGGCTTACTAAAGCATGTTTCGCACGCATTTGTCGAAGACCCTCTTCGCGTTTTACGTGTGGCTCGGTTTCATGCCAAGCTGCATCATTTAAACTTTACCATTGCCGATGAAACGTTTGAAATCATGAAAGCCATCAGCGGCTCAGGTGAACTCGAAACTTTACCGGGCGAGCGAATTTGGCGTGAATTTGAAAAAGGCCTGAAAGAACAGTCGCCACATAAGTTTATTGAAACACTCTATCGCTGCAATGCCCTTGAAGTCTTAATACCATCACTGGATCGACGCTGGCATCATGCCGATAACATGCGTGAAGTAATAGAAAAGATTGGTGAGCGAACACTAGCGGGATTATCGTATGCAGCCAAAACAAACGCCTCTGGCGTGGTGCGCTGGGCGATTTGCTGTCATGGCTTAGCCCAAGATCTACAACCTAAAAACATTGCCTCACAAAAAGTACACGATGCAAAAAATGTGGGCCTTGAAGTAGAGCGAATATGCAAAAAAATGCACACCCCCAACGAACACGCACGCATCGCCACGCTTAGTGCCAAGTACATCATGTTAATTATGCAAGCCAAGACAGCGAGGCCGGATGCGATCGTGCAGCTGCTAGATGCCTGCGATGCATGGCGCAAACCCGAGCAATTTGGGCTGCTACTACAAGTGGCCGAGAGCCTGCTGGCGACACACTCAGATCAAGCAAAAAATGGCGCCGCATCTATTACATTTTTACGTCAGTCGCTCAGCGCCTGCCAAAAAATTAATGCGCGGGAGTTTGTAAACAACGGCTTACAAGGAGAAGCAGTAGGGGCTGCCATTGCTAACGCACGCAAAATAATCGTGGCCGACTTAAAAAAACAATTTAATCACTAATAATCGACCGGCAAGATATCCCACCGAACACCACCTAAAGCGCAACCGATAAAGCTTGCATCAATTACGAAGAAATTCGCATGTAATCCCTGCACAACTTGCATTGGCTATGGCTTGTGGCTTTCTAACGGTGAGCATTAGCTTACCAATAGGAGGGAATTGTTGAATTAGATATTCGCCCAAACAATGCAATAGCGACTCTAAGAGTAAGGAGGTCGACTCTTTCACAAACGATTCAATGCAAACCGCTACCGCTGCGTAATCAAGCGCATCGACAATTTCATCCGATGTTGCAACGGCAGCAACATCAACATCCATCACTACATCAAAAATAAGTAGCTGTTCAACTTCGCGTTCCCAATCACAAATACCAATGACGGTTTCAACCTGTAAACGTTCGATAAAAATAGTAGCCATAGTACGAAGTAACAACCTCTATAAAGAATAATGTGAACAGCAAGCTCGACTTAGAGCGGTGCTAAATCAGTAAGCGGCCAGCGCGGGTGAACATCAATGGCGAGCGATTCGCATTGCCCAGCGTCTAATCGCCTTGCGCCAGCTAAGGCGATCATTGCTCCATTGTCGGTGCAGTATTCAGGCCGCGCATAAAACAATTGGGCATTATTTTTTTTGGCCATTGTTTCCAGCTCTACACGCAAAATGGTATTGGCGCTTACGCCGCCAGCAATCACGAGCCGCGAGCGATTCGTTTGCTGCAGTGCTCGCTTACATTTAATCGACAACGTGCTCACAACCGCCTGCTCAAAGGCATGAGCAATATCGGCACACGTTTGCGGATCCAACTCGCCCGCTGCATTGGACTCGGCTCGAATAACATTTTTAGCAAACGTTTTAAGCCCGCTAAAACTAAAGTCCAAGCCTGGCCGATTGACCATAGGTCGCGGGAATGTAAAACGACCCGGATTACCCTGCTTGGCCAATTGCGCAATTTGCGGCCCACCCGGATAAGGCAAACCGAGCAACTTGGCGGTTTTATCGAAGGCCTCACCGGCCGCATCATCAACCGATTCACCGAGCAAAGCATAGTGACCAATGGCTTGCACATCGACCAATTGGGTATGACCACCCGACACCAGCAAGGCAACAAAAGGAAACTCTGGTGGATTATCCTCAAGCATAGGTGCCAGCAGGTGGCCTTCCATGTGATGAACGCCCACCGCAGGAACACCCCAGCCCATAGCTAGCGAGCGCCCCAGTGAAGCCCCCACTAATAAAGCACCAATCAAGCCCGGCCCAGCGGTGTAAGCAACACCATCTATCTGCTTGGCAGTAATACCGGCCTGCTGCATCAGCGCTTCAATCATAGGCAAAGTTTTCACAATATGATCACGCGAAGCCAGCTCGGGCACGACGCCACCGTACTCAACATGCAATTCAATTTGGCTATGCAGCGCGTCGGCTAACAAGCCTCGCTTTGTGTCGTACAAAGCAATGCCTGTTTCATCACAAGACGTTTCAATACCGAGAACTAACATTGGATCGTAACCATAGTGACTATTGGTTTAAATTACATATCACGATGTGACATCGTTAAGCGATTTAGTGCGCGTTAAAAACTCAATTAAGGCGCGCCTGCGGTGTTGAGTCGGGTCACGCGATAAGTACCGCCTTGCGACAATAACTTGACCTCATCGCCCGCAACAATCGGAGCCGCCTTAGGGTCAAATGCCTGCACGACCGAGATCACATCGCCTTTGTCCAGCCGGATAGTATATTCGCGACCGTTAGCACGCGTTGCAGCTTCCTCTAATTTTGCACCAACAACAGCGCCCACCGCGCCCGCCAGCACTGCAGCAATCTCTCCGCCTGCGCCGCTGCCTGTGCTACCACCGGCTATACCGCCAACAGCACCACCAACAAGTCCGCCAGCGCCACTTTTGGTACCTTCTATAGTTATTTCAGTTACCTCTATCACTTTTCCAATTTGAACTTGCTGCACCGTGCGGGCCTCACCGCGCGAATAACTAGTGCCGGTTTGCGTAGCCGGAACGCAACCCAACAGAGTGAAGACCAGTACCGCCCCAAGCAGTCGATTTACAGAACTCACGAACATAGAACTCTCCTATTTTTTAAACGCTTAAAAATAAACAGCCCAACATCAAAAGCCAGCTAGGACATACCATTAATTGTAGCGGCCATTATTGCAAAATCGGGGCGCCGCCGCGCTAATTGGCACCGGCATTTGTTAAGATCGTTACAATGCACACTCAACGAGCGCAAGAACACTGGGCAAACATTTACCAAGCCCTGTAATGGTGATTCAGCGTTTGCTACGACCGCTCAAGGCTGATTCTGGGTAGGTCAAGACTGCCCATCCAGCCCAAGGCTAAAGTCATCCGACTCAAGGCAGTTTAATCCCAGCTCAAACCTTCTTAAGGGCAGCTCAAGGCTACTTCAGGGCGGCTAAATGCCATTTGGAGCCAGCTTTGTGCAAAAACGCCAAGACTTAGGGCAAACCGGCTTTGCATTTAGGCGGCAAGGTGTTTAGAATTGCGCCCCCACGCGAGTAGGCTGTTTATTAAACCTCAGTCACGATGCGTAGGAACGAAATTAAGCACATGTATTCAGAAGTGCTAAGCTACTGAATAATATATATTTTTCACAAAAAATTACTACGGTCAAAACGATACGATGCCACAAGTTAAAGTCAAAGATAACGAGCCCTTCGATATAGCCCTAAGACGCTTCAAGCGCTCTTGCGAAAAATCAGGCGTAATTGCCGAAGTTAGACGTCGTGAATTTTATGAAAAACCCACGTCTGTGCGAAAGCGTAAAGCTGCTGCCGCTGTAAAGCGTCACCAGAAGAAAGTAGGCCGCGACATACGCTCGCGCGTGCGCCTTTACTAGGTAGCTAGTAACACCGCTTAATAAAAAGCCCGGCTTACTAGCCGGGCTTTTTCGTTTTACACAAGCCACCATTGAAATAATGATGAACCATGCCCACTCGACTCCCCAGCGTGAGTGGACAGCTGAAGATAATCTCGCGCTACTTCCTTGCAAAGGTTAAGGAGATTCCATCAACAGGGTATACTGAACCTGATAGGACAATAATGGAGCCACACCGTGAGCAAATCAGAAAGTAAAATTATTATCGAGCAAGCCATGAAAACCGCGATGCGCGCCAAAGACAAAGAACGCTTAGGCACCATCAGGCTCATCTTGGCAGAGATTAAACGAATAGAAGTGGACGAGCGCATAGATTTAGATGGTCCGGCCATTATTGTATTGCTAGACAAGATGCTTAAGCAGCGCAGAGATTCAATCTCTCAGTTTGAACAAGCTGGCCGCGATGATCTAGCCAACAAAGAAGCCAGCGAAATTGAAGTTATCCAATCCTTTCTGCCCGCTCAACTTAGTGATACAGAAATCAGCCAGCTAATTGATGACGCCATAGCGCAGAGTGGCGCACAAGGCATGCAGGACATGGGCAAAGTGATGGGCTTGCTTAAACCCCAACTACAAGGTCGCGCCAACATTGGCCAGGTAAGCGGCGATATCAAAAAACGGCTTGCGTAAAATGTCGTGTGTAATCACCACGCACTGCGCAAGTCCTACAGGGTCTTAATCGCCCCTCTCAACATTGCGCGCACCCAAAATATTAGAGGGCGCATCACGTTGAGCATAACGCGCAAAATACTTTAAACGTACAACTACTATCAGAGCGCAATGGCAGGTTTAATTCCACAAAGCTTTATTGACGATCTGCTTGATCGCGTCGATATTGTTGAAGTTATCGATCGCCGCGTCACGCTGAAAAAAGCTGGACGAAGCTACAAAGCCTGCTGCCCTTTTCACAACGAAAAAACTCCTTCATTTAATGTAAACCCCGACAAACAGTTTTACCATTGCTTCGGCTGTGGCGCAGGCGGTAATGCCGTCGGGTTTTTAATGGACTACGAAAACGTTGATTTCCCTGCTGCTGTCGAAGCTCTAGCCGCACAAGTCGGCATTGAAGTACCGCGTGAAGCCATTAGCGACCAGCAACAGCAGCGGCAAAAAAAATCGCAATCTATTTTCGATGTGTTGAATTTTGCCAGCCACTTTTTTCAAACACAATTGCGCAAGCATCCCAATAAAGATATTGCAGTTTCTTATATTAAAAATAGGGGACTAAGCGGAGAAATTGCTCGCGATTTTGCCTTAGGCTTTGCTCCACCCGGCTGGGATAATCTAATAAATGCTGCGAAAAAAGCAGGATTTTCGACATTTCAAATCCAACAGCTTGAAGCCGGCGGTATGCTAGTCAAAAAAGAAAACGGCCAGTATTACGACCGCTTTCGAGACAGAATTATTTTTCCCATTCGTGACAATCGGGGGCGCATTATTGCTTTTGGTGGTCGCGTTTTAGGTGATGACAATCCTAAATATCTCAACTCGCCCGAAACTGATGTATTTCATAAGCAACGAGAACTTTACGGCTTATATGAAGCGCGAAAAAATAACGCTCAATTAGAATATTTAATTTTGGTAGAGGGCTACATGGATGTGCTTGCTCTTTTCCAGCACGGCGTGAGCAACTCATTAGCTACGCTGGGCACGGCTAGCAATATTCTTCACCTAGAAAAAATATTTCGTCATACCGGCAAACTAGTGGTCTGTTTTGATGGCGACGAGGCTGGTAAAAAAGCTGCGCAACGCCTTTTAGAAACAGCGCTGCCGGCCATGCGCGATGGCCGAGAAATATTATTTTTGTACTTACCCGCCGGCGAAGACCCCGATAGTTTTATTCAACAGCAAGGCAAGGCCGCTTTTCTTTATGCTGTAGAAAAGGCCGTACCGCTAGAGCAAGAATTATTTAATATGGCCGAACAAGGTATATCGTTAGACAGTGAGGCAGGCAAGGCACGCTTTGTCAGCCAAGCGCTGCCACTACTTAAACAACTGCCCGACGGTGTATTTAAGCAGCGCATGCTCAACCAGTTAGCCGATCGGGTAGAGGTCACCGCTGATTTCATTGCTCAGCAACTAGCGCAACTAAAAGCGGCAAAACAGCATCCATCGCAAGCTACCCCCAACACATCAAGCTCAAGTTCTGCCGCAACAACCGCGCAGGCCAAGCTTAGCGGCTTAGGCACCAAACAAAGCGAGCCAAGTGCAGCGGACTCGAAACCGGCAGCCACACCCAGCGAAGCAAACCGCAGCAAAGCTAACGAGACGCAAACACCGGTTATTTGGGCGCTGTCGACCCTGCTGCATTTTCCCGAATTTGCTAACGAAGTGGAATTTTCAGCTACGCTTGTCGAGGGGCAATCAGTTGAAGGTGCGCTGTTGGCCGAACTTCTTAGCTACATTCGCTCGGTAATGAAATCGGAAGGCACGGCACCGACAACCTATCGAATTATTGGTCACTGGTATGGCACTGCCGAAAGTCAGGTACTGAGCCACTGCGCGGCCAGTCATATTCCCCCAGAAGATCAAGTAATTGCTCTAGCTGAATTCAAAGATACGCTAAAACAGCTGGACAATGCCGAGAGAGAGACTCAGGAACAAATCAGAATTAGCGCAATCGGACAGCGCAGCCCGTCGGAGTTAACGCCTCAAGAGAAGGCTTTTTTGCAATCGCTGGGTAAACCGACGCAATAAAGGGCGTAAAAAGCCCTTTTCTGGGGTCTTATTAGCCAAGAAAACGGTATTTTATTAAGCCATTAGCCTGTTCTATATTACGTTAAGTAAGTGTTTCAGTTATAATGGCTGGCTAACCATCATTTCGTTAGCTATACATAGATCCAGCATGGTCACTTTATATACAGCTGGCAATTTTCCCGATAGCCTTACCGGTATTCGGAGCGCGGCATAGAATCTTTAGATGACTCATTTACAACGAAATCCATAACAAGATATCCGTAACGACAAACCCTGAAAAAAGGCGCTCTAACATTCGCGTAAATCAGACGCATTTGTCCGGTGTTATCGCTCTAAAAGCGGTCACCGTGGTGCGAACACATGACCTCAGGTTACTTGTAACAGATATTTTGAGACATAAGCTGCAACCTATATAAGCAGGAATACATTCATGGCAGATGCAAAACAGTCTCGAATTAAAGAGCTGATCGCTCGCGGCAAAGAGCAGGGTTACCTGACCTATGCCGAAGTAAACGATCACTTACCCGAAGACATCTCCGACCCAGATCAAGTCGAAGATATCATTCAAATGATCAACGACATGGGCATTAAGGTTTTTGAAACCGCCCCTGATGCCGACGAACTGCTGCTCGCAGACGATGATTCTACCGACGATATAGCCGCAGCCGAGGCTGCGGCCGCACTGGCCGCCGTTGAAACTGAGGCCGGCCGCACCACCGATCCAGTACGCATGTATATGCGTGAAATGGGCACGGTAGAACTGCTAACTCGCGAAGGCGAAATAGCTATTGCCAAGCGTATTGAGGAAGGTATCCGCGAAAAGATGGCGGCGCTGGCTTATTTCCCCAACACGGTGCAGGCAATCATTAATGAGTACGCACTCGTTGAGAGCGGTGACAAAAAACTCGCCGATGTTCTTTTGGGCTACCTCAACCCTGCTGACTCTGTGCCCTCGGCGCAAGAAATTGCCGAAGCTCAAGCAGCAAAAACTGCTGCAGCCGCAGCAGCTGCCGCCAGTGGTGGTACCGCCGAAGTAGAAGAAGCGCCCGATACAGGCCCCGACCCCGAAGAAGCAAAAGAGCGCTTCGCCGGACTGGCCGACTACCTACTCAAAACCGAGCGCTGCATAAAACGCTACGGCCGCGATGCTGCATCAGCAGAGAAAAACCTCTTTGAGCTCGGTGAGCTTTTCAAGTACTTCAAAATCACTCCGCGCCTGCTTGACCCCATTATGAATAGCCCTCGTGATTCGCTATTCAAAATCCGCCTACAAGAGCGCGAAATAATGCGCCTGTGTGTGAAACAATCTAAAATGCCGCGCAAACTGTTCCTTAAAGAATTTATTGGCAGCGAAGTCGATATCACATGGATCGACAACATTATTGCCGCCGGCGAAGAGCCTTTTGCCAAGCGACTTGAACTTGCCCATGAGGATATTGTGCGCGCGCAAAACAAAATGCGCTCAATTGAAAAAGAACATGAGTTAGATCTTGCTGAGATAAAAGACATTAACCGTCGCATCTCGCTAGGCGAAGCACGCGCCCGCCGCGCCAAAAAAGAAATGGTTGAAGCCAACCTTCGTTTGGTTATCTCTATTGCCAAAAAGTACACCAACCGCGGCCTACAGTTTTTAGACCTTATTCAAGAAGGCAACATTGGCCTGATGAAAGCGGTCGACAAATTTGAATACCGACGCGGTTACAAGTTTTCAACCTATGCCACCTGGTGGATTCGACAAGCTATCACGCGCTCGATTGCAGATCAGGCACGCACGATTCGCATTCCCGTGCACATGATTGAAACTATCAACAAACTCAATCGTATTTCACGACAAATGTTGCAAGAAATTGGCCGAGAGCCAACGCCAGAAGAGCTGGCTGAACGCATGGAAATGCCTGAAGATAAAGTGCGCAAAGTATTAAAAATCGCTAAAGAACCTATCTCAATGGAAACGCCAATTGGTGATGATGAAGATTCACACCTGGGTGATTTCATCGAGGATGGTACGGTCGACTCACCGGTTGATTCAGCGACTGATCAAAGCCTGCGCGATGCCACAACCGATGTGCTGGGCAGCCTCACCGCGCGCGAAGCGAAAGTACTGCGCATGCGTTTTGGGATAGAGATGAATACTGACCATACGCTCGAAGAAGTCGGTAAGCAATTTGATGTAACGCGCGAGCGTATTCGTCAAATTGAAGCTAAAGCGTTACGCAAGTTGCGCCACCCTTCTCGCTCCGATCATTTACGCAGCTTTTTAGACGAGTAAAATTTTCATTTCAATTTGAAAACGCGGCGTCTATAATCGCCGCGTTTTTATTTAGGGCCCGTAGCTCAGCTGGTTAGAGCATCCGACTCATAATCGGCAGGTCGAAGGTTCAAGTCCTTCCGGGCCCACCACTCACTTTGTTCGCGCTGCACCACGGCGGACTAATCCGGCTAACACTTTTTTTATTAGCTGATGATGTTATCGTTGAAGATTGCGCTTCAACCCTTCCGGGCCCACCACTCACTTTGTTCGCGCTGCACCACGGCGGAGTAACCCAGCTAACCCTTTCTTCACTGTTCGATGTTATCGTTGAAGATTGCGCTTCAACCCTTCCGGGCAAACCACTTACTATTCAGTCAATAACTAATAGCTACTGAAACGTCATACTTCGCGAGCGTGCCCTACCTACTCTATCGATAGAGGTGCTAATTAGTCTCACGAAATTTAGCCGGTGTCATTTTATTCCAGCGTAGAAAGGCGCGACGAAAGCTTGCAGTGTCCGTGTAGTCCACCAAGTGAGCAACGTCAGCAACAGTGAGATCTGTACTCGTTAAATACTTTTGAGCCAGTAGGTTTTTCACTTCATCAATGATTGTTCTGAAACTGTTGGATTCACTTTCTAAGCGGCGACCGAGCGTACTTTTACTAACGTGCAGCTTTTCGGCTACCTCGTCAATATTTAAAAAGTTACCGGCCGATTGAATTAGTAGACGCCGCACGGCGGCAGAGGTATTTTCGATGCGGTTTATTTCTCGTAGCATTTCCGCACATTGCTGCTGAAAAAAGAATTATCGGCGTGGAGGCGCCCGCAAGGTGACCTAGGTATAGAGACGGAATTTTCAGTTTGCGAGCGCAAAGCGTTCTCTCACAGAAAGTGCCGGTAAAACGCTTCAGTTAGATCCGCAAATCACTCGGGTATGCGGTGTATTGAGCGAGACCCAGTCCTTATAAGCGGAATAATTAATTACACCGCCAAGTAATGGCACTGCCTAAAAAACCCATTTTTCCTGAATCAGCGGTCATCGCCTGTAAATAGCATGAACCCCAGTTTAAAGACTCACTCACTTATTTTCTTTGAATTCTTAAAGCTCTCCTTCAGAGACGATTTTTGTTATTCTTATCCAGACACTAGCAAAGGTAATAAGATGAAAAGTATAAAATCCACAAGCCATCGAGCACCCGACTCACAACTGCTGAATGATGAGCAAATCATCGAGCGGCTATTCAATCATATTGATAATGGCACGACAGACCTTGGCGATACAATCTGGCGTGAGCCTGTTGAGCACTACCACTCGCAGGAGCGATTCAATGCTGAAATTGAATTATTACGGCGCTTGCCGGTACCTTACTGCCCATCCGCCGCACTACCTGAAAACGGTAGCTACATTGCCCGCAAAGCAGCAGGCACGCCCTTATTGGTAGCCCGCGGCGGCGATGGCAAGGTGCGAGCCTTTATCAATGCCTGTCGTCATCGCGGCATGCAAGTTGCCAAAGGCAGTGGCTGTGCCCGCGCGTTTTCTTGCCCCTATCATGCCTGGACTTACAGCCTTGAAGGTAAACTCAAAGGGGTTCCGGGGCGGGCCGGTTTTGCTGATTTAGACATGCAAGAGCATGGCCTAGTGGAAGTTAATGCGCTGGAAAAGGGCGGCCTGGTTTACGTTGCACAAAATGGTCCGATCAACTCAGAAACATTGCCCAACTGTTTAGACTACTTCTCACCCGAACAGGAAATGTTTGAGCAAGATGGCTATACCGACCAAGCCAATTGGAAATTACTCACCGAAACAGCCCAAGAAGGCTACCACATTAAGTCACTGCACCAAAAAACGTTTTACCCCTATGGGCTAGACAATACCAACTTGGTAGAAACGTTCGGCGCTAACTCGCGCATTATTTTTCCTTTTCGGCGGATGGAAAAGCTGCGGCACGTTGAACCCAATAAACGTCGCTTAGACGGAGCCGTAACCTCGGTCTACCACCTCTTTCCCAATGCCAGTGTTTCTGTATTATCCAAACACACGAACTTTGTTGTGCTCGAGCCATTAAGCCCTAACCGTTCGCAGTGGGTTATTTACCGCATGATGAATCGCCAAACTAATGAACACCCTATATCGCTTGAAGACGCGCAACGAGATGCTTTATTTGTTAATGACTCAGGCCAAGATGAAGATCGAGAAGTGGCGTGCACCATCCAAGAGACGGTTACTGCCAAAGCCAATACGCACTTAACGTTTGGTTACTATGAAAAAGCGATAGTCAATTTTCATCAGCATCTGTCACTGCATCTAGATCAATAACGCTCTCATTAAAAGAGTTAAATTTTTAATAATGGCTATGAGGCCAATGCGCAAAGCTGGGCCAGTGCAACCTCTTCACCTTTTTCTAAACTTGCAATCATGGCACTTATCTGACGATTAACCGGCGCATCCATCCCCAGTTTTTCAGCATGCACAACCACCGCCTGGTTCAAATATTCAATTTCAGTTTTCCTTCCGGCTTGAATATCCTCCCACATGGATGAACGCGCCTGAGGATCAATTTGCAACATGGCTTTTGCCACGTGAAGGAAGATCCAATTGGGTAAGCTCATAATGACTGGCATCCAAGCAGGCTTCACCGCGGTAAACTGAGACAACTCTATCCCTTCGCCTTGGGCAACCGCCAACCATTCGCGCTGAGCGGCCGCCAAAACTTTTCGTAACGCGCGATTTTCAAGCTGGGTTTTGATCGGCTGGTTAGCAATGGCATTAAACGCATTGTTTAAATTAAGTAGCAGTTTTCCATAGATGACAGGCCGCATGTCCATATACACTTCTGCGGGAAAACCAATAGCGCAAAGCTCGCTCGCAAACTGTTTTGATGACGGTGTTTGTTGAAAGATTAATGTGCCCTCGGTGCCGCGATGAAAGTGCGCGCATGGCTGACTTAAAACATTAAACGGCGTGATGCCCTGCTTGACTTTTTCATAAGGCAACTGCTGCGCGATTGGCGCTAAACTATCGAGCCCGTTTTGCATAAAAAACAACTCGGCACCGTTTTGTGCGAGCTGCTGCAAATCGGTGAGCGCGCCTTCAAGCTGATGACACTTCAGCGTAACGAAAACCACATCAAATTGTTCATCCGCCAGCTGCGTAATCATGGCAGCAGGCATGAGCTTTTCGCATTGGCCCGCATAGTCGGTGAGCGTGATACCGCCTGCCTCAACTATCGCATTGCGCACACGCTCACGACAAATAAAAGTTACATGGTGCCCGCAAAGCTGTAGAAGCCCGCCCACATAGCAACCGGTAGAACCTGCACCAAAGATTGCAATGCGCATCAAATATTTAAATCATACAGGTTGTAGTCTTTTAACGACGCAGTCACCGATTCATCCCAGTGAAACACCTTGCCTGACTCAACAAAAGGTTGATATTGGTAAGGCTCCTCGTGAGGAAAACGCTGCTTGCGCGCATCAATAGCGTAGCCAATGACTTTGGATCGCTCTTCAATTAACGCAGCATCGAATATAACAGGTTCGCTGTACATACCTGCACCGCGTACGTCCAATACCGATGAGCGCCGATGAAAGCCAAAGTTCACGGTAACTCTCGGTTCATAGCCACAATTTGGAAACGAGCCGTGCAACAGTTGTCGGTTACAGATAATCACATCGCCGGGATTGCAGACTAAAGGAACCATGCCTTCGATTCTCTCACTGCCCGCTTCTTCGACCAATTTCTTAATATCAATCTTCCCTACTCTATGACTGCCTGGCTTAACCCAAACACCGTTGACTGCGGTACTGCCATACACTTGCGCCATAAAATTAAAACCGTGCATACCCTCATCAAAATCTTCACGATCCCAGTGAGTATCGCCATCCTGATGCCACGAAACAGCCGCTCCAATGCCCGGATCTTTAATAAACAAGGATTCGTTGAAAGGCGCAAAATCCTTACCGTTAATAGATGCAGCAACGCGCAATAGCTGTGGGTGCCCATAAACATGTAAGCAGGTTTCAGAAAACTGCAGTGAGCCCAGCAAAATAAAGGGGGCCTGCTCTGGCGCATTTTTATCAGCTTGTGGCTCAAATAATTTAACTTGGTGCCGACCACTTGCCAACTCGGTTCCCCCTAGGGGGTCGCCGAGCGGTTTTGACCAGATTAAATTAAGCGACTTGCAGTCGGCACCTAAGGCAGGCTTACCGTCTTTGGTGAGCTTGCCGTTTGGCTCCGACGGGAAAGTAGAGCGCAACTGCTGTAACTCAGCATCGATGTCCTGCAGCTCGTCTGCGCCCAACACCCCTTCGAATACATAAAATCCATATTCAGAGTAAGCCTCTTGAATGTCCTGCGCTAAGTTACCTTCTGCGTCAAAGCGAATAGGTCCGCGGTTAGTCATACTGAGGGCTTGTTTTTCGCCTTCGATGAGGTAAGTCCGCATGGCGTCGGCCTGTTCGCCATAATGTGCCGCACAGGCCTCAATTGATTTGCTGATATCTTGCTTCATAATATCTACCTTTATTTCATATTTTTGCGTAGATACAGATTTAATGGCATGTAAAATCTGCTGTCAAGTCTTTCAGCTCTCCAGAGTGCCACTATGAAAACAATAACCCCGGCTAAAGGCAATATAACGCGCCAAGCGAACAAAGTGCTGCGCCGCCAGCGGATCATGGATACCGCCCGGCGATTGATCGCTAGCAACGGATATGAGGCCTTTACCATCAGTGAACTGGCCCTCGAAGCCAGCGTGTCTGCACCCACCATCCACAACTTGTTGGGTAAAAAACAAGACATCTTAGTGCTATTGGTGTCTGAAATGGTCGAGCTCGTAGACGCGGTTATGTCTAAGCCCAGCGCCAGCGACCCTATTGAAGGCGCCGAAATTTTTATCGATAATTTGCTTGGCCTATTTAAAAAGGATGAAGTTTTCTACCGCGCCGCCTTTGTTACTGGAGAACGAACGCAGCTATTTGAACATGAGTTGCCCGGCGGTATTTACAACCAATCGCTAAAGATAGCTGAGCAAATTTGCGCCGCAGCAAAAACAAATGGGTTTCTCAAGGGTGATATCAACACCTCTTTACTTGCCGAACAACTTTTTGGCTGCCAGCGACTGGCCCGCCAAGACTGGGTTAATGGCTACATCGACCTTGAGCACTATCGCACACAAGTGCTAGTTGGCATGTTGACCACTTACGCCGCGGACGCAACACCCGATTTTCATACACGACTTTGCAAAAAAATAAAGGCGCTCAATCGCGGCAAATAAACTATCAGCCTCTGTATAAATCATATTGATAATGACTACTAACTCTTTGCAGCTTGTAAAATTACTCAAGCTGAGGGAATAGTGCTCATCAATCAAAAACGCGGCATTAATAACCGAGCAACTACAAAGCGCATTTTAATGCAGTGCTGGTGATTTACCGATAGATCAAGCCGAGAGGAGCCCAGACGTTAACATGCGGCTCATAGATTTTACGCGAGCGCGAATCATCTCCGGCTCAAACGCACCACGGCCTAAAATATGGGTAATTTGCGGCTCGAGGAGCACAGGCCCCAATTGCAAAAAAATAAATTGGAAAACAGCCCAAGTCCTGTCTCTGCTTGCTGACTCCGACTGGGTTTTATCCAGCCGCTCCACAAAAGCTTGAACGGTACTAAAGTACACAGCAAATGAATCCGCTGCTTCTTTATCGTTGCGCATTGCTAATTGGCCCAGATACTTAAAATAGATGATCTTAGGCGATACCTCTGCAATCAACCGCTCGGTCATCTCTTCAACCTGCTGATCGGCCGATTCAAGGTTTGAATCACCAAAGACCGCAGCAAAAATAGCTGCGACCTTGCGCTCAACGGCAGCATTACTCGCCGAGATCAAGCCCGCCTTACCACCAAAATAGTGTCGTACTAAGCCCAGAGAGACGCCAGCCCTGAGCGCGACTTGCCGCATATTAAGCGTCTCAAAACCGCCCTCTGCAACCATTTCAATAGCAGACTCAATCAAGTCAGATGCCCGATCAGATTGATCATCAGCCTTTGGGCGCCCAACCGAGCGAGCGTGAGTACTTTGTAAATCGTCAGACATTGAATTTTCCGCCATTTGCTTTAATTATACATATGTATAATAATAGACTCTAGTCATGATGTAAACGTAAAAGACACAAAGCGCCTCCCGATGATAAAGAAGCCTCAAAACTCACTTTCCGTATTTAGCGATAGCTATGAAACCGCACGTAAGCAATTTCTCAGCGAAGCCGATGCAGCCGGTGCGATTATTGAATCGTTCAAACATTCTTCGGCGCATTGCCCTGATGGCGCTGCGCTATTTACCGATACTGCGTGGCTGGGCCCACGCCATGCATCCAATGTCATGATTATGATTTGCGGAACACATGGACCAGAGAGTTATACTGGTGCGGCAATACAGCTAGCCTGCCTGAAAGCCCGCAGGCCACTAACGTCCTCAACAGCGATACTCCTTATTCACGCAATCAACCCCTTTGGCTGGGCACATTGCAGCCGGACCACAGAGAATAATGTCGACCTCAATCGCAATTTCATCGACCATCAAAAAAAGCCTCTAGAGACAGATCTAACCCAACCCGTTCAAGACCTTTTACGCAGCTCCAACGCTCGCGGCCCGCGCTTTGTTAAAATTATGCTTGGGCTTGGCAAACTGCTATTGAGTGCCGGCTCATCCAAACTGCTTAATGAAATTTCGCGCGGGCAATACCATCACGCCGATGGTATTGGTTTTGGTGGACGCAGCCCCGAGTGGTCTAACGAAACGCTACAAAAAATATTGCATACACACTTAAAGGGTAGCAAGCGAGTCACCATCATTGATTGGCATACTGGCATCGGGGATTATGGTGAGCCCTGCTTTCTATGCTTTGATGAAATCCACACGCCCGAGTACAACCGAGCACTTCAGGTGTGGGGAAAAGGCATTGAAAGGAGCCACACCAATTATTCGTCAGGCGAACGCCCCGACTATCAAGGATTATTAATTAATGCTGCACGTGACGTAGCACAAGCTGCTGGCGCACAAACAACAACCTGCGTGATCGAATTCGGCACTTACTCCAATTTAAAAATGTTAAAAGCGCTTTTAATAGACCGCTGGTTACGCATCGATGCAATGACATCAAGACCTGCCCTAAAAGAAAAATTGAAAGAGCAGGTGCTTCGCTCGTTTTATCCAATAGACGTGCAATGGCGGGCCAGCGTATTGAATCACGGTGCTAAAATTTTTTCAGATAGTTTAGCAGCGCTTGACGCATGGAAAGAAGAATCATGATGCCAATCCATTTTGACCATGCTGTGATTTTTGTGCCCGACTTAAACAAGGCCATAAAAAAATTCTGCGACCTAGGCTTTGTTGTAACACCGGGTGGAGAGCATGAATACACCTGTAACGCCTTAATTATTTTCGACGACAGAACCTTTATTGAAATCTTAGCCTTGAAAGCATCGTGGTCTCGTCCACTACTAAAAATAGCAGCAAAAATTGGTGTCATTAATCATTTAGCTAAGAATAAGTCGGATGTCTCGTGGCGATTAATGCGCTGGATCACCGAGAAATACGGTGCTATCGATTGGTGTATTCGCGTTGAAAATATGCAAGCTGCACTTGATTGCTTTCAATCAACAAAGCTGACCATGTTAGATACCATGACCTATCAGCGGCGAAGGCCAGACGGAGCAATTGCACAATGGTTGTTAGGCAGCGCCAAAGATCTCGACCTTCCGTTCCTTATAAAAGATAAAACTGCAATCAACATACGGATACCACTGGGGAGTCACACTCAACACCCCAATGGAGCACTTGGTATCAAGAAAATAATTATCGCGCCGACAGATCCAGTCGGCACTGCCAACGCCTTCAATAATTTTTTAATTGCTGCACAGGGCGCAAGCTATCCCACACCACAGTCAATTGTGCTTGGCAAAACTACCGTGGGCATGGAACACCGGCAGAATTCACAAGGCAAATTCAGTTTAGAGCTGAGCTATTCCGGAAATGATCGAAAACATCTTGATACTAGCAAAACATGTGGCGCGAATATTTGGCTCACACCCAGTATTTAAGGCAGCAAAGCTTCAAGCATGCAATTTACAAAGAGATCCTGAAGAGGCCGGGCAATGCAAAAAATAAAGAAAAATGATAGTGGCATTTTTGATTCAATTATGTCGCATTCGTCAAAATGTACGCTAGGCGATGAGCACCGAGTATGGCTTCAATCATCCATGCAGCGCATCCATGCCGACTTCAATCGGTCGGCTGATACGCACTTACAAGCTTTTGATTTGCCGATTTATCCTGATGTAAAAATCTATTTAAAAGATGAATCATCACATCCAACAGGAAGTTTGAAGCATCGTCTCGCACGCTCACTTATTTTATACGGGCTATGCAATGGTGAAATCGGCCCTAATACTCATCTTATTGAAGCGTCATCAGGAAGTACCGCTGTCTCCGAAGCCTATTTTGCTCGCTTACTTAATTTACCTTTCATAGCAGTCATACCAAAAAACACGTCGCGTGAAAAAATCAAACAAATTGCGCGCTATGGCGGGCAGGTCCGAGAGGTTGAAGCAGCAGATATTTATACTCAAGCTCAACATCTTGCTGACGAGCTCGATGGCTACTATCTCGATCAATTCACTAATGCAGAACGCGCCACAGACTGGCGAAGCAACAACAATATTGCTGAAAGTCTATTCCAACAAATGGAAAAGGAAACTCACCCTTCTCCACATTGGATTGTAGTTGGTGCAGGAACCGGTGGCACTTCGGCAACACTGGGCCGGTATGTCCGTTACCGCGCTGACAAGTACAACCAAACAAAAATCTGCGTCGCAGACCCTGATAATTCAGTTTTTTTTGAAGGTTTTCGCACAAAAAATCCAGCTCATAAGGCGCCTCTACGATCACGCATCGAAGGGGTCGGCCGACCCCGCGTAGAGCCATCATTTATCGGCAACGTTGTTGATCGTATGCTTAAGGTACCAGATCGTTTGAGCTTTGCAGCGGCTTGGTGGCTAAGAGAGCAAACGGGGCAAGCCTATGGCCCATCAACCGGCTTAAATATCTGCGCAACGCTTCTTCTTGCCCACGAGATGATGTCGGCTGCACAAGCAGGAAGTATAGTGACACTGATTTGCGATAATGGCGAACGGTATATGGACACTTGCTACTCAAAGCAATGGCTCGCCAGTAATCATATTGACATAGACCTGGAGCTGGCCGCATTCAAAAACGCAATAAAAAACTGATTTTTTTATTGCGTGATAAAAGCACTAGGCCGCTTAAATAATGACCCGCTCTTTAAGATGATTATTAACATCCTGGCTAATGGAGACAGCAATAAACTGTTAACATAAATATAAACCGAATACATGAAAAATGAATGACCCAATCAACCAAAATATATAAACATCAAACTCAATTAAACTGGATCAAAATTATGAATAAAATTTCCCTTGGCGCTATTTTCGCTGCTCTAATTAGCGCGATGCCGCTGGCTTTAGCTGGTCATCATGAAGCATCGATGCATCATGATCATGCCACTACTTTTAATTATGCTGAAATCAACCAACTTGGCGAACCGGCCACCGTAATCGAAGTAAAAGAAGGCACATCACGCCCACTAGAAATAGGAGAGATTAGAGTTAAAGTGTTAGCAGCGCCTATTCACCCCTCTAATTTATTGGCGATTTCTGGCAACTATCTTACCACCCCCGTATTACCTTCAATACCCGGTAGTGAGGGCGTTGGCCAAGTGGTAGAGCTATCCTCGGAAGTCACTCACCTTACTAAGGGTCAATTAGTGCTCCTTGCGGGCATGGGCACTTGGAGCGAAGAAATAGTTGCGCCGGCGGCCATGGTCATTCCCCTACCCGACCTCGGCAAGCCAAGCGCGGAATTAATCGAACAACTTTCTATGAGCACGATTAACCCGCTAACTGCACTCCTCATGCTGAACTCTTATGTTGACCTGAAAGAAGGCGACTGGATTGTACAGAGCGCTTCAAATTCGGCAGTGGGAGGGTATCTTATTCAGCTAGCCAAGCAGCGTGGTATAAAAACGGTTAATGTGGTTCGCCGCGAAGGTTTGGCAGAAGACTTGATGGCTAAAGGCGCCGACGCGGTGTTAATCGACGGCCCTGATCTTGCCCAACAAATTGCCAGTGCCACTAACAATGCCCCAGTTGTTTTGGCCATTGACGCGGTAGGCGGTGACACCTTTTCTCGGTTAGCCGAAAGCCTTGGTAATGGCGGAACCTTAGTGACTTACGGCGTACTCTCAGGAAAGTTCCCCACGTTAAACCTAGGCACCGTGCTTCGAAACGATATACGCGTGCAATCATTCTGGCTAACCCGCTGGTTTGGAGCTGCAACAATGGCTGATAGACAAGCAGCCTTCGGACAAATTATTCCATTAATCGCAAGCGGCGCACTAAAAGCCAATATTGATTCACGCTTTAGCGTTGCCCAAATTAAAGAAGCCGCCACCCGTGCGGGCCAACGCGCGAGAAACGGCAAAGTGCTGATTGTTCCACACGCACACTAATAGCCTCTGCCTACCTCACCATTCACAGCGTCTTATTCCTCACCAATAAGACGCTGTGATCATTTAAAATAAAAACCACTTGGTAACTATCGATTCACCTAGTAAAACCTTAGCCCGCCAATTAAAGCCCTAGCGAACCTCCCTAAATATATTAGACACCGACAACGTTGTCGCCATGAGAGTAAGAAACCAATCGGCTTAACTCCATTATGCTGCGACCTGACTCCTGCTGAAGATCATTAAAAAAGCTCTGTGATTTATGCAGCGCCGATTTAGTGTTAACGCCCGTATCAATGATTTTATGCTTACGCAAAAAACCTTCTACATCACGGGTCATTAAAAAGGTATCTTTTCCTAATGAGCGCAGTGCATAAGGGCCAATATTCCCACCCAAACGCGTGCCATTTTTTTTCAAGTAAACCCATAAGCCAGTAATATCATCCACCGGCCATTCGGCAATAAATTCGGCAAAGCTAATATTGTAGTGTCGACGAACCGAGTCGATGAACATTGCATTTTCTCGAATTGCCCATATTTTTTTATAGTTGCGAATAATTTTTTTATCTTGAGATTTTCGCTCTAACATATCGTCGGGCATCATCAATAGTTTGTCGATATCAAAGCCCCAAAATAGCTCTTCAAAATTGTCCCACTTTGCTTCAACCACGCGCCAAACAAAACCCGACTGGAATACTTTTTTCGAGAACTCAGCCAAATAGGTCGCATCAGCAATGTTTTTGAGCTGCCTTTTGGTTTTAGGCTTGCTTAACATCACCTCTACTTGCTCGGCACTACCTTTTCTTAAGCAAGCCAAGTCATAAATACTGTTGTAATTAACCAAAACGCTTCCTCAATACCACGTTAAAAACAGACCAACCGTGCCATTCCAGACAGAAATCAAGAATCGTGTAGCGAGCGCCCCATAATACGTCTCATCGACAAATTTGTACTAAAGAATTACACCTTGCAAGTCTGACTGCACCTTCTCCTTAATTATTCCAGATTATCCACAAGCACTTAAAGACTACAACCGCTATAATTCGCGCCGCTACCACTCGCCAAGCCCTATAACTGCTGCTGAAGGCTCAGTTCAGGGCCGGCCCTATCAATTAACAACACTATGGAACGAGCATGACTGATATCGATTTATCTAGCACCGAAGCAAAAGCGTCTTATGGCGTGGGTTTACAGATGGGCCAGCAGCTGAAATCTGTTTTTAACAATGTGTCACTAGCCGCAGCTATATCTGGCATTAAGGACGGCTTTAACAATCAGGCTCCTCGCCTAGAAAGTGCGGCCATTAACGAAGCATTTGAAGCGATTCAGCAAATCATGCAGGAAGAAGAAAAAGCCAATGCCGGTAAGTTTGCCAAAGAAGGCGAAGATTTCTTAGCCGCAAATGCGCAACGCGATGAAATTACAATAACCGAATCAGGCCTACAGTACGAAGTGCTTGAAGCAGGCGATGGCGAAAAGCCGCTGGCAACCTCAACGGTTAGAACGCACTATCGTGGCACCTTAATTAATGGCGAAGAATTCGATAGCTCTTATAGCCGCGGCGAGCCGACTGAGTTTCCTGTTAATGGCGTCATTAGCGGCTGGACCGAAGCGCTGCAGTTAATGCCAGTTGGTGCCAAATGGAAGTTATATATCCCTTACCAACTAGCTTATGGTGCAAAAGGCGCTGGTGGTGCAATTGGCCCATTTCAGGCTTTGGTTTTTGAGTTAGAGCTTATCGCCATTTTGTAGCTTGTATTTTGCCCATTCAAACTGGTTGGGCAGCTTCTTGATCTACAAAGAACACCACTGAGAAAAACGCAAAGAAAAAAACTTATGGCCCACAGGTCATAAGTTCTTTTTTGCAACAGGGCCTACTTAACAGGCATAGACGGTGCGAGCTTACTGATGAGCGGCTGCAAATACGGCTCAAAGTTTTGCCACTGATCGACACCGCTCTTATAAAGCGGCTGCCTAACCTGCTCTGAGCTTGCGGTACGTACTGCGCGCTCGGTTTTATGAAATTCTAAACAGGCACTTTCAAATGGAAGGCCGCAATAATCGAGAATAGCGGTGACTTGGCTTTCGATGTTGGCGATTACATTTTCGTACTGAACGCGTAAAACTTGCTTCGGGACAACCTCATCCCAATGCTTCATCAGGGTTACATAATCGTTGTAGTACTGACCAATATCATCTAAGCCATAAGAAAATTCTTGCCCCTCAGCAAACAGCTGCTTAAAACCACTAAAGCAACAAGCCACAGGATGCCGTCTTGCATCAATGATTTTAGCATTGGGCAAAATCGATTTAATTAAGCCAATATGTCGAAAATTGTTGGGCATTTTATCGATAAAGAAGGGTGCGTCGCCACGATGGATTTTAGTCTCGTCGATATACTGCTTACCTAAATCATAGCGCTCTTGCGAAGACAGCTCCGCGATCAGCTGGGGATAGTCACCGCTTTCTTTTTGCCGACCTTTGCGTCTAAGTTTTTGCGCAATAGAAAGCATATGAGGTAACTCAAGCGTACCGTCAACCATGCTATGTGATGACAAAATTTGCTCCAACAAGGTAGAGCCGGCTCGCGGCAAACCCACAATAAATATGGGCGCGGCATCGGGGTAGCCGTCATGAGCCAACTGCTCAATGCTTGCTTTATTGAAAAAGCTTCGCTGCGACAATAGTTCTTCGGTCATCTGCTCAGCGTTATAACTGCTTTGAATTTTTTTAACGCGGTTACCTTTCTCATAATAATCAAACGAAGCGCTCCAGTCATGTCGGTCTTCAAACGCCTTTCCGAGTGCAAAATAAAGAAAAACGCTGTTGGCTGGCGTCAGTGCATTATTTTTTTCGATAGCGACCATGCTATCAATTTCGGCATCACTAAACTGATACGTTTTTAAATTAGACAACGCATAATACGCCTCACCGTAGCTAGCATTATTTTTTATAGCCGCCCTATAACTCTCAATGGCCTCGGCCTGCTTACCCCAGGTTTTTAGTGCATGGCCTTTTGAGGTATAGGTAACCGAGTCGCCAGGAATAAGCGCCAACACTTTATCAAATAGTGCAACGGCTCGAGCATAAGCGCCTACTTGTAATTGCGAAATGGCATACATAGATTGGAATTGTGGATTATCTACATGCGCTTTTGCCAACGCCTTAGCAGCAGCTAAAGAAGCCTCGAACTTTTGACGGCGGCGCAACACTTGAATGTAGTCTATTTTTAAGCGCGCATCATTGGGGTTAAATTCAATGGCGCTTTCAAGTACAAACTCTGCCTCCTCTATTGCACCTAAGCGCAGACCGATATCAGCAAGCAGGCGCATACCCTCACCATGGGTGGGTGATTGCTGCAAAAACTTCTTGCACAGCGCCTCTGCTTTAAACAGCTTACCTTGCTCAATTAAATCGGTAAC
>Ga0115561_1000430_pt1 | contig 33101 bp, 42 predicted proteins | sample COGITO_mtgs_1105_4_FD_87201 | JGI IMG/M metagenome (GOLD analysis project Ga0115561, IMG submission 87201) | Pelagic marine microbial communities from North Sea - COGITO_mtgs_110512 | ecosystem: Environmental > Aquatic > Marine > Epipelagic | place: Germany:Helgoland, sampling site Kabeltonne...
ATAATAAAAATAAAAATAAAAATAATAAAAATAAAAAAATATAATTTTTATTATATTTTATTTAATGTTTTTTTTTGAAATTGAAAATTTCAAAAAAAAAAAATTAAATAAAATATGCGTTTGGATATATTTAGTAATAAATATTTTTTCTTTTTATAATATATATAATGACAGGAAGAAATTGGAAAAGAACTACTGACCACAAATATCTTGTAAATGGTAAGAAATACGATATGCTCGTTGGTTCCAGACGTCAAGTTTGGAACGGAACAGCATACAAAACCAACCCAGGTAAGAAAGCCCTTACCAAAAAGCATTTGATGCAAAAGAAAAACGGCAATATTGTCTCCAAGAGAAAAAGCGCCACCGCCAAAAGACAAAAGCATTTGGGTAAATACATCGACCTTGCTCGACGAAACAAAGGCAAAAAATTCCAGAAAATGACGAAGGGTCTCGTGAAAAAATCGCAAACGATGCGTAGAAAGAAACGCAGAAAAGGCACCAGAAAACGCCGCTAATTAATTTTTGTCCCAAGTTGTAATTGTTGTCCATCCGGATTAACAATTACTACTACGTCTTCATTCATTTTATCCAATATTTTTTCATCAATCATTTTTTCCTCTAATATTTTTTTTAATAATTCAACAATTTCTATTTGTTCATTGAGAGCACGCATTTCAATATCTGCTAATTCAAGTTCTAGTTGTAAATCATGTGAAACATTTCTATTAACATAAAAACCAAACCTAATCATAAATAGTGCTAATAAAACAAACAATATACTATATAAAACTAGTTTTAAGTATGCCATTTTTCTTCTTTTTTTTCAATAAAAAATTGAATAAATAAAAAATCAATTTACATTATAGACTCGATATTTTCAAGAAAATACGTTTTACTGACTACCATGTTATTTTTTTTTACTTTTTTACAATATTTTTTATACAATTCTATTTTACTAATTTCCTTTTTAATTGCGAGAGAATTTATAGCATCTTTCATTGATTTTCTTTTGTCCCAATCCTTGCATCTATATCCAAAAATTGTCTTATTATTTGTAATATTAATAAATGGAAATTGCATTTCTATTATTTTTAATAATTCTCTCTCATTTGTTTTTTTAATTCTAGAATATTTTTTAAAAAAATAAAATATCTCGCTTATTTCTATTTCATCGTTAATGTCTAAAACAATTTTTTCATTCCAAAATTCCAAAAATCTGCGGAATATATGGATGTTTTCATGTGTTTTATTTATTATTGAATCTGTTACCATTTCTATTTTTCCATTTTTACATAGTTTTTTAAGTTTTTTTTGTAAGAAATGGTCATCAAACAATTCAGGTATATTTTTATTTTCTATAAATTTTTTCCATAGATAATTAATTTCATATTCTTTTAATTTGTTGCCTGAAATGTCAGATAAATAATTATTACAAAACATGTTTACTATGTCATCTTGGTTATTTTTTTCAAAGAATAATATATTATTAACATCACAATCAACTTTTTCTTTTAAAAATGTTTCAGAATTATCGTATCTTTGCGAATAATGTATTGCGACAGAAACAATATTTAAAATATGTTGACTCACAAAAAATTTCCAATATGCTGTGCTGTTTATACTATCTGTAAATTCAATTAATCTAAAATTTTTATAAGATTCATTGTTTAAAATTTTTTTTAATTTGAAAGAAGAAATAATATTACTGGAATTAAAATAATCTTTATAGCAAAATAAAATATGATTTAAAAATATTTTTGAATTATTACAAATAATATGTTTCATTTCGTAATTTTTATTTAATATATTGTCTCCCAAAATCGTTAAAAAATATTTTACTTCTTCTTTCGTTTTAAATAAAATAGGATAAAACAGCTTAATAATATATTGTATTGTTTGTGATTCTGGTATCCCTTCTTTTATTTGAGTATTCTTTATTTTATTAATAATAATATCTTTTATTTCTTGTTTATCATTTAATAAACTCTTTTTTTTTGTAATTTTGGAGAGAATTTTATACAACAATTCATCTTCATCTATTTGTAAATAATTTTTACCATCATATTGTATATATGAATCTGTTTTTGCAATATAATAATATTGTATTTTTCCCTTCATAAAATCACATATAAATTTATCCTTTGTTGTTGTATTTTTATTTTCATCTTGTTTACACCAACAAATTGTCTCTATCGGCAACTTATTACAAATTGCCTCATTTAACTTATCTACAACGAAATCATTATTTTTATATTTTTTATACAATTCTATTACTTTATTTACCGACTTATCCATTATTTTTTTCTATTTTTTTAATTTTAAGTTAAAATATTCATAAGTATTTAAAGATTAAAACCAAAAAAAATATATATGTCGAATAATAAACCCAAATATGTATTAGAAATAAAAACAGTTCAAATTGCACCGTTTAGAACATTAATGACAGCATTAAAGGATATATTATTGGAAACAAATATAACTTTTCAAAAAGATGGCATGCGTATTATAAATATGGATAAATCTCATACTATTTTAGCTCATTTATTTTTAGATGCAGAAAAGTTTGAATATTATTTTTGTAAATATCCCAAGATTGTAATAGGTGTTAATATGTTTCATTTATTTAAATTAATAAATTCTATTGATAATGATGATACATTAACTATATATATTGAAGAAAGTGAATATTCCGATGGCATTGTTAATTATCTTGGTTTAAAATTTGAAAATGGTGAAATACAACAATCAAAAAATCAAAAATTAAAATTAATCGAACCCGATGAAGAAGAACTTGAATTACCAAGTGTTCAATTTTCGTCTGTTATTAATTTACCTTCTAGTGATTTTCAAAAAATAATCCGCGATTTATCAAATATATCAGGTAGGTTAGAAATAAAATCTGTTGGTAATGAACTAATATTTCGTTGTCAGGGTCCTTTTGCAAATTGCGAGTTGAGTCGCACAGAAATGGACGGACATACTGAATTTATTCAAAAACAAGACTGCAATACTATTATACAAGGGGAATTTTCATTAAAAAATCTTGGTTATTTCATTAAATGCACAAATCTCTGCAATTCCATCGAAATGTATCTTGAAAATGATTTACCATTAATTGTAAAATATGCTGTTGCTAGTTTGGGTGAAATTAAATTATGCCTCGCTCCTTTACCAAGTTAAAATTAAATAACACCAAGTTAAAATTTATTAAATAATTCCAAGTTATATTTTTCTTTTATATAAAATAAAATAATGGAAATACCAACTATAAATGATAAATGTTTTAGATTTTCATTTTTTGTAAGCCCTAATATAATCAGCAATGGACCAAATAATAGTATATTTATATTTAAAAAATCTTCCTCATAAAATACTATTTTTAAATTATAAATTATTAACGATATTCCAAAAATCATAATTAAGTAATTATAAGGTTTTAATAAGTTTTTAAAACCCAATACTAAAAATAATAAAGCTAAAATTATATTTATTATTTTTTTTAAAATCATATAATATATATGAATACAAATCCAGGAGAGAATTTAGCGCAAATAAAGAATTTAGCGCAAATAGAAAATTTAACACAAATATTAGTTGTTTTTTTTATATTTGTTTTGGTAATTTCAGGTAATTACATTGGTGAATTATTACCATGCAAAATTCAAAAAATCATGACAAATAATATTATTGTGAAACATTTTTTTGGTTATCTAACTATGTTTTTTTTAGTTCTTTTAACTATCCCAAATATCCAAAAAATGTTTAATATCTTATATTTACCTTTTATTGCGTTTTTATGTTATATGTTCTTTATTTTTATTGCAAAAACTCATTACAAATTATGGTTATTAATTATTTCTTTAATATCTATTATTTTTATTTTATCATTATTTAAAAAAAATAAGTATGATTCAATATTAATAAATAAAATAAATATCATTCAAAAATTATTAACAATTTTCATAATTTTAATATCTTTATTTGGTATTATATTATACGGCATTGAAAAGAAAATCGAATATAAAAAAAAATTTAGTTTTATAAAATTTTTTTTGGGAACAACCTCTTGTAAAAATAATAAATCTTTCACTTTTTTATAAATTATCAATAATCTGGTTTATGTTTCTTAAACAAACAACCCTGAAAAGAAACATCTTCTATTTCGTTTAATTCTTTCACATTTTGAAATTTTAACGTCGATGTCCATATTTTCATTATGCAAAATGATTTTTTTGGTGAAACTGTGATTCCATTTAATGTTTTTAATAAATTCTTGTTATTTGTTAACGACTCACCTGTTAGCATATAAGAAACGTTTTTCCATACTTTTGGTATAGATTTATTTGTAATTTTAAAAGAAAAACATCCTCCTTCACAATTTTTTGGATCTTCCCACATTGGTAAAATTCCCTTTCTCATAAAAAATAACATACAGTTTTGTATCAATTGATCCGGTAAACTATTGACTATGGCGATAACTTTTTCAACCGTATCCACTTCAGTAATTTTTATATAACTTTTTAAAGACCAATCTGTATTATGTGGTAAATGCGCCCATAAAACCCATTTATCAGATAGTTTATGTTTATTTTCAGAGCATTTTACTGGGAAACTTTCCATTCGGGAACCTTCCATTATAATTATTACTAATATAATTTTCTTTAATTAGTTTTTTTTAATATTTCATAATTATGATAAGATTTTATATCCTTCCTCTGTAATACTAATTGAGTTATTCTTATTTATATCAAACATTACAATGTTTTTATCAATAATATTAATTTTATAATCTTCCGTTTCCAATTCTATTTCTAAATTATCTTGCAAAATATGCTTTAAAAAATCAATACTTAAAATATTATTACCGGTAACACAGTATTTTCTTACAAAATTATTTAAATCATATTCTTTTTCATCGACAATCATTTGAACGTTTAAAAATAATTTTTTATTTTCAATGTTCTCTAATTTTTCTTTTAATTGTAAAATAGTGTCATCTTCCTTTAATTCATCTGGATTTACTTGTAAAAATTGTTCATCATCTTTGTTTTTTGATATATATATATATTTACTTTCTTCGTTTTCCAAACATTCCATTAAATCTTCATAATCTGTAATATAAAAATCACTTTCACATTCAAAATATAATAAAAATTTTGAAACAAATCCGTCTTTTCGTAATAATACTATTTTATAAACATCCTCTTCCTCGCCTTCATCATCTTTGCAATTATTTATTAATCCTCTTACATTTCTTGTAGCGCAGTTATAAAAATTTAAAACTTTTATACCCTTTAAAGCAAAGTAATATTTAATATCTTCTTTCGTTTTTATTTCTTCGTTTTTATATTTATTCAGTAAATCAAATCCAAAATATACTGTTGATAATAATATACCATTATATAATAAATCATAAATCATTTTATATATACTCTACAAAAATAAGTTTTAAATTATTTAATAATAAATTTATTTTTAAATTATTTAATAATAAATTTATTTTTAAATAATAAAAATAAATTTAATAATTTATTAATCTTTGGTCTCTAATATGTCTCATTTCTGGACCAGCTGTATATTCGGAATCTAATTTAAATCTATAATTTCTTTTCTCTTCTATGGAACCAGCCGTTTCATGTTCATCTCTAATACCAATACCATGTTTCAAATGACGATTTTCTCCTCCACCATGGTCATGATATAAAACAATATCACGATTATTGCCTTTGCGACCAGTATCTTTTCTTATTTTGCCTGTTTTTGGATCTAAATTAAATGTAAATAATAACATTGTTACTATTACTGTCATTAAAATAAATGGCACAAAAATAATTAACCATGATAAAATCCCTAAACCTGCCTGACATAAATAATTTAAAATAAATGTAAAAAATATTGTTAACAATATTTTTATTAATGCTGTGTTATATAATCCTTTAAAAGTATCTATTAAAACATGCGCTACTGAAAATATTAAATAAATTAGTGCTGGTGTGCAAATTGTATTAACTAACATATTTATATATTAATAACATTTTTTAAAAAATTATTGGAAGACCATTAACATAATGACCAACCTCATCCCCTATATCACCATCTTCCAAATATTCATATATTTTTCCAACTGCTTCTTCATTACCATAATATTTTGAACCTTCAAAATCAATTTCCACAACTTCTTCCTCATCCTCCTCTTCGACTTCCTCATCCTCTTCCTCCTCTTCCTCATCATCTTTTTCATCTTCTTCTTCCTCTTCTTCTTCCACATCATCTTTTTCATCTTCTTCTTCCTCTTCTTCCACAACTTCCTCATCTTCATCATCTTCCTCATCTTCATCATCTTCCACAACTCCCTCGTCACTGGCCGTATCAATTGTTGCATAATCACCCGCTTTTTGAGCAAGTAGAATACTTTTATGAAAATCAACACAATCATCTAAATCACCATCATCTAAATCATCAGTAATTAAAATTTTTTTTACTTCAATATCTTCTTTCATTTCTTCAGCTGAAAATGTTTTTTCTTCATCCAGTTCATAATTATTCAAATACACCGACGTTTTTTCCATTTGATTCCTTTTTTTCTCTAAATTTTCTTCAACCTCCTTTATAATATCATTTTCGTCGATATCTGTTCTTTCGCTTTTTGTATCATCGACAATTAACTCAATATTGCTCTTATCATTATTTTCTGTTTTTTCAACATTTTTAATATGCACAGATGCGATTAATTTATTATTTTTAAAAAATAATTCTGTATATTTTTTTGAAAGCGATGCTAAATTATTGTTTAAAAAAACAACTTGTTTTTTGTGCATCTCATTTTCTTGTTTTAAAAGTTTATTTTCTTCAATAATATTTTTTATAAATGGTAAATTTTTAATAAAATTTTCAAAACCGTCTTTATCATTTTTATTTTTTTCAATAATTGAAACAAGATGTTTCTTTAAAACATCGTTTATTTCACTAATTATATTGTTAACAGCTGATTCTTTAGACATGTATATTTAATAATTAATATTCCGTTTAATATTCTTTTTTTAAATATTTATTCAAAATATATGAGTAATAATTATGAACAATTCAAAGCATGTTTAAATTTAGTTATGTCTCAAACAAATTATAGTGAAGAACAGGCTACAGATAAGTTGAAAAAATGGGATAATAATTTTATTAAAGTAATAAAAGAATATTTAAATCCTGAATTTGAAAAAAAGAAAAAAGAAAAAAAAGTCTCACTAAACCAAAAAATTATAGGTGAAATTAGAAAATTTAAAGATAAACAATGCTCGAATTATATAAAAGAAAAAAACAATGAATATGAAATAAACAAATTATTATATTTAAATAGTCTTAAAAATGAACAAAACGCCGAACAAAACGCCGAACAAAATGCCGAACAAAACACCGAACAAAACACCGAACAAAACGCCGAACAAAACACCGAACAAAATATCGATGATAATAAAATTAATATTGATATTTAAGTTGCAATTTAAGTTGCAATTTAAGTTGCATTGATATTTAAGTTGCAATTTAAATTGTATTATTAATACAGTTTAAAAAACATTAAAACTATTATTTAAAATATCTGTTTTAGTTTTAAAAATTTCTTTACTTTTTAATTTATATTTATTACTTTTCTTTTTTTTATTGTCTAATAAATTATTCATAATATTAGGTTCTTCATTGTTTTCTTCATATATTTCAGGCATTATTTTAGATAAAGGTTTATCAACAACCATAATTAATCTATCATTTGTTAATAATTTTCTATATTCTTGTATTGTCAAACTTCCCATATATTTATCTAACGTATAATATGGACTTGGTGCAGGTTTAATGTTTTTTTCATAATTATAAATTTTACCATAAATATTATTTAATAATGAATAACGATTCCATAATGTTGAGGTATCAATATTTTCATTTTTTAAATAAGACAAAGCACATTCGGGGCTACAAAAACAACCATAAACTTCCACCGTATCTTCAACGATGTTTTTTGGTATATATATGGTTGGATTATCAAAATAACAAGTACACCAAAAACAATCACACGACTTATCTGATATATTATCTAATTTGAAATTTTGTTTTAAATTATTCAACTTATTCCACAGTTCCTTACTTTTATTTTTTATTGGTATTTTTTCTTTATTCTCAATTATAATATTTTTTTTATTGTCATTCTTTTTTATTATTTCTTCATATTGCAAAATATTAATTTTATTATGATTTACATTAAATGCTTCAGGTTCTTTAATTTCAGGATTATATTCAATAGATGTAATATTATTATTATTATTATTATTTGAAGTTTTTAAATGTAAAATAATATTTGGTTTATATTCTGTAACAGGTTTCTTCGTTTCATTAACTTTTATTATCTTTCCCCCTTTTGGCTTTCTCCCGCGTTTTTTTGGCGGTCCTTTCTTTTCTTCTTTTTTATTTTTTGGCTTTCTTCCGCGTTTTTTTGGTGGCATAGTATTTATATCAATTACTTAATTATTTTAAATACTTTTAGAATATCTTTAAAGATTTTGTTTATTATAACATTTTCTACAAAGAGAAATATACTTGTCACATGATATCAAAGTCTGTGTTTTTTCATTTGTAACTCTATGTGTAAATATTGATTCTTTAAAAAAACATTCTTTACAAATACCTTTTAATTTGACAATGTCATTGCATAATGGGATAATATCTAAAATACTTCCAAATTTTTTTCTTATAATCACCGTCTAAACCACAAACATATACTTTCTTTATTTTTTTATTTACAATTGTATCTACGCATACATATAAATCTTCAAAAAATTGTCCCTCATTTATAAAAAAAACATCATAATCATCCACAATCTTATTTCCATAATTATCTCCAAAAATTTCACTTAAAGTTATACAACTTTTACATTCCACAACTTTATTATTATGTGTCGCCATCGTCGTATTATCTGTTCCGTATCTATTATCAATTGAATGATTAATTATACAACATTTAAACCCACACGATATATGTTTATTATATTCTTTAATTATTTCTGTAGTTTTTCCTGCAAACATACTACCCAAAATAATTTTCAAATATCCAGTTTCCAAATGATAGGCCATTTAATTATACTAAATTTTAATATTTAAATATTGTTGTTATATTTAAATATATGGATTGTAAACCCTGGATTGAAAAATATAGACCAAAAGATTTTACAGAAATTGTATTAACAGAAAATAATAAACGGTTACTGGAAAATATCATTAATATTAAACATTTCCCCAATTTATTATTTTATGGACCACCGGGGACAGGCAAAACAACCACCATCATCAACTTAATAAAAAAATATCATAATTTATATAATAATAATCTTAAAGGTTTCAAGATACATCTCAATGCTTCCGATGACAGAGGTATTGACATCATTAGAAATCAAATAAACCAATTTGTAAACACTAACTCACTTTTTGGAAATGGACTAAAATTTGTAATTTTAGATGAAGTTGATTATATGACAAAAAATGCTCAACAAGCTTTAAGATATTTAATACAACAATACTCAAGTAATATTAGATTTTGTCTTATATGTAATTATATTAGTAAAATTGATAAATCATTACAAAACGAATTTATTAAATTATCTTTTTGCAATTTACCTAAAAAAAACATTAATAACTTTTTAAAAAAAATTGTAAATTATGAAAAACTTAATATTAATAATAAACAATTAATAAATATACAAATTAAATTTAACTCTGATATTAGAAGCATGATTAATTATATTCAAACTAATCATGATAACATTAAAATAAATAATATAATAATAAATAAAGATTGGGATACATTTTCAGCATTGTTTAATAATAAAGATTATGATAAAAAAAAAATAATAAAATACATCCAAAAATATTGTAATAAAAATAATATTTCTACAAAAAGATTTATATCCAAATTTATCTCATATCATATTTTAAATAAAAGTATTTTTTTAAACAAAAAATGTTTAACATTTTTTGAAATTATACAACATAATATAAACATTACCGAAAAATACATTTTAAATTTGTTTGTTAATCAATTATACGATTTATATAAATCTTTATAATACATTTTCATTCTTATTTCTAATTTTTTTATAAATACATTCGGTGATTGTTTATTCGGGTCAAAGTTACTTTGTTTTAATGAATATTCTTGAATTATATTATTTAATTCCGTATTTTCTATTCGTCTCTTCACTTTTTTAACCATTCTGTCTTTACTAAATTTTTTTTTATTAAAAGGATTTTCCTCTTCCATTAAATATCTATTAGATAAAATTTTTTATATATTTTTTATCTACATTTTTGGTAAATAATTCCTAAATAATTATCAAAAATTCCATTATTAAAATTGATTTTTTAAATTAACTTAAAATAAATAGTATAATTATTTTAAACTTAAAAGAAATGGCTTTAGATGCCGAATGGGACGATTTTATGATAAACGGGGATGAAACGGATTTTAACAATGATAATATTTTTCCAAATAAGAATTTTAAACCCATATTTAGTGACATTTATATATCAACACAAACAAAGATTGGGTTTCTTGATGATGTGGTTGACTTGGAAAACATTTTTTGGAAAATGCCAATAATAGATTATAAAGAAGCGAAAACAGGAATTATAAAAAAAATAATTAAAATTAATTCTCAAACAGAGGATGATGTTATTAAATTAGAAGAAAATATTAAAAAAGAGAAAAATGTTTCTTATGATATAATTAATCAAATAAATACATTAACTGGAAATGTAAAAAAATTTAAAGATATTAGAAAAATAATATGCGGTATTTCCAAAAAAGATTTAATAAATTTTCGAAAGAAAAAGAAAAGTGCTTTTTATAATTGCTTTGCTGTAATTATAAGAATTAAATATAAGAACAAATTTAAAGAAATAAATGTGAAGCTATTCAATACCGGAAAATTAGAAATACCGGGTATTCAAAATATCGAAACTTTGAATATTGCCATAAAAATTTTATTAGATACTATAGAAAATGTTTCCGGAAAAAAATATAAATATTTGAAAAATAAAGTTGAAACCGTTCTCATTAATTCAAACTTTTCTTGCAATTTCTTTATTAATCGAAGTAATTTATATAACATATTGAAATTCAAGTATAATATTCATAGTTTATTTGACCCATGTTCATATCCTGGCATTCAATGTAAATTTTATTATAATAAAGATAACATTGAAAACAATGGTGTTTGTAAATGTGAAAAAAAATGTAATTTAAATAAAAAAAATAAAAAATTAAATAAATGTAAAATTATTTCTTTCATGATTTTTCGCACTGGAAGTATTTTAATTGTCGGAAATTGCGATGAAGATATCATCCATATTATTTACAAATATATAGTAAATATTTTAAAAAAAGAATTGTTTAATGATACTATCACAAAAAAAATAGATACTAAAAAAAAAAAGAAAAAAAAGTATAGAAAACGTATCATTAAATTTACCAATTAATTATTTTAATTCGTAATATAATATTATTTAAAAAATTTATTTATGAATTTTAAAGGTGATAATTCTGCATAATTTTCATAATATAAAGGTAATGAAATTATTGTTTTTTTATCTATTTTATCTTTTGTTTTATCTGTTTTATCTGTTTTATCTGTTTTATCTGTTTTATCTGTTTTATCTGTTTTATCTTTATTTATTCTTTTTAAAAATAAATATAATATAGAAAATTTTTTATCAATCGTAAAATTTGAAAATATAAAAAAATTTAAAAATATTTCAATATTTTCAATATTTTCTATTTTTATTTTATTTATTTCATTCAAAATTTTTACTATGTAAATTCTTATATCTTTTATGTTTTCTGGCATTTTTTTTCCAGAAAATAATTTTTTTTCTACTATATATTTTTCAATTTTTGTAATAAAATTTATTTTATTATTCACCATATTAGTTATTTCTTCATCATTATCCTTAAAATTCTTCTTAAATTCCTCATTTATATTATAAATTGTTTTTTTATAAACAAACAAACAAGCATCCTTCGAATTCAATTGCAAATAAGAATTACTGTCTTCTCCTATCTGTCCTATAAATTCGGTATAATATAAATAACTTTTTCTCAAATGAAAACAAGATAATTCTAAATTTTTTGTATATAATATTAAAGTTAAAAATATATTTTTTAACAAATCATATCCCCTATTTATTATAAAATTATTGTGCACCATGCTATTTATATTTATATTTTTTGTTATATGAGATAAATATTCATGCAATATCTTTACATACTCAAATATTACTGTTTCATCATCGGTTATTTTATTTTTATATAACTCTTTATTCATCAAATTCATTTTTTTCGATTCACTCATTTAAATATAAATATATTTAATAAAATTATTTTAAACATAAAATTTTTTGCTTTGTTCTTTGAATAAATAACTATTTAAAGAAATAAAAAGAAAAAAACTATAATTAATATAATATGGAAGAAAATCAATCAAATGTATCTACTTCATCAAATTACAGATTACCACAAGGTGTTACATTACAACACTGTGCAAAATTAAGTGTTGTTGAAGATAAACCCATAATGTTTGATTACTGGACTAGTTCCTGCGACAATGATGTGTTAATTGGTATCAGAGAAAATGGTGAAAAACTCCTGGTTAAAAGCGCAGATGAATATACCAGTCCCATCTCTAAAATATATAAAGTCGAGACAGAATATATCATTATAACTGAAAATTCCATATATGTTGTTTCTGCTGATATTGAAACAAAACGTGTATCATAATTTAAATCTATTCGCTAAAATAGATTTAAATTATTAAAAACAATTCAATATTATTTTAAAAATTTAATATATAAATATTTATATGGACCTCGATGTTGCAACAAAAAGTGTGCTTGGCGTTTTTTTTCTTTATTTAGTAATGTTTGGAAGTTATATTAACGTTTTACTTAATTGTGGTTTGCAACGATTTTTAATTAATGATTTATTTTTAAGACATATTATTGTATTTTTTTCCATTTTCATTTTTACGTTTGTTCTTAATTGGTACACTCCAAAATCCATTGTCGTTGTTGAACAGTTTTCTAATTTTTCTTACTTTTTCGAAAAGTATTCATATATTCTTGGTTCTTTAGGATACACCGGTCTTATTTACATTTTTTTTATTTTATCCACAAAGCAAGAAATGTTTTTTATGTTTTCATTTTTAATTATCTTAATGTCTGCTATCGGTATTTATATTATTTATCGCATTGAATTAACAGGCGTTGGTGTCGACTATATGGAAATAAAAGATAAACTGATTATAAATAAAACAATATTAGGTAGGAAACTTCACAAAAAACAAGTGGAAAATAATTCTGTAAGCGAACAATCCCTAGTATTAACATCTAATTTACACAATATGGTATCGTTAAGTTATTTTATACTAATTTTAAATGTTATGATAGGCTTTATATTGTATTTTAAACGACAATGGAAAGACCACGCGCATCATTGGAATTGGCTCATTTTCTTTCTAGGAAGTTCTAAATGTAAAGGAACGTAAATTATAAAATTTCTTTTATCTTTTTTCTTTTTTCTTCAGAGAGATTTTTTGGGAAATTAACATGAAAAACAACAATCAACTTACCAACTTGGTCTCCTCTCACCATACCCATGTTTTCTATTATACTTTTAAATCCCGGATTTATAACCCTACCATTCGTATTATTTATTGTGTATGTTTTTCCATTCAAATGTTCCACATCAAATTTAAACCCGACCAACGAATCCTTCAACGTTATATCCTTATTTACAACCAAATTTAACCCATGTCTATCTAATACTTTATGATTCTCTATCTTAATAAAAATTTTAATATCACCCTGAATACCATGTTCATTTATATTACCTTTACCCTCCGCAATAATAATCTCATTCGAATCAACTCCTTTATAAATATCAATATAGATTGTCTCCTTCTCTGTTTTTTTTATATTATTTAATATAATCCACCTTTCCATCTCCAAAGGGTATTTTATCCCATTATATGCATCAGTTAATGAAATTGTAATTGTTTTTGATATAGCAGGCGGCTTCATTGTTTTTCTAAAAACTGGTTGACCATTCCTAAATATATGTATGTTAGGATGACCATTCATACCACCCGGTCCTCCAAATCCAGACATTCTACCAATATCAACAGGACCACCACCAAAAAACATCTTAAAAATATCAGGCATTTCACCACCCATTTCACCACCCATTTCATCTGCACTAAAAATATTACTATTATTGCAAAAAGGATTCCTAGATTTCATATCATAATCATTTTTTTTTATTTCATCCCCCAGTATTTCATAAGCCCTGTTTATCTTTTTAAACTCTTCTGCGTTACCTCCCCTATCAGGATGGTGTTTCATCGACGCTTTTCTATATGCCTTTTTTATTTCTTCTTGTGATGAATTTTTGTCAACCGCTAAAATTTTGTATAAATCCATTATATTTATTTACTAATGAGATAAACTTAAATATAAATTAACGAAATTATTATATGAATAATATTTCTTTCCTAAAAAAATATCAACCTAAATATTATAATAATTTTTATATAAAAAAAGACTATATCAACCTATTAAAAACATTACAACAAATGGATAATTTAAATATCTTATTTATTGGAAGAAAAGGTGTCGGTAAAACATCTATTATTTTAGCATCGGTTAGAGAATATTATAAATTAGATTTAATACCAAAACATGACGTTTTATTCATTAACAGTTTAAAGGAACAAGGAATTCAATATTATAGAAATAATTTGAAAACATTTTGCCAAACAAAATGTTCTATACCAAATAAAAAAAAAATTATAATTCTTGATGATTTTGATTTCATTAATGAACAAAGTCAGCAAGTTTTTAGAAACTATATAGACAAATATAGTCATAGAGTCAACTTTTTAATTTCATGTAAAAATAATCAAAAAGTAATAGATAACATTCAATCCAGAACAACAATCATAAAACTTAACCCAATAGATGATATAAATTTTAATATTTTATTTAATAAAGTAAAAGAAACGGAAAACATAAAAATTACCTCTCAAGCTGAAAAATTTCTATTTTGCATCTGTTCAAACTCCATCAGCCAACTATTAAATAATATGGAAAAATTTAAATTATATAATAAAGAAATAAATATTGAAAATGTTAAAAATATCTGCACCAATATTAGCTTTTTTTCATTTGAAAATTATACTAAAGCTTGTTTAAACAAAAATTATGAAAAATCAATCAAAATTATTTTTAATATCTATAACAAAGGATATTCTGTTTTAGATATTTTAGATAATTATTTCTATTTTATCAAAATAACCGACTTTATCAACGAAAAAAAAAAATATAATGTTGTAAAGCTTATTTGCAAATATATTGAAATTTTTTACACTGTTCATGAAAACGAGATTGAATTAGCCTTTTTTACAAATAATTTAATTAATAACTTAACTTAAAAATATTCTAAATATTATATTATATGAGCCAAGTTTTCAAAAAAAATATTGATAAAGATATTATTATTCATTTTTTTAAAAAATTCTGCCAAAATGAAAAGAAAAAAGAATTCATCTTTTCACCCATTTCTTTCAAAAAAGCAGAATATAATAATGAAATTAAAAACTTAATAGAAAAATTAAAAGAATATTATCATAAATCTAAACAATTTTACTTAAATAGACAAATAACCTATAAAAACTTCTTAACAATAATAAGACAGGTTTGCAACCATCTTTGCATCCCATACACATCGAAAATATTATATAACAAGTCCAAATATAACATAATATACATCATTTTTTTAGAGGGCCTTGAATATGACGAAACCAATGAAGTTGTCGACATCTCCGTCAATACATTATAATATTTAAAAAATAATATTTTAAAAATAATATTTTAAAAATAATATTTTTAAATTGAATATATGTTTTAAATTGAATATATGTTTTAAATTACTGTTTATTGTAAACATGTCATCATTTCCTAAAAAAATTTTTGATGAATTTAAACAAACCACAGCGATTAATTCTCTCATAATTTCACAATGGAACGAAAAATGGGATAATCTTACATATAAAGAAACATTAAACAAGATAAATTGGGATGAAATTCCTTTTGAAGAAAGACTAAATTTGATAATTTTAGATTGTGCAGCAATTAATGAATTATCTTACATAAAAAATTTGAATATTATATCCACTCCATATGTATTAAACTTCAGATATATAACCAAAAAAAAAAAAAATGCTATAAAATTTTGTATTTATTTTCATGCTGATAAACAATTCGATATTACCATTTGTTCCGATATAGGAAAATGTCCAGTATTTTATGGAAAAGTTAAAAATAAAACAAAAATTAATACCTGGAAAACCCAATTAAACCAAATAAGAGATTTATATCCATAGCACCGTATTAGTTCGAATAACTCAAAGTAAACATTTTTGACAATATTGCATTACCCGATAATATTTGCACCTTATTAGAACGCACAAACCACTCATAATTACGTCTTTTTAATATTTCATCCTTCGGCAAATATATTCCAAACATATCGGAATCAAACTTAATATGACTCTCCTTCAATAAATCATCCAATAATATTACATATCCATCTCTTGTTTTTGTCCCAAGTAAATTTCCTGGAATAACACTCATTACACCAGAATTTACCTTTTTAAACAAGTTTCTATCTAAATTACCCTCAAAATCAGCAGCAGCGCTATTATCAGTTGATAAAGATACTTCCAAATAATTACATAAATCTTTCATTGTTTTATTACCTTTTTCACAACCAATAAATTTATGACTTGGAAATAATCTTTTTTTTTCGGATGTATTATTTCTTGATACAAATTCACCAACATAACAACCCTTTTTACCTAAATACTCATTGTGATAAGGTAATAAATCTCTCATCATCAAAAAACTATTTGGTACAACAACACCACCATATTTATGTAATAATCTAAACAATCCCAATTGTCTTGTGCGCGATTTCAACGGTTCAGGTAATTTATCCAAATTTATTGCCCAGTTTGATAATAATTTATGAAAACTATCGTCGTTTATCAAACATACATTAAAACTATCACCCGACCATTTTACAGACGTTTCTATACACATATTAATATAAGGTTGATTTAATTTATTACTATTTCTTGAATAAAAACTTGACCAATATCTTGCATTTGTATTATGTTCCGTATGTATCCACATAATTGGTTTATCACTACCTTTACCATTTAATAAATGCTGCTGAACTAAATTAAATTGTATATTATCTTCTCCCGGGTCATATTTATCCTTATATTTATCATATAATATACCTATTGCCGTTATTATAATAAATGCTCCAAATAATTTTTGAAATCTCATTTATATTATAAAAACATTTTATTTCATTATTTCAATAATTTTAAATTCTTCCACCATAATTTATTCCTTTCTTCGTTTTTTTTATCTTCCATTAACATATTATAAGCCCTATTTGCTCCTAATTTTTCATTGTTATTTTCCTTATTATTTAATATTTTTTTGGATTCTATTTTATTTAAAACTTTACCCTTTGTTTTCTCTCTATATCTTAAATATTGCTCAACATTATCAAACCTCTTTTTATTAGTAAAATCTTCTTCCGTTACAGGGACAACTGTCTCAACATGTGCCTTTTTTAAATCTTCATACTTTAATTTACTAAATATATCCGACGAATATGAATAATCTGCATCTGTTTTATCTATAAAATTGCCACCCCTATATGACATGTCACACACATCCTTATTAATAACCAATTCCCTACTCTCCTTCTTTTTCTGTTTAAAAATTTCATTAAATTCACTCATATTATTGGCCTTTTTCGTCATCAAGTCACGCTCCGATTTTAACCATTCACCATAGCCATTAGTTTTTTTATCTTCATGTGATAATTCAAACATTTTATTAAACCAATTACTAAAATCATCCCTCGATTTTCCTTTTAATGTTTGTTTTAATAAAGTAGGATTTTTTTCAACACCAACATCATTCACATCATAATCTATATTTTTTACTTGTTTTTGTGTTTTATTTTTAAATTTATATACCTTATAAAGCATATTATAGGCTTTACCAAAAAATATAAAAACTTCATTTTTATATCCACTTTTGTCTGGATGTGTTTTTAAAGCTATTCTTTTCGCATGTTTCATTTCTTCCTCCCCAAAATCATGTTTTATATTAAATAAATTTAATATATCATTCAAACTATAATTATTTATATCTAAATCCAAAGATTCCATCTGTGTTTTAAATATTTTTAATATTTTAATTTTATATATATATATGCAAAATTTAAATAATCAAACAAATAAAATGAATCAAATGAATCAAATAAATCAAATGAATCAAACAAATCAAATGAATCAAACAAATCAAATGGATGATAAACCAATCGATAAAGAAAAATTTGAAAAAGATTATAAAAAAAGAAAAAAAGAAGAAGACGAAAAAAGAGAAAAACTAAAAAAAAAAATGGAATTAGAAAATATTATTCGGTCATATAAAAATATTAAACAACTGGGAAAAGAAAAATACCCTACTGAAATTCACTATAGTAAGCTTCTAACTGACGAAAAAAAAAAGAAAAAAGAAAATATAGGTATTTTATTTACACAACAAGCCGAATCCAAAATGAACTTTATTGAAAATATTAAAGAAAAATTCTCCATCGATGAAAATTTATTTATTTCAACCGAATATGATATTGAAACTTTAGAACAAGAAAATAGTAGTGAATCCAAAATGGTTACAGAAGAAATTGTTACAGAAGAAAAAAAGAAAATTAAACCTAAAAAAAGGTTTAAAAGTGCAACTTTTGAAACAATGATTCAATCATTCAAAAATTCAAATATACCCGAAGAATATCATAAACTTTTATCAGTTCTCAACTTAAGTTATCAAGATTATAATAACTTTAATAAAATATTCAACTTCGAAATTAAAAATGAAAACAAAGAAGAAATGCATATCAAAATGGTCGAATACGTTGAACAAACTATTATTGAAAAAATACCCAACATGAAAAATGTTGCCAATTTAAATACATTTTTAAAAAAATATTTGGACTCTTTTAAGAAAACAAAAGAATTCTCAATAGAAAAAGGTACGATTATTATTCCCAATGATATGTCACTATTCATATTATTCCATAATCTTGTTATAGAAAAATCATTTTGGATGTTAATACCAGAAAAAAATAGAGAATTTCTTCTTTTTCTTATTGACCGAATTTTAGAAATAATAGACGAAAGAAATAGCGAAATTAAATATTATATTACTAAAGAAAATGAAGCAACTGGAAATTTTAAAGACGCCCTTAAAAATATTCTTAAACCATATATTGAAAATTTAAATGATGAATATATAGAAAATTTTATTAATAATAATAATTTAGATGAAGAAGAAGGTCTAATTGAAAATTATGAATTAATAATTAGACCAGATAGACAATATTATGAAAAAAAATCTTTCAGTCTAGAATGGGAAAAAATAGTAACCAAAGAAAAAATAAAAATTTTCAATCTTTTTCCAGATTTAACGAATAAAGTAAATCTAATTATTTTACTCATTTCAACCGGTTCCAAAGGTGTTATACAATACTTATTAATTTCTGCTTTACTAATAATACATAATCAAAAAAATGAGATACAATTTTCAGAATATTTAACAAAAAAAGAAAACGGTTCTTCACTCATTCAAAACATTTCAACTGAATTCAAAGAAAAAATATTTAATATCACCCGCGATTTTGAAAGTAAAACCAAAAACCCATATCAAAGATTTTTAGAATTTGCCTGGGCAGAATATCAAACTATTCACGCAAAAACCAAAAAAGAATTAAAAAAAGAAAAACAACAACGAAAAGAAGCCATCCAAAAAAAATACGAAAATATTAGGGTTAAAAAAGCCATGCAACAAGAAGCTGATTATAAAAAAAAGGGTGTATAAAAAATTTAACAATAAGTTAATACTTTTTGAAAAAAATTTTTAATTTCATTATCATTTGACGTTTGGTATATTTCACACGGGTCTCCGTTAATATATGCTATTAAAGTTGGAACAACATTTATTCTTAAATAATTTTTTACATCGCTTCCTGAATCAGCATCAACCATTACCATCTTAACCTTATCGGGCATCTGGTTAAAATATTTTTCTACTGTTGGTGCACATCTCTTGCATGGACCACACCACGTTGCACCTAACTTAACTATTACGAAATTATTATTTTTTACATAATTCTTAAATTCATCTCTTTTACTTATTGTAATTTTTTCACCAGGCATTTATATAAAATAATATAATAATTTTATATAATAATTTTACTATTTACTATTTTTTTTACTACTATTTTTTACTATTTCGCATATGTCGCTTAAATTATCGTCCAAAAAACATATATGTGATTCCCAGAAATATTTACAAAACGACCATTTAATACCTATATTTGTATTCTTTTCTATCTTATATTTTCTCACAGGTTCTATCAAGTTCTTTTCTAATAAATACAATGAATTTTCTGGCAATACATACGCCAATTGTTCCTTACTAGATATATTATCTTGGTTTTTCTCTATCATTACCACATCCCACAAAGGAACATATTTCAATAAATCAACAAACAAAGGCGGGTAATGAAATTTATATTTCCATTTCCAATTATAACAACCACTCGAATAATATTTCATATTCCACTCTAACCCCTCCAAATAATTCATACAAATCTTTTCCAAATTTTCGGCATTTCTTTCCGTTTCAAATAACTCTTTATAATATCTATTTTCCCAATATTCATTATATGGATTTATATACATCTCAACATCCCTGTTATTTATTGGTATCATGGATATTTCCCTATTCAACATTTTATCCTCGCATTCTTCAACTCGACGTTGGTGTTTTTGTATCCTATTTCTTATACTATATTCCTTTTTCAAATTATCCAATTCCATCGTCGATAACTTTTCCAATAATTCCCTCAAATTTTTCCAACATATCTTCTCATTATCCTCTATTAACCGCAAATTCTTATTACCCAATACCGTTTTATATAACTCCAAAATCATATTTATCCCAAATGTTCTAATATTTAATGATGGGAAATGCGGCATAAAATCATTACCCATAAACATCATCAACAATACATAATCTTTTATTAATATTTCTTTATTTTGCAAATTTTTTTTGTCAAACATCTCCACCAATATCAAATTCATCAACTCATAAATATCCATCAAATATAACGCCGAATCATCTATATTTGCATTTATATTTGAAGCAAAATCCGGTGTCTCCCTAAATAAATATATGTCTCTAGAAAATGATAAATGGTTTAAACAAAGTATTATTAAATCGGCATCCAAACCATAAATTACGTGCTTTTCTTTGTTTTTATTATTTCTTATTCTTTCAAAAATTTTATGCTCACCCTCACCTCTCTCTCCTGACCCAGAAATAATAATTTTATCAACACCATATATATTTTCCCTAGCCCTGAAAAAATCTTTTATTTTTTCATCAAGCTTTTTCATAAAATTAGTTCCTGGCGTTATTGACGTTTTATCAAATAAAGCCTTTTCTTTTATATCCATATCACAATCTTCATACATCTCTTCTAATAACAATTCCATGAATTTAGATTTATATCGTCTTTCTTTTTGTTGTTTTAACTTGGCAACCGGTGCAATACCATCAAAACTTATATATACCAACTTTGTTGGATTCACCGTTTTTATATATTCATCTATCTTTAAACAAACTTCTTTAATTAAATCATTCTCATTTATTTCTTTATTTAAACAATCATAAATAATTGAATTTGTGTCCAAATAAAAATTATCAACATTTTCATTAAAATTTTCTAAATTTTTCAATAATTTATTATAATTTTTTATTAAATAACTATAATAACTAGGAATTCCCATTATATTAATATATTTAAAAATAGTTTTAATCCATTTTCATAAAATAATATTTTTTTTTTGATTAAAGACCGTTTTTCACTGTTTTTTTTTATTAAAAATCGGTTTTCACTATTTTTTTTTATTTTTGTTTAAAATAAATAATTAAAATCGAAATATATTTTAGGAATAAATATGCAAAATATTAATTCAAAGATTACGTCCAAAAAGACATTATCATTTAAAAAAACAATGGAGAAAGTTAATTATTTTTTCAATGTTATTTCAGACACTATAATATGGATTGAAAAATATAAAACTTACGATATTATTAATTCCAGTGATTTAAATGTCTCTATACAAAATCTAGAAAATATTTATAAAGAATTAATATTAATTAATACCAACTTAAACATAAGTAAAAAAAGCTCTGACCAAATCGTTTCTAAATTGCAAAAAATCAATGATGAAATTTCAATGATTTTTAAATCTTTTGGAACTAAAAATATTGAATATATTTTAAATATTTGTTATGGTAATAATTACTTAAAAAATATAATCAGTAGTAGTAACTATAGCAAATTTGAATTAATTCTAAAATATGCGCACCCAATAAGCTATAAAGTTATGCAATGGAAAAATAAACCAAAAAAAACAATTAATAATGAAAAAATATTAAAAAACAAGATTATTGAAGATTTTATGATTATTGAAATAGGACAAAATCTCGATTGTTATGACCTCTGCAGAACAACTAACAACTTTTACACAAAAGTTTTTGGTGTTAAAATCGTTTTTCAAAATCCAGAAAAAAAAAATACTATAATTATTAATGCCATTATTGATGAAATTTTACTAACTTGTTTAAAAAATGAATATATTGAACAAAGACAACAAGAATGTTTAACTAATGCCCCAAAAGACCCGGAATTCAAAAATAATAACTTTCTTTCATTTATAAATCATTTGAGCATTAAAGAATGGATAATATATAATAATAATGAATTATACAATCGATTTGTTGGATATAACAATCAAGCATATTTAATAAAACAAAAGACAATTTCACAAGTTGTTAAAGAATTTATTAATAATGACCTTTTTAATCAAAGAAAAACCCTTACCATTTTGCTTTTACAAAAGGATGACAATGAGTTTCAATACCTTGCTTATCTTTTATATGATTTATTATCAAATGAAAACAATGGCAACATCGACACCTTCGAACAAACACTTTTATTCGATAGTCTTTCATGGGAAATAAAAAAATCTTTTCGCTATGCTATGAAAAATACAATTAAATATACCAAAAATCTCTCCAATTTTGATAATTCAAAAATACCCATCGAGCAACAAATTTGTTTATTAAAAGCTTCAGATGAAATAAAAGAAAAAGCCATGGTAAAATTAAAAGAAGTAAAAGCTAAATCAGAGGATTCTGGGTCAAAAGCAAGACAATATCTTGAAGGATTATTAAAAATACCATTCGGCATCTATAAAAAAGAAAAAATATTAGAATTAGCCAATACTAATTCCGAAATAATAATTCAAACAAATAAAAAAATTCATGAAAATAACTTTTCTTTTGATTGGAAAGAAAAAAAAATATATACTAATCAAGAAATCTCAAAAATTATCAACTCAATCAATACCAAAACTTTATCAAAAATTAATAAACATAATATTAGCATTCTTATTAAAATATTAACCGAAGGAAAAAAATACAAATTAATTTCAAATATTTGCCTAATAAACTCTGTTATTAAAAACAATAAATTAAAATGTAAAAAATTATGTCATTCTGGTAAAAAAAATAACTATATGAAGAATGTTATCATCGAAACAATTAATAAATTCAAACATAATGAAACATTCATTCACGAATTATTAAAACATAACAGCAAAAACAAAATCATCGACAAAACCTTTTTCAAAAAAAATGTTATGGAATTACAAAATAACAAAAACACCATAAATGATAATTTAAAAAATATTAATGAAACATTAGAAAATTCCGTTTATGGACATCTCGACGCTAAAAGACAATTAGAGAGAATTATTGGTCAATGGATAACAGGAAAACAATCAGGATATTGCTTCGGTTTTGAAGGTTCCCCCGGTGTAGGAAAAACATCGCTAGCAAAAAATGGTCTCGCACACTGCCTAAAAGATAATAATGGAAATTCCAGACCATTCTCATTCATCGCACTCGGTGGGTCTAGCAATGGTAGCACTCTGGCCGGACACAACTACACATATGTAGGTTCTACATGGGGAAGAATTGTTGATATCCTCATGGAGAAAAAATGCATGAATCCCATTATTTTTATTGATGAACTCGACAAAGTCTCCAAAACTGAACATGGTAAAGAAATTATTGGTATTTTAACCCATCTCATTGACCCAACGCAAAATATGGCTTTCCAAGATAAATATTTTAATGGTGTAGACTTGGATATGAGTAAAGTATTATTCGTTTTTTCTTATAATGATGTTAATGCAATTGACAAAATATTGCTCGACCGAATTCATAGAATTAAATTTAACCATCTCACTTTAAAAGATAAAATCGAAATTGTTAACAAATTTATATTACCCGAAATTTATGAAAATATTGGCATTGAAAATATCATTCATTTTGAAAATAATATTATTGAATTTATAATTGATAATTATACAAGAGAAGCCGGGGTTAGAAAATTAAAAGAAATAATGTTTGAAATCATCAGCGAAATTAATTTAAATTTATTAAAAGAAACCGAAAATTATATACTACCCATTCAAATAACCAAATTAGATATCGAAAATATATATCTCAAAAATAGAACTAAAATAAATTATACAATGATTCACAAATCACCAAAAGTTGGCGTCATCAATGGTTTATGGGCTAATGCACATGGCATGGGTGGAGTAATACCAATACAAACTTTTTATTATCCATCGAATAATTTACTCGAATTGAAACTAACAGGTATGCAAGGCGACGTTATGAAAGAAAGTATGAATGTCGCAAAAACACTCGCCTGGAACTTATCTTCCGCTAAAAATAAAAAACCACTCATTGATAAAAAAAATAATGAAAAAGGCCTTCACATACATTGCCCCGAAGGTGCCGTCCCAAAAGATGGCCCTTCCGCCGGAACAGCCATAACTACTACTATATACAGTCTTATTAACAACAAAAAAATAAAAAATGACACAGCTATTACAGGCGAAATTAATTTACAAGGAATGGTAACCGAAATTGGCGGTTTAGAACTTAAAATTTTAGGAGGCATCCGCGCAGGTGTCAAAACATTCATTTATCCAAAATCAAACAAAAAAGATTTCGATAAATTTTTAGAAAAATACCCAAATATCGACCTTTCAAACATAACTTTCCACCATGTTTCAACTATTGACGAAGTACTAAAATTAGTCTTCATCTAATTATTAATGTTTTATATAAATTTTTTAAAATTTATATAAAATATATATATATATAATGCCTGCCCCTTTTAATCCTAAAAATGTTGTGGTATTTGCTTCAACAGTTTCCCCGATTTTCATAACCTTTTTTCTAATCATGGATGGTGCATTAAATGGTAATGTCAAATTTATTGTATATCTAGTCGGTTTGTTTGCAGCAATTATACTTGGTATATTATTGCGTGGTGGCGGTAATATGAATTTGGAAGGTCAATCTTTCGCAGAAAAAACGGCCGAATTAGATAACTACGTAAAAAAATGCATGACATTCGATGGACCATTCAATGCCTCATACTCCATGAGAAAAGGCCCAAGCTCACACGCAATTTTTCATTCTTTCACCGTTTTATATATGTTGCAAGGTATTATTGCCAATCCAAATGATGTCGGATGGCCCTTTGTTTTATCATTAGTTATTATTGGCTCTATTGATTTATTTGTAAGAAATGGTAATAAATGTGATTCCATTAGTGATGTCATTAAGGGTATTGCTTTAGGTGTTTTTGTAAGTATTCTTTATTGGCAATTAATCTCCAATACTAGTTTCCCAGGTATCGAATATCTATATTTTACAAAAGAAAATTCTATGAAAAAATGCAAATTATCAAAAACTAAATTTGTCTGCAAACGCGGTGACGATAAAGAAATAATAATTAACCAATAAACCACTAAACCAATATTATTGCAAAAAATGACAAATATTTGATTTCATAAAATTATCTATATCACCTTTTATCTTATTTTTTATCCATCCCGAAAAATGTCTTGAAACATAATTTTGTTTAAAAAATTCCTGACAAAAAAATTGATATGCTTTACTAATTGTTATTCTTTTATATTGTTCCAAAATTATTATACTCGCCTCTGCTTTTTTTAACTTTTTATTTACATCATTATGAAAATTAAATAAAAACATCTTCATCAATTCCCTCGTAACCATCCTATCTATTTTGTGTTTCTTTATATAATTATTAGCATGTTCTTTACATATTGGACAAGGTAAATTATTACATATAATCTTATATATTTCTATAATTTTTTCATTATTTTTACTGTAAAAATTTTCCGTTATCTTTTCTATAAAAGTATGAAAAAAATACCATGTAGGTTCTCCCCATCTTTTTGACATTTATAATTGATATAAAGATAGATTTTTATTTATTTTTATAAACTATGAACTTTAATGAATTATTACAAAATGAATTATTACAAAATGAATTAATTGATACAAAAGATGACAAAAATATTTGTCATATTACTTTTGAAGAACTCAAAGATGACCATATTGTTTTTGACTGTAAACATGCCTTTAATTATGACGCCATTTTTAAAGAAGTTTTCATACAAAAAACGGTTGTAAACAGAAAAGAATCTCAAAAATTAGCAAAATACTGTATTAAATGTCCATATTGCCGTTTTATCCAGAAGGGCATTTTACCTCATAGAAATGGATACGAATTAATACCAAGAGTAAATACTCCTAAATGTCGCGCAATGAAAATTAAAAAGTTTCAATGTAAATATGTTTTCGCTTCCGGAAAAAATAAAGGAAATACTTGCAGCAAATACTCTGAATTTGAATATTGCTCCCAACATAACACAATCATCAAAAAAAGAAAAGCAAAACTGCAAAATCAACAAAAAAATACACACCCTATTAATGAAATTATTTCGCATAATATCATTGACACTTTAGCCAGCTCTATTTACAAACAAATTATTTCAGAAGGATGGCAAGAAACATGCGAAAAAAAAAATACATTTCACCCCATTTTTAATAAAAAGAAAAATAATTTCAATGCTTGTTGCTCTCATACTTTTAAAAGAGGTAAATATAAAGGAGAAACTTGTCCGAAATTTGTAAATGCCACCTCATCAACAGGCTCACCCAATTATCAACAAAAATATTTTTGTAATTATCATTCCAAACTTAAATCCAATAAAAATCACATCACACCCAAACCATATTTTGTTCCATTATTTAATGAAAATTTATCACAAGGCGAAATTAATAAATATTATAAAGATTTTATAGTATCACACGAATATGACTATGTTGAAAACAAGGGATTTTATTATAAAAAAGTATGTCATTTGGCTAAAAAAACCATTAATAACGCAAAAATGACACAACATCACAACGTTATTATGGTTTAAAATAATTATAAAATAATATTTAAAAATACAGTTATATTATTTTATATAATGGTTGAATATCGTAAAATCAAAGTATTCGATGATGGAAGACAACAATATAAAGATTTAGAAAATGTCTGGATTGTTATGTTAAGTAAATTTAACGGCAGTAAACTTGTTCTCAAAAACGCGGTTAATAATGATATTGTTATAAATACCATTTCAACATGGAAAACCGAAATTATTCAACAACAATCTAAAAAGTTTACATAAAAAACTTAAAGTTTATATCATTATATATTAGTAAATGACGGATAAAAGAGAACTCGTAGAGAATGTTAAAAGTTGGATAAGCATTGATAATGATATTAAAGAATTACAAAAAGTTATGCGCGAAAAACGCAAAGAAAAGAAATTATATACCGAATCACTTGTTAAAATCATGAAAACAAACGATATTGATTGTTTCGATATGAAAAGTGGAAAACTTATTTATACAAAAAAAACAGTAAAAGCACCTTTAAGCAAAAAGCATTTATTAGAATCTTTAACAAAATACTTCCAAAATAATAAAGATTTAATCGACGAACTCGGTCAGTTTATTTTAGAATCACGGAAAGAAAAAACAAAAGAAAATATTCGTCGTAAAGTTTAAATATATAAATTATTGTTAATTTATATATGAAGTTTAATTACCCGCATAAAAATTTATTAGATACGAACAAGAAAAATATCATGGCCTCCGAAAATACTACCTTTTTTATTTGTATCTTTTCGCGTAAATTTATTACTTTTCCCTTCATTGAATTTTTACTTTATAAACAAGAAATTGGAGAGAAAAATATACTTTCCTTCCCATACATTCATTTTGAAAAAAACTTAAAACAATCATTAGAAAAAACCGATAAACTATTAAATGAAATATCTCAAAAAACAAAATTTGAAGGATTTAAAAGAAAAGATGATGATTTTTATATCTTTTATTCGGCAAATGATGACATGCAACACGAATATAACAAAAATCATTATCTATATTGGACATCAATGCATGAAATTGTTAATAAGCAAAAATTAGCAAATTTAGACATACATTATTCAACATCCTGGTTTTTTTATTCATATCCAGAATTCATCCATTGTTATAATAATAAAATTATTGATATTCCAATTGTCGTTTTATGTGACATAGAGAAAAATAGTTTTTTAGAAATATTACAACAATTCGAGGATAATAAATATTATGTTGAAAATAAAGAAAAAATTAATTATAAAAAAAAATTTATGAGATTAATAATTTTTGATTATAAAGTAAAAAATAATAAAATTTATTATGAAAAAATTAATTCAAGGATTTTATCCATTCACAATTAAGATAAATATTTAATATAATATATATTTATTAATTATATATGAGATTAGCTTTAACAATTATCTTTTTTATATTTTTAAATTTTGTATTAATTTTATTTCCCAGATTAATGCCCAACGTAATATCCGCTGAAAAAACATTGTTTTGGGTATTTTGGGTTAATGGATTATTTATTCTATTTTTGATTTTACCCACGAAGGCTAGCTATATTTTTACTGGACCAAGTCGGGGGTCATTAATATCAAGTGCCATATATAGACAGTTGAAACAAACAAAAGCATCTTATACAGGAGAAGATTTAGCAGAAGAAACAAAAAATATGGAAATAGCTAAAAAATATTAAAATTGATTTTTATATTATTTAATAATTAACATTAAATAATAAAATGGAAAAAAGAATTAAACAAAAAATAAATACATATTTTCAAGATTTTAAACAATCTTTAAAACAAGTTATTGATTCTCAAAATTTAGATACTGAACAATACAATAACATCATACAGTTTTTATATGATTATGACCAACTCGATATCAATAAAACAGACTTTACTAAAAGAAAACGAGTAAAAAATACAGTGCCATTTCATGAAAGATGCTGTGCTAAAAGAGCGAATAATGAACAATGCACCAGAAGAAAAAAGAACGATGAACTATATTGTGGAACACATATTAAAGGCAGACCACATGGAGAAATTACAAATAAAACATCTAGTAAAATTGTAAAAAAAAGAGAAATTGTGGCTATCGATATCAAAGGTATCATCTACTTTATTGATAATGAAGGAAATGTTTATGACCATGATGATATTATGAATGGAAAAGATAATGCCAAAATTATTGCAAAATATGAAAAGGACGGTGAAGAATATAATATCCCAAGCATTTTCAATGCAGGCGAATCAAAAGAATGATTTTCAAAATTTTAAAAATTTTGAAAATTTTCAATCATAACCATTATTTTTTTTCTTTTGGTAAAGCATCTTTCGGAACATTATTTTTAATACAATTTGTTATAAAACTTACCGTGGGTTTGCAATCATAATTAGTTCCTACATAAACTCCAGCCCCAAAGCCTAATAAAAGTTGCCACATCTATATATTATATCATTATTTTTTTTATACTTTTTCTAAACTTGTCGACCCCTTAAAACTATTAAAAGCTTTCCACACGAAATAAATTGTCACTATACCTACCACCACGGAAGCACCAAGATTAATATCATTTATTCTCCTATCCATTATAACAATCATTAATATTAAATTTTTAATATTTTAATTAAAAAAAACTATTTATCTTTAAATTTTTTAACATTTTCATTCAACTTCTCTATCAAAAAGTAACGGATATATTTCTTCTTACCCGTAGCATCTTTCCCAGCTGCTTTTCGAAATGGTTTCATTCTATAGTATTTTACCTTCAAAACTTGTCTTACTAAATTTAATAATGGCCATTTTTGCTTTTTATCAGCATCTTTATGCAAACAAGTTAATGTACTACTACTAAAGTTTGCAGTTTTTTTCAACTTCTCAAAATATTCTTTCACATTCTTATAATTTTCCATATCCATAAGTAAATCCCTTGGTATTAACAAATTATCTAAATCTGCCAAATTATTTAACACAAATCCACATATTTTCAAAATTTTCACAATAATATCAACATTTTCAACACTTTCGTCATTTTCTTCGTTTTTTTTGCCCTTTTCCCCCTGTTTTTCTAAATTTTCAAAAGTTGGTTTTTTTTCATTTTCAAAATTTTCACTTTTTTCCAAAAAAATTTCACTTTTTTTTTCCAAAAAATTTTCATTTTCAATTATTTTGCTTTCCAACTCCATATATAATAACAATATATATATATATATTTTTTTTTTAACGCATAAAAATATATGTTTTTTTCGAAAATTTGCGTTTTTACGATTCTTTCATATGTTACCCCGTACCCCATAATGCCGTTTTTCACATTTTATTTTGGAAAGTTTGAAAAAAAAAACTCACCAACCTGTTTTTTTCGATTTTACCCCTTATGTTTATCTTATACTAAATAAATAAATATGCCTTTGTTACTAACCCAAAAAGTTTGATCGATTTTTTTTCAAATTGAAAATCCGAAAATCGATTTTGGACATTTTTAAAATGTCCAAAATCAATATTTGAAAAATAGATTCAACAAAAAATCGCTCAAACTTTCTGAATACCTAGGTAATAGGAATAACCAAAAAATTTTTAATTATGAAATGAGAGCATCCTTATGGTAAGAGCACTTTTTTTTTGAAAAAGTTTGATCAAAACCTTCCAAATTTTGGTGTTTTTGGACGTTTTTGACCGTTTCAAAACGGTCTGAAATGGTAACAAAAAAGTGTCAAAATTTTCACGTAAAAGCATACCCAAAATGAAAACAACCAAATTTAGTAACAAATTTATAATTATTTTTTTAGCAATTTAAACCATGGCAATCCAGAATGATAACAAATGATAACAATGACACTGTTAGCATGAGTTCGTCATTTTCACCAATTTATTTTTTCTGTGTTACAGCTTAATCGAGTGGCGATTTTGGCGACTTTTCGGAGGATAACAGTGTCGCCAAACGACATGTCATAACAAAACAAATAAATCATTCTAATTTTATTATTAAATTTGGTTGTTTTCATTTTTTCAAAAAAGTCGCAACACTGAAAATGGCACATTTACAACAAACTACAATTAGTGTGTTTAGCAATAATGATGTCATTTTTCGTGTTGAATTACTTGTTAAAAAAACCTTCGTAATAAGCCAAAAAAAAGGCATTTTTCCACAAAAAACGGGCAAAAAAAAAACGAAAAAAAACAAAAAAAATAAGATTTTAAATTAAATATTTAAAGCAAAATAATTAAATATAATTATATATTATATACATATATGACAAAGAAAAGTTATTTTTGCAAAAAATGTAATTATACTTCTAAAAATAGAAATGATTTCAGGAAACATTGTAAAACTTTAAAACATACAAAATGTCTGCATGAATGCGATGGTTGTGGAAAACAATATAAATTCACCAGTGGTCTATCTAGACACATAATGAAATGTCAATTATATAAAGACTACGAATCAGCATTAAATATGGAAGAAGAAGATGAATGCAAAAAAGAAGAAATATATAATACGGACTGTGTAAATCATGATGTTAAAGATTTAATTAATATTATAAAAAAACAACAAATACAATTAAATGAATCTCATAAAATGATGGAAAAAGTCATAACGGAAACAGTCCCCAAAATTGGAAACAACAACAATAACAACATATCTATTAATGTTTATTTAAACGAAAATTGCAAAAATGCCATGAATTTAACAGACTTCGTCGAAAAAATCAATGTCTCCCTGGAAGATTTAATTTATACCCAGCAACACGGACACACGGAAGGATTGGCCAATATCTTCACAAAACAATTAAAAGATATGAACCCAACAGAAAGACCAATCCATTGTAGCGATAGTAAAAGATTACAATTTTATATTAAAGATGATGATACATGGTGTAAAGATGAAAAACATCTAAAAATTGATAAAACCATAAATGATGTAAAAATGAAACAAATGAAAAAATTAAAAAAATGGGAAGATTTACATCCTAATTATTTGTCAGATGAAAAATCTTTAAATGAATGGCAATTAATGGTACGTGAAATAATTGGACATGGAGATAACGAAAAAGACAAAGAAAAGAACATGATGAATATAAAAAAACAACTGGCTTCATCAATTCCATTCAAGTATAGTTTAAAAAATGAATAAACTATTAAGTTGTTCAATATCCTTTTTTTGTATTTTTATAAGCATATTATATATAAAATAAGAATATATATTATATATAAAGATGACCGATAATTCGGAAAATGTAATAATTGATTTAAATGATAGTTATATCATTGATATGTCAGAAAATTCTAATTTACCCATAAAAGAAAACAATATAAGACTCGGTGTTGAAAGTCCCAAAAATGTTAAAGAAAATGTTAAGGAAAATGTTAAGGAAAATGTTAAGGAAAATGTTAAGGAAAATGTTAAGGAAAATGTTAAGGAAAATGTTAAGGAAAATGTTAAGGAAAATGTTAAGGAAAATGTTAAGGAA
>Ga0115561_1000441_pt1 | contig 32616 bp, 27 predicted proteins | sample COGITO_mtgs_1105_4_FD_87201 | JGI IMG/M metagenome (GOLD analysis project Ga0115561, IMG submission 87201) | Pelagic marine microbial communities from North Sea - COGITO_mtgs_110512 | ecosystem: Environmental > Aquatic > Marine > Epipelagic | place: Germany:Helgoland, sampling site Kabeltonne...
ACCATACAACCAGCGATGGTTCCAACTTTCGAGATTTTAAAGGTTTCTCGAATTTCCACATTACAAACAATTTGCTCTTCAACCTTCGGCTTGAGCATTCCTTCCATCGCGGCTTTAACTTCCTCGATGGCGTTGTAGATTACAGAATATAATCGAATGTCAATTGCCTCCTTCTCGGCCAATTTACGGGCACTTGCTGAAGGACGTACTTGGAATCCGATGATAATGGCATCCGAAGCGGTCGCCAATAAAACATCTGATTCTGAAATCTGTCCAACACTCTTGTGAATGACATTGACTTCAATTTTCTCAGTACTTAAGTTGAGCAAGGAATCTGAAAGTGCCTCAATCGATCCATCGACATCACCCTTAAGGATGATGTTCAATTCTTGGAAGTCTCCAATCGCGATTCGACGACCAATCTCATCCAATGTGATGTGTTTAGTAGCACGAACTCCTTGTTCTCTTTGAAGCTGACCCCGTTTGGTTGCAATGCTCTTAGCCTCACGTTCGTCTTCAAACACAAAGAACTTATCTCCTGCACTTGGAGCACCGTTGAGTCCTAAGATTGTAACCGGTTTTCCCGGGCTAACGCTTTCTACGTTCATGCCACGTTCGTTTTGGAGTGCCTTTACTTTACCATAATGGCTTCCAGCAAGAGTCATATCTCCTACTGATAGAGTTCCTCCCTCAACGATAACTGTTGCCACGTATCCTTTTCCTTTATCAAGAGAAGCTTCAATTACGGTTCCAGCAGCGCGTTTCTCAGGATCGGCTTTAAGCTCAAGAAGTTCGGCCTCAAGAAGTACCTTCTCAAGAAGTTCTTCAATGTTCAGTCCGTTCTTGGCACTAATGTCCTGACTTTGATACTTTCCACCCCATTCCTCAACAAGCAGATTCATTCCTGCGAGTTCTTCTTTAATTCGATCGGGGTTGGCTCCGTCTTTATCAATCTTGTTGATGGCAAACACGATTGGCACCCCAGCTGCTTGAGCGTGGTTGATGGCTTCTTTTGTTTGCGGCATCACATTATCGTCTGCGGCAATCACAACGATGACAACATCCGTGATTTGAGCTCCACGAGATCGCATGGCCGTAAAGGCCTCGTGACCAGGCGTATCTAGGAAGGTGATTTCTCTACCGTCCTCAAGATGTACCGAGTATGCACCAATGTGCTGTGTGATTCCTCCGGCTTCTCCAGAGATGACATTTGCTTTGCGAATGTGATCAAGAAGCGATGTTTTCCCGTGGTCAACGTGACCCATTACAGTAACAATCGGAGGACGAGATTGAACGCGTGTTTCATCATCAATCTCTTCAAGCGCTTTTTCATCAATTTCTTCAGTTGTAAACTCAACTGTATAGCCGAACTCTTCTGCGACAACAGTCAGCGTTTCAGCATCAAGGCGTTGGTTGATGGAAACAAAGAGCCCCAATGACATACAGGCAGAGAGAACCTCATTCACCTGTGCGTTCATCAAATTGGCGAGTTCACTAGCGGTTACAAATTCTGTAACCTTAAGAATTTTCTTTTCAAGCTCCTTTTGAATCTCTTCTTCCTGAATTTGCTGACTAACAGCATCTCGTTTTGCCCTTCTGTGCTTAGCAGATTTACTCTTACCACCACCGCCACTCAATCGGGCGAGGGTTTCACGAACCTGCTGTTGGATTTGCTCTTCAGTAAGTTCTGTCTGTCGACCACCTGGCTTTTTAGGATCTGGTCTTTTACCCCTTGCTGCTCCTGCTCCGGCGCCAGTTCCTCGCGGAGCTGGTGTGCCCGAAGCTGCTCCAGGTGGGTTTATCCTCTTTCTCCTTTTTCGGCGTGCTTCTATATCGTCGTTTGAAGAAGCTACTGGCTTCCGCTTTTTAGGCTCTTCTTTAACTTCAATCTTACCAACAACCGTAGGCCCTGTGAGCTTTTGAACTTTTGTTTCAATGTGCTTTGGGGTCGAAGAAGCCTTCATTTCTGAAGGCTTTTTCACTGGCTTGTCTACTGGCTTGTCTAATGGTTTCGCTGCCGGCTTTTTGTCTGCCTTTGGCTCTTCCTTCTTTACTGTCTTCTTAGGGCGAGATTTTTTCTCGATTTCAGTAAGGTCAATTTTGTGAAGAACGACGGGTTGTTTTCTAGGGCTTTCCTCGTCTTTCTTTTCTTCAACTTCTGCTGGTGGTTCTTCTTCAGCTTTCGTTTCGGCCACGACCTCTGCTGGAACTTCTTCTTCAAGCTTTTTTGGCTCCTCTACTTCAGCAGGAACTTCTTCTTGAACCTTTTCTGGCTCCTCAATCTCCTCTTTGTGAAGTCCGATGTCGATGGTTGAATCGCGAGAAACAGGAACGTTTTTGATGAGAATAGAATCTTCATCGTCCGATTGTCTACGACGATTGTCGCTGACATTTCGATCATCCAATGAAATGGCTTCGCGCACAACTTTGTTCTGCTTCAGCTCGTTCGATCGTTCTTTTGCCTTCTTATCGGATTGAAATTTCTCCAGCAGAAGATTGTATTCATCGTTGCCAATCTTTGTTGTAGGGCGCGCTTCTACCTCGTATCCCTTCTCTTGAAGAAAATCAACAATGGTTGAAACACCTACACCAAGTTCCTTGGCTACTTTACTCAATCGGTTTATCGACATAATCTATTCTATACGCAATCTTTAGTTTTTCTCGCTTCTCCGAAGCGGCAAAGATACGCGCTTATTATTCAAATTCTGACTTGAGAACTTTCAAGACCTCGTCAACTGTTTCCTCTTCGAGGTCAGTTCGTTTTACAAGATCTGCTTTGCTCAATTCAAGTACGCTTTTCGCTGTATCACAACCAATGGATTTCAGCTCGTCCAAAATCCAGTGATCGATTTCATCTGCAAATTCTTCTAGATCCACATCTTCTGTGTCCTCATCGGAATCTCTGTAAACATCGATTTCATATTCGGTAAGCTTACTTGCCAACTTAATGTTGTGACCACCTTTCCCGATGGCTAAAGAAACCTGATCGGGTTTGAGGTAAACCTCGGCCTTCCCATCTTCATCATTCAACTTAATGTTGGTGATTTTCGCTGGGCTTAAAGCACGTGTGATGTAAAGAACATTGTTGCTCGTAAAGTTAATTACGTCGATGTTCTCGTTTTTCAACTCACGCACGATTCCATGAATTCTAGAGCCTTTCATTCCAACACAAGCGCCTACAGGGTCTACTCGATCATCGTAGGATTCAACTGCAACTTTAGCTCGTTCACCTGGCTCGCGAACAATGTTCTTAATGATAATCAAACCATCGAAAATTTCTGGAACTTCAAGTTCGAACAGACGCTCAAGGAAAACAGGAGAGGTTCTAGAAAGGATGATGAATGGTGTGTTGTTCTTCAGGTCAACTCGAGAAACTACCGCACGAACCGTGTCTCCTTTTTTGAAGTAATCGGAAGGAATTTGCTCAGATTTTGGCAGAATTAATTCATTTCCCTCATCATCTAAAATGAGGATTTCACGTTTCCAAACTTGATAAACTTCTCCGGTAACAATGTCTCCAACACGATCTTTGTACTTCTTGTAGATGCTGTCTTTTTCGAGGTCTTGAATTCGGGCGGCCAAATTCTGACGAAGTGCCAAAACAGAGCGACGACTTAAATCCTCGATTCGAACTTCCTCAGAAGCCTCTTCACCTACTTCAAAGTCAGGCTCAATTTTTATTGCGTCGGTTAAGGAAATTTCTTGATTTTCATCTTCAACCTCGCCATCTGGAACAATTTCGCGGTTCCTCCAAATCTCGAGGTCACCTTTATCGGGGTTGATGATGATATCAAAGTTGTCATCACTGCCGTATTGTTTGATCAGAATGGATCTGAAAACATCCTCAATGATGTTCATCATAGTGACCCGGTCGATGTTCTTGATGTCCTTAAATTCAGAGAAGGACTCGATCAATTCAATGGTATTCATACTGTTGGTTTAAAACGATAACTTGACTCTTACTTCTTTTAATTCTGAGTATTCTATTCTTTGCTCCTCTTCAACAAGGATCTTTTTCTTTTTCCCTTCTACTTTTACCTTTTTCTGGTTCCAGAGAAGAATTCCTTTTTCGTCAACTTCTTTCATTTTAGCCTCTCCCGCTCGTCCGTCAGTCAAGACGTATTTCACATCTCGGCCTGCATTTTTAACGAACTGTCTGTGAAGCTTCAAAGGGTAACCTAAACCTGCAGACATCACCTGAAGCGAGTAGTCGTGCTCTTCTCGATCAAATTCTTTCTCAACGAAGCGCGAAACTTCAACACACTTTTTGATGGGCAAACCTTCGTCGCCATCAAGGCTTACTTCAATTCGGTTACCTGGCTTAACTGACACATCCACAACGAAATAAGAGCTCCCTTCGAGCTCGCTCTCAATCAATTCTCGTATGGTCTTTTCGTCAATCAAAGGCAACAAAAAAGAGGGATGACCCCTCTTTCGCACTGCAAATATAGCAACTTTAGCTATTCTATTCCTGCTTGACCTTTAAGCCATTCTTAAAGACCATTTTCTTTTCAAGGGTACCTTTCGAACTGTAGTAATACCAGTTGCCGTCTGGTCGGCCATATCTATAATTGGCCACACTTAGAACCTTAGTGCTTGGGTAGTAAAGGGTTGTTGTCCCATGCAACTTCCCCTTTTTATAATCTTCCTCTCGTGCAATGGTTCCAACTTCAGATTGATACGTCCACTTCCCGTCTTTCATCCCGTCCTTATAGGGCCCTTGAAAATCAAGTGCTCCATTGGGTAAATAATACTGCCATAAACCGTCGTGTTGGCCCTCGAGGTAAGCGCCTTGTTCTCTAATTTTACCATCGGTATACCAAAACTGCCAGTCCCCTTCCTTAATGCCTGACTTCAAGCTGCCAGAGTAGATGATTTGACCGCCACTGGTATAACCCTTCCATTCGCCGTTCATTTGTCCGGCTAAAAAACTTCCCTGGTCATTCACGTTTCCGTTTTGGTACCAAGACGTCCAAGGGCCCTCTTCCCTGCCTTCTTCGTATTTCCCTTCCTGCATTTTAGTTGGTTCTGGAAGGTCGTGCCAATACACCCATTGCCCCGTTTTCTTACCCTCTTTATACAAACCTTCCTTCCACTTAATCCCAGACTCGTAGAAAAACTCCCATTCTCTTTCTTTTTTTCCCGCTTTATAATAGCCTACGTTTTTAAGTGACCCATCCTCATAATGATATTCCCAAAGTGAATCTTGTAGCCCCTCTTTGAACCAACCTTTCATGAATATTTGGGCATCTGGTAGATAATGAACCCAAAGACCCGATTTATTGTCCGCTATATATTGGCCTTCTCGTTCCTTTTTTCCATCCTCATAGTAGAAATGGAAGCCTCCCTCTAACTTACCATCCAAAAAGGTTTTTTCCCACTTTTTCTGACCATTTGAAAAGTATTTGACCCAGGTTCCGCTTTTCTTGCCCTTCTGGTATTCTCCCTTCAACACAATGCTCCCATCAGAAGTGAACTCTTCCGTAACTCCATCCATTATTCCATCCTTGAAATTTTCTTTTTTCACCAGGAATGAGCCGCGGTTGTATGTCTCGATGCTTCCATTTCCATTCTTCAAGGTTTTTTTTCCTGCCTGATTCCACGCCTCTCTATAATAGCTGGAGTCTTCCTCAAACCAAATCACCTTCCATGGATCGCCGTTGTCGTAAAAGTATGTCCAGAGGCTATCCCGTATTCCCTCGTCGAAATAACCTTGAACGCCGAGCTGGCCGTTTTTATACCAAGTTTTGAAAATACTGTCTTGCCTATTCTCCTTAAAGAACCCCAGGTTGAACTGCTTTCCGTTTGGATGGTAGGTCTCAACTTTCCCGTTGAATTTTCCATAGCGGTAATTCGCAACTTCTTTGAGGGTGCCATCCGGGTGCCAGTATGTCCAGGTCCCATTTTCTTTTCCATCCAAATAGATCCCTTCCTTGCTCTTTATTTTTTTCTCCTTGTTGTGGTATTCCACATACATCTGTTCGATTTGGGCAAGACAAACCGTAGGTAAAAGCAATAAGCTTAGAAGGCTAGTTATTTTCATTCTGGCTCAAAACTAAGTTTCGCTGCAACTCAAATCCATGCTTTGGCTTTGCTTTTCAAACGTTCAAGTGTTCAAAGTGAAGGCTCTTAACAAAACTTAAGTCGAAAAATGTCCTCATAAAAGTGAACGCTCCTTCTTTTGGCTTGTACTGAAGAAAAAGCAGTTGCAATGAGCATCTAAAATATCTAGTCATCTCTTTATTTCTACTCTTATTAGGATACAGTCTTACGTCTGTAGGGCCTTCATCTGAAGTGGATGGTTTTCGTTCTGAGATATTCAACCCACTGAACATTACAATCGCCCCCTTGATCGTTCTCTTGGGCTACGCAGTTGGAATGCTTTCAATTTTTAAAGGAAAGGACATTCGATTTTGAAAGCCAATGACGAGGATATAATGATTGAACTGCAAGCAGGCTCTTCTCAAGCCTTCAGCAAGATCTATGATCGCTACGCAAATCGTCTACACCATTTCTTTTGGAGGGGCTTGAATAAAGATGCTGAGCTCTCGAGCGATTTAGTGCACGACCTCTTTCTGAAAATTATAGAGAAACCCGAGGTCTTCGACCCAAAAAGGAAATTCAAAACTTGGGTTTTTTCCGTTGCCAACAATATGCTCATCAATGAATACAAACGACGATCGGTGAGATCTAATGGTTCCGACGCACCTCTTGACCAGTTTATTGGATCCAATGGACATTATAGGTATCATGATCAAGATCGATTTATTGAAGCCCTGAATGCATTGATTGTGCGTTTCAAGCCTGAAACCCAAACTCTGTTCTTTTTACGATTTCGAGAAGAAATGGCAGTTCCTGAAATTTCAGAAATAATGAATGTAAAAGAGGGGACAATTAAATCGAGGCTGCACCACCTCACCAAAAAATTGGCCGTCGGCTTAGACGAATTCAAAGACTTAAATCACAACTAAATGAAGAACAATTTAGACGATTCCCTGGAAAATAAAATCCGCTTAAGCCTCAAAAAAGAAGCTTCGGATGTTCAAATTAGGGCTTCTATAAAAGAAAATCTGCTCCAAAAGTTGGAAAAAGATGCTCCAAAAAGAGGAAAAGTGATGTCTTTTGTGTGGTCTAAAAACCCAATCGTCCGATTGGGTTTGGCCGCTTCCTTGGCCGCAATTCTGTTCAGTGTTTCTGTCAATGAGAACAGAGATTCGAAAAGATTTGGTTTCATTGAAGCACTGGCAGATTCCACCTTAGTTTTCGAAGATACCTTGAATACGAAACACGACAGTATCATTGGTATCAGTGACCCCTGGGCACTTTAAGGGTTTAGAAGATTCCCTAAAAAAGCTCTCTAATAAGTCGTGAAAAACAGAAATTGTGCTCAAAAAAAATCCCCGAAACTTTCGTTTCGAGGATTCAGTTGGTTGACCGACCAGGGCTCGAACCTGGACTCTTCTGTACCAAAAACAGACGTGTTGCCAGTTACACCATCGGTCAATTCAGGCGGCAAAAATAACAATATCATTAATTCGACGCATTTTGATTAGCGTCGATTTCAATGGCAGTTTAATTAAATTCGCGAACTCTCAAACTCGAACAGTACCCATGAACTTTCGAACACTCAATCTGGCCCTAGGATGGCTAAGCTTTTTAGTCGCAGCATTTGTCTTCATTTCCACCATGGAACCGACGGTAAGTTTCTGGGACTGTGGTGAATTTATCGCCACCGCGTATAAACTTCAAGTCGGACACCCCCCAGGAGCTCCATTGTTTCTGATGATCGGGCGCTTGTTTTCCCTTTTCTCTACACCTGAAAATGTAGCCTATTCGGTGAATCTCATCTCGGCCCTCAGTTCTGCTTTCACCATTCTATTTTTGTTTTGGACCATTTCCGCACTTGGAAAGAAGCTATTGAAAAAGAAAAGTGAAGAACTCTCAATGGGTGAAATCTCAGTTGTTCTGGGAAGCGCATTGGTTGGTGCTCTGGCTTATACCTTTTCTGACACCTTTTGGTTCAGTGCTGTTGAGGCGGAAGTTTACGCCATGTCTTCTTTATTTACTGCCATCGTATTCTGGGCCATTTTGCGCTGGGAACAAGTGGCGGATGAGGAGGGTGCAAACCGGTGGTTGGTATTCATCGCATACATGATGGGACTTTCTGTTGGTGTTCACTTACTGAATCTACTCGCGATTCCCGCAATCACATTTGTATACTATTTCAAGAAACATACTGTAAGCTGGAAAGGCGTGGTGGCAGCAGCCATGACTTCAGTTGTTATCCTTGGTTTTGTGCAAACCGGGATCATCCCTGGTATCGTCGAGATGTCGTCTAAATTCGAATTGCTGTTTGTGAATGGCGCTGGACTTCCATTCAATACTGGAGCCCTCGTTCATGTGCTCATAACGATTAGTCTTCTCGTTTATGCCATTTACTTGACGCATCAAGAAAAAATTGATAAGACTCGCTTAATATTGGTGATCATTGGTCTGACATTTTTGGTCGGATCATTCTCAACCTTGAGTTTCGTTGTGATCATTGGAGTTGTAGCCGGGTTCTATTTGGTGAAAGACTTCAGTCCTCGCTTAGTGAACACCTTCTTAATGAGTTTAGCTATGATTCTCATCGGCTATTCCTCCTACACTTTGATTCTTGTGCGTTCCAACGCAAATCCTCCAATGGACGAGAATGACCCAGAGACGATGTTCAACTTGCTCTCCTACCTAAACCGTGAGCAATATGGATCTCAGCCACTTCTTTACGGTCCTTATTTCAATTCGCCACTTGACAACAATCAATCTCATAAAGATGGTAAGCCCACATACTTCAAGGATGAAGAAGTAGGTGAATACATTGTGAGTGATAAAAAAGAGAGTTCTGTTCCAAACTATGCTTCGGAGTTTAAATCCTTATTCCCTCGCATGTGGAGCGGTGAGGCTCGCCACGTTCGCGCCTACAAAAATTGGTCGAATTTCAAAGGAAAACCCATTCGATACCGAACGTCGCAAGGCGTTCAGACTATACGAAAACCAACCTTCATAGAGAATATGCGGTATTTCTTCCGCTATCAGGTGAACTGGATGTATTGGAGGTATTTTCTCTGGAACTTTGCAGGTCGACAAAACGACATTCAGGGACACGGAAACTTCATAGACGGAAACTGGATTTCAGGTTTCAATTGGCTTGACTCCATGCGACTAGGTCCGCAAACCAACCTTCCCGACCGACTTGAAGAAAATCCGGCGAAGAACAAATTCTATCTCTTACCCCTGATACTCGGATTGATTGGTCTTTTCTTCCAATTCAACAAAGACAAGAAGGATTTCGCCCTCGTTGCTATGCTCTTCTTGTTTACTGGCTTGGCCATCATCCTTTACCTGAATCAATACCCTTATCAACCTCGAGAGCGAGACTACGCCTATGTTGGCTCCTTCTATGCCTTTGCCATTTGGATTGGATTAGGAGTGATGGGAATTGCCGATGCGCTGAACAAGCGCTTGAAAATGAATCAAGTCATTGCTGGTGGTTTGGTAACGGTACTTTGCATTGGCTTAGTTCCTGGGATTATGGCCGCCGAAGGTTGGGACGATCACGATCGTTCTGAGCGTTATACTGCGCGTGATTTCGCAAAAATGTACTTGGATTCCTGCGATCCGAATGCTGTTCTATTCACAAATGGAGACAACGATACTTTCCCCTTGTGGTATGTTCAAGAAGTTGAAGGTTATAGAACCGATGTTCGGGTCATCAACCTCAGTCTTCTCAACACAGATTGGTATATCAATCAGATGCGCCGCGCTGCCTACGATTCTGAGGCAACGCCATTCAGCATTCCTGAAGAGAAATATCGTCAAGGGACTCGTGATTACCTTCCGTTCTACAATCCGCAAAAATCGGAGAAGTACTATGATGTGAAGCAAGTTATTGAGTTCATTCAAGACGATAAACAAACCGTACAAGTAAGCTCGAACAGACGGATTCCGTACGTGCCAACTCAGAAGTATTCATTGTCGGTTGACAAGAGTAAGGTGATGAACGACGGAACGGTTCCGGAAAACATGAAGCAATTTGTGGTGGACGAAATTCGCTGGACTTTGAACAACAAGTACGTCATGAAGAAAGACATGATGATTCTTGATTTGCTTGCAAACTTCAACTGGGATCGTCCGATTTATTTCGCAATCACTACTGGTGCGGACGCCTACATTGGCCTGGAAGACTATTTCCAATTGGAAGGTTTAGCCTACAGACTTGTTCCGTTTAAAGGGCCTATCTCAGATGGTCAAACAGGATATGTGAACAGTGACATCATGTACAAGCGGTTCATGGAGCAATTTGAGTACGGTGGAATGGAAACGCCGGGTATTTACATGGACGAGAACAACCGACGCATGTGCATGAACTTGCGCAACAACTTTGCTCGCTTGGCCGAAGCCTTAATTCGTGAAGGCAAAAAGGATAAGGCAGTTGAAGTATTGGAGCGCTGTTTGGAAGTTATGCCGCACGAAAATGTGCCGTATAACTACTTCATGATTCCAGTGATCGAAGCAATGTACCGAACGGGAATGTCGGACAAAGCGACGGAAATAATCACCTACCTCATGGACCGCACAGAGAAGGAAATGGAGTACTACATGAATTTGGACAAGTACACCTACTCGAAGATTGGAAACAGTCCGCAGCAAACCATTTCTGTATTGTATCGAATCATGGACACGGTCGCAAACAAATTCCCTCAAGAAGATTTAAGCGAGCGTGCAAAGGCTAGTTTCGAAAAGTATCAGACCCTCTACCAAGTAAAAGAGGACGAGCGCAAGCGTTCTAAGAACTCGTAATGGCCCTTTTAGACCACCCACCCATTTGGCTTCAAAGCTTGATTGGGAGATTGGTCGTGAAAATGCCGGCCGACGAAAAAAGCTTGTACCTCACCTTTGACGATGGTCCTACATCTGGACATACTCAATGGATTCTTGACACTTTAAAATCCCACGAGGCGAAGGCCACCTTCTTCTGCATTGGAAAAAATATCCGAAAGAACAGGGGCTTGTTTGACGAGATCTTGAAGGCTGGACATGAGGTCGGGAATCATTCAGATCAACACATTCACAACTGGAAGTGTAGTGTTAAGCAAATCAGTGACGACTTTGCGGAATGTCAGAAGCTTCATCCTTTTGCCATGTACCGGCCCCCTTACGGTGAAGTCGGTCGAAAAAGTTTGAAGGCAATCCCCAATAAAAAATTCATTCTTTGGGATGTGTTGAGCGAGGATTACCGGGAAGATAAATCGGGTGAAGACTGTTTCAAGAAAGTTATAAATGAAGCCAGTGCTGGTTCCATCATTGTCTTTCATGACAGCGACAAAGCTTCTCTTCGAATGAGGTACGCTCTGCCGCGTATCTTAGATCACTTTACGGCACGAGGCTTTGTTTTTAAATCGATTCCCCAGAGCTGACGCTCTGCAAACTACATTTGCCTAATGATGAACCGCGAGGATCGCGAACTATTAAAAAAATTGAACCCGAAGCGTCTGGCAAACCTTGCTAAGCTCTACGCAAGTTTTCAATTGGCAAAACGCACATCCTACATCCATCATCGAGGCATGCCTTTCAGCCTTTCGGTAGAACCGACAACTACCTGCAACCTTCGATGCCCCGAATGCCCTAGCGGACTTCGCTCCTTCTCAAGACCTACTGGAAATATGATGGGCGAAACCTTGAAAATCTTGCTAGACGAAGTTGGTGAAACACTTAGTTACATCAACTTCTACTTCCAGGGAGAGCCCTTTTTGAATCCGAATTTCTTGGATCTAGTTCGAACTTCAAGCGAACACAATATTTTCAGCTCCACTTCTACGAATGCTCATTACATAACCGAAAAGAATGTGGATGAAATCATCGATTCGGGACTAAATAAAATGATCATCTCAATTGACGGAACGACTCAAGAAACCTATGAATCCTACAGAAGGGGCGGCCGACTCGAAAAGGTGCTTGACGGAACACGACTGCTGATTGAGGCTAGAAAACGGCATCCTAAAAAAGGTCCCGAAATCGTTTTTCAATTTCTGGTGGTCAAGCCGAATGAACATGAAATTCCTGAAGTTTTCCGTCTGGCTGAAGAAATTGGGGTAGATGAGGTGAAATTAAAAACAGCTCAACTCTACGATTTCGAAGATGGGAATCCGCTCATGCCCGAGCAAGAAGAATACAGTCGATACAATAAAGGTTCGGATGGGAAATATAGATTAAAGAATTCTTACGACGACTCTTGCTGGCGGATGTGGCAAGGTTGTGTTCTTACTTGGGACGGGCGCGTTGTTCCTTGCTGTTTCGATAAAGATGCCCATCATTCACTCGGCAAATTTCCCGATGCAAGCTTTCAATCCATCTGGAGAAGTAAGGCCTACAATGATTTTCGCAAAGCAGTTTTCACTGGACGAGATCAAATTGAAATATGTCGCAATTGTACAGAAGGAACAAAAGTTTTTGCCTGAGTGTTTCTACTTTATAAATTCGAACAAGCTAAAAAACCCAGCATGAAAAAGATTCTATTCACTTCCAGTATTTTCTCCCTAAGCCTCTTATTGTTCTTTGCTTTTCGTCCTGCGGAAAACACCAGTTTGAGCATTGGGGAAAAAGCCCCTATGGCGGATGTTAAGATGGCAGACATCGACGGTTCATCCAAAAGTCTTCAGGACCTGAATTCCAAAAATGGTTTGCTCGTGGTATTCTCGTGCAACACCTGTCCTTTCGTCATTGCTTGGGAAGATCGATACAATGAATTGGATGCTCTCTGCAAGAAGAACGGCATTGGGATGGTTCTGGTAAATTCCAACGAAGCACGAAGAGCTGGAGACGACTCCATGGATAAAATGAAAAAGCACGCAAAAGAATTGGGCTATACCATGCCTTATGTTGTTGACTCCAAATCGGCCTTGGCAAATGCATTTGGCGCACGCACTACTCCGCACATCTATTTGTTTGATAAGGAAATGAAACTCGCTTACACGGGTCTAATCGATGACAACCACCGCTCGAAAGATGAGGTATCAAAGAGCTTTCTGAAAGACGCCATTCAAAACTTGGCTTCCGGGAAAAACATCGACCCAGCCGAAACGAAGAGCATGGGCTGCAGCATTAAGCGTGTCTAAGTTCCGTTTTTGTTGAGAATTCACGACTCAAAAACCCGCTGATTGAGCTCGATTAAGGTTTAATTTGTCGCATGAACGTTTTAATCCTTGGTTCCGGTGGAAGGGAACATGCCTTCGCGTGGAAAATCAGTCAGAGTGAGATGTGCGAGCGCTTGTATTGCGCTCCTGGCAATGGTGGGACCCACGAAATTGCGACCAACCTGAATCTCGATTTAGGAAACTTTAAATCCATTAAGGCCGCGGTAAAAAATGAATCCATCGATTTAGTCATCGTCGGACCTGAAGCCCCTTTGGTAGAAGGTATCGTCGACTATTTTAAAGAAGACGCTGAGCTTGAAAAAGTTCGAATCTTAGGGCCAGATAAGCTTGCTGCCCAGCTCGAAGGCTCAAAGGATTTTGCCAAGAACTTCATGGCTAAGTATAAGGTTCCAACCGCTCAATACAAAACATTTGATTCCTCGACCTATTCGGACGCGTGCTCATTTTTGGAAAGCCTAAAGCCACCCTACGTTTTGAAAGCAGACGGATTGGCGGCTGGAAAAGGCGTTCTAATAATCGATGATCTTGAAGAAGCTAAAGGGGAATTAAAATACATGTTGGATGGAAAGTTCGGGGCAGCCGGAAATCAGGTGGTTATTGAGGAATTCTTGGATGGAATCGAACTCTCGGTATTCGTTCTTACAGATGGAAAAAATTACCTCATCCTGCCTGAAGCAAAAGACTACAAAAGAATTGGAGAAGGCGACCTTGGACTGAACACCGGGGGAATGGGTGCCGTGTCTCCTGTGCCATTTGCAGGGAAAAAATTCTTGTCTAAAGTTGAAGAACGCATTGTAAAACCGACCATCAAAGGCTTTGCACAAGAAGGCATGGATTATACGGGCTTTGTATTCATCGGCCTCATGAATATAAAGGGCGAGCCATTTGTTATTGAGTACAATGTGCGTATGGGCGATCCCGAAACTGAGGTTGTTTTTCCAAGAATTGAATCTGACTTGCTCGATTTGCTCGACCGGGCAGCCAGCAATCGCCTAGCTGGCAGATCGCTTAAAGTTTCCAATGAAACAGCCATGACTCTTATGTTGGTTTCAGGGGGCTATCCCGAAGCCTACGAAAAGGGGAAAATAATTGATGGACTCGATGAAACTGAAGACGTAATGTGCTTCCATGCGGGAACGCGTCTGGAGGAAGGAAGTGTATTCAGCTCTGGAGGGAGGGTGCTTTCAATCACCAGTTTGGGTGAAAGCATTGAAGAATGTCGCCGAAAGTGCTATGCCGCAGCAGATACAATTAGCTTCGAAAAAATGAATTATCGACGAGACATAGGTCTCGACTTACTGGATTGGAACTAAGGTAAAGTTCCGTTTTGAGCGGCTTCTTTGTCGAAGGCGATCATCTTACTAATCCACCAGGCAGCCATTGAAGCACCTACAAGAATGATCAACCAATTTACATTGTTACCCAGGATAGGTAGGATTTGAAAGGACCAAGTGAGGAATTCTCCCAATCCATAAATAATGTCTGTCAAGCTCATATGAGGAATATTGAATGTCAAAATTAAGCTTTTCCCCATTTTATTCATTGCGACAATGAAATATTCTGTTCACCTTTCTTTGTTCCAATGTATCGCCTGCTAAAAGAAAACAGTCCTTTTGCTCTAGGGCTTGCCGCTGCCCTGAACTTTCTTCTCCTGATTGGCTTGCTCATACGCGCGGTGTTTGTACCAGATCCTAAAATTACTTGGCTTGAATACAGCCTCAGCTTGGTCCTCTTTTTCTCAATTTCTTTTCTCTTTACACAGCTTTTAAGCAAGCACCGACTCCTTCCATTTAGAACCTATCTTCCGTTTTCTATCTTCTTTTTGTGCAGCGCGCCCTTTCTTTCTCACCCAGAGGCCTGGAAGTTTGGATTGGTTGGAATCCTGCTGATATATGCCCTTGATCGTTGTTTGAGTTTGGCGGAAATAAGTCGAATCAATCGCTCGGTTCTAAATGCCTCCATGGCCATTGGTCTGGCGAGCTATTTTATTCCCGGAGCTCTCGCGAGCATTGTAGTTGTCCCAATCGCTCTTTTAAACTTCCAACATCTCAGCTTTCGGCACTCCTTAATGATCCTCACGGGTATTGCAATCCCTTGGTTTCTAATTTGGGAATTCCATTTTCTCTTCGATCTTTCCACCGACTACTTTTTCACACTCAATATTCTACCCTCCTCATTTTCACTCTTTGAGTTGGCCGGTCTTTTCTTGTTAGCTCTTCTATGGATTATAAGCATCCCTCATCTCTTTCGAAGTTTGAACAGGACCAAATTAAAAACGCGGCAGTCTGTTCTCCTCGTGGTTTGGGCTTCTCTCTTCTCGTGCACAGATAGCCTGTTAATTTCTGGGCTTTCCATTGTTCAAGTCGTGCTTTTGGGCCCTGCTCTCATCATGTTCATTTCCTACAGGCTTATTGAGAGTAAGAAGACTTGGCATGCAGACCTCATCCTCCTCCTCTGCATGTTCATAGCTGTTTATAATCTGTTCTTTTTGAACTGAGGCATTGGGCTTTCAAAGCATTACTTTTGCCGCAAAGCATTTCGAATGAAGTTTGGTGTAATTACGTTTCCAGGTTCCAACTGCGACCAAGATATGGTCTACGTCTTAAGAGACATTATGGGGCAAGAAGTTGTTGAACTTTGGCATAAAGACCACGACTTACAAGGCAGCGACTTTGTAGTTCTTCCAGGTGGTTTCTCTTACGGCGACTATCTACGTTCTGGAGCAATTGCACGCTTCAGCCCAATCATGAATGAGGTTCAGGCACATGCTCAACGGGGCGGGTACGTAATGGGCGTTTGTAATGGCTTTCAAATCCTCGCTGAATCTCACCTTCTCGATGGAGCCTTATTGCACAACGACAACCAGCAATTCATTTGTAAAAATGTTTGGTTAAAAGCTGAGACGAACAATTCTATGGTGACGCGTTCCATGGATTTAAACAGAACCTACAGAATTCCTATCGCACATGCTGAAGGACGTTTTCACGCATCTGAAGACTCTTTAAAAGCCATACTTGACGAAGACCGAGTTCTGTTTTCGTATTGCGATGAGAATGGAGAAGTGAATTCCTCGGTAAACCCAAATGGATCGGCACACAACATTGCCGGTATCACCAACAAGGCTCGCAATGTTTTTGGAATGATGCCTCACCCTGAAAGGGCCGCAGACCCTCATCTCGGCAACGAGGATGGCAGGGTTCTTTTCGAATCGATTCTTAGCGAGACTCTCGCGCAAGTCTAATTCAACAGAATATCAAATTCCCTTCGTTTGTCTTGCTCCATGATGAAAAGCAAGTACTCCAACTGATGAACGAGGATGGCCTCCTTGGTCTTGGTGTCGCTTTGTAAAAAACGAATCTTCTGATTTCTTGAAAGACCGCATGATCTGGCCATAATGATTAAGTTCTGATCCTCAAAACTCAACTTCAACTCGTCCACTTTAAAATACTCCTTGCGAAAGTCTAGGTATAAACTCAGCAAGCCTGAATTCCTGCTTATGAGCTGTTCTATTTCCACCTCTTCAACCAGGGCTGTATCACAAGATTGATGATCCATTTCAGGTCGATAGTCTAGAATGTTGAATGAACCAACCGATTCAACAATGATGTCGAGGCTGCCATCTTCGTTGGTGTTCAGGACCTTTTTCACTCTCACTTCTGCGCCAATTTGCCTTGTTTCCTCATCTAAGCCAAAAGGAATTCCAAAGGTCTCGCCAGCGTTGAGACAGCTCTGAATTAGTTCTTTGTAGCGATTCTCGAAAATGTGCAAGGGGAGCCTTTCTCCTGGAAGGAGGCAAACATCTAAAGGAAACATCTGCATCTTAATCATAGCTCTTGTTGTCTATAGAGTAAACGCAAAAGTCTCACCTGGGGTTGAGTCGAGCTGATTAAGCGGTCACTTTTTATAGAAATTCATTTCGCTTAGGTAGGAATACACCTCATGACTAAGCAGATACTTCACATCCTTGCCTTCGTGAATAGCCTTTCGAATGGCACTGGCCGAAACGTTCATCAGGGGTGCATTGACAATTTGAATCTTCTTTCCTTGGAATTCCTTTCGCTCTGATCCCTCTCTGGGGTATACATATATCTCGTGATGTTCTAGAATGTATTCGTAGTTCTTCCACTTTGCAAGGCCCGCTAAATTGTCCTCCCCCATGATCAAGCAAAAATCGTGTTCTGGGTAGGCATCTTTCAGATGCGCCAGAGTGTTCACCGTATAACTGGGGCGGTCTAATTTAAACTCAACATCACTTGCCTTCAATCGAGGGTTCTCGGCCGCTGCAATACGCACCATGGCCAAACGGTGGTGATCCTTGAGCAAACTTTCCTTGCTTTTAAGTGGATTCCTTGGGCTAACCACGAGCCATACTTGGTCTAAATCGGAATATTGAGCAAAATGGTCGGCAATGATGAGGTGACCAATGTGAATGGGATTGAAGCTGCCGAAAAACAATCCAACTTTCACGATTCGATGAATTTTGAAACGATCTTTTTACCTTCTTCAATGGCTTGCTCTAAGTCGTCGTTTACCAAGGTAAAATCGAACTTCTTGGCCGTATCCATTTCTTGGGCTGCCTTCTTTAAACGCATTTGAACCTTCTCTTCATCTTCTGTTCCCCTTCCACGAAGGCGCTTTTCGAGTTCTTCAATGCTGGGCGGCGAGACGAAAATAGATAAGGCCTGTGCTCCTAACTTCTGTTTTAGGTTCTGCCCGCCAACAACGTCTACATCGAAAATGACCACCGAACCAGAACTCCACAAGCGATCTACTTCAGATTTAAGTGTGCCGTAAAACTGGTTTTGATACACCTCTTCCCATTCGACAAAGCCATCAGCTTCAATCCTCTTTTTAAACTCATTGAGTTCCAAGAAGTAGTAATCTTCTCCGTTCTTTTCTTCGCCTCTTGGGTCTCTGCTTGTTGCCGAAATGCTGAACGCCAGCTTTGGAAATCTCGACATCAAAGCACGAACAATGGTCGTTTTCCCTGATCCAGAAGGAGCCGAAACAATTATTGCTTTTCCTCGATGTTCGATTTTAGAGAATGTTGAGTGATTGCTCTTTGATTTTTTCCAATTCATCCTTCATGCACACCACGTGTTTCTGAATTCCAGAATGATTGGCCTTAGATCCAATTGTATTGATCTCACGTCCCATTTCTTGTCCGATGAAACCCAATTTCTTTCCTTGAGAAGAGTTGGAGTTTACAATTTCCTCAAAGTAATCGCAGTGACTCTTGAGTCGAACAACCTCTTCATTGATGTCTAACTTTTCAATGAAATACAGCATCTCTTGCTCAAACCTTCCAACATCGATTTCTGCCGTCATCTGGGCATCCTCCAACTTTTTCTTTAGATCTCTTCTTCTCGTTTCGATGCGCTCTGGAGCTAGGAGTTCAATTTCCTGAAGGTATCTTCTCAGCTCGGCTAGAGAGTTCAATAAATCTTGACGCAAATTCTCGCCTTCATTGGCTCTGAAATCGACCGCGTTTGTGAGGGCTTCGTGGATGACAGCGTGAACTTCTTCCCACTCCGTTTCATCAATTTCTCCTTCTTTGGTTCGAACCACTTCCGGCATGCGCAGCACTGTTTGCAACATTCCCTCAGTTTTGAGGTTCAATTCCTCTGCGAGATTCGACACTTGCTTGAAATAAGATTTTGCCAAACCGATGTCGATGGTCGATGTGCTTTCGCCAGCTCCGCGATCAACATTCAACTGCAGGTCTACCTTTCCGCGAAGGAGAACCTTACTAGCCAAAGTTTTTATCTCTGCTTCGTATCCACTGTACCTGGAAGGACAACGCATTTTAAAATCGAGGCTTCTAGAATTAATGGATCGCACTTCTACAACCACATTGCCCCACTTAAATTGATTCTGAGCTTTTCCAAAGCCCGTCATTGATAGGATCATATTTTGTCCTTAGGTTTTATAAGTAGCCAAAGATTAGGCTTTTCTTCGATTGAAGAGCTTTTCTGCCCCAACAAGGTAGACTCCTACAAATATGAGCAAGGTTGAGAGCACCTTTACCAAGGTAATGTCGTCTTGTCCCATTAAAATGGCTGCCATCGAAGCTATGAGAGGCTGCAGGTAAATGTAGAAACTCACAACGGTCGGCGAAACTTTCTTCAAGGCATACACATTTAGCAAGTAAGTTAAGAAGGTTGTGAAGATGATCACGAAAAGGACCTCTAGCCATATCTGTTGACTGAATCCCTCAAATTCAATTTCCTGAAACTGACTAAAACCTAAGGGCAAAACATAGAGCAGGCCAAATGTGAAAACCCAGCGAATGACTGTAAGCGGACTGTACCGAAGCATGAGAGGTTTTACGAGAACCAAGTAGATTCCATAACTCATGGCATTGATGAGAATGAACAAATCGCCTAAACTTCCTTCAAAGCCAAATCCGTTTTGAGCGTTTCCAAGCATGAGCCAAACGGCACCCGCAAAGCCGAGTACAATTCCCGCCAACTTCATTGGAGTTATTCTTTCCCGAATCAAGAATGCCGCAACAATCATGACCAATATTGGGTTGGTGGTCATAATGATGGATGCATTGATTGGAGTCGTGAGGCTCAATCCGCTGAAGAAGAACATTTGGTTCATGGCCACTCCAAAAACCCCGCACAGGGCGAATCTGCCAAGGTCTCTTTTCTTTGGAACTCCTCGATCTACGAAAAAAGAGATTATCCAAAAGAGAAAACCAGCCCCCAAAACACGCAGTAAAATGAAACCAAGAGGTTGGATGTAGCCGTTCAATACATCCTTGGCAAAGGAGTAATTCAGACCATAGATGATGGCGACGGCGAAAAGTGCGAGGTGAGCGCGAAGGAGGGATGAATTCACGCTTTTAGTCTTCCTTTAAGGCGTTCAATCTCTTTCGGAGAATTGCCAATAAAAATCCCATTCCCCATTCGAATCACTGGTCTCTTAAGAAAGGTGTAATCCTTCAAAATCAAATCTCGCATATCCAATTCCGCTAAATCAACATCCTTCAAACCCAGGGCTTTGTAGGAACGCGATCGTCGGCTAAACATAGCCTCATAACTCCCCGCCAACATACATAGATCGGTAAGTTCTTCCTCGGAAATTTTGATAGTTTTGATGTCCTGGAACTCAAAGCTTTCAGGCAGTTCAAGCTCCTTAATGATGCGCTTGCAAGTGGAACACGTCGATAGATGATAAATCTTCTTTTGCATCTGTTTACTCTTCAAACAAAAGTAGGTTTCTGAAAACTCGATGGCCAAGAAAAACAGTCCAATTCGTCAGCTTTTAAGCCCCTCCAAAATCTTCATACCAATTGGTTTGGGATTGTTGGTTGCTGGATGGCTGCTCTACACTGAATTTGACCTCGAATCCTTCGTCCAAGTCGAATGGGGGTTGAACACCGTATTTTGGATTTTTATGTCCTTGGTTATGGTTGCAACGCGCGACTTTGGATACATGTATCGCATTCGCCATCTTACGGACAAAGCCATTTCATGGCGAAATTCATTTGATGTGATTATGCTTTGGGAATTTTCCTCGGCCATTAGTCCTTCGGTTGTTGGGGGTTCGGGTGTGGCAGTTTTCATTGTGAATAAAGAGGGGGTTAAACTTGGAAAGAGCACTGCCGTTGTAATGGTAACGGCGTTCTTGGACGAGCTTTTTTACATTCTCATGGTTCCAATCGTATTTGCCTTTGTAGCGCAATCAGATTTATTCCCTCAAGAAGCCCGCGACTATTTAGGCGATGCTGTCAATGCAGAGACAATCTTCTATTTGGGCTATGGTTTTATAGTTAGCCTTACGACCCTTATTATTTTGAGCATCTTCCTCTTTCCTGGAGCCCTTCGGAGTTTACTAAGAACCATGGGCTCCTGGCGTATATTCAAAAAATGGGAAACGTCCTTTGTTGAAACGGGCGACGACATTGTAATTAGCAGCAAAGAACTGAAGGGGAAACCCTTTTCATTTTGGCTCACTGCCTTTTCTGCTACTTTCTTTTCTTGGACCGCCAGATTTTGGGTAGTGAATTGCCTGATTATGGCCCTCGCGCCAATCATCTTTTCAGATCATATGCTTGTGTACGCTCGACAATTGGTCATGTGGGTCATCATGCTCATTAGTCCAACTCCCGGAGGAGCCGGCATCGCTGAAATTGCTTTTCAGGGGTTTTTGGCAAGCTTTATTCCTCTGGGGATGGCCGGAACTCTAGCTCTTTTATGGAGAATATTCACTTACTACCCCTACCTCTTTCTAGGCGTAATTATATTGCCGAGATGGATTCGAAAGGTCTACCTCAAGAGGCCGTTGATCACTTTTAAAAGTCCCTCTTAAGATCTTCAGTTGCACCGCGAATTCCTTGGTTTACTCTCCCTACCAAATCCGATATTCTTTCTAAATCCGTCCCTTCTTCGGCGGCATCTTTAAGCTGGCTCACTTCTTCGAGGGTTGGATGAAGTCCCATCAAATCGATGGTCGGTTTTATTTTATGTGCCAGTGCACGCATTGCATCGTAGTCATTCGTCTTTTGGTATTCCTCGAATCGAACGCAATTTGATTCACTTTCATTCAAGAACAACTCCACCATTTGTTTGATGAAATTGGCGTCGCCTCCAGAGAGACTTTCTAACTTTTCAAGATTGTAACGCTTCTCCATGGAGGCTCATTTTTTCTTCTTTCAACATTCGGTAGATTGTAGACTTACCGATTCCTAATTTGTTCGCAACAAGGATAACATCTCCGTCATATTTATCAAGAAAATGGCGGATGATTTCCATATTGAAGGCCCGCAAACTCTTTTCCTCATTGATGAAGGCCTTTGCATTTTGGGTAGATACATACGAAATATCATTGGCCTCAATCATAGCGCCATCAGACATGACTATGGCCAATTCAACAATGGCCTTCAACTCACGCACGTTTCCTGGATATGTGTAAGACACCAACTTCATCTTTGATTCTTCGCTGAGCTTTATTCGATCCAATCCATTTTCCTTACAGAATTCATCCATGAAGAATCTTGAAAGAATCAAAATATCACTTGGGCGTTCGCGCAGAGGAGGCAAATGAATTGGTAAACCCAAAAGGCGATAATACAAGTCTTGTCGGAAGTTTCCTTTTTCAACTTCAGAGGCCAGGTCTTTATGGGTTGCGACAAGAATCCGAACGTCGAGCTTTACACTTCGGTTTCCTCCCAAAGGGGTGATTTCTCTTTCCTGCAAAACTCTCAACAATTTAGCTTGAGTTGCTAGGTTCATCTCAGCAATCTCGTCAAGAAAAATACTCCCACCATTTGCTTCTTCGAGTCTGCCCTTTCGGCTCGCGTATGCGCCCGTATAAGCACCCTTTTCGTGACCAAAAAGTTCACTTTCCAGCAGTTCGTTTGGAATGGCGGCCACGTTTAAGCTCACCATTGGGTGTTTTGAACGATTGGAGTTGTAATGAATTGCTTTTGCCACCAACTCTTTTCCCGTTCCAGTTTCTCCATATATAGAAACTGTAATGTTGGTCTGAATGGCCTTGTTCATTCGCTCAAAAACCTTTTGAAGCTTTGGACTGCTTCCCTTTATACTTTTCTTAAAATTGAATTTCCGTTCGATGGTCTTCTGAAGGCTTTTCACCTTTCTATTCAAATCAACACTTTTCTCAATATTCTTGAGGTTGTTTAAGAGCCTGTTGTGAACCTCTGAGTTCTTCTCCAAATAATCGTACGCTCCCTTTTGAAGAAGGTTCACCGCGGTAGATATATTTTCTTGAGCAGAAATAACCAACACTGGTGTGTCGGGCCAACGTTTGATGGACTGAGTTAAGGTTAGTTCGCAGTCCTCATTTGGTATGTTGAAGTCGAGAGTAATAGCGTCGGGAACGACAAGGTCTTGATTGAAAAATTCTTGCGCCGAATCGAATACAAAACTTTTGTAGTCAGGATTGCGTTCGATGTTGTGCTTTAGAGCTTTTGCGTAGAAAGCATCGTCGTCAATAATACACACCACTAATTCCATAGGTTTCCCATTTTGGGAATTTTTCCAAATTTAAGGATGCTATCCACTCTGAGTGAGACAAACGATGAAGCGAAAATGAATTCCGTTGAGCTGCACAAAAGAAATATTTGAAGCAGGTATCCGTTCGTTCGATGGAAGGCCCCGAATACGGAAGCTCGGCAAACAAGAGGGGCCTTTATGCGTATATTAGTTCTAGCGTTCACAGTGATGAAAAAACTACTTCTCTTCTGTTTTATTGGCATGTTGCCCTTGTGGCTTTTTGCTACCCACAATCGGGCAGGAGAAATCACCTATCGCCACATCAATGGGCTGGAGTTTGAAATCACCGTAACAACCTACACAGATCCCACTTCAGTAGCCGCAGATCGATGTGAACTTGAGGTAAAGTTCGGAGATGGGGATTATGACACAATACCTCGCATCAATAATCCAGGCCCTTGCACTCCCTCCATTTCGTGCGACTGTCAAGGAAGGGTTTTGATTGCCAGCATCCTCAAAGAAAATGTTTACCAAACCCGCCACACATATCGTGGACCTGGAGTATTCGAGGTCAGTGTGGAAGATCCCAACAGAGTAGAAGGCATACAGAACATTCCCGGTTCTGTCAACATTCCTTTCTTCATCCGATCAACCATCAACATTTCGCCCTTAGTTGGGTACAACAGTTCTTCAATTCTTCTCTATCCTCCGGTCGATGACGGTTGCGTAGGCCAACCCTATTATCATAACCCCGGTGCATACGACCCCGATCAAGATAGTTTGGCTTATAGCCTTGTGAAATGTCGTGGGACGAATGGGGCAATCGTTCCGAATTATGTCTTTCCAAATTCATTGGGAGGCGGCTCTTTATCCATAGATCCTAGAACCGGAACACTTACTTGGGACAGTCCGACTACGGCTGGATTCTTCAATTTATGCATCCTTGTTACAGAGTATCGCAAGGTTCCCGGAAGCAATAAATCTGTTGTAGTTGGAGAAGTTCTGCGCGATATGCAAATTGCTATCGATCGCTGCATAAACGCCCCGCCCGAATTCATTCCAATCGAAGACGTTTGTGTGAATGCCGGTGACAAAGTCTCACAATTGGTTGTTGCCTCCGATAGTTTAGGACAAAGCATTGCTTTATCTGCTGTGGGTGAGCCCTTTGAGGTTGATTCACCAGCGGTTTTCCCTCAACCCTTTGCGAGCCTAGATACGGTGAGAAACCTCTTTACCTGGGATACCGAATGTTCTCACATTCGACTTGCACCCTATAAAGTGGATTTTAAGGCAATCGACAATTATCCTTTTGGAGCTCTAGCCAACTTTGAGTCCTTTTTCATTACGATAGTGGGTCCAGCACCTCAGAATCCGCAAGCGCTGGCTGAGAAAAACACGATAGCACTTTCTTGGGAACCTTCCACCTGTTCCAATGCTCAAGGATATAAGGTCTATCGCAGAATCGATTCCTCCTCTTTCGATCCCGACTTCTGTGAAATAGGAATCCCGTCTACTTACGGCTTTATAGAGATCGCAAACATTGCTGGTGCTGGCAACACCGCTTACTTCGATGACGATGGTGGAAACGGCCTTGTGCATGGGCAAGTGTACTGTTATCGAATCGTCGCTTATTACGACGATGGAGTTGAGGGCTATAGTTCCACAGAAGTTTGTGCCGAATTGGCTAAAGATGCTCCTGTGCTTACGCATGTGACCGTTGCAGAAACAGATGACTCGGAGGGAGTCGATAGCCTTCGGTGGACCCATCCAATCGACATTGACACCTCCGTTGAGTTTCCAGGTCCGTACAAATACATGATCTATGGCAGCGATGGAAATGTATCCCCTGACTTTTATATTGGAGAAACTACAGTAGCCAATAGAATTTCTGAGCTGGACAGCTCCTTTGAAGTTCGACAACTAAACAATGTTGATTTTCCCCAAAACTTTAAAATCGTACTAGAAAGTGCAGGTGAACCAGTGGGAAATACTACTGCTGCCTCAAGCGTATTTCTCAGCATACTTCCCAGGGACAACGCCCTAGACTTGATTTGGAATCACAATGTGCCTTGGACAAACCTTGAATATGTTGTCTTTAAATTGCTCGACGATACGTTTCGGGTAATTGACACAACTAAACTCAGAAGCTTCACAGATACTGGCCTTACCAATGAGAAGGAGTACACCTACTATGTGCGTTCGATTGGTCGATATTCTACCGAAGGTTTTCCTGAGCCAATCATCAACAATTCGCAAATTGCCTCTGGTATACCTGCAGATACCGTCCGGCCTTGTGCTCCCATTCCAACGATTCAATCTGATTGTGATTTAGGACGGAACAGTCTTTTGTGGCCAAAATCTAATTTGGAATGCGCCAATGACGTTGTTTCATACAACATCTACTGGACAGCTGTTGTGGGGGAAGAATATAGGCTTCTTCGGTCGCTTCCATCCTCCCTTGACACTTCTTTTGTCTTTGATAACCTTGAATCTGTTGCTGGCTGCTACGTCGTTACAGCGGTAGACTCGTTCTCGAATGAAAGTGATTTCAGTGCGCAACTTTGTGTGGACAATTGTCCAGTCTATGAACTTCCAAATGTGTTCACCCCAGGTGGGGATGGTTTCAACGACCTCTTTATGCCTGGTCCTTACCGTTATATTGAAAGCATCGACCTTGTTGTCTATAACCGTTGGGGAAACCTAGTTTTCAAAACCACCGACCCGGATATTCGCTGGAACGGAACTCATTATATGTCCAAGAAGCCTTTGTCCTCAGGTGTCTATTTCTACGAATGTATTGTCTATGAAATTCGCTTGAATGGAATTGTACCAAGACGAATTCGTGGCAATGTCAGCATCATCAATCAAGACAACATTTCGAACCCAAATTAGCATCTATTGTTTGCAGGAATTATAGAAGATCTTGGCGAGCTTACCAGCACCCAAAAAGAAGGAAGTAACCTTGAAATGGTATTTGCTGCAGCATTTGCAGGTGAATTAAAGGTTGACCAAAGTGTCGCCCACAATGGGGTTTGTTTGACCGTCACCGAAAGGTCAAACAGCGACTATAAGGTTGTTGCCATCGATGAAACTTTGAGGAAGACCAATCTTGGTTCCTTGAAAATTGGCGCGAAGGTTAATCTTGAACGTTGCTTAGAGCTTTCCGCTCGCATTGATGGGCACATGGTTCAAGGTCATGTTGACACCATTGGCAAAATTGAGCACATTAGAGATGAGGATGGAAGTCATGTATTTACCATCAGTCATCCCGACGAAGGGCATTTCATCACGGTTGAGAAAGGCTCCATCTGCGTGAATGGCATTAGCCTTACAGTCGTTGATTCAGAGAACGGTAAATTCAGTGTAGCGATCATTCCTTACACCTACGAGCATACCAACCTATCTCACCTTAATCTTGGAGACTCAGTGAACCTTGAGTTTGACGTTATTGGGAAATACGTTGGACGTTATATGGAACGGCTTTCTCGTTAGAGGGGAATGTTTCCGTGCTTTTTCCTAGGAAGGTTCTCAACTTTATTTTCTAGAGACTCAAAACCGGCCATAAGCTTTTCACGAGTTGACGCTGGCTCAATCACTTCATCCACATACCCTCTTGCGGCTGCATTGTACGGATTGGCAAAGAGATCGGCATATTCCTTTTCTTTCTCTACCAACATTGCTGCAGGGTCGGCGGCTCCATTAATTTCTTTTCTGAAAATAATTTCCGCGGCTCCCTTTGCTCCCATCACGGCAATCTCAGCCCCTGGCCAGGCGAAATTCAAATCAGCACCAATGTGCTTTGAGTTCATCACATCATAGGCACCACCATAGGCCTTTCTGGTAATAACTGTAATTCTTGGAACGGTTGCCTCCGAAAAAGCATAGAGCAATTTGGCTCCATTACTGATGATAGCATTCCATTCTTGATCGGTTCCAGGTAAGAAGCCGGGTACATCTTCAAAGACCAAAAGAGGAATGTTAAACGCATCGCAGAATCGCACAAAACGTGCTGCCTTTACAGAACATTTAATGTCCAAAACACCAGCAAGAACAGCAGGCTGATTCGCCACAATTCCAATTGACCTCCCTGCAAGACGTGCAAAGCCGACCACAATATTATCGGCGAAGTTTTTGTGAACTTCAAAGAAAGTTGCTTCGTCTGCAACCTCTTCAATTACTTCCCGAATGTCGTAGGGTTGATTTGGCGCATCGGGGATGATGTCATTTAAAGTCTCCCGTTGCTCGTTTCCGGCCTCATAAGGAAGTCGAGCCGCTTTTTCCTCGCAGTTCTGTGGCATGTACGACAAAAGCCGTTTAACGTGCTCAATTGCGTCCACATCGTTCTTACATGAAAATTGGGTAACCCCAGATTTCACAGAATGCGCGGAAGCGCCACCCAACTCTTCAGAAGTAACCTCTTCGTGGGTGACCGTTTTTACCACATTTGGCCCCGTTACAAACATGTACGAGGTGTCTTCCACCATCAAAATAAAGTCCGTCAAGGCTGGGCTATAAACCGCGCCTCCGGCACATGGACCCATTACTGCCGAAATTTGAGGAATCACTCCTGATGCCCTCGTGTTTCTGTAAAAGATGTCGGCATAACCGCCAAGAGAAACTACCCCTTCTTGAATACGTGCGCCACCTGAATCGTTTAGACCAAGAACGGGTGCACCATTCTTCATGGCCAAATCCATGATTTTACAAATCTTCTCAGCATGAGCTTCTGCAAGCGATCCACCAATCACAGTGAAGTCTTGAGAAAAAACGTAAACGAGACGTCCATGAACTTTTCCATATCCGGTGACAACACCGTCACCATAGAATTTCGTTTTATCCAATCCGAAATTGCTACTTCGGTGGGTTACAAGTTGACCCAATTCCTGGAAACTGCCCGCATCGACCAATAAGTCAATCCGCTCGCGAGCAGTAAGTTTTCCTTTAGCATGTTGGGCCTCAATACGCTTTTCGCCTCCACCTTGTAGAGCTTCATTAACTCTCCTTTTTAGATCTTCTGATTTTTCCTTCACAGCAGCTGTTTTTTCTTCGCCTTGAACCTTCTAAATATCAAAGAAGAAAACCCTGTTAAATAGAGTTCGTCTTGCTCCACGATTCAGAAGTCTGGGTAAAAATAGTCAATTAGGCAAGTAAACAAAGAAGCCCGCAACTGAGTGCAGGCTTCAAAACATTGTTTTGGGAAAGGCTAACGGAAAAGAGCAACGGAACCCATGTATTCATGGCTTTCCTTCACTTCTTCATAATCGCCTATGAACATAGACCACGTGTAGGTTCCAACTTGGGCGGGCGAGCCGTTTACAGTCCCATCCCATCCCGTATTCTGGTCCTTAGATTCAAATACTAGCTTACCCCATCGGTCGTAAATCTGCATCAGGAATTGATCGTCCTCTATTCCCATTCCAACTGGTTTGAAAACCTCGTTGTTTCCATCACCGTTCGGAGTGAAGCTGGATGGAACGAAGAAGGTGTATGTGACTCCAACTACAGCTGTCATTATGGTGTCATCAACACATCCGTTTTCAGATTGAACCAATAGACGGACTGGATATTTCGCGGTGTCATCATCTGGGAAGCTGAAACTTGGATTTTGTTCTTTCGACGACCCTAGGGATTCAAAACTCCAATCCCATGAAACTACATTACCTCTTGAAGCGTCATTGAATTTCATCAACGGATCCAAAACAGTCACTGGATTAGGGGTCATGTTAAAACTTGCAACGGGTGCAGGAAGGACTGTAATGTAGGCCTCTTTCATCAGGCTATCAGTACAACCTTCAAAATCTGTAACCCTCAGTTTAATGTTGTAGTTACCAGGACGAACAAACTTTGTAGATACTTTTTCGCAACTCTCGAGTTTGACACCATTTCCAAAAGACCATACACAAGAAGCACTTGAATCTGTAAGGTTTTCAAAAGTGACGGCGCCAGGGTTACAAACAAGATCAGTATCGGCCACAAAATTCACCTCCGGCAAAGGGCGAATGTTTACGTAAACACTGTCGTAGACAGATGGAGTTCCACAATCATCAGACAAGGTGAAATAGTACATGGTAGAGTAGAACGGAAGTGCAGTAGGCGTTGCGGAATTCTCCGAAGTAAGTCCTGAAATTGGTGTCCAATTGTATCGATAGCCTGCCCCGCGCCCACCGAAGGCCGTTGCCTTCAGACTAGTGCGCTCTCCCAAACAGATGCTCACATCATCAGACACTTCAGCTCGAAGACTATCGTAGAGTTGAACATTAACTGTCTTCAAAGGAGTTACACATCCTTTAGTGTCCTCGGCGTAGATTGTATAAATCTCATCCTCGCCGGGGCAAACAGATTGAGAAGGTGCAGTCCCTAAACCAGGACCCCAATAGTAATTGTAGGGTCCAACATTTCCACCCTTGGCAGTAGCCGTTAGTGTTGTACATGAACTCACACAAATCACTGCTGAATCAATGTTGGTTGAAAGCTCAAGTCTTGGTGGCTCAGTCAATACAAGGCTCTGCGTCGCACGGCAGTTGTTGACGTCGCGAATCAACACTTGGTAATTCCCAGCAGTAAGTCCTGAAAATTTTGGGAATGTCGAGAAACTTGTTCCATTGTTGATGCTAAAGTAAAGCGTGCTCTTTCCACCACTCGCAGCAATATTGATCACGGCATCGTCGTATCCAAAGCAAGTCACATCGGATTCAACAATTGAATCAAACTTGACCAAAGGATACTCAATCACTGTGAAGACGGAGTCGAACACACAGTTGTGTGCATCTCTTACGACTAAACTATCTAACCCACCACAAACATTCAATGCCGTATCTCCGAAGTTCCCATTACCCCAGTTATACGAATAAGGGGGAACCCCACCTTTGGCTTTCGCTATTGATCTAGCGTCGCATGCGCCATAGCAACTAACTTCTGTGACTCTTAAAGAAGATTCCAGAAGAGGCGGCTCTGTGAGCGTAATTTTTTGTGGGGTCGTAAAACAGCCATCGGAACTCTTCACAATCACAAAATGATCTTGAGCCTTCAAGTTTCCTAATTGGTTGCTGGTAATGAAGGTATTTCCGCTGTCGCTCGAATATTCATAAGGCGTTAGACCCCCAGATGCAAATACCTCGATCAATCCATCATCCGATTTCCAACAATTTAGGTCGCGCGTTAGAATCGAATCAATTAATGGGGCGTTGTTCTTGAGAGTGTCTAGTCCGCTTGAATAACACCCACCGGCATCCTTGATCACAATGTTGTAGTAGCCATTTGCTAATCCTGTAAAGGTTCCAGAGGCTTGATAATTTAATCCGCTATCGATTGAATATACATATGGTGATGACCCACCAGAGCCGGTGATGTTGTAAGCGCCATTATCGAATCCACAATTTGGATTCACACCAACAACATTTGGTGGATCAAATGAATCCATCCGAATCCAAACGGTATCTGTGGTTGAACAGCCACATGTATCATAAAAGGTCACGGTGAACTTTGTGTCGTTGTACACGGTAGCAATTGGATTCTGGATGCTGTCGTCATTGAGGAAAGCCCCATTATCCCATGCGAAGTTTCCACCACCAGGGCATAAAGAAGAACCCGCTGCATTGAGTGCAACTGGAACACCTGGACAAACAGCGGTGTCATTCAAGCCAACATCAACGGTAGTAAGACGAATCGTAACCGGGAGAGAGGTGTCAGAACATTTTCCAAATGTGTCAGTAACAACTACCTGGTAGGTAATCGAGTCATAAATGGTAGCTGTCGGGTCGTAGAGAGTATCGTTATTCAAGTAGGTGCTGGGAAGCCATTGATATCTGTATCCAGCTGAGTCGGGTCCTTGGCAATATCCAAATTTCATGTTTGGACGATTCGTTTGCGACGCCCAACTAGCCCCTGTGGTATTACAAACATTACCAGCAGTACTGTAATTGGTATAGCAAGAATTCCAACCTGTGTTAGTGTAATAAGTAGTACTGTTTAAGGCGTTACCAGAGTTGTTAAAACAAATTTCTACGACAACATTTGAAACCCCATCGTAGTCATAATTCTGATCAAACAAATGCGTATTCCATCCGGCGGCTACAGTCACCGGTTTCGGGGTGAAGACTTGTGACAATCCCGTTTTCCATGCAGACAGTACGGTGTCACTTGTACATCCTAATTTGATTGTGTAACCTGCATAAGTTGACTGATTCAAACTGGCTACATTGAACGAAAGTGAGGTAAACATTCCGTTTTGCACACTCGCAGCAGAGAGCTCAGAGCGGCGTATTAAAAACTGATGACGTGCAGAACGCACAGACCCACCGTATGGTGAAGGCCAGGCTGCTGGAGTTGATCCTGCAGTGCTATTGGCGTTTGTGCCAAACCCAATTTGCACTTCAACTTCACTACCAGAGCATGCGTAACTACTTAAACCACATGAAGTCGGAGAGTGTCCTAATACCGCCTCGAGTTTCACCGGATTCCCCGCGCAGACCATCGTATCTTGTGCTCTAGCTCGAATTAGTTCCGGAAAAGGTGGAGTAACTAAAATATTCATTGACGTGCTCTTTATACATCCACTATCAGAGGTTACCTTTACCCGATAATCAGTTGTAAAGATTGGAGTCACATTCGGGCTTTTCGCCGTGTCAAAGTCGAGCTTACTCCCGTCAGGTCGCCATCTATATTTATACCCACCTGCAAGGCTTGCGTTTACGTCGATTTGAATGGTTGAATCATTGAAGCAAATTGTTGTGTCATCGGTTATCGTAAGAGTGAAGTCTTCGGCAACAACCACTTTAATCGTGTCCTTAGTTTTACATCCTTGGCCTAGATTAGAACTCACCTCGTAAACAGTCGTCGTGTTCGGGTAAAACCGAGCTTGCATACAGGTGTCGTTTGCATTGGTATCGCAATCGAAATTGGATCCATAAACAATTGGAGCGCCATACAATGTCCTCCATGTAACGGCAGTTCCACCTATGACATAAACACTTGCGGTGTCAACTCCTTTACATATATATTTTGGCGAGCCCGCTTCGGTAGCTGGAATGGTTTTAACGGTATAACTCGATGTAGTAAACCCTGGAACAGGACAGGCATCGTCGCTCGTTTGTACAAAGAATACGTTCGAAGGTGAACCAGTTTGAACAGCTCTCCACCCAATGGTTACAACGTGAACTGAGTCATTAATGGCATTGATGCTAAAGGTGGCACCTGGTAGGATGGTAGAGACGTTTGAGGTAATCAGGAGGGTGTCTAAAGTATCTTCCCTGTACCCTGCATAATCCCAAATAGTCAAATCGAATGAAAAGGTATCACCCAGGCAAACTTCTATTATGTTATTGCTGTAATTAACGTAACCAACTCCAGTATAATTGGTGATTCCAAGTGTGTCGTAAGGTGGGGTGTTGCTGCAGGTTTCAACACGAAACTGAATGTCGCGCATTGTTGTCCCCTTCTTATTCCCATTGGCATCCCAC
>Ga0115561_1000443_pt1 | contig 32548 bp, 29 predicted proteins | sample COGITO_mtgs_1105_4_FD_87201 | JGI IMG/M metagenome (GOLD analysis project Ga0115561, IMG submission 87201) | Pelagic marine microbial communities from North Sea - COGITO_mtgs_110512 | ecosystem: Environmental > Aquatic > Marine > Epipelagic | place: Germany:Helgoland, sampling site Kabeltonne...
CGGTCTCAGGAAGAGTTCTTTCATACTTTCAATGCTTTATTGGAGGGCGGTCAGCAAATGATATTAACGTGTGATCGTTATCCGAAGGAAATAAATGGCCTGGAAGAGCGTTTGAAGTCTCGCTTTGGTTGGGGTCTGACTGTCGCCGTGGAGCCTCCAGAGCTAGAGACGCGGGTCGCTATTTTAATGAAAAAAGCCGAGCAAGCAAAAATTGAGCTGCCTGCTGATGCCGCTTTTTTTATTGCTCAGCGAATTCGGTCGAATGTTAGAGAGTTAGAAGGTGCGCTTAAGAGAGTAATAGCGAGTGCTCACTTCATGGGTCGAGAGATTGATATAGAGTTGATCCGAGAGTCCCTGAAAGATTTGCTGGCACTGCAGGACAAGCAGGTTAGTATGGAAAATATTCAGAGAACGGTGGCTGAGTATTATAAGATTAAGGTGTCGGACATGATGTCTAAGCGGCGAAGTCGGTCTGTAGCGCGACCCCGCCAGGTAGCCATGGCGTTGGCGAAAGAGCTGACAAACCATAGTTTGCCTGAGATAGGCGACGGTTTTGGTGGACGTGACCACACAACAGTTTTGCATGCATGTCGCAAAATAAAAGAACTGGAAGAAACAGATGCGGATATTCGCGAAGATTGCAAAAATCTGTTGCGGTCTCTGACGACTTAAACGATAGCTTATATAACGGTTTGACCATAAAACAATAGGATAATGACGAAGATGAAATTTGTAATATCCCGGGAGGCACTCCTCAAGCCATTAAACCTTGTGGCAGGGGTTGTAGAACGACGCCAGACCTTACCTATTCTCTCAAATGTGTTGCTAGAGCTAGAAGGCAACCAGCTTTCTATTACCGGGACAGATTTAGAGGTAGAGTTGGTTGGTCGTGTAGTTCTCGATCAGGCTCCTGAAACAGGGGGCGAGATTACAGTGCCTGCCAGGAAGTTAGCAGATATTTGTAAGTCGTTACCCGATGGTAGTGAAATAGAGTTTACTCAGGATGATCAGCGGGTCATTATCCGGTCTGGTCGAAGTCGTTTTACTTTATCAACCTTAGCTGCCAGCGACTTCCCGAATGTTGAGGAGAGCCCTGGTAGCCAAGACTTTACTGTAAAACAGGGCGACTTGAAGCGACTGATTGATCGCACAAGTTTTGCGATGGCGCAGCAGGACGTACGCTATTACTTAAACGGTATGCTGTGGGAAGTTCAGTCCGGGCAGCTGCGTGTTGTTGCTACAGACGGGCATAGACTTGCCCTATGTACATTAGCGACGTCCATAGAGACGACTGAAAATCTGCAGGTTATATTACCGAGAAAGGGTGTTGTTGAGCTTGCACGATTAATGATGAAAGAGAGCGATGATGTTCGCCTGGTTATAGGATCTAACCACATTCGTGCGACGACTGACGAATATACCTTTACTTCTAAGTTAGTCGACGGCAAATTTCCAGATTACGACCGTGTCCTTCCTAAGGCGAGCACTAAGACTATTTTCGGTTCGCGCGATGAATTACGTCAGGCTTTCTCGCGGACGGCAATTTTATCCAATGAAAAATACCGTGGCGTTCGGCTATTACTGTCGAACGACACTCTTCAAATAGTTGCTAATAACCCAGAACAGGAAGAAGCCGAAGAGATTGTATCAGTAGACTACCAAGGCGAATCGCTGGAAATTGGTTTCAATGTCAGTTACTTGCTGGACGTACTGGGTGTTTTAAAGGGGGAGACTATAAAGCTTTCGCTGGCTGACGCTAACAGTAGTGCGTTGCTTGAAGAGTCTGAAGAAGGCGATTCAATGTACGTTGTCATGCCTATGCGGCTTTAACGAGTAAGGCTGCTTACTAGACGCTACTTATGGTACTTATACGAAGGCTTGAGATTGCAGGGGTTCGCAATTTGACGAGTGTCAGCCTTCCCCTTCTGTCTACTATAAATATACTCTATGGCGACAATGGTGCAGGTAAGACGAGTGTACTGGAAGCCATTCACCTGCTTTCTTCTGCGAAGTCTTTTCGTGGTCATAAATTAAAACCTCTGATCAACAGTGATATGGACAGCTGTGTTTGTTTTGGAGAAATTGATCTTCCTGGACAGGGTTTTCAGCCAGTTGGCGTTGAGCGGTTTAAGGCTTCGTCAGTACCAGCAGTCATAAAAGTTGCCGGACAGACGGTGCGGTCCGCATCGGCGTTGGCGGAGAATTTGCCGTTGCAGGTTATTTGTTCGGACACTTTTAAGCTATTAGAGGGTTCGCCTGCCGTCAGACGGCAGTTTATGGACTGGGGGGTGTTCCACGTGGAACATCAGTTTCATTCGATTTGGAAAAACGCCCAGCGTTGCTTAAAACAACGGAATAGTTTGCTTCGTCATGGTAGACTAGACGACAGCGAATTAGCAGTGTGGACGCAAGAGCTGGTTGGTTTTGGTGAGCAGCTTGATGTATTTAGGAAGAGCTACTTCGACCGATTGGTGCCCATTTTTGAGGAAACACTGAGCAGGCTTCTAGATATTGACGGCCTTAGTCTTAAGTATTACCGAGGATGGGATTCGGATCGTTCTTTGTGCGATGTTCTAGCGGCTAACTTAAATCGCGACAAAGAGGTGACTCATACACAGGCCGGCCCCCATAGGGCTGACCTTAAGTTCCGGTACCGGTCAGCGAATGCGGCAGACATCCTTTCAAGGGGTCAGCAGAAATTAGTGGTCTGTGCGTTGAGGGTGGCTCAGGGGTATCTCCTGTCACAAGAAAAAGGGCGGTCCTGTGTCTACTTGATAGATGACCTGCCGTCTGAGCTTGATAGGGGTCATAGAAAAGCGTTATGTATGCTGCTTGAAGAGCTCGGTTGTCAGGTGTTTGTTACTTGCGTAGACCACAGGGACTTAGCAGAATGCTGGTCGGTAGATATGCCAGTAAGTATGTTCCACGTGGAACATGGAAACATAGACGGCTCATTTTAACGCAAGGTTTTTTAGTCTTAATCTAATAGTAAAATCATAGTCAACAGGTTTTTATATATGACTGATTCAGAGAATAGCTACGACTCATCCAGCATTAAGGTGTTGAAAGGACTTGATGCGGTACGGAAACGGCCCGGTATGTATATCGGTGATACCGATGACGGCACAGGCTTGCATCACATGGTGTTCGAAGTAGTCGACAACTCCATAGACGAGGCCCTAGCGGGTCATTGTTCCATTATTAGGGTTGTTATTCATCCGGATGAATCTGTGAGTGTTTCTGATGACGGCCGTGGCATTCCGACCGAAATGCATGAAGAAGGTGTCTCTGCGGCTGAAGTTATTATGACCGTCCTACATGCAGGCGGAAAATTCGACGATAACACTTATAAAGTCTCGGGCGGTTTGCACGGGGTTGGTGTCTCTGTTGTTAATGCCCTATCGGAAGAATTGAAGCTTACCATCCGACGCGGTGGCAAGCTCTTTGAACAGGTTTACAAGCACGGCGTTCCCCAAAAGCCGTTAGCAGTTGTTGGCGATGCTGAAACATCCGGTACGGAATTACGTTTTAAACCCTCTTCAGGCACATTTACCAACATTCAGTTTCACTTCGACCAGCTGGCAAAACGCTTACGAGAGCTGGCCTTTTTGAACTCGGGTGTAAACATCGAACTCAAAGACGAACGCAGTGGGAAAGCTGAGACATTTTTTTATGAGGGTGGTTTAAGTGAGTTCGTTAGTTACCTGAACACGAACAAAACGCCTATCAACAAGCTCTTCCATTTTAATATTATGGGCGAAGGCGATGTCGGCGTGGAAGTTGCGCTGCAGTGGAATGATAGTTTTCAGGAAGGTATTTTCTGCTACACCAATAATATCCCTCAGCGCGACGGAGGGACTCATTTGGCTGGATTTCGGGCAGCGCTAACTCGTAGTCTTAATGCCTATATTGAGCGAGAAGGCTTAGCTAAAAGAGCAAAAGTATCGACCAGTGGTGACGACGCCCGTGAAGGTCTAACAGCAGTTATCTCTGTCAAAGTCCCTGACCCTAAATTCTCTTCTCAAACTAAAGACAAACTGGTTTCGTCGGAAGTAAAAACTATTGTAGAACAAGCAATGAACCAAGCTTTTGGTGACTATTTATTGGAGAACCCCGGCGAGGCTAAGTTGGTTGTTACCAAAATGATCGACGCTGCTCGAGCCCGCGAAGCTGCTCGCAAAGCTCGCGATATGACGCGGCGCAAGGGGGCCTTGGATATCGCGGGGTTGCCCGGCAAGTTGGCTGACTGTCAGGAAAAGGACCCTGCATTGTCAGAGGTTTACTTAGTAGAGGGTGATTCTGCTGGCGGCTCAGCGAAGCAGGGCCGCGATCGACGGACACAAGCTATTCTTCCGCTTAAGGGAAAAATCTTAAATGTTGAAAAGGCGCGGTTTGACAAGATGCTCTCTTCCGTTGAAGTTGGCACTATAGTAAAAGCGTTAGGCTGTGGCATAGGACGCTCTGAATTTAATGCGGATAAATTACGCTACCACAGTATTATTATCATGACAGATGCTGATGTTGACGGTTCTCATATTCGAACACTGCTTTTGACATTTTTCTTCAGGCAAATGCCCGAGCTCATAGAGCGTGGTCATATTTTTATTGCGCAGCCGCCCCTTTATAAAATTAACCGGGGTAAGCAGCAGCAGTACATAAAAGATGAAGACGGCAAAGAAGCTTATCTGACTCAGAGCGCGCTAGAAACGGCTTCGTTACATATGAATGCCGACGCTCCAGGCATTGGCGGTCAGGGGTTGGAGGTGCTGGTTAAGCAGTACCGTAGTGTGATGCACACCATTTCTCGTTTGTCCCGCTTGTATCCATCTATAGCGATGACATCAATGGTGTATCTCCCGGCTCTTACCGTTGATCAATTGCACGATCGAGCGACTGTTCAGCAATGGGCTGATCTCTTGCAGGAAAAACTGGGTGTCGGTACCACGGCTCAAACCTATAACGTCAGTGTTAAGGAGGATACCGAACGGCACAACTTCCTGCCTCAGGTGATATCGTTGTCACACGGTACTGAAACAGAGTTTGTTTTTAATCAGGACTTCTATTCCTCAAATGACTATAAAGCAATCGTTGAGTTGGGTATTGCACTAACTGGCTTGCTGGAAGATGGCGCCTATATCCAGCGCGGTGAAAAGACAGAAGAGATCAATGACTTCGGCGACGCAATTGATTGGTTAATGATTCAGGCAGAGCGTGGTTTGAGCATCCAACGTTACAAAGGTCTGGGAGAAATGAACCCTGATCAATTATGGGAAACAACCATGGATCCAGACGTTCGTAGAATGCTACGGGTCACTATCGAAGATGCTATCACCGCAGATCAAATATTCACCACTTTGATGGGTGATCAGGTTGAGCCGAGGCGAGAGTTTATCGAAGAAAATGCTTTGAAAGTGGCCAACCTTGACGTCTGATTTTCCTAGTGTGATGGGCTCCTCATGACTGAAGAGCCGCACCTAGTGATACAACGAGAGTAAGAGAAGAGGATTCAACAATAAGGCGCCATTTCAGCCTACAGGGGGTATTGAATAAGTACCAACAACATGTGCTACGGGGGCCTCGTCGCCGCTTGAGAATAATGTTACTTCGCCGATAACCAATGACTTACCCACTTTCATTAGCGAGCACTTGCCTATAATGTCTTTATCGGCCGTCGGTTTTCTCAGAAAGTTTATAGACAGGTTTGTTGTCACAGCCAGTGATACCAAACCCAGTTCTCCAAGTATGGCAACGTAAAGGGCAAGATCCGCGACCTCCATTAAAACGGGACCCGATACCGTGCCACCGGGTCGCAATTCATCAAAACCTATCGCATGTCTGACGGTTGATGACCGATTGCCAACCTCGTCAACAATGCACTTCGTCTGCGGAAAATCCGTCTTTAAGAAGGCGACAATCTTTTCTTTTGCTATCATTATTTTTCCGAATACCGATATCGGTACTGTTCACAAGCCTGCATATTGTTGGACTAGTCTACTTCAATTGTTAAAGGCTTTCCTTCTACTCCAGCATAAAACACAATAAGTTCTACGGGCACCACCCCACTGTTAATACCACGATGAGCTTTACCAACCACCTCGACAATTGTATCTCCAGCTATGAGTTCGTGCTTTTCTCCGGCGTCAGTAAAAACGGTTAATCTTCCAACTACAATGAATCCTGCATTGATCGTTGGATGAATGTGCCAGGGTACTTCGCCGCCAACGGGGATAGTAATTTTAAAAATGGTAACTTCTGCTTGGCCCTTACCATAAGACGGTAATTTCGAGCCATCCCAACTGGCAATAGTTTTTACTAGTTGCTCTACCTCTATTGGCCGACTGCCTGCAGCAAACAAATAGGTTGGCATTAATAAGAGTACCCCTATCAGTATCGTTTTCATGAAATAATCTCGGCAAACAGTACGTTCTGGGCACGGTGAAGGGTGTTTAGTATTTAATTTTTGTGAGTTTGTTTACCACGCCATGTCTTAGACAGTGTCGGTAATATTTTTGACAGCAGTTTGTTCCCCCCCACGCCGTATATAATAAACATAATCCCGAGAAAAATTCCTGTTAATGATGACACGAAGCTATCGTCTTTGATGACTAGCATGAAGCTATTACTACCGATAAAAAACAAACCTAATAATATACTTAGTATTCTAATAATCATTAATTGTTCCATTTTTTTATTCAAACCTGACTTACCGAAAGTACCTACTGAACTAGGTTACTATGGCTAATATCGTCAAGACTGGCCTTTTATAGTAACGCACTCAATACCACCCTATCCAAACATCGAATACCGTTTTCAATAATTGGCTCTGGGTAATTGGCAAAGTAATCTTGTTTTATGGACTGCATTCTAAATCCACACTTTTGATACAAGGCCAGTTGCGACAGACTTGAATTACCGGTTCCCACCTGTATACATGTTGCCCCACTTTCCTTTGCATAACTTTTCGCCGTGGCAATCAGTTCTTTTGCAATACCACTTTGCTGATGAGATTCTTTTACAGCTAGATTTTTCAATTCAACATATTCTTTCTCATGGGTAATGACTGCTACACCAATCAGCACATTTTAGTCTCTAGCTACATATATCGTCGAACCCTCGAGATAAACTGTTATAGCCATTCTATCTGGGTCAGCCATAAGGAGCAGATCCAATAATTGGGTCGTTAGGCCTTCTCGATAACGTTCAATGTTCATATAAAGTTATAACCATTCCTAGACTAGACTACATAGCGAAAAAATATTGTGAATCTATTGGGCATTTTTTTTCAGACTTTTAAGATCGCTTATATTTCATCCCATATTGATATTGTGCACTAATCATGCCGTTTGGCAGTGGTGCTGGCAATATTAGTTTGTCGAGTGTTCCATCCCTGTCTATCACTTATATATTTCTCGCATCGTATGCCCAATGCAATAGCGCCTGTCTTTGCTTTTTGCGACATTGGAAATCAAAGGGCTCACAATATTTTTTTATTGCTCCTGCATGACGCCTAAATGCTCGCCATCGTTTTATTTGCCGCTGATCCTCATCATTGGTGCGTCTTCCCATAAAGTATCGACAATACCACTGAAACCAGCCTCTAGGGTCTTGGGGATGAATCCATCCCTTTTTTTCCCACTCACTTAATGGTTGTGACGCATTGACTGAAAAGTAGTTAAGGCTTTCATTTTTTACCTCGCTCAGCTTTGCACACGTAAACCAGTCATTGGGAAACTCGTCTTTACAATCGTTTAAATATTTTCCGCCAAACACACCTAATCCAAGCATTTCTTTGGGGGTTAACTCTGGCATAAATTGAGAGCAAAAATTTTCACCAGCGCGTTCAATTCGCTGATAGGTGTACCCTTTTTGCATTTTGTCATTTACCGAAACATTTTTCATAGAGGCCTTTATCACTAGTACTTAACGCTAGAGTTCACGAGTCATAATTATGAGCACTCCACCACGGCTAATAAAGCAAGGAAGAACGCAGTTAATCACTTTAAGACACACTAAAATGACTACGATAACGCTAGTGCAGAAACAACAGTGACCCATGTTATGTAGAAACCGTCCCAGCCTTTGCGTGACGCGAAAAACAATAGGGCAATCCTAATTACCGTATCCATGATTACTGCTATATCGCCGATTTTACCTTTGTAAAAAGCACATGATCCGACTGGATTACGGTTCGCCAAAAAAGTAACTGAATCATGGTTTTTAACATTAGTCGCGCTCTCTTTTGCTGCATAATAGCTGAGTAGCAGGCATAAATGATCGCCTAATTAAGTGATCAATAAGCAAAGTGAGTCTAGTTATCTGAGTGCTGTGCAATCATTTTTTTACACCTAATTACTATATTTATTTTTTCATCCTCAGTTTTATTTATCCAATCAATAATCTCTGATGAAGATCTGTAACACCCCGTGCAGATATCGTGCTCGTCTAGTTCGCATGTTCCTATACAGGGGGTCATTAAATTTACATTGTTTCCGATGAACATTTTTTTAACCATATAAAAGTATAAAGGGTGTATCGCACCATGGCATTTTCACTATTGCGCGGCGTTGTTGCACTTGTCTTATTCATCTCTTTAGTTAGAACGGTACAAACATATCGATCATATAAGCCGAGCATATCTATTATAATTGTTATGAAAAACCTTTTACAAGACGCGTATAAAAAGGATTAACAGACCCTGTTCTGGGTATTCTCGAAGGAATCGAATTACAAAAACCATCATGTTACGCCCTACCCCAACTATGTTCTTTTTAGCAACACCTATAATTGTCTAAAGTTGTGTAATCTGGCAATGCGCCATGATCTAGCGGGCTTCCAGTAACCTTGGCCACGGGTTTTGTTGGGCGCTACTAGCTGAATAAGCACTTATCGCTTTGCTGCACATTAATTGGCTAGGTAAACCTATCAGTACCAAATTAAGTGTCAGCGTACGGCGTCCCTCAGACAGCGGCCGTCCCGAATGATATTGAACATCGATAAAAGTGTTAAAAAGGCAGTTTTTAAAGAAGTGATGGCTTTAACACTATTGGTAATTTTTAATCTATAATTTGTAACGCCACTAATCTTGGTATATCTGTGAAAATTGATAACTCAGTTCCCATTCATGTCGACGCCGTATCGGTTTGGCGGCGGCATATCCTTTCCGCAGTTGGTTGGTCCTACTTAGGGCTTGGGGCCATCGCTGCTGCCGTCGGCATTAGTGTAGCGTTTACGGAGGGGCTATGGAGTGTTGTTGTATTTAACGCAATTGCCTTGTTGGTTGGCGTCGGTTTGGCGCTGTGTCCGGAACGGTTCTATCGGTTTAAGTCCAATGCGCTAATTGGTCTGACTTATATAATAGGCGTTTATTTTTCCTATCACTTTGGGCCGTTTGCAGCTGGTCCGTTGTGGTTGTTTGCAGGCCCAATGCTTTCGGGTGCGCTGTTCGGTTGGCGGGCTGCGCTTGGGTCCATTGGATTTTTGGTGATCATCCTTGGGTTCATTGGGGCCTTCTTGGCACGTGGTTCACTAAATTGGCCAGGTGAATTTGACTTGGGAGGTTGGTTCGTCATTAGCGCAAGCCTTGTTGCGCTATCGGGTCTGCTGTCAGTTTCAATTGGCTTTCTGCTAGAAGGAGTTGCTCTGGCTAACCGAGAGCGCGAAGTCGCCGTCGAGGCCCGTGAATTGCTTGAACAGCAGCTTCGTCATTCACAAAAAATGGAAGCCGTCGGAACACTTGCAGGAGGCATAGCCCACGATTTCAATAACTTGCTGGGGGCTATCTCAGGCTTTACAGAATTCGCTATAGACGCGCTGGAAGACGACCCTCCTGCCGCCATTTCGGATCTCGTCGAAGTGATGAACATGGTTAGTAGAGGTAAGAGCCTCACAGGACAGCTTTTGACCTTTTCCAGCAAAGGTTCGCTGGGACATCCTCTAGTTGATATTAATGATAGCATTCGCGACGCTAGCCGGATGCTTGAACTACTTGCGCGGGAGGACATTCTGCTCGACATTAAGCTCTGCCCTGATTTTTGCGGCGCGACAGTCGCCCCAGATTCTTTAGTTCAGATTCTGCTTAACGCAGTGACGAATTCGGTCCACGCAATGCCAGAGGGCGGAGAGATTAGGATTGAAACATCGCGCGTTCAGGTTGACGAACGTTCGGCCAGGCTGGATGGCTTTAAGATGGACTCCGGTGAATATGTCGTCGTATCGGTTACCGATACCGGTTCCGGTATTGCTGAGGACGTCTTAGAGAAAGTCTTTGAGCCCTTTTTCACAACGAAAGAATTAGGCGAAGGTACCGGTTTAGGTCTTTCTACGTCTTGGGCAATCGTTAATCAGGTGGGCGGTTATATCCGCTTAAAGAGCGAGCTTGGTCGAGGGACCACGCTTGAATGTTTTTTTCAATTCATCGACGAGGCGGCCTCGACATCACATCAACTGCATGATGTTTAGCTAAAAGAAGACAATTAAAGAATAACGGTCGTTTAGCATGAGGGGCAGATCGCTCTGCTCGTCATTGGTGTGTAATCATGTTGGCCATAACTGGCGGGTACGCTCGCCGCAAAAGTCACTGCGCTGCACTCACGATTGCATTGCTCTATGTGTTCGGTTACCCCGGCGACGTGCTAAAGCACTAGGGTACGTTAGATGATGTCGCTGGAGGCTGTTGAAGAATCCATTCAGATTAGATGTTATTAGAAGGTCGGTATGGGAGCTCTGCGATGTGTATCGCTGAAGTGCTATTCCAGTAGAAAGGGTCAATAGTCGCTGATTGCGCTCAAGCTGTGGAGTGCCTCGGTCATCGGCAATCGACAAGCAGCCCTAGGGGATAAGAGCAGCTGTGATGTTAGACTACTCAGCTAGGTTAACTGCGCTAAGGCAAGGCTTGCTAAGTGCTTGCTATAGTCATTAATTTTCCAGTGGCCAGGCATCCAGCCATCTAAAAAGCGGCTAAAATCTGTCCACGCTAATGCATACATAGCCCGCCACTCTGCCTCCAAAGCCTCAACGTCAATTGCAGGGTCAACAGACAATGCTTTTGTCGTGAACGCATAAAAATAATAATCCAACAACTCATCCTGATACTCAAAACATTGCTGTTGATCTAGGCAACTACCTAAAAAGTAAGCTACATCTTTCATACCGCAGCCGCCACCAACATATTGAAAATCTACCGCCGCCACCGCTGACGGTGCATCGACAGACGAAAAACAAAAGTTAGCCAGCTTGGCATCGCCATGTACCAGTGACCTAAAACGGCATGAAGATAGCTTTGCATCTATTGCTCCGGCAGCGCGCTGCAACTCAACATCCTGCATGGAGGTATATTCGTCTGGACGGGTTGCTAAATGCCAATAGGTGCCAGTGGGCCATAATCCTTTAGGCTCGCGCTGTAGCGACCACGCATGAAAGTTAGCCAACCATAGTAAACACTGCTCGATATCCCGCTTGTTAACACGATCTCTGCGCTCGTTAAAACCCGAGGCATCTAAATCTTCCATAACTATAACCTGGCCAAGTCCCAGCGGGCCGGCAAATAAGCAATCAGGTATTCGACAATGATTATTACAAGCGGCGGCCCACTGCTGATAAAACCGCATTTCGACTCGGTATGAATATAACTTGCGCTGATGCGAAACATCAGTGTTCCAACCCCGTGGATGGTTTTGCTCAGTTGGCGGATTTATCCATTTTATAATCACCGAAGAGCGATTAGCGCCGTAGAGATTAAGTTTTATAATCTCACCGTAACCGCTCCAAAGCGATTGCACTGACACAAATGACCTTATGGAGGTAGCTGCACCCAAGGTCTGTTGCAATACATCAATCAGAGCTTTTTCAGAAAATGGCAAAGGCAATACGTTTCCTCTTGTTCAATTTAGGGCATTGAGATTTAGAATTAGCTATTTAATCACTGAAGTCTAGGACAGACTACTTTGATAGAATAGACGATAAGGCCACGAGCCTATTTATTTATAATCTCCTTGTCACCTTGAATTGCTTCCTGCCTATGCCTTTTATTTTTTTGGCACATCGAACGTCTTGTTAGACTAAAGAATAAATCGTATTTTATCAGGTAACTGACTCAATTATTTGACCTTATTAGTTTAGCTAGCAACGGCTGCAGCTCAACTAACTGCGACCAGTCCCTGTCGGGCCACTGGATCGAGCGCTTTGTTCAAGGTCAATCAGCTCAAATATTTAGCGTTATCTGAATCGGTGGCCCGTGATGCCGACGACGCCCCCGTTGGCTAGTGCGGCATTGTAGAGCACCGCGGCTTTTGGCTTTTTTAGTAGGCTAACGTCGGCTAACGTCGGAGAACGGCGTTTAATCCATTCTTAATTTCTATCTAATGCAGTCCCATTTTTCACCCCTTGATATGCTCTCTTATCAAGGAAAATAATAATAGTTGTGCTGTGTTATATATTCCATATAATAAAAGGGTATCCAGCTCACAGCGAATAGCAAAATGAGATCTTAAAGAGGAATTGCTAGCATGAATCAACAAAGTGCACATTGTACCAATCGAATTGTCCATGACGCCGATAGTCACATCACGGAATACGATGGTTGGATAGAAGGTTATGCCAGTGAGTATGTTCAAGCAAACTTAGATGAACCCTTCTTAAGGCTTGAGAGCATCCCGCAGTTGAAGCCGATGATAGCTCAGGGGCACAATCGTCTAGCGGGCAAAGACCCCGAGCTAACAGAACACTTGAAAGCTGATCTTTATGGCAGTAAGGGCAAGCGTAATCTCATTAGTGCTTACGGTGCCATCAATAATGTAGAGCGAACCGATTCCCTAGATATAGCAGGCATAAGTTCACAACTCGTCTTTCCAGGTTTAATTTTTGTCTCTCGATTTGCGCGTTCCGCTGACGAAAAAGTGGTTTACGGCGGGTGTGATGCAATGAACAGAGCAATGGTCGATTTTTGCTCTAGCGACAGTAATCGTCTTCTGTCGGTGGGTTACCTTTCCTTAAGAAATCCTGAGAAAGCTTTAGAGGCTGCCAAACAAGGTATTAAAATGGGGATCAAAGCATTCTGGATGACTTCAGATTCTGTTGAAGGTCGAGCACCGTCTCACATTGCCAACGATCCGATTTGGGCCGTGCTGGAAGAAGCTGGCGTTCCTATAACACTGCATATTGGTAGTGGTGCCAAGTTATCTAAAAGTTACAGAAACACTGGGATAAAAAGAGAATTGGCTGCCGGGTCGATGAATGTTGAGACAACCTCACCTAAAGATCTGCCAGTTTTACACCATTCTATTGAACGTTGGTTGATGTGCATGATTTATGACGGCGTATTGGAGCGTTTCCCTAAGCTCAAGATAGGTCTAGTAGAGCTGGGATCAAATTGGTTGCCGGCTTGCTTGGCTAATTTGGACATAGGTGCAGAACAACTGGGTAAGTTTGATCTTGGATTGAAAAAACTGTCTCTTAAGCCGTCTGAATATATGCAGCGTCAGGTTAGAGCGACGCCTCTGCATTTTGAGAATGCAGGCTGGGTAATGCGTAACGTCGGCAAAGACATGCTGATGTTCAATACTGATTATCCTCATCCTGAAGGTGGCAAAGATCCCTTTGGTTCTTTTGAACGCAGCCTTGACGCGGTGCAGGCAACTCCTGAAGAATTGGATAGTTTCTATTCGAAAAATTTCGAGAATCTAATGGGCCTATAAGGCTCTGATAAATAGATTTTACCGCCGCCCTGCAAACGCCTGAGGGCGGTGTTAAAGTAAACTCTGGAACAATTGGGTTTTTCTCTTTGTTTAACGTGTCATCGTTACCGTTTCATCAACATCGTGTGCCCTCTCGATAGACCAAATTAGATACGGGTTGTTTCCGTTAGTTGTGCTGACTTTTAGGTTCATCAAAGTAGGCTCTGCTGACAAATCGGGTGACAGTTTGCCCCTCCATTCCGCCAATCAGGGCTCTTCATAAAGTACGGTTTTCATTTGCTTATTCAGACATTCGTAGTGGTTTTCCCGTTGCTTAAACTTAATGGAGGAAGGATGACGTCCGGTCATAGATGCGACGGCTTCACAAATATAACGGGACATAACCTTTATTCATGACTGGCAGCTCCCAGATCGAGCTTGGCCGTTTGATCCGTGCAAAATGAAAAAATTCATTCAGTTTGATAGCGTTAGGTGCGATTAGACAACGCTTTTTCAGTGAAACGCCGAATTGGCTTAATATTCAGGTCAACAGTATCGGCTAAGATACAATCTGTCGGTATTAACCATCTATAGAGAATATTGCCACGTACATTAACCATGGAAAGTTCTCAGACAACCACCGAAGACCAGCGCGAGACTGATAAGTTTAACCGTCTTGCAGTCCAATGGTGGGACCCACAGGGGCTCATGTGGCCGCTGCATCGGCTGAATGACATGCGTGCTCCGTTTGTCATAGAGAAAATCCAACAACATTTCAAAACGGTCAGCCTAAAAGGTCTTCGCATCCTCGATATTGGCTGTGGCGCGGGATTGCTTGCTGAGCGGATGGCAAAACAGGGCGCGACGGTTACCGGTATTGATGTTGCGGCTAAAAACATCGGTATCGCCCGGCAGCATGCGCAAACTCAAGGGCTTGTCATAGACTATCGTTGCGGCGCTGTTGAAGCGCTTAAGGATGTTGGTGACTTCGATGTTGTGCTTAACATGGAAGTTATTGAGCACGTCAGCGATCTGCCGTTATTTATGTCACGAACCTGCGATCTAACGGGCGCTGGTGGCCTGATGTTTTTGGCGACGATTAATCGCACCTGGTTTTCTTGGCTGACAACCATCGTCGGCGCGGAATACATCCTAGGTTGGCTGCCGCGCGGAACGCATACTTGGCAGCGTTATGTCACACCCGAAGAAGCGGTGCTGAGTTTACAACGAGGTGGTCTGTCGGTCTTGTCGCGAACAGGGGTGGGTATGAGTCTTTGGAGCCGAAATTTGTTTCTTACTGGCAATATGCGGGCTAATTACATGATGGTGGCGACAAAAATCTAATGTCGGTTTCAACAAGAGAGTACTCAGGTTGGCTACAGGCGGAGTTGCGTTCTGATCAAGCGGGTGAAACCGGTGCCGTATGGATATATCGTGGTGTGCTGGCGACACGTCCGCGGCCCGCATTACGGCAATTTTGTCTCCAGCATCTTGCCACCGAGCAACTTCACCTTATCGAGATGAACGGGCTGTTACCAGCTCAATCACGAAGCGTTTTGTTGCCGATATGGCGTATTGCAGGCTTCCTTACTGGTTTCTTACCTGCCTGCGTAGGCGAGCGTACAGTTTATCTTACCGTTGCGGCGGTCGAGACATTTGTGCAGGCGCACTACCAGCAGCAAATTGAGGATCCCAAGCTGCGACCCTATCCAGAAGTTAAAGAGAAATTAAAAACCTTTATGCAAGACGAAATCGAACACAAAGAAGAGGCTGTCATGCTTGCCGGAAGGCCACCCGGCAAAATTGCTGCGCAATGGTGCGCTCTGGTAGGTGCTGGTTCGGAATTTGCGGTCAAGCTAGCAAGACGCTTCTAGGGCGCACTAAATATTAAGATCATACAAGTTGTAGTCCTTTAACGATGCTGCAGTTTCTTTATCCCAATGAAATTCTTTGCCGGAGTCAACAAAGGGCTGATATTGATATGACTCTTCGAGGGGGAAACGTTGCTTACGTGCGTCAATTGCATAGCCAATCACTTTTGAACGCTCTTCAATCAAGGCCGAATCAAAGATAACAGGCTTGCTATACATACCTGCGCCGCGAACATCCAGCACCGATGAGCGACGATGAAATCCAAAATTAACGGTTACCCTGGGTTCATAGCCACAGTTGGGAAATGATCCATGTAACAGTTGTCGGTTACAAATAATCACATCACCCGGACTGCACACTAATGGCACCATGCCCGCTATTCTTTCACTGCCGGCCTCTTCAATAAGTTTTTTAATATCGATTTTCCCCACCCGATGACTACCCGGCTTTACCCAAACGCCGTTGACCGCAGTACTGCCATAGACTTGTGCCATAAAGTTAAAGCCGTGCATACCTTCATCGAAATGACTGCTTTGCCAGTGTGTGTCACCATCTTGATGCCAAGATACAGCGGCACCGATGCCGGGGTCCTTTATAAATAAAGACTCGTTAAAGGGCGTAAAATCTTTTCCATTAATAGATTCAGCAACGCGCAAAAGTTGCGGATGCCCATAAACCCGCATACAGGTTTCAGAAAATTGCAGCGAGCCGAGTAAAATAAATGGCGCATGTTCAGGCGCCTCCTCGCGAGCTTTTGGTTCAAACAATTTGACCTGATGTCGCCCGTTCGCCAACTCAGTTCCACCTAGAGGGTCGCCCAGCGGCTTCGACCATATTAAATTAAGAGATTTACAATCGGCGCCCAAAGCTGGCTTACCCTCGCTGGTTAACTTAGCGTTTGGCCCAGAGGGAAACGTTGCCCGTAGCTGCTGTAACTCTTCGTCAATGTCTTCCAACTCCTTATCATCCAACACATTTTCGAAGATATAAAAACCGTATTCAGAATAAGCATCTTGAATATCCTGTGCTAAATTTCCCTGCTCATTAAAACGAATGGGCCCACGGTTATTCATGCTAAGGGCATGCTTGTCGCCTTCAATGAGGTAGGTACGCATCGCGTCGGCCTGATCGCCATAATGTGCTGCACAGGCTTCGATTGATTCACTGATATCTTGGATCATAGTTTCCGTCTTAAATGTATGTAGGCATGTCTATATACAATTTTTACCAGAGTTTGAAATATGCTGTCAACCGTTTGTCTAATTTGCCGTCATATATACTGTCGCCCGCACTACTTGCAATGTGCATGAAGTTGTCCGCTGATGAGACGAAATAGGCATAGGGGCGTTTTTAGAATTTTGGCATTTTAAAAGGCTCACACTGTCAGAGTAATTGTGAAGAGGGATTTGTAGACGGCTAGGAGCTGTTGATTATAGTGACTAAAACCGGTGTGTCAGCAGAGACAGGAGATACGAATGTCAGTGAGTAATATTAAGGCTATTTACAATAACCCTAAAACCCCTGACGGAATCAATGTCGGTAAAGCTCATCCGCTGAAAAACTTTGTTGTTATGATGATGCCTATTAATGGGCTGGCGCTGGTCGTTTTTGTGGTGCTGCGGACCACAGCACAAAGGCTGGTTCGCTGTATTCCCTTAGAAGCTGAAGTGACATGGGCTCGACAGATGCTTAAAGAATCAATCTATCTCTCGGCTGCGAACACCTAAAAACAAACCTATCTGACAGAGCTAGTTGACCAACGCTCTCTGTATCAACCATTACCCGACGAGTTGTCGATAAGCGTTCCACTGTTGAAGAGCACACCGGCGCAACTCTCGGTGGTTATGTTGTTATCTTCAATGGACTGCTGAAGTAACTGGAGAGTGAGAACGCGTCAGCGATGGTATTGGCCCATGAAATTGCCCATATCAAAAATCGGGATTCTATTGCTACGCTAAGTCGGGTATGACGGTTAGCTTGGCTTTGGCGAGCGTTGCAGGGCTTTGGGATAATGCTATGTCAGTGTCGATACGAATGCCGATGTACTTCTGGTCGCGACGGGTCTCATCCATGAGCAGTAGCAAGCGGCAGATTTGTTAAGTTCACACTCGCTGACCAAAGACTGGATAACCTATATCCAAAAGAGTCAGAAACCATATAATGGGATCATTAAGTGACTCCGCTCCCAGCACTCTAATTGACAAGGTTTCATAATGAATAAAGCGATTGTGATACATCAATACGGAGATTCTTCCGTACTGCAATGGCAGGAGTTTGCTCTGCCGCCACTAAAACAAGGCGATGTGCTGGTTCGCAATACAGTTGCTGGTTTCAATATGATTGACACCTACATGCGTAAAGGTTTGTACCCGGTGAAATTTCCCGCAGTAATGGGTGTAGAAGGTGCAGGGGTTGTTGAAGAAGTTGGCGCGGGGGTGACCGGGCTGGCGATCGGTGATCGCGTTGTTTATCTGGGTGGCGGTACCGGTTCATACAGTGAACATAGTGTTGTTGCAGCACCAAGATTAGTCGTCATACCGGAGGACATTAGCGATGAAATCGCAGCGGCCTCCTACCTCAAAGGCTTAACTGTGTGGGCGTTACTCAATGGCAGTTATAAAGTTATGCCGGGTGACAACGTACTAATTTACGCCGCCGCGGGTGGTGTTGGTTCCTTAATGTGTCAATGGGCGAAAAAAATCGGTGCTCATGTTATTGGGATTGTAGGATCAAATGAGAAAGTTGCGTTAGCCAAATCTTATGGTTGCGACGATGTTATTAACCGGTCGACTCAGGATATTCTGCCTACAGTTAAGACGCTTACTCGAGGGGAAGGAGTACAAGTGGTTTATGACTCCCTAGGTGCGGACACCTTTGAAACGTCTCTGGATTGCTTAGCACCACTAGGCACGATGGTATCGTTTGGTAATGCAACGGGGGCGGTACCACCTTTTAGTATTTTGACCTTGGCTGCTAAAGGCTCCCTCAAGTTGGTTCGGCCGCAGGTACATGCATATATCGCCAAGCGAGCTGATTTAGAGCACGCTAGCGCGACCTTGTTTAATATGATCAGCACTGGCGATTTAAGCGTTGAAATTACCCAACGCTTTCCTGTTTCACAAGCAGCCAAGGCACACGATACGGTCGAATCGCAGCAGACAACAGGCGCGACGGTACTGATAGTTTAACCGCTCATAGTGCGGAACAAACTGGGGCAATTTCGGACGAGGTTTACGTTATGAACTATCAACATATCAAGCTTTATCACTACCCGTTAACACGCAGTGCTAGAGTAAAATGGCTGCTGCACGAATGTGTGGGCAATGACTTCGAGATTGAGAAAGTGTCTCTTTATGAGGGAGTACAGTATCAACCTTCTTTTTTGCAAAAGAACCCCAACCATGGTGTACCTGTCTTAGAGATAACCCTCACCAACGGCGAAAAAAAGACCATGTTCGAAAGCGGGGCAATGTTAAGTTTTCTGGCTGACTCTTTTCCGCAGAAAAACTTGGCGCCACCTCCGGAAGCTTTTTCGCTGCAGCGAGCAGACTATTTACAGATGTTACATTTTGGTGGGAGCTGGATGGATATGATGCTGTGGCAAATCCGCATTCACAAACATGTGTTACCGGATGCCGAAAAAGATGAAAGAACCGTTGACCGTTATATGACCAAATTGACTGCCGAAGTAGAGCCTCAGCTTGTTAAGCGATTATGCCAAAACACCTATATTTGCGGCGACCACTTTACAGCGGCTGATTGCGTCATCGGGCACAATATCATCTGGGCAAAAAGTTATGGCCTTTGCACTGATGAAGTTCTAACAAAGTATTTGTCGACACTATCCAGTCGATGGGCTTTTCAACAGGCTTTTTCTGACGCCGCTGAGTTTCAAGCTCAAGCGCCAGAGAGTAGCGTTGCTAACGGACAATTTATTGGCTAGCTATGTAAGGTAAACCTGCCCATGTTGGATAGAGAGAAACTTAAAAATCTTGAAGCCCGCTTCTTAATGCAATACCCGAAAGGTTTTGCCGACGAAGAAATGGTAAAAATCCTTAAGAAACACAAAATGGAAAAGATGGTTAGTTTAACAAGGGAATGTTTCTCTGAGGCCGCTTGCTCCAATATACATGTCACGGCTGAAAATATGATAACCGTTGTCAGTCGGTCTTCCATGGTTTCTATGTTTGAGAAGCCCAAGTTTCGCGATTTTGTGCGAGCAATGAATGAGCATGAAAAGGCATTTATGGTTAATGCCTTACGTCAGATGTTGCATGGAAAACAGCAGTTAGGTTTTGAGGCAATGGTGGCTATTTTGCAATCGGAGAAGCTTGCAAAGTGGAGCCTGGTGACTATTATTCCCGCTTATTATTATCCTACTAAAGAAGTGTTTGTAAAACCGACGACGGCAAAAGACATACTTCGTTACTTTGATGTCAGCGAAATGACCTATAAGCCAACCCCAAGTTGGAAGTTTTATCAGCAATACAGGAAGCTGATAAAAGAAGCCAAAGGTATGGTAGATAAGAATCTCTCACCCTCGAATGCCGCATTTACAGGTTTCTTGATGATGTCGGTTAAAGCTTGAGCGAGTTGTTTGTTATCTACAGTTAATATTGATCGCGTTTGCTCATCTTCGCGACTTCTTTTTCTATCCAGTCTTCAGCTTGGTCGGTAATTTTTCTGCTAGTAGAATCTTTTGACGAAATTGGCTTACCAATATGTACGGTAACCTTGCCTGGGAATTTTATAAATCGGCCTGCCGGCCAATATTCCCCGGCATTTAAGGCTATAGGAACTACTGGCACTCCAGCAGCGACGGCGATATTAGCACCACCTCGCGCATATTTAGAGTCTGCTCCCGGTTTTATTCTGGTGCCTTCCGGAAATATCAACACAGACACCCCCTGTTCTAAATGTCGCTTACCCTGAATTTGAATATGTTTTAACGCTTGTTTGGGGCTGCCGCGGTCGATAGCAATTGGATCAGTGAGTCGCAAACCCCATCCAAAGAAGGGAAGATTGAGTAGTTCTCTCTTTAAAACAATAGCAATCGGTGCCAAATAATATTGAAGGAAGTAGGTTTCCCATTGGCTTTGGTGTTTAGACAGCGCAACATAAGCCCCAGAGGGAAGATTTTCTTGACCGAAGACCTCGACATCAAGACCACAAGTACATCGTAGCCAGAATATAGAAAAGCGATTCCAGCACAGGATATAATTGCTGCGGACAGAGTATGGAAGAAAACTGAAAAAGATTATGCCGGTAGTCCCAAACCATACAATCGATAGCCAATAGCCAAGATAAAAAAGAATGGCTCGAAGACTTAAAAATAACGTCATCATAATGATTTTACTAATGCGCCGGCCGCCTCAGCCAGATTGCTATAGATAACTAATCCCGGCAACGTAGATTTTTTATTGGCATCAATTGCAGCAAGTGTTTTTTTGCCCTTCCCCGTTTCTACCAATACCGGTGTACATCCTTTGGCAAGCCCGGCTTCTAGGTCGCGTAAGGAGTCTCCAATGAAAAAAGCCCCCTGCGCTGATATTCCGAGCTCTTTTTCCATAATATCAATTAGCCCTGCTTTTGGCTTGCGACAAGCACAGCCGTCATCGGGGTGATGAGGGCAATAATAAATGTTCGCTATCTTGCCGCCGGCATTTTTAACCAGCATATTGAGCTTATCATGCATGGCGTTAAGGTCATCCAGAGAAAACAGTTGCCGCCCTATTCCCGACTGATTAGTTGCCACCACAATGGTAAAGCCTGCTTTATACAATATCCCAATAGCTTCAATACTGCCGGGTATGGGTACCCATTCATCGACGCTTTTTATGTAGGAGTCGGAGTCTTCATTGATAACTCCATCGCGATCGAGGATTATCAGATGCATATTATTTTGCCGGAACCAGTAGTGAAATATCAGCGACTTCTAAAAACAGACTGCGCAGCGATTTTAGCAATGCAAGGCGATTATTTTTCACTGACTCCTCATCGACCATAACCATGACATTATCAAAAAACGCATCAATAGGAACACGTAGTTCAGCCAGTGAGGTAAGTGCTTCGCTGTATTGCCTGTTAGCAAAAAGCGGGGCCAATTGTTGCGCTTTTTGTTCGACTAATTCTGCTAGATTTTTTTCAGAGTCCTCTACCAGTAACGTATTGTCGACGGATCCAATAGCCGCTTGGCTGTCAAGTTTGGCGAGAATATTAGATACCCGTTTATTGGCAGCCGCGAGTGCTTGTGCCTCAGGTAGCATGCTAAACCTGTTGACAGCTTTGACGCGTTGATCAATATCTAAAGGCTGGGATAGGCCTTTTTCTGAGACCGACATAAAGACTTCCGCGTTAATTTGTTCTTCCTCATACCAGGCTCGAAAACGTTCCGTCATATACTGTAAAACAGTCTCTACCAGATTTTCGCCAGTGGATAGATGGCTGTATTGTTGTTGTGCCTGTTTAAGCAAAACTCTTAGGTCCAGCGGTAATCTTTTCTCGACAATTATGCGCAATACACCAAGAGTGGCGCGACGCAGAGCAAAAGGGTCTTTTGAGCCGGTAGGTGGCTGACCGATACCAAATATACCAACAATGGTGTCTAATCTGTCCGCGAGAGCAATAGCGCATCCAGTTAAGCTCTCTGGCAGCTGATCACCGGAAAATTTTGGCAAATATTGGTCGCGAATAGCATTTGCCACTTCTTCCTCTTCACCTTGAGCCAGCGCATAATATCGTCCAGCGATACCTTGCATTTTATCGAATTCCAATACCATATCTGATACTAGGTCGGCTTTGGATAGCTCAGCAGCGCGGCTCGCATAGGCGCTATTGCTGCCAATAGAGTCGGCAACGGACGCCGCTAGGCCCATCATGCGCTGGGTTTTATCGTACAGAGTGCCCAATTGAGCTTGGAAGACAATAGACTTTAATTTTTCTACGCGTGTTTCCAATGCAATTTTTTTATCGGTTTCAAAAAAGAATGCAGCGTCGCTCAGTCGGGGGCGAATGACTCGCTCGTTGCCACGAATAACCTGACTGGGATCTCGACTCACAATATTCGAAACAGTGATAAAATGTGGCATAAGATAGCCATCTTTATCTTCCACATGAAAATATTTTTGGTGCTCTTTCATTGACGAAATCAGCGCTTCGGGTGGTACTTCTAGAAAACGATTTTCGAAGCTGCCTGTTAAGGCTACAGGCCACTCAACCAATCCTGTAACTTCATTAAGAAGATCCTCATCGATTACCGCAGCTCCGCCAAGCTTTTCTCCTTCAGCGACGACCTGCTGTCGAATCATGGCTTTGCGAGTTTCAAACGCTGGGACGATATGGCCACTATGCTCTAGCAACGCTGCATAGGCAGCTGGATTTTCGATGGCCAATGTTGTGTCGCAATGAAAACGGTGGCCTCGAGTCGTATTGCCTGCACTGAAACCCAAAATAGAACATTCAATAATGTGGCTACCTTGCATCATAACAATCCACTGGACGGGGCGGACAAATTCAGTTCGCTCGGCACCCCAGCGCATACGTTTGGCGATAGGTAATTTATCCAATGCATCTTGAATGATTGAGGGTAGTAGCTCTGTAGCGGAGATGCCGGCTTTTAAGCTTTTATACACTAGCTTTTCGGCTTTGCCATCATTTTCTACGTTTATATCGTCAATGCCAACACCATTTTTCTTGGCGAAAGCCGCAGCGGCTTTTGTCGGTTTTCCATCAGCATCGAAGGCGATTTTTTTTGGAGGGCCCCAGACAATAACGTCTTTTTCGGGTGTTTGGCTGTCTAAACCTGAGACAACAATGGCCAGGCGACGAGGAGTGGCGTAGCTTTGCACACCCGTGTAGCTTAACCCCGCGGTTTTGATACCAGCAGCGACCTGTGCTGTAAAGCTGTTAGACAGTTTCAGAAGTGCGGTGGGCGGTAGTTCTTCAGTGCCAATTTCTACGAGGAAATCATGTGCGTCAGATTGGTTAGACATTATGACATCTCTCCTTCTGCGGCTAATACTTCGTTGCGTAATTTTTCCGCAGCGAGGGGGAAACCCAGTTCTTTGCGCTTGTCATAATAGCCTTGGGCAACGCCGCGGGACAGCGCTCGAACGCGAAGGATAAAGCGTTGTCGTTCGGTAACCGATATTGCATGGCGAGCATCTAATAAATTAAATGCATGGGAAGCTTTCATGACCATTTCATACGCCGGTAGCGGCAAACCTTTTTCGGTAAGACGTCGGCTCTCGGCTTCGCAGTGGTCAAATGTTTTAAAGAGCTGTTCAACATCCGCTTCTTCAAAATTAAATGTCGACATCTCAACTTCGTTTTGATGAAACACGTCACCGTAAGTCACTTTACCTTCGGGACCATGGGTCCATACTAGATCATAGATGCTGTCGACTCCCTGCAGATACATGGCGATGCGTTCGAGGCCGTAGGTGATCTCGCCAGTGACTGGGTAACATTCGAGCCCGCCGACTTGTTGAAAATAGGTAAATTGTGTGACTTCCATACCATTTAACCACACTTCCCAGCCCAGTCCCCAAGCGCCGAGTGTAGGCGATTCCCAATTGTCTTCGACAAAACGAACATCGTGAATAAGCGTATCTATACCTAACGCTTTTAGTGATTCCAGATACAGCTCTTGTAAGTTGGGTGGGTTTGGTTTCATGACCACCTGATATTGAAAATAATGCTGAAGCCGATTGGGGTTCTCTCCGTAGCGCCCATCAGTTGGTCGCCGGCATGGTTGCACGTAGGCGGCGTTCCACGTCTCGGGTCCAATGGCACGGAGAAATGTTCCGGGATGGAAGGTACCAGCACCTACCTCCATATCCAGAGGTTGCAGTATAATGCAGCCCTGCTCTGCCCAATATTGCTGGAGAGTGAGTATCAGGTCTTGAAAGGTCTTGGCTTCTGAGATTTTTTGGCTGGTCACAATTCTGCTCTTATCCGTTCGATTACTACATAATGGTAAGCCGTCATGCCGCAGCATGGCAACGGCTTCACATTATACAGCCAGTTGCTCTCTCTATTCTATCGAATGACGCGAAACAGCTGTCACCTATTCCTGATTAGCAACGAACACGGTATGATTTTGTCGCCTGGTTAACGGTGAAAGATGATTGTCTCTGGATTGCGGATGGCCAATAGAGCAAGATAGAGAAATAGGAGATGACAATGACGACAATAACGAGCACATGAAGGGTAGGTATTAATGAACATCGTTTCCTATCGACTGTTGGCAGGCTTTTTTCGACTTATATCGTGGGTGCCACTTAGATTATTGCGGGTGGCCGGTAAACTATTGGGTAATATTCTGTGGGCGTTGAATGGTCGAGCCCGCCAAACCAGTGAGAAAAATATTCAAGTATGTTTTCCACAGATGGACAAAAATCAACAATCTAGGCTGGTCCGACATAGTATGCAGCATCTGGGCATCACCGCTTTGGAAATGGCTTATGTTTGGTGCAGGTCACCGCAGACAAACTTGTCTCGAATTATGCAGGTAACTGGTCAGGAGCATCTCTCCGCGGCAGTAGCCGAAGGCCGGGGGGTCATTGTATTAGCCCCCCATTTGGGAAACTGGGAATTTATCGGTCCCTACTTAGGCCTACACTATCAAGCGACGCTTATGTATCAGCCAGCTAAAAGACCTGCATTAAATAAAATTATTTTTGACGCTCGTGAAAACACGGGCGCCAAACTTGTGCCGACGAATACCAGTGGTGTTAAAGCGCAGTGGCGAGCTTTGAAGAAGGGTGGTGTTGTCGGTATTTTGCCCGATCAAGAACCACCTGTTGAAAGTGGCGCTTACGCGCCGTTTTTTGGTATTCCGACGTTGACTCCTACAATGACTTTTAGCTTGCTGAGTCGGACTGGTGCCAGGGTCGTTATGGCTTATGCAAAACGGATAGAGGGGACGGGTGATTTTGTTTTGGTGATTGAGCCTGCGGACGAAGGCATCTATTCTTCCGATGTTCAAGTGTCATTGGCAGCCATGAATGCTGGTATTGAGCGATGTATAATGGCCGCGCCCGAGCAGTATCAGTGGGAATACAAACGCTTTAAGCGACGGCCAGATGGCAACAAGAAATTTTATCCGTAAAACTAGCGAGGTTTTTAAGTGGTATTTGGGAAAATTATAGGAGGCTTGCTGGGCTACTCCTCAGCGGGCGTATTTGGGGCTGTTGTTGGTGTCATTGTAGGCCACTTCTTTGATAAGGGTATCGGCCAAGCGATGGGGTTCGACTACGGTGCAGACAGGGCTCGGCTGCAGCGGCTTTTCTTTGAAACGACCTTTAGCATCATGGGGCATCTCGCCAAGTCTGATGGGCGCATCAGTAAAGAGGAAGTCTCACAGGCAGAAAGTTTGATGGAGCGGCTGGGATTGACCCCCGAGCATCGAAAAGAGGCTATTAGTCTTTTTAAAACGGGCAGTGAAGAAGAGTTTCAATTGGAGCCCATTATAGCCACGTTCATCAATGAGGGAGGACGTCAGCACAACCTGCCTATTTTACTGTTAGAATTTTTGTTCAGCATTGCGATGGCCGATGGCGAGCTGCACGCTGCAGAAAAAGATATTTTAGGTCGCACCGCAGGTTTTTTAGGGATAGGCAATCGCCAGTTCGAACAGCTGCTAGCGATGCTGACCGCTCAGCAAAGCTTCAACGGTGGCCAATATCAGGGTTACCAGCAAGGCTCACAACGGGCTTCGATTGACGAACTCGGAAATGCTTATCAAGCCCTTGGTGTTACCAGCAGCGAAAGTGATCGTGAGATTAAGAAGGCCTATCGTAAGCTGATGAGTCAGCACCATCCGGACAAGCTGATCGCTCAAGGTGTTCCAGAAGATATGATCAAAGTTGGCACCGAAAAAGCTCAGGAAATTCAAGCAGCCTACGATCTCATTAAGACCTCTAGAAAATAATAGAGGGACTAAGGAGTCTTATTATGAAAATACCTAGTGTGACAATGACGTATTTACTTTTGGTATTAATAGTAGCCTGCTCCGATATAAAGAGTGGCGCAGTGGTGACATCGGCAGAACTGATGAGTCGCATTAGCGACAACTCGGCTCCGATTATTTTAGATGTGCGATCTGAGCAAGAATTTCGACGTGGCCGTGTGCCAGGCGCCATCAATATCCCCTTCGGTGACCATCAACAGTTATTGTTATCATTGAATCTTGCGAAAACTAGCGAGGTAGTGGTTTATTGTGAAGGCGGAGGTCGAGCAGAAAAAATGGGTGACCATATGCAACAACAAGGATTTTCTGAAGTTCGACATCTGCAAGGCAATATGAATAAATGGCGTAAGGATGCGCTGCCTGCAGAGTCCGGTGTTACCACCGTCAAAAGTTCGCGCGAGTAGCCTATTTAAAAGGGCTTTCTACCAATAAAGTAACTAAAATCCCTGAGTCCTTGATCCAATCTTCCTATCATACGATCTTCTCGATAAAAGACCACTTCTAAGGGTGATAGTAAGTTCAGTAATTCGTTGTTGGCGAGAAGAAAGTCAGGGTTAGACGGTCCTTCTTTACTGAGTTTTTCTTGGTTAAACGTTTGATAAAACAACAACCCTCCCGGCAACAGCGCATCAATCAGCGCCGGCATGATAGGTCTGTATAAGAATTGGCTGACAACAATAATGTCGAAACTGTTTTCTTCCGGTGGGTGTTGTTCTATTTCCCGATGCTGGGTTGTGATACTAAACTGTTGACGAGTGGCAAATAAAGTTAGTTTTTTCAAGGCCACAGAGGAGCAATCCCATGCATGACTTTCTAGTCCCTGGGCTGCCAAAAAGAGCGCATTTGCGCCTAGCCCACAGGCCAAATCAAGACTGCGACCAGTAGTTGGTAAAAGATAACTATGGTTTTGCAATAACCAGCAGGGATTTCCAGGGTCGTTACTATGTTGATAACGCTGGTCCCATTTTTTTTGCACAGGACTCATTGTCATTGGCGCCAAAATGCCGGGGTGAATAGCACTAGCAAGGTGAAAATTTCGAGCCGCCCTAGCAACATGGAAAAGCATAAAATCCATTTTGCCGAGGAGCTGATATTCCCATAGTGAGCAGCGACGTCTCCGAGTCCTGGTCCTAAGTTATTGATGGATGCTACGACGGCTGAAAATGCCGTTGTATAGTCTAGACCGGTGCCCATTAATAAAATCAGTATTAGAATAAAAGCGAACACATAAACTGCAAAAAACCCCCACACGGCGCTGACGACTTTAGCCTCTACACGCCGGTTGCCAACCTTGAGTGGGATAACGGCATTGGGGTGCACTAACTGTGATAATTCGCGGACACCTTGTTTAGCCATTAACATTATTCTGACCGCCTTCATGCCGCCCCCTGTCGATCCACCGCAGCCTCCCATAAAAGAAAGCAGCAGTAATAACAGTGGCAGAAAACTGGGCCAGGCAGAAAATTCAGCGGTGGTGAAGCCGGCAGTGGTCGCGATAGAAATAGTCTGAAATAGCCCATGAATTAAGCCATCGCCAAGATCATAAGTCCCTACCAAAATGAGGTAGGTGATAACAATGATAGAGGCCCCAAAAATAGTGTAGGCATAAAAGCGGCTTTCAGAGTCGCGCACGTAGTGGATGTAATTGTTGTGGCGCAGGGCTTGAAAGTGAAGTGCAAAATTGATGCCGGCTACCATCATATAAAGTGAAGCAATTAACATGATAGCAGGGCTATCAAAATAACCAATGCTGGCGTCATGGGTGGAAAAACCGCCTATGGCGATAGTAGAAAATGCATGGCAAATAGCGTCGAACCCCGACATACCAGCCATCCAATAAGCTAGCCCACACGTGACTGTTAGTATTACATAAATAAAAAACAATGCTTTTGCGGTTTCGGTAATCCGGGGTGTTAATTTGCTGTCTTTAATTGGCCCCGGTGTCTCCGCACGGTAGAGCTGCATGCCACCCACACCTAACATGGGTAAGATAGCGACAGCGATTACGATAATGCCAATTCCGCCTAACCATTGCAGTTGCTGGCGATAAAAAAGAATTGATTTTGGAAGATCATCAAGCCCTGTTATTACCGTCGCTCCCGTGGTTGTTAATCCAGACAACGACTCAAATACGGCATCACTAACGCTGAGCTCAGGATTCGGACTGAGTAAAAAAGGTAGCGCTCCAAATAAGCCTAGGACTATCCAGAATAAAGAGGTAATGAGAAAGCCATCACGCGTTCGCAGATCTCCTTTTTCTTTTGCGAAAGGGATCCACATCAATGCACCGCTCGCAACGGTAATAGCAAAAGACGTTAGAAATGCGGGATAAGCACCATCACCGTACCAAAATGAAACGAGAAGAGGTGTTGATAGCGTTAAACTGAACACCATCAACAGCATTCCAAGAATTCTAAAAATGAGCTTTATGTGCATTGATGATGCTCGTTAGAAAAAACTGAAACCAACTTGAAACAGACGTTCAACTTGTTTGATTTTTGTTTTGTCGGTAAGGAAGACGATTAGATGATCTTCGGGCTCGACAACCAAGTAGCGATGAGCAATTAGAACTTCATCACCCCGGACAATAGCTCCAATAGAGGATCCCGGGATCTTTTCAATTTCATCGAGTCTTTTGCCAATGACCTTTGACGACCGCGCGTCACCATGAGCGATAATTTCTAAAGCTTCGGCAGCACCGCGACGCAGAGAATGAACGTTAATAATATCGCCACGACGGACATGAGTTAATAAGCTACCCATGGTTATTTGCTGTGGGGAAATAGCGATGTCTATGTCTCCCCCCTGAACCAAATCGACATAGGTAGGGTTGGCTATTAGTGTAATGACTTTTCTGGCCCCCATCCGCTTTGCTAACATCGATGACATGATGTTTGCCTCATCATCGTTGGTTAATGCGCAGAAAACATCAACATCCTCGATGTTTTCTGCGATCAGCAGTTCACGGTCAGAGGCATTGCCGTTTAGGACAATTGTTTTACGCAAGGTTTCAGACAGCTCACGACAGCGGGCATAGCTTCGCTCGATAATTTTAACGCGGTATTGATCTTCGATGGCGTCCGCCAGACGCACACCAATATTGCCGCCGCCGGCAATAAGAATACGCTTATAGGGGTTGTCGAGGCGCCTTAATTCACTCATGACTGGCATGATGTCCTCTTTAGCGGCGATGAAAAACACCTCATCATCGGCCTCTACCACGGTATCTTTAGTCGGCATAATCGCGCTATCACGACGAAAGATGGCGGCTACTCGGGTATTTACATTGGGCATGTGACTGCGAATTTCTCGCAGTTCATTGCCCACCATTGGCCCACCATAATAAGCGCGAACGGCTGCAAGCTGCACTTTGCCGCCGGCGAAGTCCAATACCTGCAAGGCGCCTGGATGTTCAATCAGACGGTGAATATAGCGAGTGACTAGCAACTCAGGGCTTATAATCACGTCTATGGGTATAGCGTCGTTGTTAAAGAGCGAGCGCTGTTCAAGATAGGCTTTTGAGCGAATTCGGGAAATTTTCGTTGGTGTTCGAAACAGGGAATAAGCGACCTGACAGGCAACCATATTGATCTCGTCAGAATTGGTGACAGCTATCAGTAAGTCGGCATCTTCGGCACCTGCGCGCAAGAGGACATCGGGGTTGGACGCCTGCCCGGCTACTGTTCCTATATCTAGTCGGTCCTGAAGCTCTCGCAGCCGGTCGCCATTAATATCGACAAGCGTAATATCGTTTTGTTCATCGGCTAAATGCTCAGCCAATGATGCCCCAACCTGTCCGGCTCCGAGAATTATTATTTTCATGGTGTTGTCGTTTCTTAAGTTCGCAAAACCCCGGATGGTTGTACTACGGAGCTGAATACAATGACTACCCTTGATTGTATGTGGTTATTGGCCAAAGGCCATTAATTCATGGTTTTTTTTCAATGACAGCATAGTAAAAACCATCATGGCCTTCATTTTGCGGTAATAATTGGCGGCCATAGGGTCGGGCTATACCCCATGGAGCGTCAATAACGATATGTTTTGCATCTTTTTGTTGCTCGCAAAAATCACCAACAATTATTTCATTTTCGTCAGGTAGAACTGAGCAGGTCGCGTAGACGAGGCGCCCATTTGGCTTGAGAGTTAGCCACAGAGCGTTGAGTATTTTCTGCTGTAGTTTGGCAAGTTGTGCTATATCGGAGTGCTGTCGATGCAGCTTGATATCTGGGTTGCGTCGTATAACTCCCGTGGCAGAACAGGGGGCATCTAACAGTATCCGATCGAACGGCTGATTATCCCACCAAGTTAGGGGCTCTGAGGCATCTCCATGTGTTAATGAGGCCTTAAGTTGCAGGCGCTCGAGGTTCTGCTCAACTTTTTGCAAACGTTGATGATCGACGTCAAGAGCAATCAGTTGCTTTAATTGTGGCTGCAGTTCAAGCATATGGCAGGTTTTTCCGCCGGGAGCACAGCAGGCGTCAAGCACGCGCTGGCCGGGAGCTAGCGCCATAAGTGCTGCTGACAGCTGAGGAGCCTCATCCTGAACACTGACCCAACCCGCGGAAAAATTGGGTAGCTGTTCAACCGATACGGCGTTGGTCAGACGAATGCCCTGGTCGGCAAAATCACAACGACCAGCATCGATACCGTGCGCTGCTAGTTGTTGCAAATAATCGGCGTTAGAACTGTGTTGATGGTTTACTCGCAGGCACATTGGCGGGTGCTGATTGTTGACGGATTCAATACTTGATGCTTCAGCCGGCCATGCTTTAACCAGTTCGTCGTGCAGCCATTGCGGATGGGATTGAGCTTCTGCAGCTGTTAGCTTGGTCAGTAAATCCTGCTCGTTTCTTTGCCACTGACGCAATACGCCGTTTACAAATCCTTTTGCCCAGTGCTTTTTTAGTGACTTTGTTGCATTAACCGTTGTACTGACGGCGGCGTGATCTGGGATGCGCATTTCGCTCAGTTGATAAATTCCAATTAGCACCAACATAAGAACGTCTTGGTCTTTACCTTTTAAGGGTTTTTGAATCAATAATTTCGCGATGCCGTTGAGTTTTGGGTAAAAACGCAAGACGCCGTAACATAGCTGCCGGTAAAGGCTCCTGTCTTTTTCAGCGACCTGCTGTTCCAACAGGGGTAGCTGTTGCGATAAAGATGAGCCGTTAACTATCTTTGCGAGACAGCGTGCTGCCGCTGCACGACTATCCAATAGTGTGTTGCTCATGGATTGCCAATAACGTCAAAGCGCGTTCCTGCGGCAAACATCTCAGCCTTTGAGTTCATTACAGCTGAAATGGGTAGCGCCTTGCCTCCGGGTAGTTGGATCGTTTGCAATGATAGTTGGCCATCACCGCAGTTGACGATAATGGTTTGTCGATCAGCATAGACGATAGTGCCAGCAGGCTGAGTTGAATCAAACTGATCCTTTGCTACAACATTGGCGAGCCAAATTTTTATTCGCCTACCGTCCAAGTTGGTATACGCGACCGGAAAAGGATTAAAGGCGCGAATTTTTCTTTCGATCACAGTGGCTGCCTGCTGCCAATTAATTGTTAACTCGTCTTTTGATATTTTTGCGGCATACGTCGTGTTTTGAGGCGGTTGTGCAGTTGCAGATATTTGATGCTCGGCAATGCGGTCAAGTGCCTGATTGAGTGCCCGGATACCAAGGGCTGTCAGCTTGTCGAGTAAGCTGCCGCCGGTTTCGCTATTTTCAATGTTGCAGCGTGCAGTCAGTAACATGTCGCCGGTGTCGAGTCCTTCGTCCATCTGCATAATGACCACGCCAGACTCCGAATCACCTGCTTCGATGGCTCTCTGTATCGGGGCAGCCCCTCTCCAGCGAGGAAGCAGAGATGCATGAACATTGATACATCCGTAGTTAGGCGTCTGCAGAATTACTGGCGGCAATAACAGTCCATATGCTGCGACAATCATTAAATCTGCATTAATAGCTTTGAGGGCCTGCTGGTCTTCAACGGCTTTAAAATTAAGCGGCTGAAAGACCGGAATATTATGCTCTAGC
>Ga0115561_1000450_pt1 | contig 32282 bp, 24 predicted proteins | sample COGITO_mtgs_1105_4_FD_87201 | JGI IMG/M metagenome (GOLD analysis project Ga0115561, IMG submission 87201) | Pelagic marine microbial communities from North Sea - COGITO_mtgs_110512 | ecosystem: Environmental > Aquatic > Marine > Epipelagic | place: Germany:Helgoland, sampling site Kabeltonne...
CCTCCTGCAGCATTGGGTCCGAGTAGTGGCAGGCGGCTAGCTTATAGTTCGGGATCTTTGGGTTCAGGTGGTGGAGATGGTGGTAGCCGATATTGCCGGTTGCCCAGTGAAGCCAGCGAGGCAGGTTATAAAAGGAACTGCCTTTCAAGGTTGCATCTTTATAGTTCCATGCCTCGTTTCGCTCCCAGTAGGCTTCGTCAAATTGGTGCTGGACATAAAACAGCCAAACGGCGATGGTCGAGGACATTAGCAACACGGGTAAAAAAACGAGTAGCACGGCTTCCAGCCCGAAAAACGACATCAATGCGCCATAGTAAATTAGCATGCCGACATTGGTACCCATGATGCTGACCCAGACTTTTCGGGGTGCTTTTTTTTGTTCAAATGGAAAGCGCTGCATAATGAGAAAATGGATAGGCGCGAAAATGAACATCAGAATGTGAGGGTTTCGGCCAATCCGGTACCAGACGCGACGCCAGAAACCTGTAGCCTTGAACTCTTCGGTGGTCAATGTCACGACATCGCCATGACCCCTTCGGTCAAGGTTTCCAACGGTCTGATGGTGCACTAGATGCTGGCTGCCCCAATAGTCGAGAGGTGTGTTGGTCAATACGCCAATAAGGCTGCCAAGTGCCTTGTTCTGCCAACCCTTTCTTGGCAAATAAGACTCGTGGGCACAGTCGTGCCCGATCATGAATAGTCTAACGTGAGCCACTGTCGCAAGTAGCGAGATCCCAAGAACATAGCCATAGGAAACCGGGAGCAGTGCAAACATCAGATAAATGGAGGTGATATAAAGTATCAACGTGTTGCCGAACTGAAAGAGTGCTTTGGAATAAGAAGGCGAGGCAAAGTCTCTCGCGATCTGTGAAGCCGATAGATGGTCCGTCAATTAACTACGTCCTTTGGTGCTTATCAAATCGTGAAGAGGCGTAGTATAGCCAATTCTAACGCGTCTCCCAATCTGTTGATGGGCAATAAGTTGATTCTTTCAGTAGTACTGTTTTTGTTGGTTTCTCTATTTTCTGGTTTCTCTATTTGCTGGTTTCTTTATTTTCTGGTTTCTTTGCAGTTTGGTTCTATATCGCCTGCCCAGCAGAATATTGACCCGTAACTTGGGGCCTTTGAATGCCGTTCATTCTCGCGGACAAGCGGCGCAGTCAGTGTAAACGTTGATGGGTCCTGTTAGCGTTTTACAGCAGTTCATGTTTCGTTTTACCGGCAGGGAACTGTGGTCTGGTTTAATCAATATCCAAGGTGGGGTAAGCTTTTTTCTTTTGAGTAAGACCCCTCATGATTACAACAGAAGCGCAACTGCGACAGAACATCAGTCAGCCCTTTGAGGCGCAGGCTATACAAGCGCTTGCTGAGCCGATGGAAGCGACCGAGGTTGTGATTTCGACTTTTCCAAAGTGTGGGACCACCTGGGCTGCCCAGATTGTGCACGGACTGCGTTCTGCGGGCGATGTTAGTTTCGACAATATTAGTGAGGTGTTCCCGTGGTTCGAAATGGGATATCGGTTTGGGCATGACCTGTCGAGGCCCCAGAAATTTTCACCGCATCTGTTCAAATCCCACATGCAGTTATCTGAGTTGCCGACTGGTGGTAAGGTGATCAATATCATCAGGAATCCTGGAGACACATTAGTTTCCTATTACAATTTTTGGTCAGGTGTCCTGTTTGACCCGGATGTTATTTCGATCGAAATGATGGCAAGGCAGTTGTTCCTGTTGGATCGGAGTGGCGGTCCCCAGAACATGTTTCGACTGAACTACTACCAGCATTTGATTGATTTCCATGCGACAAGTTACGACGGTCAGGTGCTCTATATTGCCTACGAAGATATGAAGTTGAATTTGCCTGCTGCTGTCAGACGAATCGCCAGGTTTATGGGTCTTGATCCGAGTAGGATTCTTCAGCAGAAGGTGGTTGAGCAGGCTAGTTTTGAGTTTATGTCCCGTCATAGGGGAAAGTATCAGGAACGGGTGCCTGGTGGTGTGCTGGAAATGGTGGTGACGGGCAGGGTGGGTGATGCTAAACAAAATATTTCTGCCGAGCTTCAATCCGAACTTGATGAGGCCTGGCAGAGATATGTAACGCCGGTGCTGGGGTACGAAAACTATGATCAGTTGGTTGATTCAATTTCACTTAGTCGATAAGTCGTGGGGTTTAAATGTCTAAAAAGAAAAAGGCTCTAGGGAGTCTGAGAGATCAATTAAAAGACGCTGGTCTTGTCACCGCTAAACAGGTGCGAAAAGCAGAAAAAGGCGCGTTACGATCTGATCTGCGTATTAAAAAAGGAATAGATGTAGACGAGGCGAAGAACGAAGTTGAAGCCGCGCGGCTAAAAAAGCTCGATGAAGATCGACAAAAAAATGAAAGACTTAACGATTTGGCCAAAGAGAAAGCTTTGTCTGCGCAGGTTAAGCAGTTGATCGCATCAAATTCGAAGCGTCAGGACGGTAATGTTGCTTATAATTTTGAAGATCAGGGCAAGATTAAGAAAATCTATATTTCTGAAGAAAACAAAAGGCAGTTGAACAAAGGTTACCTGGCAATTGTTCAGGCCGGGGATAAGTACGACCTTGTGCCAGAAGTAGTCGCGAAAAAAATTGAAGCGCGCAGTGCCAAGACCGTGTTGTTCTTGCATGACCGCTCAAACGAGATCATTGATGAAGACGATCCCTATAAAGACTACCCGATTCCTGATGACCTGGAGTGGTGAGCCGTTCGCGCAGCTAACCGAAGCGCGCCGTCTTTTAGACCGATACAATTGCAAAGGACCAGGCTCAGTGCTTTGCAATTGTGTCAAAGATTAGTCAGTTATGATGGAGGCGTGCGGATGACCAGGTTGCGGATTTCAGTCATGTCTTCCATCGCGAAGCGAACGCCTTCTCTGCCTAATCCTGAATCTTTGACGCCGCCATAAGGCATGTTGTCTACACGGTAGGATGGCACATCTCCGACCACGACGCCGCCAACTTCCATTTCGTCCCATGCCTGCTGCACTTTGTAGAAGTCGCGGGTGAAGATGCCTGCCTGTAGTCCAAACTTGCTATCATTTACCATCGAGATAGCATCGTTCCACGTGGAGAATTTCTGGAGGACTGCTGCGGGACCAAACGCCTCTTCCACACACAGATCCTGGTCCAGGGGAACATTTTCCATTAACGTCGCATCCAGCATCGCGCCGTCGCGGGTGCCGCCGCAAAGGATCTTACCGCCAGCAGCAGCAGCCGCTTCGATCCAACCGTGTAGGCGAGATGCTTCCTTCTCCGAGATCATTGGGCCTATAAAGGTCTCGCGGATCTTCGGATCGCCTTTGACCAGCGTTACCGTTTTGGCGATCAACTTTGCCTTCATCACATCATAAATGTCTTCGTGGATCATGATACGCTGAACGCCGATGCAAGATTGGCCCGACTGGTAAAAGGCACCAAAGATAATCCGGTTGACAGCGTCGTCGAGATTTTTAGTGTCCGCATCTACCACAACCGCGGCGTTGCCCCCCAGTTCCAGAACGACCTTTTTTTTACCGCAACGTGCCTTTAAATCCCATCCGACGCCTGGCGAACCGGTGAAGGACAGCAGTTTAAGCCTGTCATCGATGGTGAAGAGATCAGCGCCATCTCGCGAACAGGCGAGTATAGAGAAAGCGCCTTCCGGCAAGTCCGTCTCCGCCAGAATTTCGCCCATGATGATGGCCCCGAGTGGTGTTCGCGACGCGGGCTTCATGACGAATGGGCAACCGACGGCTAGTGCCGGTGCAATCTTGTGCGCGGCAAGGTTCAGCGGAAAATTAAAGGGCGAGATGAAAGAGCAAGGGCCGATTGGGACCCGTTTCCACATGCCCTGATAACCTTTTGCGCGGGGCGAGATATCCAACGCCTGCAACTCGCCGTGCATACGGGTGGATTCCTCAGCGGCGATTTGGAACGTGTCGATCAGGCGTGTCACCTCGCCTTCGGCATCGTTGATTGGCTTGCCGGCTTCGATGCATAGCGCCATAGCCAGTTCGTCGAATCGCTCACCAAAGCGGGTGACGCAATGCTGCAGGATCGCCTTTTTCTCAAAGGATGGCATTCTTGCCATGGGTTCCGTCGCGCGAACAGCACCAGCGATGCCTTCGTCGATAGCCGTGGGGTCTGCCAGCGCGCAGCGCGTGGCGACTTCACCGGTATACTTGTCGGTGACTTCCAGGTCCTCGTTGGCGTAAACCGCTTTGTTGTTCAAATAGTAGGGGTATTTGGGTTGGAGCGTGGCCAAGATCAATCTCCTTGAAATGTTAGATGTTAGAAATGGCGAGGGGCGCCTAGGCCCCTCGCGGCTATCAACGAACTCAGATGGAGGCTGAGTGTTTCTTGATGTCGATATTCAGGATCTGGTCGTTGTCTGCATAGTCCACAGGACAATCGATTAGATGAACGCCTGGCGTAGAAAGTGCGGTGTTCAGAATCCCGGGTAGCGCCTCGGCCGAATCCACCCGATGGCCGATGCCGCCATAAGCTTCTACATACTTGACGAAATCCGGGTTGCCGTATTGAAGGCCCCAATCATCGAAGCCCATATTGGCCTGTTTCCAGCGGATCATACCGAATGAGTTATCGTTCAGGATGAGGACAGCGATGTTCATCTTCTCGCGCACGGCTGTTTCCAGTTCTTGCGAGTTCATCATGAACCCGCCGTCGCCGCAAATCGCCAGAACCTTGCGGTCTGGATGGACCATATGTGCCGCCATAGCGGACGGCAGGCCTGCTCCCATTGTCGCCAGTGCGTTATCCAGCAGAACGGTGTTGGGCTGATGCGCGCGATAATTCCGGGCGAACCAGATTTTATAGACACCGTTGTCGAGGCAAATCATACCGTCGTCTGGCAATGCTTCGCGGACTTTTTTGACGACATGCTGTGGATAGCATGGGAAGCGCCCGTCGTCAGACCCTTTAACGATGTTGGCGTCGTGATGTTCGCGAACAGCCATCATGCGGGTAAAGTCCCAGTCCGCTTCGGCGCTATTCTTAGCGCCATTTTTTATTTCCCAAATCGCGTTTCCGATGTCTCCAATCACCTCAATCTGCGGAAAGTAGACGGGGTCAACCTCTGCGGTGTTGTATGAAATGTGTATTACTTCGGCGCCGCCGGGCTTCATGAAAAACGGTGGTTTTTCAATCACATCATGGCCGATATTCAGAATTAGATCAGCCGCTTCGATCGCGCGGTGAACATAGTCTCCTGCTGATAGGGCAGCGCAACCCATGAACAAAGGATGGCGCTCGTCAACCACGCCTTTGCCAAGCTGGGTGGTCACGAACGGGATTCCTGTTTTGTCGATAAACTGCGTCAACATCTTCGATGTCATCTTACGATTCCCGCCGGCACCGATGATGATGATCGGCGATTTAGCGGCGTGCAGCTTTTCCAGCGCGTGGATGATGGACTTTACTTCTGGGACAGGGCGACGCACAGCTGATTTTGGAATTGGGCGCGCATCTGTTTTTTCTTCAGCGACATCTTCCGGAAGTTCGATATGGACGGCGCCAGGTTTTTCCTGCTCAGCAAGCCGGTAAGCTTCGCGGACGCGCGACGGAATGTTGTCGCCAGCAACTAGCGTAACGGCGTATTTCGTGATCGGCTTCATCATCTCGACAACGTCAAGAATCTGGAACCTACCCTGTTTCGATTTCTTGACGGGTTTTTGACCGGTGATCATCATCATAGGCATGCCACCTAGCTGTGCATAAGCAGCAGCAGTGGTAAAATTTGTCGCGCCAGGTCCAAGCGTAGAAACACAGACACCGGTCTTGCCGGTTAGGCGGCCGTAGACAGAGGCCATAAAACCAGCGCCTTGTTCGTGACGAGTGAGTACTAGCTTTATTTTTTTCGACCGACTGAGGCTGTCGAGAAAATCGAGGTTTTCTTCGCCTGGAATGCCGAAAACGAATTCACATCCTTCAGCTTCAAGACATTCTATAAAGAGATCTGATGCTTTTTCCATATTGGGTTCCTAAACGTTAACGGACAAGTGTTGCTTATCCTGAAGGTTGAGTACTTTAGCGAAATGCGGGTGGCTTTGCAGCGGTTCTTGCCAGCGCCGTTAAAAAATAGTTAATTGTCAACATTGCATCAGCAAAGTTGTTTCAGCGCCTCCTGAGCGTGAACTGTTTTCTGTAGTTCGGCGTAGAAACGCATCGATCATGGGTATACTGCCCGCATTAATTAGAAAAAAAGGATCAATTATGAACATAAATCGTCAGTGGCTACTCGCCAAACGACCACACGGTACGGTTGGTAAGGAAAACTTTGAATATTCCGAAAACCCAATACCTCAACCCGGCGATGGAGAGGTACTGGTCAGGAACCTGTTTTTGTCCTTTGACCCCACTCAACGTGGCTGGATGGAAGACCGTGAGAGCTATCTTCCGCCAGTCAAACTAGGTGAGCCGATGCGAGCAGGGTCGGTCGGCCAGGTGTTGGAAACCAATCACCCGGGCTTCGCCAAAGGTGATCTGGTGCAGACTACCGGAGGTTGGCAGGATTTTGTGGTCGCTGCTCCTGGGCAGGGTCCAATGGGCTTGTCAAAGGTGCCGGATGGCATTTCTCCCGAAATGATGATGTCCGTTCTGGGCGTGACCGGTTTGACGGCCTACTGGGGTTTACTTGACCTGGGTGAACCTAAAGCAGGAGAGACAGTGCTTGTTTCTGGCGCTGCCGGGGCAACCGGTTCTGTTGCTGGCCAGATTGCCAAGATAAAAGGCGCTCGGGTTGTCGGGATCGCAGGTGGTCCGGAAAAATGCCAGTGGCTAAAAGATGAACTGGGGTTCGATGATGTGATCGATTACAAAAATGAAAATGTTGATGAGAGGATTGGTGAAACCTGTCCAAACAAGGTCGACGTTTTCTTTGACAATGTTGGTGGTGGCATTCTTGAGGCAGCACTTAATCACATTAATATGAAGGCACGGGTTGTGCTGTGCGGCGGTATCTCAGCTTACAATGCAACAGAGCCGGTGCCTGGCCCTGTTAACCTGATGAACCTTGTTATTATGCGAGCCCGAATGGAAGGGTTCATTGTTATTGATTATATGGACCGGGCGGGTATCGCAGTTGAGGAGCTCCTGGGTTGGGTTGGGTCAGGTGAACTCAAGTACCAAATTGATTTGCAAGAAGGGTTTGAAAACATTCCGGACACGTTGAACCGTTTGTTTACCGGCAAGAACCTTGGCAAGCAATTGCTTAAAATTGCCGATCCTACCTGATCACCTCAGTGACGCGGCGTGGCGACAAGCTTATTCGCCACGCCGTTCACTAACAATCAGAATGATGTAGCCAAGGGTGTAAATACAAGCTGGACTCTGAAGCTACTGCAACGTTTATAGTGCTGGCATGAATAAACCCGATACTCAGCAAACAATCCTTATGTCGGTGAGCGGTATGTCATGCGCCGGGTGCGTCCGTTCCGTGGAGACAGCACTGAACGCTGTACCGGGCGTGCGAAACGCCTCAGTAAATTTTGCCGGGCAAACCGCTTCAGTGACGGGCGACACGCTGGCATCGACCCTGATCCGTGCTGTCAACAATGCGGGATATGACGCCAGTTTGTTGCGCCAAGACTCTATTGAGTCGCAGGAAAATGAAGCGACTAACCTGCTGAGAAAAGCGCTATTTCGTTCCTCGCTGGCGCTGGCTGGTGGTTCTTTGTTGATGGCCGATATGTGGTTCGGGTTGCTGCCACCTTTCGATGTCACAAGCATCTGGGTGGCGATTGGTATCGCGACCCTGGCCTGCATGCTGATCACCGGAGGACATTTCTTCCGTGGCGCCCTGAGTGCCGCCAGGCATCGTTCCACGACGATGGACACGTTGATTGCGCTCGGTACGGGCTCTGCCTGGATCTATTCTATGGTGGTCATTCTTTACCCTGAAATATTACCAATCGGCAGTCGGCACCAGTTCTTTGAGGCAGCCCTGTTCATCATTGGCTTCGTCAATTTGGGCAAGGCACTAGAGATGAACGCTCGTGCCAGAGCGTCCCTCGCGATACAAAAGCTATTCGACCTGACGCCTCGGTTTGTCACGCTAATCGATGGTGATGAAGAGCGCCTGGTGCCTGTCGCCGATGTGCAACCGGGCCAACAACTTAGAATTCGACCAGGAGAAAACTTTCCGGTTGACGGTATTGTCGTTACCGGGAAGAGCTCTGCAAATGAATCTTTGCTCACAGGTGAATCGCTGGCAATTCCTCTGATAACGGGCAGCAAGGTATCAGCGGGTACACTGAATATGGATGGTTCGCTGCTGGTTGAGGCGGCGAGTGTGGGCGAGCAGACTCGGCTAGCGGCAATCAGGAGGTTGGTCAATGAGGCACAAAACTCCAAGCCACCGGTTGCCCGACTCGTTGATCAGATCACGGCTGTTTTTGTGCCCGTGATTATTCTGATTGCCGGCTTGACGTTCATGACCTGGTGGTTAGTAGGTCCAGAACCTCAGTTTTCCTATGCGTTTGTGACGGCGATGAGTGTGCTGATTATTGCGTGCCCGTGCGCGCTCGGTCTGGCTGTGCCAATGTCGGTCATGATCGGCATTGGCAGGGCGGCGACTAACGGTCTTCTGATTAGAAACAGTGAAGTTCTGCAGGTAGCGTCGACATTGGATATCGTCGTGGTCGACAAGACAGGCACGTTAACGATGGGCGAACCTGAGGTGAACACTATTGATGGGTTAAATGCCCAGAACCTTTCTATCGTCTTGGGCCTGGAGCAGCAGTCTACTCACCCGGTTGCTAAATCGATAGTGAGCGTTCTTCTGAATCGTGATGTTATTCCTGCAGAGGTGTCGTCGATTACTGAATACCCCGGTGGTGGCGTTGTCGCTGAGTTTTTTGGAGAGGAATTGGTACTCGGGAGTTTAAATTTCCTGAATCAGCGACGAATCTCCGGTGTTCCAGAGGTCGAGCAAATAGGCACGGTCGTCGCCTTGGCGGTGGACTCAGTTTACGTCGGCCATTTTTGTCTGAGTGATAAAGTCAGGACGGGCGCAAAGGAAACAATCCAATCTCTGCAAGCTCTGGGGATTACTCCGGTAATGCTCACAGGAGACAGGCGGGCGATTGCAGAGGTCGTGGCAGAACAGGTTGGCATTACTGATATCCATGCAGAAGTATCCCCAGAGGAAAAACTGGCGTTGATTCAGTCGCTGCAGGCAAAGGGTCATAAAGTGGCAATGGTCGGCGACGGAATTAACGACGCCGCTGCATTGTCAGCAGCGGATGTCGGTTTTGCCATGGGGTTCGGTTCTGATGTCGCGCTGGAAAGCGCCGATGTCACGCTAAGGAATGGTTCCCTGCAGGGTATCGAGCAGATGATCCGGCTTTCACGCAGCGTGCTCTTCAACGTTCGTCAGAATTTGGTCGCTGCATTCGGATACAATATTCTGCTTATTCCCGTTGCAGCGGGAGTGCTTTATCCCTTTTTTGGGCTACTTATCAATCCGGCGTTCGCAGGTCTGGCGATGGCGCTGTCTTCTGTCACGGTGGTATTCAACGCGGGTAGGTTGCGGTTTTCCTAGGATGCTTCTGATAATGTGGTTCGTCTGTAAGCAGCGTAAAGGTGCTGCGATAACACAATATATCGACAGTACGAATTATCGGTAAAAAATCAATCGGCAACACAATGCAGCGAGAATAAAATGCATGACACAATTATTACCGGCGGCCAGCTTTTTGATGGTTCTGGCGCCGAGCCGGTCTATGCTGATGTCGCCATCAAAAATGGCAGGATTGTTGAAGTAGGTAACGTCGGTGCGGTGGGCGCCGCAGCGCAGACCATCGATGCTCGGGGCTCGATCGTTACGCCCGCCTGGATCGATATCCATACTCACTATGATGGACAGGTTACCTGGGATGACGAGTTGAATCCTTCTGCCAGCCATGGCGTTGGTACCATCGTGATGGGAAATTGTGGTGTTGGCTTCGCGCCAGTCGCCCCCGGTGCTGAGAAAGACCTGATCGATTTGATGGAAGGTGTAGAGGATATTCCAGGCGCTGCGCTCTACGAAGGAATGCCCTGGGGTTCATGGGAAACTTATCCTGAGTATCTGGACTTTTTGTCTGGGCGTGAATACGCCATTAACATTAGCTCGCTGGTACCACATGGTGCTGTCCGTAGCTATGTCATGGGCGAACGAGGTCGAACCAACCAGGCTGCGACCGAAGATGATCTGGTAGAAATGGGCCGGATCGTAGAAGAGGCCCTGAAAGCGGGCGCGGTTGGTTTTTCAACCTCCAGAATCCTTGGGCATCGTTCGATTCAAGGTGAACCGGTGCCGGGTACTTTTGCTAACGATACGGAAGTGATGGTGATTGCTCAGGCGCTTAAAAGGGCGGGCAAGGGTGTTTTCCAGATTATTCCTTCAAGTACGCTTGGACCGGGTCGTGAAGGTTTTAGGGAGCACGCTTCCCTAGAGCAAGAGATAGACCTGATTGCGACTGTGAGCCGCGAAAGTGGCAGGCCGGCGACTTTTACGCTGTTCCAGATCGATGACTGGGCAGATAAATGGCGTGAAGCAGTCGCCCAAGTCAAGCGCGCCAATAAGGACGGCGCGAATGTCTACCCGCAGGTTGGCAGCAGACCCACAGGGCTGGTGTTCGGTATGCAAACGTACCACCTGTGGATGCTGAAACCGACCTTTCGAAAGTTGCGTGACCTGCCGCTAGACGAACTGCTAGTTGAACTCAGGAAGCCAGAGGTTAAGCAGGCAATTTTGATGGAGACCAATGAAATAGATGGGGTCCCGGTAGGCTCAATGGAGTTTGGTATATCCCATATCGAACCGACCTTCGCTAACTTGTTCCCATTGCGTAGTGATAGCACCTACGAGCCTCGGCAGGATGAAAGCATTGCCTCACTGGCGGCAGAGTCTAATCTGTCGCCAGAGTCAGTTTTGTATGATTACCTTGTGGCCGACGCGGGCCGAATGGCAATTCTGTTTTTTACCAACTATTCAGACTTTAATCTGGATGCGGTAAGGGAGATGCAACTTGATAGTACGACGGTCACCGGCTTGTCAGATGCGGGAGCGCATGTTTCCCTGATCTTTGACGCAGTAAATCCGACCTACCAATTAAGTTACTGGACCCGGGATCGAACTCGGGGGCAGACGCTACCGCTTGCGCATGTTATTCACCGTGCAACTCGCCGAAACGCGGAATTGTTTGGTTTTCACGACCGTGGTTTGATCGCGCCTGGAATGCGGGCGGATATCAATGTTATCGACTATGAAAATCTTGGGCTAGGTGAACTGGCGATCCAAAATGACCTGCCTGCGGGTGGCGGACGGTTGATGCAAGGCGCCACAGGATATATTGCGACGATGATTGATGGCATCATCACTCGTCGGCACGATGAAGATACCGGCGCAAGACCAGGACGACTCGTTCGTTCCTGACATAAGCGGCCAAGGGTCACGACAACTTCAGGCTATCGGCCAATGCAGCATCTTCTTAAAACTTCGGTGTCACTGAAGGCTTTTTCATGGGTTGCATTGATTGTCGCTAACTTTTTCGCGTTGGGTGGTGCTGTGTTTTTTTCCTGAATGATCGGGGGCGTTTTTCGGTCTGCGAACAGCATTCTTGATTATTTCCTTCCGCCTTAATGTTTTCGATCTTTCAGGACAGCATCACCAAAAAGGGCAGGAAGTGCCCGTATAACGATTTAAATTGGCTGCGAATGCAGCCCGGTTAAGGAAATAGAAATGAAATTAGAAGGTATTAGAGTTCTGGACCTGTCGTTGTTCCTGCCAGGGCCACTTCTTACGCAGATGATGGCGGATCACGGCGCCGATGTAATCAAGCTGGAGCCCAAGGGTGCCGGCGAGCCTAATCGTTCGATAGGTCAGACCCGAAATGGCGTGTCTGTCTATTTTTCGAATACGCACAGGGGCAAGCGAAGCGTTCAGCTCGATTTGAAGAATGTTGAGGGTAGGGCGCTTGCGCTTAAGCTGGCTGCGTCAGCGGACGTCGTGATCGAGGCGTTTCGTCCAGGCGTCGTGGCAAGGCTAGGGATGAGCTATGAACAGATCAAGGCGGTTAACCCGGGTGTTGTTTACGCGTCGTTGTCAGCGTTTGGGCAGACAGGTCCCTATGTCAAGAAACCAGCACATGACTTGGCCACAGAGGCTTATGCCGGGGTGCTAAGCGCCAACCTGGGTTTTGATGGTAAACCGGCCATTCCGGCGCTGCCGGCAGCTGACATGCTGGCGGCAACGATTGGCCTGTCGGCGGTCCTGATGGCCCTGCTTCGTAAAAAAGATACAGGTGAAGGGGATTACGTTGACCTTGCCATGATGGATTCGTTGATTGCCTGCCTGCCCAATTCAATGGGCAGCGTGTTTGCGGACAAAAAGCCACCGGTGATTAAAGATGAAAGAATCTGGGGTGGTTATGCGATGTACAACATTTATGAAACCAGGGATGAGAAGTTTGTTGTTCTGGGTGCTTCAGAAATACATTTTGCAGAATCTGTCCTTAAAAAATTTGGAAGAGAAGACTTGATCCCATTGTGTGAACCTCCTCCCGGTAAGAATCAGGCACCGGTCCGTGAATTTTTCCGGGAACAGTTTGCTCGACAGAACCAGTCCTACTGGGTCGAGTGGTTCGATGATGTGGATGCGGCTTTTGCGCCGGTGAACGATTTACGACAGGGGATGGATGATCCACAAACCCGATTTCGGGAAATGATTATCGAAGATAGCGAGGGTAACGAGCACATTGGTATTCCAATCAAATTTCAAAATGAACCCGGTAGCGTTAATTTTGCTGCGCCCGGCCTAGGTGAACACAATAGGGAAGTAGCATTATCGCTGGGCTACAGTGAGGCAGAAGTGGACCAATTGAAACGCTCGGGAGCCTTCGGCTAAGGCTGATTTGACCCGAAAGCGTCCAGGTGTTTTATTTCTATCATATAGGATCCAATGTTATGTCAGAGTTAGAAGTCACCGAAGAGCAGCGTCGCTATAACGAGATTGCGATCAAATATGCAGCTAAAATCCATGGAGCAAGGTCAGCTTTAAAGGCAAGCGCCCAGCCAGTCGTGGATGAGTTATTTCCCTCTTTCAACAGGACGGGTCTTGGCGTATACCGGGAATATGAACGCATGGGGAACCGGCCGGTGACCGAAGGTTTGCAGGTGCAGGCGGACCTGCAGGGCGTAGTTTTTGAACACCTTGGCCTCACTATAGGAACAGTGCTGCATGACATTGACCTGAAACAAACATTGTCGTCGGCCACTATAAAATTGATACGCGAAACATTACTGGAACGAAAAGTCGTGTTCTTCCGTGATCAGCACCTGACTGAAGATGAACAGGTTAGTTTTGGCAGGCGTTTTGGGGAACTTGATGCCTTTCCTTTCGGCAAACCAGGTGACAATCCCTACATTCTTGAAATTAACCACGATGAACAGCGACCGGGTACCGAAAATAACTGGCATACAGATGTCACCTGGATGAAGAAACCATCGCTCGGATCAATTGCGCAGTGCGTTGTGGTGCCACCCATAGGGGGGAGCACCCTGTTCGCAGATAGTTATGCAGCGTACCTGGGGTTACCACCAGAAATGCAGGCGCGACTGCAGTATATTAGTGGGATCAACGATTATCGGTTTTTCTTGATGGGCGGGGGTGGTGGTGCTTTGCCAGAGGATCTTGCGACAGAAATAAAAAAAGAGATTGCTTTTGGTGTCAGCCACCCAATGTTGCGTACTCACCCGGAAACCGGCAGGACAGCACTTTACTTTAATGGCGGTTTCCTTCGGCACGAATCACTGTACGACAACCGAACGGGCGAAGCCCTTGGTGTTGAAAAAGCTAAAGAGTTGGTCAGTTTTCTGCAACAACAACACGGGCGCCCTGAGTATGTCTGCGAGTTCAAGTGGCAGCCTGGTTCTATTGCTTTTTGGGACAATCGAGCTGCGCAGCATTATGCGGCAAGCGACTACTATCCGCACAAAAGGGTGCTGCGGCGGGTGACCGTGAGCGGTGACCGACCTTATTACAACCCCGCGAAAAAATAATGCAGTTCTCGGTATTCTCAAGCAGGTAAGTAGCTATGGTGGAACTCGATCACATTATTCTTAAGGTGAATGACCTTGATAAAAGCGTTGCTTTCTATACATCGTTTTCTACAGAAAGTTGTTAGGTTTTGAGCATGCTGGTCTGGACGGGCCGTTCACTGTGACACGGGTCGGTGAAAAATTTCAGATGCAGCTCGCGCCCTGGGGCACTCAGGGTTTTGAGCACTACGCGTTTGCGGTCTCAGAAAGAGAGTTTGATGAGATTTTTTCCCGCGTGAAGCAAGCGGGGATCGACTATGGCCCCACATTCGACAGTGTTGGCGCGAACTTGGGTCCTGGCAATGAATCTGGTGCGAGGGGAGAGGCGCCGCCTGTTTATTTTAACGACCCGAACAATCATTTGATTGAAATACGCACCTACGACTGATTCTCATCAGCCGTTGAAACAGTGACACTCTGGCGGCCTGAATGTAATGCTAATCGATTAATCAGTTCAAGGTTGCCGCTGACATACCAAAGGCGGGCCCCTAAAAGGATGGCGGCCGTTCCAACCCCGCCAGCGAGTCCTAGCCAGAAACCATAGACCCCCATGGGTTCGCCAATGTACCCAAAGCCAAACAGGAGCTGTGTCGGTAACCCTACTCCCCAGTAGCTAAATATCGCCAACCACATAGGCACTTTTGTGTCTTTATAACCCCTAAGTGCGCCGATACAGACCGACTGGGCAGCGTCAAAAAACAGGAAAAATACGACGAAAAGTAACAAGGTTATCGACAGACTCATGACGGCCTGCTCGGTTGTATATAGGCTCACCAGTACTTCCTTAAACAAGTAGATAAGGATCGCGCCACTGATAGCAACAAACGCGGTGGTAAGAAATGCGATTAATGCGGTTGTTCTGGCGCCGGTTATTTCGTTTGCACCAATGCGAAACCCTATCCTGATCGTTGCCGCCATACCCAGGGCCATTGGTGGCATAAAAAACACCGCATTAAGATTCATAGCGATGTTGTGGGACGCAACAATGGCTGCCCCGAACTGCCCGAGCAGGAGGGTGGTGAAAGAAAACAGGCCCATTTCCGCGAACATCGTGGTGCCAATGGGTATGCCGATCACCAGTAATGGCTTGATGATTTTCCAGTCTGGCCAAGAGAACTTTGAACGCCAACCGGTGTGGTCGAATCGTTTACGAGTAACGACAATAATGACCAGAATAAGCTGAAACCACATCATGATGGCCTGGGCGACCCCACAACCAACGCCACCCATTTCCGGCAGGCCAAATTTGCCATAAATAAGCACGTAGTTGAGCGGGATTTTGAATATTAATGCTGTGATGGCGATATACATGGCCGGACGCGTGTAGCCTGTGCCATCCGCCAGAAATCTCAGGCAGAAAAAACACAGCAGTGCGGGCATACCGAACGAGCACATCTCTAGATATGGGACTGATATCGCGACCGCAACGGGGTCGACGTTCATCAGGGTATAAACGGGTTCGACGTTGTTAAGGATTATAATGACGAATAGGCTTGCGGCCAGTGCTAGCCAAAGCCCCTGTCTAAGGACCGCGCCGATATCACCATAGGCTCTGGCGCCATTTAGTTGTGAAATAGTTGGAGTAACGGCTTGAATGACGCCGAACACCAGCATCATGCTTGGCCAAAGGATACTCGTTCCGAGTGCCACACCGGCCAGGTCGGCGGACGAATACCGACCTGCCATGATAGTGTCGGCCACTCCCATCCCCATTTGTGCCAGTTGAGCACCCATGAGGGGGAGGGCCAGATGAAAAAGTTGCCGGGATTCTCGAATAACTTTCCCGGACTCTTGAGGCGGTTTCAATTTACCCGCTGATTTCCTCAGCATTCAGTACAAGGTAGACACGCTTCTGGAAATACCATCGGCCATCAACCTTGACGTAGTCATCTTCGTATTGACCTGTGACGTTTCGTTTTACGCCATCTTTCTGGTGCAGGAATTCCTGCTGGTACCAGGTCGCGTGGGCCGTATCGCCATCAACGGTCATCGGCCCGGCAGAGGCAAAAAACCCCACGAATCCGAAAGCGCTCATGGCCTGCTGCCACATAGGGAAAAAGTTTTCCTTGCCTGTAATGGGGCCAGCGCCGGGTAGTTCCCAAGTGGCGTCGTCGCGCCAATTTGCCGCCCAAGCATCGCCGTCTTTTCTCATGACAGCATCGTTGTAGGAATCAACCAATTCCCGAATAGCGAGTCGATCTTCTAGTGGACCTGAACTGATCATGTTATCTCCTGCATTGAATTCAAAAGCAGCACTAAACCACGTGTCATGGGGATTTGCCAGTCCTGCGGGAATTCTTTCTTTCCCGCTCAGGCGATAAAGGAATTAACCGACAAGGGGCACGCTAGTTCTTTTTTTGTAGCTCAATAATGCCCGGGCAAGCGTTTGTAGCGCCAGTCCATCTGGTTTTGTAGTCGTCAGGAAAGACGTTCGCGCAGGTCATCAACCAACAGTTTCGCGATGATGGGAACCGGGGTAAACGGTTTGCGGTGTTTTAGGCGACCTGACGGTTGCTTTGATTCCGTGTCCAGGCGGCAGTTGCGTATTCTGGTCATTGGTAGGCTAAGACTAGGCCAGCTATTTCTGTTGTTTTTGGGGCGATCCTCCCGGGCGGGGGTCGTCTGAAGGGGACGCAGTGCAGGGAAAAAAGTTAAAGCAGGTTAGAGCAGGTTAGAGCAGGTTAAAGAAAATTAAAGCCTGCTAAAAAAAGGGGCTGCTGGATGCAGCCCCCCTCTTGGGACTAACGGGTAGCGAGGTTACGATCTATGTCGACTTTAAGTTCAACGACCACGCGTCTGTCGAAGAAGTTGTTCTCAAGAGACTCTGCGGGGCTAAGTGGCTGGGTTTCGCCGAAGGCCCTGCCAATTACTTGTGTTGAATCCACCCCGCGCGCCAAGAGGAATTGCTTGATGCTTCGGACGCGGTCTTCAGACAGGGCCTGGTTGAAGTCGCTGTCGCCGCGACGATCCGAAAACCCGATGAGAGTGACGCGGGCGTCCTTGTTCCTGCGAAGCACATTGGCCATCTGTTGAAGTTCAGTTTTGTACTGTGGCTCCAGTAAGTCAGAAGCCGTTCGGAACTGCACGGGCAACTGCTGTGACTTGGCCGTGGCTGCCTGTATAGACAATACCTTGTCCAGATCCTGGTTAAGGGCGGTAATCACCTGGTCTTTCTGTGCGTGGCTGGTTCGGGACGCATTTAGCTTACCGTTCAGCTCCGCGACATGGACCGTCAGTTCATTGTTGACCCGTCGGTGTTGAAACAGTTTACCGAATACTTCCCCGCCAAGTATCGCGCCGGTGAAAGCGCCAACCGGGCCTCCCACTGCAGCGCCGATGACGAGTCCAGATACCGCGGATCTTTGCTGCTCTGTTGACGGGTCAGCCAATGCGGGAGTGATGGATCCCGCGATAGTCGTTCCGGCTAACGTTATGGCAACTGCGAGTGGTTTTAGTTTCATTTTGTTTCCTCAGATTATTAAACAAAACACAGTTCCACGATTGGAGTGTGTGCAAGGTTTATTAAGCCAGTGAAATACGGCATCTTAGAGTTCTGTTTGTGTTGCTATGCTGCTCAATTGTGTCAGCAATCTGGCGATCACAAATCTAATACAGCAGTTAAGGAAAATTGTTCATGAACTACCGACTGGCGATTATCGAAGACGACGACCTGCTCCGGGAAAACTATACCGATGTTTTTGGCAGGCAGGGTTATCGTGTGGATGCCTACGCGAACCGGCAACAGGCTCAGGAAGTCTTTCAGTCCAGGCTGCCCGATCTGGCTATCATTGATATCGGGCTTGGTGACGAGGTGGATGGTGGCTTTGCCTTGTGCCAGTGGCTAAGGGCAAAATCGCGAACCCTGCCAATTATATTCTTAAGTGCCAGAGACGACGATATCGACATTGTTAGTGGTCTCAGAATGGGTGCAGATGATTACTTGACCAAAGATGTTAGCTTGCCGCACTTGGTCGCTCGAGTGGCTGCATTTTTTCGCCGCATGGAAGCACTGGCCTCTGGCGAAGATTCAAGCACTATGACAATCTCAGAGGGCCCTCTCGATATGGATGTGCAGCGGCTCACCTGTCGCTGGAATGACGTGGTGATAGCGTTGACGTTGACAGAGTTCTGGATGATCTACGCGCTCGCCAAGCGGACCGGTCACGTGAAGAGTCGAGAGCAACTCATGCAGGAAGCCCACATGGTGGTTGATGAAAGCACGATAACGTCTCACATCAAACGAATCCGGCGGAAATTCAAGGTACTAGACCAGAAGTTTGATTGCATCGAAACTGTTTATGGCATGGGTTACCGGTGGAACAGCCACCAATGAATCGAATACCATCATTTCCGTTGCTAGGGTTTATTGTTAGCGTTAATTAATAGGGCTTTTTTTTATTCATCCTTTGAGATCAGTCAGCGCAGGAGGAGTAAGCCGGGCCTTATCTGCTTCATAGCGTCGACCCGCGAAGTAAAAGAGCGGAATTGCGGTCAGTGATATGACAGTAAACCAAAGTAACGCCTGGGTGTAAGGCTCCGGGCTTTTGATGTCGATCAGGTAATCGATGTAGATCCCAGCAAGGCTCACGCCAATTGCCACGCCCGCCATATTCAAGAGCAAGATATAAAAGGCCACCACCGTTGCTCTAATCTTTTCTGGTACCAGTTCTTGAACGGTCGCAAAGGTGGGTCCATAAAAGCAGCCGAGTTGAAAAAAACCTGCAGCGACACCTAACCAAAACACCCAGTGATCTGGTTCGACCAGACGGTAGGCGATGTTAACCGGCGCTAGAGCAAGCATCACGAAAAACAAAAACATCGGGCGACCCACCCCGGTCTTTTTCAGGAAATAGTCGCCTCCCAGTCCACCGAAAAGATTACCGGCGATGCCTGCTGTGATCCCGATCCACCCGGTAATCTGAGCAATCTCGGCCTTATCAAACCCCCGTTCCTGGACATACCACAATTGGTCAAACGTGGCGGCACCCAGGATAAAATGAAAGGCAACCCCCCCGCAGATAGTCAGCATTAGCGCCGGCGACGCTCGCAGCGCGTCCATCAGCACTTTTAGTAGCTCAAGGAACCCTGGACTGACTGCGGCCGGCCCTGCCTCGTTGGCCTCACTAGTTCGCTCGGGATCTTTCAAAAAATACATCACAACGGCAAGCGCAAGACCAATGGCGCCCAGCAAATAAAAACAATTACGCCAACCAATGAGCGGCCCAATATAGCCAACGATGAGCAGGCTAACCCCGACACCAATCGGGACTCCCATATAATAAAAACCGGACGCGAAACCGAGACGATTGGACGGGAATCTGTCTGCAAGGAGCGACATCGACGTTGGTGTTAGGATTGATTCACCCACACCGATTAACATCCGCGGCGCCGCCAGCGATAAAAAGCCCTTAGCCAGACCAGAAGCAGCGGTTAAAAGGCTCCAGAGCGCAACCCCCACTGCAATAAAACGGGTTCGATTGACCCGGTCCGCAAGGGTACCCATAAAAAGCCCAGCGACCGAATAAAACGTGAGAAAAACCAGTCCCGTTAGAAGTCCGAACTGCGTATTACTGAGGCCAAGGTCTGGAACGATAAAGTTTGAAAAGCTGGCCAGCAACTGGCGATCAACAAAGTTCATTACATTAAGCAATGTAAGAAAGCCTAAAAAGCCATAACTTTTTAAGGTTACAACTGGCGTTGTTTGACTCATATTGATTCACCTCAGACGTAAAATTCGCACTTTATGAATAGAGCAATGCTGCTGTTAGGAATGTAGCACTATTCGCCAGACAGAAGGAAGTTCCTTGCCGATCGCTTATTCGGACAACAAAATAAGTCGTAAAAAAAGTCTTTAGGCTGAGCGTGAAACGGATCAAAGGGAGCCTGAGGGCGTTCAATGGGTATTAATTCAAGTTTTGTGTTTTTGGTTTACAGGGGTAGTACGAACAACTTGTATTTTTCGCCATACGGTCAAATAGGGTAACGGTAGATGTTCTGCGAAATTTTGAATCCAATGGCAGGTTGATCCTTTGAGCTACCGATTACCATAATCGGCGCGATTTGGCGGCTTACAGGTGGCTGGGTCCATGACCATGACCATGAGACTGATAAGTTGGCTGGGACTACTGTGTCCTCGGAACGAAGTTGTGTTAGAAAGGGTGGTGACTTAATTCTGGACGCTTTATACGCCGGCTAAGTGGGTTGGGCGCGTGAATAACATAGAGCAACTCATGCAGGAATCCGAGATGCTCGTTAATGGATGGTCGTTAATGGATGGTCGTTAATGGATGGTCGTTAAAGGAAGGACGATGACTTCACATATCAATCGAATCCGGCAGGAACTGCGTGTGCTCGATCACAAGTCTGGTTGTATCGAAACTGTTGACGGCATGGGTAGCCGGTGGAATAGCCACTTATGAATAGAATACCCATGGGGTTACTTTGGTGTTTGCCTTTATTTGGGCTGGGTATTTTTGTCGGTCTGATGTTTTGGGCTTCGTCCTTGCAGGACGACGTCAGGCTAAATCAAGCGGCAGCGCTGGCGGTTAATGCGCAAGCACTTGCGGTGATGTTGGCAAATGACGAAAGGTTCCTGGCGTTTGCGCTGGACGAGGATGACGCGGCGATTTATCGCAGTAACCCAATAGCCAACGAAATTGTTCTGGATGGAAGGTTATCTGACTGGGCTGACGTAAAGGCATTGAGCCTGGGGCTTGATCAAATACTTGAAATCCACTTCCCCTACAGCAATGCTTCGCTGGGTTATGAACTAGCGGTCGGGAACGATGACGCGTTTCTTTATCTACACTATGACGTTCGTGATGATCTCGTGGTTTATCGAAAACTCGGTGGTTTGAGTGTGCACCGTAATGACCACATACAGCTTTCATTGCTGGACTCGCAAAAACGGTTTCATCGCTACGCCATCTCGGTCTACCAACCTGGGGAGTTAACGGTGGTTGAGGTTGCGCCCACAGGCAGATCATTACGCGAAGCACCTGAAATCCAGGGTCGCTGGATGGCAACTGATGACGGTTACCAGGTTGAACTGCGTATACCCCGACGTCTTTTGTCCGGGCGCATATCAACGCTGGTCGCTGACGTGGATGACGAAAGCTCGCGTGAACTGAAATTCATGATGGGTTTAAGTAACACCGCCACCGCAGAAACCCTGGGCAGGATAATCTACTCTCCTTCCGACCTAGAGAAGGCGCTGGCAAGGGTGCCATTTGGTGTCCGGATAGTCAGCACCCTGGGCCGGACAGTGACCACGCCCACGTATGATTCGGCGGTTGGGCGGTCTTGGGTTGAAGTGCCGATTGTCTCTGGTGGAGCACAGCTGGGTACCATTGCTATCAGCCAGGCTGTGGGCCCAACTGACCGCCTGATCGGCATCATCGTTGGCGCGTTTGGTCGCTGGTCAATTCTATCGTTGCTGTTGCTGACTGCGCTTATCCTGATGGTTTTATGGCTGACACAAAGCCGATTGGGAAGGATGAAAGCGTTGATCACAGACCGGGTAGACAGTCGGGGCAGGGTGCAGAGTGAGGTAAGTGAGCTGGATTTTGGAAACGACGCGCTGGGAAAGTTATTCAAGGAACTTAAATTAACAACCGAGCGAATAGGGCAGCATAACGACTACCTTGAGCGTATGGCTTCCCGGCTTAATCATGAGTTGCGCACGCCTCTATCAGTTGTTAAGTCGTCGCTGGAAAATCTCCAGGGCCAGGATGTTGACCCCGCGACGCATGTGTATGTCGATCGAGCCAGTCAGGGCGTGCAAAGATTAACTAACATTCTAAACAAAATGGCCGAAGCGCGAAGGCTGGAAGAATCATTGGATGAAACTGAGGTTGTCAGATTCAACCTGGTAGAGGTGGTCTCCGGTTGTATCATGGGTTACGAAACAGCGTATCGAAATATCTCGTTTACGCTTGAGGTCGAACACGAAGACGTGCCCATTACAGGAATTCCCGAGTTGATAGCGCAATTGCTGGATAAGCTGATTGATAATGCTGTCTCTTTTTCAAACAACGGCGAGGTGCGCGTTCGTTTGCATATCGAAAATGACATGGCGATGTTGCGAGTGATGAATGAAGGCCTAAATTTGCCCACGGGGATCGGTTTATTTGAATCGATGGTCAGCGTGCGGCAGGACAAAGGTGACAGCCATCTTGGGCTTGGGCTGTATATTGCCAAAGTGATTGCTGAGTTCCACGGTGGCAGCATTGATCTAGATAATAGAAGTGACACCCAGGGTGTCATTGCGACCCTTGGGCTTCCTTTACTTCGCCTGACTTCACGGCTTCGCTGAGTATAGTCAGGTACGGGCGCGGTAAGTCTTATATATGATGTGCAACCCTGGCAGTGCGATAGAGTGGAGACGCATTAAGTACGATGGGAACCTGGATCTATTGGTTTATCGCAATATTGGGTAGCGCGGCTGCTCTGGCAGTGTCGCTGTCTTTGTGTGAAAACGTCTTCAAAAAGGTTCTTGAGTTTCATTCGGGCCGATTTCAATGACGCCGTCACAGAGTACGAAACACGACGGCATTCTTTTTCCGATGTTCTTCTTGCCCGGGCGTTGGACTTTTATCAGCTAGATAGACTGAGCCTTTCTGACCAAGCGCATCGACTCCCTGATGTCATAAGTACAAGTTCGGGCGGCTGAAATCGTATCTCTCTTTATCGCTCCAGCTTGCTCATTACACTGCCACCTCGGGCCACCAGGGCTGTCTAATCTCGGCAGAGTTGATTCAGCGTAAGCGATAGTTTTGCCGCTGATCCCGGTAATCCGTATGATCAGGACATTAAAAAAAGGATAACAGCGATGTACGACTACCTTATAAAGAACGCAACGATTGTTGATGGATTGGGTGACAAGCCTTACAGCGGAGATGTGGCCATTGAAGGTGGCAAGATTGCGGCAGTGGGTAAAGTCGATGGCAAAGCTAAAGAAACAATTAATGCTGACGGAGCCTATGCGACGCCTGGCTGGGTTGATGTCCACACTCACTTTGACGGCCAGGTGAGTTGGGACGACAAGATTGATCCATCCTTTAGCCATGGCGTGACGAGTGTCGTGATGGGTAACTGTGGCGTTGGATTTGCGCCTTGCCCTCCCGGCGGTGAGCGGGGAATGATTGAACTAATGGAAGGCGTTGAAGATATTCCCGGCACAGCACTGTTCGAGGGTATCGAATGGGGTGAATGGGAAACTTTCCCTGAGTACATTGATTACCTTGGAACGAAACAATACACGCTTGATGTTGGTACACAGATTCCACACAGTGCCGTACGTAATTATGTGATGGGTGAGCGCGCGTTGCGTCATGAAGATGCGACCAGTGATGACCTTGAGGCGATGACCAAAATCGTTCGGGATGGGCTTAACGCGGGTGCACTGGGTTTTTCGACTTCCCGCACGATAGGACATCGGTCAATACTTGGGGAGCCGATTCCCGGCACCTTTGCAGAGAAAGCGGAATTGCTGGCCATCGGTCGAGCGATGAAGGACGTGAACAAGGGGGTGTTTCAGGCCGTTCCTGCAGGTGTGGTGGGTGATATCGCTGGGCCAGAAAAGTGGACGACGGAGCAGGAAGTTGAGCTGTTTGCGGAAATTGCCAGAGCAAGCGGGCGAAGCTGTACTTTCACGCTTGCCCAAAACGGCAATCGGCCGGATCAGTGGCGCAGGTGCCTCGATATTGTTGAAAAAGCAAATGCTGAGGGCATTTCCATTACCCCGCAGATTGCAACGCGTCCAATAGGGTTCGTCACCAGCATTCAAACGTATCACATGTTCCAGCGGCGTGAGACTTTCCTTAAACTTTCTGGCCTGCCATTGACGCAGTTACTGGCGGAACTCAAGAAGCCGGAAGTGAAGGCTGCAATCCTTGCGGACAAAGATGTCCCGCCAACGGAACCGGGCGCGATGGCCAACATCTTTGGATTAATGGCAATGGCAGCGCCGATGATGTTCCCGATTGAAATGCCAATTAACTACGAGCCCGAGGCGTCATGCAGTATGGGCGCGCTCGCGGCAGCTGCCGGGAAAGATATCAATGAATTCATGTATGACTACCTGACGGCCGGAAAAGGTGGCCAGTTCGCGATTCTGCTGGGTGCGAATTTTGTGGATGGTAGCTTCAGTGTGATGGAAGACATGATCAGGCACCCTAACACCACGATTGGGCTGTCCGATGCGGGCGCGCATGTAAATCTGATATTTGATGCGGTCGGTCCCACCTATCAGTTAACACATTGGGTAAGAGACAGGACCCGTGGGGATCGAATGCCCATCGAACTCATGGTGCACAAGCAAACTCATACCAACGCGGAACTATTTGGCATGACTGACCGCGGCAGTCTGCAGGTAGGCAAACGAGCAGATTTGAATTTGTTCGATCTTGATCGTTTAGGCCTTGGCAGGCTAGAAGTGCACCACGACCTGCCAGCGGGTGGAAGCAGGATTTTGCAGTCAGCAGAAGGCTACCTGAATACCTTTGTTGCCGGTGTGAAGACGCGCGAAAATGACCATGATACCGGCGCACGCCCCGGACGTGTTATTCGGGTTTAAGCGATAAAATTACGGGGATCCAATCTAATGCCGGATATTGAAACAAAAATAAGAAGCGCCTGGATAGGTCGTATTTCCGGTTGTCAATTGGGAAAACCCATTGAACGAATGTCTATGCGCGACGGATACGCCGCGCTACACGATTATCTGGCCGATGTGGGCCCGTTGCCACTTCGAGATTATGTGGGCTATAAGGAGGGCTATGACATCCAAAAAGAGTGTTGTCACGGTTTCCTCAACCGGAGCGAGCCTGACGATGACATTAACTACAGCTTTCTGGCCTTGCTCATGCTCGAAGAACACGGCAGGGAACTGTCAACCAATGATGTTGCACGCGCATGGTTGAAGCGCTTACCCGCGGCGCAGACTTTTACCGCCGAGCGGGCGGCGTACAAAGTTCTGTTGGAGAAGGGCAAAGAATGGTTCCCTGAGACCGGCAATGCAGGGTTTGATCTTTCGGCGTGTTCCGATAATCCTTACAACGACTGGATTGGGGCGCAAATCAGGGCAGATGTTTATGGCTGGGTTTGCCCGGGGAATCCTGATCTGGCTGCGCGTCTGGTTACCGAGGATGCTTCCCTGTCACATCGAGGTGATGGGGTTTACGGTGCTGTATTTGTTGCTGTGCTCGGAGCGTTGCTGATGACGCACACACCGGCGGGGGCCCTGCGTGCAGCAAAAACCTATTTGCCTGAGAATTCGGGCGCTATTATTGCGGTGGAGTTAGCCGAAAGCCTGTTGGCTGACCCTGAAGGTGGTGCCAGGATACGTGATCATTATCAGGGCATGTCTCCGGTCCATACCCTTAACAATCTGGCGATTGTAGTCTGGGCGCTCTTTTCGAATTTGCATGACTTTAGTGCGGCGATCGGAGATGCCGTGGCCGCGGGCCTTGATACAGACTGCAATGGTGCGACGGTTGGTGGGTTGTGGGGGCTTCAGTCGAGCGATATACCCGATCACTGGATAGCGCCTTGGCAGGGAAGAGTAGGGCTGTCCCTTGCGGGTTATGACGAACTTACACTGGATGAACTGGTAGGCCGGACTGTTGCGCTCGCAAAATCACTGTGACTTTGCGTAGATTACCTGAATGCTCTCAGTGTGCAGGTGATGGTAAAACTCGCCAGAGCGGCCAGGAACACGTACCCTCCCCAGGAAAACTCAGTCACATTCATGAACAGATCGGCAGAGAATTCTTGCATGATTCTGTTTGCTTGTCCGGTGGCTTGAGAGAAGAACCCTTCATCGCTTTTCAGTAGCTGTTTTATCCGTGGCGATAGTAAGGTTACCCAGACACCTATCAGAGGCAGGATGACCAGCCTGGGCTTACCAAGTAAAAGAAAGACGGGGACCACAAGACAACATGCGATAACAATGTTGGCTTCGCTTGCCGCGATTAGGTGGTAAGACACCTCTCCCAGAACAGGCAGTGAGGTGATCGGCAGTAGGACGGAAAATGCGACCAGAATGCCGCTCAGGTACACCCAAACGTCTAGTTGTTGGTTATTCATAGTGAGTGTCCTTTTTGTTATTTCTGTAGGATTTTTCTGGATATCTCCGCCGCTATCTTTTCTACACCGGCTTCATCAGTCGGCAGTACCAAAGGTTCTGGCACAGCAATCCCCTTCTGGCACGCAGGTCTGGCTTCCATTACCTCTAGCCACCGTTGCAGGTTGTCCAGACCGTCAAGCGAAACGCCCGACCAGAAATACAGCCTTACCCAACACCAGTTGGCGATGTCAGCGATAGAGAAGTCTTTCGTCAGCCATTCAGAATCATCTAGCTGCCTGTCCAATACTTCGAATAACCGGCGCGATTCATTCTGGTACCGTGAGATAGCGGTGGGTATTTTTTCTTCCATGGAACGAAAGAAAACATTTGCCTGCCCCATCATTGGGCCGATCCCCCCCATTTGAAACATCAGCCACTGGATAACCTCGGACCGACCTTTAACGTCAGTCGGCATGAGGCGACCGGTTTTTTCTGCCAGGTAAAGCATGATTGCGCCCGACTCGAACACGGCAAAGCCGTCATCAACCAGGGTTGGAATTCGGCCGTTTGGGTTAATCGCAAGGTAATCTGCTTGTTTCTGTTGCTGTTCCTGCAGGTTAATTTTGTGGAGCCGGTAATCGAGCCCCAGTTCTTCCAGCGTGACGGAAGCTTTCCAGCCGTTTGGGGTTGAGGTGGTATAGAGTTCAAGCATGTGCTGGTTTCCGATAAGGTGCCGCTATCTTAATCCTAATCAAGCAATGGAGAAAATGTATGGGTCATCCAGCAATTCAGGCAGGGCGCACGGCGGTAATAACCGGTGGAGCCTCTGGGATAGGTTATGCCGTGGCACAAAAACTCATTGCCGTCGGCATGAATGTGGTGATCGCTGATCGCGACCAGAGGGCGCTAAAGGAAGCCGCAAATCAGCTGGGTGAAAATGCACTTGCGGTCCTAACCGATGTCGCTAATTTGTCGGATGTTGAGGCGCTGCGGGATACGGTGCTAAGTCGATTCGGGGAAGTTGCGGTTCTGATGAACAATGCAGGAACCGGGGGTGGGGGCGGTGCATTCGGTAGCTACAAAGGTTGGCAGAAGGTGCTGGGCGTGAATCTGTGGGGTGTGGTGCATGGCTTACAAACCTTTACACAACTGATGATCGACCAGGGAGAGCCCTGCGCCATCATTAACACGGGCTCCAAGCAGGGGATAACGAATCCTCCAGGAGATGCTGCCTACAACGTGAGTAAAGCCGGTATCCGTTCAGTGACGGAAAGCCTTGCTCATGAGTTGCGCAACATTGATGGTTGCAGGGTAACCGCGCACCTGCTCGTGCCCGGGTTCACCTATACGGGCCTCATTAAGCAACACCTTCAGGAAAAACCAGCCGCAGCATGGAATCCCGAACAGGTTGTTGACTACCTGTTGGCGAAGATCGGCACGGATGAGTTCTACATCATCTGTCCTGACAACGATGTGACGACGCCAATGGACAGCGCCAGGATGCTCTGGAATACAAACGACATTGTTGAAAGTCGACCCGCGCTATCCCGGTGGCACAAAGACTTTGAACACGCTTTTGCAGAATACATGAAGGATGTCACTTAGAGTTTGAGGCGCTTGGTATTGTCGTTCGGGTGTCAGTTAGTCGGCTGGTTGATGTGGTCGACTGCTTTAGCGTAAGGTTTTGGCTTATTAATGATTTTTATCATTTGTCAATGACCTTGGCCCGATGTGGGTTATGGTGAGGGAGTAGAGACAGAACCCGATACTGGCAATATAAAGGGGAGTCGTTCTTGAGATCATCAGTAGAAGCAGTAAGCACCGGCGGTTGGCCCGCTCGTTACAGCATTATCATCTTGGCGGCGCTGGCAGTGTTCATCTGCTATATGGACCGCGTTATTATTTCGATCGCGATCATTCCAATGGCAGCTGACTTTAATTGGAGTCCGGAACAACAGGGCCGCGTTCTATCGTCGTTTTTCGTGGGTTATCTGCTCACCCAGGTTGCCGGGGGCTGGCTGGCTGGTCGTTACGGCGGCAAAGTTGTTCTGGGGGTCGGTGTCGTTTTTTGGTCTTTGTTTACAATGTTGACCCCGGTCGCGGCCGCTGGCGGGTTGACAGCCTTACTTGTCACTAGAGTATTTATGGGTATCGGAGAAGGCATCACCTTTCCTTCGATTTATGCCATGTTCGGTAGATGGATCCCGGAAACTGAACGCTCCCGAGCGATAGGCATTCTGTTTTCCACCATTCCCCTCGGTAGTGTTTTCGCCCTTTTGGCAACGCCGTGGATCGTCATGCACTATGGCTGGGAAGTTAGCTTTTATGCCTTCGGCGCCGTTGGATTTGTGTGGTTGATATTTTGGCACCGCTACGTCTCAGCTACCCCTGAGACGCACCCGAAGGTTTCGGCACAGGAGCTGCTTCTGATCAACGGCGACGGGCCACCGGTTTCGGAGTCGCCGGCACCACCGCTAAAGACTTTGCTAGCGACGCCGGCGGTTTGGGCGATCATTGTGGGACATTTCTGCGCCAACTGGGGTGGCTATGTGTTGCTTGCCTGGATGCCCACCTATATTTTTAAGGGTCTTGGTGTCGACTTCGCTGCTGTGGGCCTGTTTACCATGATCCCTGCATTCTTCTCTTTCCTGGCGTTGAATGCCGGCGGGTGGCTAGCTGATAACCTAATCCGACGTGGGTTCAACAAGACGCGGGTGCGCAAAATCATGCAGACGGTAGGGTTTGGTGGCTCGGCCGCAGTGTTGGCGGTTGTCGGTTATGTCGAGAGCGTACCTCTGGCGATCGCCCTGATGTCGCTTGGCAATATTTTTGGTGGTGCTATGGCAGGGGGGTTTGGCGTGAACCATTTGGATATTGCGCCCAAGGGTGCCGGTGTCATTATGGGGCTCTCGAACACCGCTGGAACGATACCCGGCATTATCGGTGTATACATCAGTGGCTTGATTTTGGAAGTGACAGGATCCTGGGCGCTGGTGTTTCAGACCGCAGCGGGTGTTCTCATCTTTGGACTGATCTTTTACGTTATTTTTGCAAGCGCAGAGAAGCTGTTTGATTAAATGTCTATAACCTTACTGGTGGGTTTTGCGATCACATGCGCCGGAATTGTGTTCTTGAGTAGCGGGCCGCTCAGTCACCGCGTCTCAGGAGCGCCGGGGTGACCGCATCGATGCGACGGACTAACGCCGCGAAATGATTGCGGAGCTTAAGCTTTTTATCAATATGCTCAAAGCTTTCAACGGTTTGGTAGGGTAGTGCCAGCATCGCGGGTGTGGCAACCAGGGTCAGGACCGAAGCGAAAGCCATGCCCGACACGATGGCCTGAGACAGGGGAACCCACATGCCAGACATCTGGCTACCGTGAACAATCGTCCGGTTGATCAGGTCGACACTAAAGTTCATTGCCAAAGGCAATAGACCAAAAATTGTGGTCAGTGTTGTCAGTAATACTGGTCGCAATCTTTGCGCACCTGTGCGCGTAATAAGCGTCACATAGTCAAGATCTGGGTTCTTTTTCCTGATGTTGTTAAAGGTATCAATAAGAACGATATTGTTGTTCACCACGATACCCGCCAGTGCAACGATGCCGATCCCTGTTAGCAGTGAGCTGAAGGGGCTGTCAGTCACCAGTAGCCCAAGCAGAACACCTGCCGTCGACATCACAACAGCGAACAGAATCAACAGTGCCTGATACAAACTATTAAATTGGGTAACAAGCAATACAAACATTAGTAGCAGCGATAGGCCAAAGGCGATGGTCGTGAATTGCTGGGATTCTTGTTGTTCTTCGTCTGCACCCCTGAAGTCGATCTTCAGGCCTGGATCAAATTGCTGCGTCTCAAGCCAGGCCCGCATTTCCTTAACTTTATCGTCGGCCAGTACGTCGGGGCCGACACCGGCGCGAATATACTCGACCGGTTTTCCGTCAACCCGCTGGATAGTATCGATGTTGTTTGCAGCTTTGCGCGTCACGAAATTGGAAATGGGCACCTGTCCCTGACTTGTCCGAACCTTAAGCTGGTCAAGTGCACTGATGCCGCGATCCTTCTCAGGATATCGGACACGGATATCGACTGCATCATCAGACCTGTCCGGGCGATACTCACCTATCTTCACGCCGTTGGTGATCAACTGTACAGCAAAGCCCACTGACGTGACGTCGGCGCCGTAGAGCGCAGCTTGTGCTCTGTCTACGGTTAAACGCCACTCAAGTCCGGGTAACGACCGCGTATCCTCAATATCTCGAAGGCCTTCGATGGTTTTCATATGGGCGACGACTCTGGCGACGGCGGGCTCCATGAGATCCCTGTCGAAAGAGGAAAACTGCACTTTGATAGGCTTTCCCTGCCTGGGACCATCCTGCATTTCTTCGATCTCGACCGAGAAGCCAGAGAGATCGCGTGTCTTTTTCCTGATGTTTTCGAAGATTTCACTACCCTTAATCGTTCGTTGCGTTTCGGGTAACAGTTCAAGGTACATGATGCCGATGCGGTCGGCCCCGCCCCTTGATGGACCGCCTGGTACCATAGTGTTCAGGTTGATGTCCTTGATGCCTTCAATTTCTACGACAATATCTTCGACTTCCGATACCAACTCGTTGATTTCATGGGCCGACATGTTGCCTTGGGCTTTGACTCGGAGTATGGCGAACTGTGGTTCGGCATCTGAAAAGAAGATCACGCCCCGTCCAAAATTGCTGTAAGCGATAAAACTTCCAACCAGCACGCTGATCGTTAGCATCATGGTGAGCCATGCATGGTGACTGCACCACGCGAGCAGCCTTGCGTACGAACCCGTGATGCCACCCAAAGTTGTTGGGTCGCCATTTTCCATAATATCGAGGTCTCGCCGGAAACGGTCCTGGCCGGTTGCAGTCTTTCCGAACACTGCGCCGATGGCAGGTCCGAAAACAAGAGCGTACAGAAGGCTGCCCAGAAGGACTGTAAAAACAGTGACGGGTAGATAACGCATGAATTTACCGACGATGCCAGGCCACAGCATCAGCGGCAGAAAAGCGGCCAACGTTGTCGCGACTGAAGCGATTACGGGCCAGAACATACGTTTCGCGGCATCGGCGTAGGCAACCCGTCGGTGCGCTCCTTCAATCATTCGTCGGTCGGCATATTCCGTGACAACGATAGCACCATCAATCAACATCCCCAGGGCGAGCAACATCCCGAACATCACCATGAAGTTATAGGTATAGCCAATCTGATGCAGGATGGTAACAGCGAAGACAAGCGATACCGGTATGCCGAGCCCGACGATGAGGCCAGACCTTAGTCCCATTGCAGCGACCACAATGACCATCACCAGGGCAAGGGCGGTGAGTATGTTGCCCTGCAGTTCTCTTACCTGTGTCTCTGCGAAAGGGGCCTTGTCCTGGGTATAGAACACCTGAACTTTGCCGGGCAGGTTGGCTCTGGTTTTTTCAACGATGGCTTTTGCCTTGGCCACCGTCTTGATGATGTTAGCATCGCCACGCTTGATCACATTGATAGAGATCGTGCGTTGGCCGTTAACCCGGGCGTAGCTGGACCGGTCTTTGAAACCCCGTTTAATAGTGGCAATGTCTTTAACGGTAATCACTGCATCAGCGCTGGTTTTCAGCGGCAGGTCGAAAATATCGTTGGCTTCTTCTATAACGCTGGGAACCTTGACAGAGAACCTACCTTCGCCGGTATCGATGCTCCCGGCGGGTACCAAACGATTGTTGCGCGCCAGGGTAGAGATTAATTCTTCACCTGAAATCTCGTAGGATTCCAACGCGATCGGGTCGATGATGATTTCAAGGACTTCTTCCCGATGCCCCTGCAGTTCAGCATCCATGACCTCTGGGATACTTTCGATTTCGTTGCGAAGGTCCAGGGCAAGACTGTAAAGAGTCCGCTCTGGAACATCATCGCCGACAAGGTTGATTTGCAGAATGGGGTAGTCTGAGGTTGATTGCTCTCGGATCACTGGTTCTTCCGTAGACCTCGGAAGTTCTGCTTTGGCCCTGTCCACAGCCTCTCTGATGTCAATTGAGGCCTCGTTAACATCATAGTCAGCGTCAAATTGGACGAACAGCATGCCGAAGTTTTCGGTCGCGTAG
>Ga0115561_1000451_pt1 | contig 32196 bp, 26 predicted proteins | sample COGITO_mtgs_1105_4_FD_87201 | JGI IMG/M metagenome (GOLD analysis project Ga0115561, IMG submission 87201) | Pelagic marine microbial communities from North Sea - COGITO_mtgs_110512 | ecosystem: Environmental > Aquatic > Marine > Epipelagic | place: Germany:Helgoland, sampling site Kabeltonne...
CCTTTGGTGCTAATTGCAGCGGCAGGACTGTTCTATGCTGTGCAACTCTCGGCTCCTGCAGTTGAGAATCCAGTAACGCAAAGCCCAGTAACGAAAAGCTCTGCGTCCCTAGCTGCAGCAAAGGTTGCCGATACCGCCCCCACAAACCCCTATTCTGCACTCTTTGATCTCTGGTCAGTGGAAGTGGGCGAGATCTATTCCGAGGAGGAGGCAGAGGCTCTGGCTAGCCGCAATGGTTTGCGTGTCGAGCTAATTAAAAACGCCAGTCTGGCGGATCTGCAAGCCATTAATCGTCCGGGGATTATTCGCCTTAAAGACCACAATGGCTATTTAAAAAGTGCACTGCTCAGCCAGATAAATCCGTTTGGCGTTATTGTCCAGGGTCAGGATTTTGAGCCGCTGGATACCCAGAGCTTTGTCGATAACTGGTCCGGTACTTTTGTCTATCTATGGCGGCCGCCACAGCAGATAGACAGCCTAAAGCTTGGGGATACCGATCCCCAGGCAGTGGCCTGGTTGCAGTCAAAACTGGCTGCGGTGGATAAAGATGTAGAGGTTATTATCAGTGCCGGGCGCTACAGTCAGGCGATTGCAGACCAGGTGCTCAACTTTCAGCGCCAACAAAATATTAATGCCGATGGTGTAGTGGGTCGCGAGACTCTGCTGCGGCTAAATCAGCTGACTGAGCAGGGCATTCCCCTGCTTATGAAGGGGTCTGGCTAATGTCTTATATTCTTGATGCACTAAAAAAAGCCGAGCGGGATCGTCTACGGGAAGACCCCAAAGAACTGGATGATTTTGCCAGCTCCAACTGGGATCCCTATCAACAGCCGTCCAAGTCTGATCTGCCAAGGTATCTTTTTTTTCTGGCAGTTTTGCTTCTGGTGCTGGGTGGATTATTTATTTATTCGCGCATGCTTAATTTGCCGCAGCCATCAGTTGATACGGCGCCTGTGAAGCAGGATCTGGTTAGTGCCCAGGTGGCACCGCCGGCTGCAGTGCCAGCCTCAGCGGAGAAACCTCTGAGCCTGCCGCAGCTGCAGATCTCCGGACATATGTATATTGATGAAGGTTCGGCATCGAATCGCCTGTTTGCCAATGGCCGTAGCTTTCGCCAGGGAGACAAAATAGATGAGCACTGGACATTGACCAATATAGGTGTCGAGGGGATTGAAATTAACGCTGCAGAGCGCAGTGAGTTATTACCTTACCGTTAAGGAGTCTATGCCCTTAATAGATAGATTTCCGCCCTAGTCAGAAAAAACTTCAAGCACAGAATCTTTGCCCCGATCAAAACGCTTGGCTCTTCGGTAGGGGAATACATCCACTACATAGCCATTGCGAATCTGTTCCTGCAGGCCAGTCCAGAAACTCACGTCGTAGAGTTCAGCATGTATCTCTTCAAACATTTTCCTGGCTTTTATATTACCAGAGAAGAACAGGGGAAATTCCTCCGGGAAAATATCATCAGGTGCCACCGTGTACCAGGTGCCGGATTGCATCTCTTCCTGCTCATTGCGGGGCTGAGGAATCTTGCGGAAATTGCAGTCCGTCAGAGTAGCGATCTCATCATAATCATAAAACACCACGCGGCCATGACGGGTAACACCAAAGTTCTTCAGTGGCATATCCCCGGGGAAAATATTGGCCGCAGCCAACTGCTTGATACAGTTGCCATATTCTTCCATGGCACTACGAATCTGTTCATCTGAGGCGCTTTCGAGGTAGATATTTAGCGGTGTCATATAGCGCTCTGTATACAGGTGCTTGATCACCAGCTTATCTCCCCGTATTTCAATCGAAGACTGGGCTACCTTTTGCAACTCTTCAATCAATTCGTCGGAGAAGCGATCCAGAGGAAATACCAGATTATCAAATTCCTGGGTATCCGCCATGCGGCCAATGCGGTCATGGCGAGATACTAGGCGGTATTTCTCGCGCACAATCTGATGGGTCACTTCCTTGGGTGGCGCAAATTTGTCTTTAATAATCTTAAACACAATATTGTAAGAGGGCAGCGTAAATACAGTCATCACCATGCCTTTAATGCCAGGGGCAACAATAAACTGATCGGAAGAATTTTCCAGATGACCTACCAGCTGCCGATAAAATTCAGTTTTGGCATGCTTGGGGAAGCCTAGTGAATTGTAGACTTCATAGTCCAGCTTGCGGGGCATTAATGTCTTCAGAAAATGGGCATATTGGTAGGGAAGGGGCGCATCCACCATAAAATGGTTGCGGGTAAAGCTGAATACCACACTGAGATCATCGTCGTTAAATAGCGCCGTATCCACATACAGATTGCCTTTCTCGGTATTGAGAAATACCAGGGCCATGGGGAAAGTCTGATCGCCATCCACAACACGACCCACCATATAGGCAGCCTTGCTGCGATAAAAAGTGGATTCCAGAATATCGAATTTAATCTGTTCAGCAGAGCCTTTAAGCTGGGGCACTATCTCTTGATTAAACACCGCCATAATGCAGTCGAGATCCAGCTCAATATCCTCACCGGGCAGGCTGAATTCCGACTCTTTCAAAATGCGCCTGAAGGTGTCGCGAAAGCCCTCACCCTCGTAGCGCACAAAAATACTGTACTCCGCTTCCGGGGCCTCGATCAGCTGTGATGACAGCACATAGATAATATCGTCATTGATCTTGTCATGGTCGTGAATATCGCTAAACACCGAGTTAAAAAATGTCTCGGCAATTTCAAAATTGGGAAAATTAAACACCAGCTGGGTGTAGGCTCGCTTGGCTTCGCTCCACAGTTCAAGGTTGGCAATATCTTTATTTGTCACCATTTCCAGATACTGAACCGTCTGAGCTACCTTGTCTTTATATAGTTCAAGCCGATCCACATTCGCCTGCTGCACCCCATGCCAATCAGCTTTTTCAAATCGCGCCTTGGCGCTAAGTGTAGAGTTTAGATAGTCAGCAAAATAGCTGCGAAAGCCATTCAATATGGTCTTCGCCATACGCCGGGCAGTGGAATTATGGGTTAATAGTTGTCCAGCCATAGTCAGCGGTTAGTTCAGTAGCTGCTTGAGCCGGTCCAGCTGCTCAAGATTATGCGCTTGGCTGGCGGCCACCTGAGGAGTTTCAGGCAGCGCCTGAGGCGGTTCAATGCTGAACTCTTGCCCTATCACGACAAGATCACAGTACTGCTGATAGATCTCGGTAAAGGCGGGCAGTGCTCTGGATTCAATTTCATTGGCCAGTAGATGCCAGCCGCAGTCGCGGCCAGCCAGGTAGACTATGGCATGGGACCATTGCTGCTCAGCCTTGGGGCTAGGTTTATTGCAGGCCTCTTGATAGGCCTTGCGTGGATTGGGCAGACCCGCAGGCATGCCGGCAGAGCGGCAGGCATTCAACATTTTGTGCAATGTTGGCAGGTACTCACTGTCGGCGATAATCTTCTCAGCAGCGGACAAAATAATTGCAGGGGCAAAATGCTCCAGCTTTGACAGCCACAGTTTTTTCGCCAGATTTTCCGATTTGGTATTATCGCCAAAGGCGGCGTAGTACTGATTGTGATAATTAACCTGAAACAGCGCAAAAATCTGATTGATCGCATCAATCAGTTCAGGGCTGGCTGGAACTGGTTTAGCTTGCCCAGCTGCGGTCGGAGAGCGCGTCGATGATGCTGCGATCTCTGAGGCGACCTTCTGGATGAGATCCGTGCTGTTTGCCATGATTAGTGCTCGCTGACTGAGGTTGATTGTGCCGCGCCCACTGACGCTTTACATACTGCAAAAACTTGGTGCTCCATGAAACCTGAGGGGTTCCATTCTCCTGCCAGTAGAGCACAAATTCGGGAATAATCTGCTGGGCAAACTGGCGATCAATATTGGCCATTTGCAAAACATCATAGACAGATTCTTTGGGCTGCCACTGGGCAGGGATAGAACGAGGCATTGAGTCCTGGTCCATCATACCAGTATAAAACTGCCACTGACGGCGCACATGTTGAATAAACTTTGAATCCCACGTGCTAGACACATCACCGCGATCGCGCCAGTAGAGAATAAACTCCGGCACCGCATCTTCAATAAAGTTAGGGTTGATGCCGCCCTGCTTAACCAGAATATCCATGGCATCCGCCGAGGGTCGCCATTCGCCGGTTACCGAGACTTCACGGCGGCGGCGATGATTGGTGCTCTCCGCCTGCTGCCATTGGCGCCACACTTCTTTGATATATTTTGATTCCCAACTGTGCCGCGGCACATTGCGCTCGCGCCAGTAGGCAACAAACTGCGGAATCTGCTGCTGGGCAAACTCCCGGGTCACACCCAGCTGAGCCAGCTGACGCAGTGCGTCCTCGCTGGGCTGCCAGCTGCCACCAATGGTTTTGGCGGAATGGGGGCTGCTGAACTGATTAATCTGTGGGCTGGGCTGATGCGCGGTCTGGGATGGCACCTGAGCTGAGCTGGCCCCTTCGTTAAAGGCAAAGCGGAAATCCTCTTGGGCGGAAAAAGGCCCGCCGCCAATTAACAGCAACCCCTTCTCATGAAGGCTAGCAGTCAGGCGACGAATATCATCTTCACGCCAAAATGGTGCGAGCCCCAGAAGCCGCTGGCCAGAGACGGTCACCCAGCTAAAACCACTGCTCTGCACAGCATCGCCATGGGCCAGGCACTCCTGCAGCAATTGCAGCAATACCGTCTCCTCCAGGCCGATAGTAGCGGCCAGAGTGGGCGAGATAGCAATAGGGTTTTCGGGAATTAGCGACATCGGAATACTGTATCAGAAAGCCAACAGATGGACGAGATAAACCTTAAACAGCCCAGCCCCCACTCACAGGAAACACCTGTCCGACAAAGCAATCTGCCGCATCAGAGCAGAGATAGGCCGCAAACTGGGCATCTTCACGCATTGATACCAGCCGTCCCAGTGGCACCTCCCGTTTGAGCCTGTCCTGGAATGCTGGATTGGCTTTAGTCTCTTCCGGGAAGTATGTAGGGTTGTCGACAAAGTTCTGGGCTATGGCATTGATCTGAATACCATGGGGAGCCATCTCTACACCGGCGGCCTGCACATAGGCCAGCTGCGCGCCGCGGGCTGCGCTATAGGTGGATGCTCGCTTCATGCCGCGCAGGGCAGAGGCGCTGCCCATCACCAGAATTTTGCCGGACTGGCGTTCAATCATCTGAGGCAGTACTGCGCTGACCAGCCTGGGCATTGGGTCAACCACTGCACTAAACACTGACTGCCACTCGTTGTCCTCAACTTTTTCCAGCTTGGTAAACGGGGCGGGAACGGCCAGATTAATCACCAGAACATCAATAGTGCCTGCAGCTTCAATAATCCTGGCGGGCAGTGCTGGGTCAGTCAGCAGCTGATTGTCGCCGATGACCTCAGCGCCCATTTCGGTAAAGACTTCACAGAGCGTGGGTCCCATAAAAGTATCTGCCTGGGTGACTAGAATCCGTTTGCTATTTAGGTCATTGCTGCTCATGGTTGATCCTTTGCTGAATAATGGCTGGCAAGTTTGCCAAGTGCTTCGCCGGTTACCCGGTTAACGGTCCAGTCATCCATGGGTTCGGCCCCCAGAGACTGGTAAAAATCTTTAGCTGGCTGATTCCAGTCTAGTACCCACCATTCCAGTCTGCCACAGTTGCGCTCCAGAGCCAGGTTGGCCAGATAGGCCAACAAGGTTTTGCCAAAGCCTTTACCGCGCATCTCTGGCTGAATATAGAGATCCTCAAGATACAGACCTGGCCGCCCCAGAAAGGTGGAGTAATTATGGAAGAACAGGGCAAACCCAACTGGCTGACCCTGATACTGGGCAATCACTACCTCAGCGTAGGGTTTATAACCAAATAGTGATTCTTCCAGCGTACCGATATCGGCCACCACCTCGTGAAGGAGTTTTTCATAATCTGCCAGCTCTTTGATAAATTTTAGAATAAGCGGGCAGTCTTCTACTGTGGCCTGACGGATAATTAATGACATAGTTAAAAGTTATTTTTATGGGTTTGCCGGAGGCTTATCTTAGCTCTCGGTTATAATTTTTATTACTGTACATAACAACAGTAATGGGATTAAATAACCATAGATAAAAGGAGAGTACTTTGGCCACAAAATCCAAATCCGCCTATGTGTGCAATGACTGCGGCGCTGACTACCGTAAATGGCAGGGTCAGTGCGGCGAATGCAGCGCATGGAATACTCTGTCTGAAGTGCGTCTGGGCTCGGCAGCCCGCGGTGGCAAAGTGCTACGGCCCGGTTTTGCTGGGGCTGTGGATGGCGCGGTAAAAACCCTCGCGGATATAGCGCTGGATGAAATCCCCCGCATCAGCACAGGAACCGGCGAGCTAGATCTGGTGCTGGGTGGAGGCCTGGTGCCAGGTTCCGCTATTTTGGTGGGTGGTGAACCCGGGGCCGGCAAGAGCACCTTGCTGTTGCAGACATTGTGCAAACTGGCGGAAAACAATACTGCTTTGTATGTCACTGGCGAGGAGTCTCCCCAGCAAGTGGCCATGCGCGCCAAGCGTCTGGATCTGCCCGCGGATAAATTGGAAATTATGGCGGAGACATCGGTAGAGACTGTCTGCGCAATTGCCGAGCAGAAGCGGCCTAAAATTCTGGTGGTGGACTCCATTCAAGTGATGCATATGGAAGATGTGGCCTCGGCTCCCGGCAGTGTATCCCAGGTGCGCGAGAGCGCCTCTATGCTGGTGCGGTTTGCCAAGCAGACTGGCACTGTATTGATTCTGGTGGGCCATGTAACTAAAGATGGTTCTCTGGCAGGACCCAAAGTACTGGAGCATATGATCGACTGCTCGCTGATGCTCGAGGGTTCCAGCGATTCCCATTTTCGCACCTTGCGCAGCAATAAAAACCGCTTTGGCGCGGTTAATGAGCTGGGGGTTTTTGCCATGACCGATAAAGGTCTCAAAGAAGTGGCCAACCCCTCGGCAATTTTTCTCCAGCGCGGTGAAGAGGTTTCCTCTGGTTCTGTGGTAATGGTGGTGTGGGAGGGCACCCGGCCTCTGCTGGTTGAGTTGCAGGCACTGGTGGATGATAGCCATCTGGGCAACCCCCGGCGGGTTACTGTGGGTCTGGATCACAACCGTCTTTCGATGTTACTGGCGGTGTTGCATCGTCATGGCGGTATTGCTGTGGGTGATCAGGATGTGTTTGTAAATGTGGTGGGTGGGGTCAAAGTATTGGAGACCAGTGCAGATCTGGCACTGATCTTGGCGGTGATCTCCAGCTTCCGTGATAAGTCTCTGCCCCAGAATCTGGTAGTGTTTGGCGAGGTAGGATTGGCCGGTGAGATTCGACCGGTGGCCAATGGTCAGGAGCGTCTGCGCGAGGCGGCCAAGCATGGGTTTACCCGCGCGATTGTACCTGCGGGCAATGCGCCGAAGCAGCCAATCAAAGGCATGACTGTGATACCGGTGCGCAGGGTTACTGAGGCGCTCGACGCACTGTCTTAATCCTGCTCCGAGTCGATTAACAGGTTTGCTGCATACTTTTATTAATGGTTGCTCGCCAATGATGGGTCGGTCGGTTGCCTGCGCCGCCAGAAAATCAAAAAGATTCCGGTAGCGAGCTGCCATGCACCATAGAGCAACATGGTAAATAGCGCCATGTCTGCCACCGGGTTGCTCTGTCCTGCGACCGTTGGGAACAGTGATACCTTGAGTAGAAAGCCCAGATTGACATTTCTCACCACTACTTCCATTTCGATGGCTCTATTATCTTCTGGAGCCAGCCCAAAGCCTTTGGTCATCCATACGCCCACTAGGGTTAGACTAATAATAAAGGCAGAGAGCATGGCAATATCATCGCCTGATGTATTGGCAACGTTGAGTCTGCCAGCACCTAGAGAGCCGATCACAATAATGCCAATGCCGGTGAGTGAGCCCTTAACACAGAGATCCGAAAAACCTTTGGCATAGTTAGGGAAGCGTTTTAAAAAAGCCATGCCTGTGGCAAGGGGCAGCAGCAGGCAAAGACCAATTTCAATAGCGACTTTTTGTGCCGGCATCACAAAGCTATCGGTCATATAGTCGGAGATAAGAAAATCTAAAATCATCGGCGTAGTGACAAGACAGGCTACCGACGTGAGGGCAGTGATGCTGATCGAAAGGGGTACATTGCCCCGCGCCATAAAGGTAAAGATATTGGAAACCGTGCCACCGGGGATAGCAGCCACTATGGCAATACCAATTACCATTCCTGCAGGCAGATCAGTCAGCATAATAAAGCTCAGTGCAATCAGAGGCACAACCACCAACTGCATTAACAAGCCAACGGTCGCGGCTTTGGGTTGCAGAACCACCTTCTTGAAATCAGCGATTTGCAGGCCGGCACCCATACCCAGCATTGCCAGTACCAGCTGTACTGCCGCCACCCAGTATTCATACTCGATATACAGCCCAATCATGGTGTCTCCCCGTTACTAGTTTTAATTGTCGGTTATTTTTGAATGAGAGTTATCAGCAGGCATAACCAATGTTTTCGCGCTGACCAGATGGCCAAAGTCCTGATTTAACCAGCGCACCAGAGAAACGCAGAGCAAAATCATAATAGGCACCAATGGCACAGAGCTGAGCACGGTCATAGACATGACTGTATCCAGTGCCCCGGACTGCAGTATTCCGGCAGTTATAAGGGCCAGCAAAACAGCCCAAGCCAGACGATTCCAGCGCTTGGGCTCAGCATCTGCAGGCAGATTTCTGGCACAGATACTGGACAGCACATAGGCCGCTGAATCAATGCTGGTGGCATAGAAGATAATCGACAGCAATGTAAACACTGCCAACGTAAATTTCCCCAGAGGCATACTTTGAATAACCAGTGCATTAACAAACGACATACCCTGAGTAGAGAGAATCTCCTGCACTGCCAAGCTGCCGGTAGTCTGCAGGTGCAGAGAATAGCCGCCCATTACCGCCATAAATAGCCAGGTACCCAGACAGCCCCAGCCGATCACTCCCAGCACCATCTGGCGAATGGTGCGGCCGCGGGAAATGCGCGCAAAAAACAGCCCGATCATGCCCGTATAGGCCAGCCACCAGGCCCAGTAAAATCCGGTCCAGTCTTCCGGGAAAGAGCCATTCTCAATGGGGTCAGTCCAGGTGGCGGCGCTAATAAAGTTGCCAAACATCAAGCCAATGCTATTGACGGTCAGGTCCAAAATAAAAATTCCGGGCCCGGCCAATAGAACAAAGACAATAGCCACCAGGGCCAGGGCAATATTAATATTCGCCAGCACCTTGATGCCCGACTTGAGCCCCCGGTAGACACTGGCACCAAACAATAAGGTCCAGACACAGAGCACCGCTATTTTGATCATCATACTGTCGGGAATATCAAACAGGGTGGCGAGCATGGCTGACAAAAGCGGCACACCGAGCCCCAATGAGGTGGCGACACCGCCGACAATACCTAGCACAATAAAGATATCGATCAGGGTTTTAATTTGGCTGCGGCCCTTTGCTGGCAGCACGCCATCGCAGGCGCTGCTGATACGCAGGGTGCGATAACGCTTTACATAGAGCATATAAGCGATGGGCACAGCGGGCACCGCATAGATCGCCCAACCCATAACGCCCCAGTGGAACAATGGGTACATATGAGCCCATTCAAAAGACTTGGGCGAGCCTGGCTCAATGCCCATGGGCGGTGTTTGCAGGTAATAAATTGGCTCGGCAAAGCCCCAGGCTATTACTCCAGCACCAATGGCCGCAGTAAACATCATGGCTACCCAATGGGCATCAGAATACTCTGGGGGTTCATCAGCGGCACCCAGTTTTACATGGGCATAGGGACCAAAAGCCAGCCACAGGCAAAACATTACAGCGGCGATGGCCACCGATAGATATAGCCACAGGAAGTTACTCATAATGGCTTTGCGCCCATCGACCAGCAATTGGGCTGCGCTGTCGGGAAAAAGCATTAATGGTATGGCGCAGACAAGAACAATGATTACTGCTGGAACAAAGATTGCCCAATCAACTTCGGGCTGGTTGTTTTTTTTGCTGGCTTGGACACTCATAGATGTTTATTGTTATTAGTATCACAGCAGGGTAACACAATGTCGGGCCTTACTCTTAAAGGCAGGGCAAAACACTGGGCTATTGTTATGTTAGATTCGATACAGACTCAACGGATTGATCTAGCCGCGGCGTTCAGGTGGGCGGTGCGCTTGAAGTACCATGAAGGGGTGGCTAACCATTTTTCTGTTGCAGTAAATACCGATGGCAGTCAGTTTTTGATCAACCCCAACCAGCGGCATTTTTCGTTGATCAAGGCCAGTGAGCTGCTTCTGTTGGACGCCAACAATCCGGACACCATGTCCCAGCCTGATGCCCCTGACCCCACAGCCTGGGGGCTGCATGGTGCGATCCATCGCTTCTGCCCCCATGCTCGTTGCGTGCTGCATACCCATTCAATGTTTGCCACAGTCTTGGCTTGTCTGGAGGATCCCAGATTGCCAGCCATCGATCAAAATACGGCCCAGTTTCATAACCGGCTGGTACTGGATAAGGAATTTGACGGCATGGCATTTGCTGACCAGGGTGAACGCTGTGCTGCAATGCTTGGTGATCCAGATAAAAAGGTCATGCTGATGGGCAATCATGGGGTATTGGTTTTAGGCTCTTCGGTAGCGGATGCTTTTAACCGATTATTTTATTTTGAGCGTTCGGCGGAAACCTATATTAGGGCTTTGCAGACAGGCATGCCGCTCAATATTTTATCTGAGGTTGTGGCTGAGAAAACTGCTGTGCAGTGGGAACAGTATGGGGATAGTGCCAGACGTCATTTTGAGCAGTTGAAGCTGATTCTGGATCAGTCTGAGTCGGATTACCGGCTTTAGCTATCTATTGGGATGTTGGCTGTTTTTTTGGATTGTGGCGGTCAGAGCTGGAGAGGGCTGTCCTTAAGCTGAGATTCCAGATTGCTTTTCGACTTTCTAATTTAGAACACTGGAGGTCAGTTTTAAGGACGTAACCGAGGGAGGTCTTTCGGGATCGTGCGCCGTAGGGAACGGCGCTCGAACGCCCATGGATGGCTTGAGTGCATCCCGAAAGACCTCCCTCGGTTGCGGCCGCCCCAACCCTAAAACACCACCACCACCTCCAAACCAAACAAAGAAGGCCACCCTTTCAGGCAGCCTATTTAAGAGCTATCTATCTAAATTATCCCCAGCATTCAAAAAACCATTTCCGGAACATTGTCCGGAATAACCAACTCCCCACTAGTCAGGTTAGCGATCTCTTCAACACTGACCCCCGGCGCCCGCTCACGCAAAATAAACTTACCGCCCTCTATATCAAGCAATGCCAGATCAGTGAGCACTCGTTTGATACAGCCCTTACCAGTGAGCGGCAATGTGCATTCCGATAGCAGTTTGGAGGCACCGGACTTGGATGCATGGGTCATGGTGACAATAATATTATCAGCGCCAGCCACCAGATCCATGGCCCCGCCCATGCCTTTTATCAGTTTGCCCGGGATCATGTAGGAGGCGATATTGCCCTGGCAATCCACCTCAAAGGCACCCAGAACAGTTAAATCTACATGACCGCCACGAATCATGGCGAAAGACTCGGCAGAAGAGAATAGAGAAGCACCTTTAACCATGGTGACTGTCTGTTTGCCAGCATTGATTAGGTCAGCATCCACCTCTTCATCCAGAGGGAAAGGCCCCATTCCCAACAGACCATTTTCAGATTGCAGCATGACCTCCATATCATCGGGGATAAAATTAGCCGCCAATGTTGGGATACCTATTCCAAGGTTGACGTAGTAGCCGTCTTCAAATTCCTGGGCGACCCTTTTAGCCAGTTGATCTCGAGTTAAAGCCATATCTAATTCTCCTTATGCGCTGCGCACGGTGCGCTGTTCAATGGTTTTCTCAAATGTTCCTTTAATCAGGCGGTTGACATAGATGCCTGGCAGATGGATCTCATCCGGATCCAGCTCTCCGACCTCGACAATTTCCTCCACCTCAACCACAGCAATTTTGCCAGCTGTAATTGCTGAGGGGTTAAAGTTACGAGCTGTCTTGCGGAACATTAGATTGCCATGGCGATCAGCTTTCCATGCTTTACCAATGGAAAAGTCACCGCTCAGAGCCTCCTCGAGAATATAATGACGGCCATTAAACTCACGCACTTCCTTGCCTTCGCCAACAGGTGTTCCGTAGCCGGTGGCAGTGTAAAAAGCTGGAATACCGGCACCGCCAGCACGCATTTTTTCGGCCAGGGTGCCCTGGGGTGTGAGTTCGACTTCCAGCTCCCCACTCATCAGCTGATTTTCAAATAGAGCATTTTCGCCGACATAGGATGAGATCATCTTTTTGATCTGCTTGTCTTCCAGTAGCAGGCCCAGCCCATGGCCGTCTGTACCGGCATTATTGGAAGCAATGGTCAATCCTTTGGTGCCTTTGCGTTTAATTTCTTTGATCAGGTTTTCCGGTATCCCGCACAGGCCGAAACCTCCGGAAATAATTGTCATATTGTCTTCGAGGCCTTCCAGAGCCTCTTCATAACTGGTTACCACCTTGTCAAATCCGGACACAGTAATCTCCTGCTGCTTAGTTTGGTTTTGAGTAAGAATTGCACAGAGTGCAAGAAATCTTTATATTTAACAAATTGTAAATTTAAAACAATTAATAAAAGTAAACTATTAATGTCTATACCGATTAATCAGGTAATTGCCTTTAGTACTGTGGCTCGAACAGGCAGTTTTGCCGAGGCCGCTATCCAGTTACATCTGTCCCAGCCAGCGCTCAGTATTGCGATTAAAAACCTTGAGCAAGGCCTGGGTGGCAAATTGCTGGCTCGCACCACCAGGTCGGTGTCGCTGACACCGGAGGGCAAAGCCTTTTATCCAGTGGCACGGCGACTGCTCGCCGATTGGGAGCAATCACTGCAGGATGTGCGCAACCACTTTGCGCTGCGGCGGGGCAAACTGGATATAGCGGCGATGCCGACCTACACCACCAACCTGTTACCTAAAATACTAGCCGGTTTTCATCGCCAATATCCGGATATTCATGTGACTGTGCATGATGTGGTTGCTGAAAATGTGGTTGAAATGGTCAGGGAGGAGCGCTGTGAACTTGGTATTACCTTTGATCCGGGAGATGCCCCGGATCTGCACTTTCAGCCATTATTCCGAGATCGCTTTATCGCTATTTTGCCCGCCAGCCACAGTCTGCTGACTCAGGACAAGCTGAGCTGGGCCGATATGCTGGCCTACCCCCATATCAGTCTGCAGCGGCCAGCGGGCACCAGAGCATTGATTGATCAGGCTCTGGCGGAAGACGGGTTGGTGCTGACACCGGCTTTTGAATCTCACCAGCTGGTTAGTATTGGGCGCATGGTGAGCGAAGGGTTGGGGTTAAGTGTGGTGCCAAGCACCAGCCGTGGGCAAATGGAGGAGATGGGTTTGCACTGTCGCCCTGTAGTTGCACCGGTTATTACCCATGAGTTGGGCGTTATTACTCGCCGACAGCAGGAGCTGTCTGTGGCAGCCAAGGCAATGGAGGAGCTGATCAACGCTGCCAGTGGGCAGCCCTGATCCCAGTGCTTTACCTTATAAAAGGTCCTGCAGCGCTTCCATCACTTTGTCACCAAACTCGGTGGTGCTTAGCAGAGTAATATCCGACCCTGCCTGTGATAGATCACCGGTCGAGAAACCAGCTTCAAATACGCTCTGCATTGCTTGCCAAACAGCCTTGGCTTCCGCGGCCATGCCAAAGCTCATATCTAGCATCAGGGCGACAGAGCCAATCATGGAATAGGGGTTGGCCAGGTTTTTACCTGCGATATCTGGCGCAGATCCATGGGAGGGTTCGTAATAGGCTTTATCGGGGCCCATGCAAGCAGATGGCATCAGGCCCAGCGAGCCCAAAATACCCCCACCCTGGTCACTGAGAATATCGCCAAACATATTTTCCATCACCATCACATCAAACTGGCAGGGATTCAGGCACAGATGGGTGGCTGCGGCATCGACCAGCATATGAATAACTTTTACTTCAGGGTAGTCGACCGCGACCTCTTCAAGCACTTCATTCCACAGTACCGAGGAAATCAATACATTGCTTTTGTGAATATTGTGCAGCACTTTTTTGCGTTTCATGGCCTCTTGAAAAGCGATTACCATTATTTGACGAATCTGCTGCTCGTCGTACTCAAGAGTCTCTTTAACATAACGCAGGCCTTCAGCTGTCTCGCCGCGCTCTTTGCCGCCAAAATACAGTCCCCCGACCAGCTCGCGCACCAGCAGAATATCAATGCCTTCACCCACAACCTCTGCTTTTAGCGGAGAAAAATGGGCCATTCCTTTGGGTAGGGAAATAGGGCGAAAGTTGGCATAGGTATTTAGTCGACGACGCATGGGTAGCAGCGCGCCGCGCTCCGGGCGTTCTTCAACCGGAATTTTTTCGGATTCTTCATGGCTCAGGCCGATCGGGCCTTTTAAAATTGCATCGGCTTCGTCACAGGCTTTCTTGGTGGCGTCGGGAAATGATTTTCCTGTGGAAAAATAAGCACTGGCGCCGAACTCTGCCTCTTGGCAGTCGAAATGCACATCGCGTTTTTTCTCAACCAGTTTCAATACACGCAGTGCCTGCTGAGTAATTTCGGGGCCGATGCCATCACCTGCCAGTACTGCAATTTTGTATGTCTGTGCCATGCCTAGAATCTCAGATATTGTTAGCGGCGCGTATTGTAAGAAGCGGCTTGGTCTATAGCAAATTTGCGAGCAAAAAAACTTATGTCTGCCTTAATTCGTCTACGGACAGACTTGGGCATGATCAATGTATTATCTTTATTCATTACCAAGTAATATAGAAAAAACACTGATATAAAAGAGTTTCCAGAATTTTGATTATTAGCGAATATTAATATGGCCAGCTTAAAAAAGCAGTCGTCTATTGCCCTTGGAATGTTGGTTGTCGCCCTGGTAATCAGCGTATTATTGTATTGGAGCCGTCCATCCGCGGAGCTGGCTGCGCCCGAATATAGTCCTGTGTCTGTGGATGCGGCTCTGGTAATCAGGGAGAATCTGCGCATACCTGTCGAGGCTCAGGGTACCGTCGCGCCGTTGCGCGCCACCTCAATACAGGCAGAGGTGTCCGGGCGCATTGTTGAAACCGCGGAGACATTTCTGGTGGGTGGGTTTGTTGCCGCTGGTGATGTGATATTGCGTATTGATCCTCGCGACTATGAGACCCGTCTGTTGCGTGCCCAGGCGGCGCTCAAATCCGCTGCCAGCAATCTGGTTCAGGAGCAGGGCCGCGCCGAGGTGGCTCTGCGGGAATGGAAAAAGCTACCCCCGGGCAGCCAGCGCAGTCAGGCCGCCAGTGATCTCTACTTGCGCAAACCACAGCTGGAGCAGGCAGAGGCTCAGCTATTGGCAGCGGAGGCGGATTTGAATACCGCCCGGGATAATCTGGAGCGCAGTATTATCAGGGCCCCCTATGATGCATTGATCCGCGACAAGCACAGTGAGTTGGGTCAGTTTGTTGGACCGGGAACGCCCCTGGCGCAGATATTCTCCGTTGACCAGGCGGAGGTTAGGCTGCCGATACCCCAGAGCACCATCAATTATCTGGACCTGCCTAAAGGTGTAGAGCAGTATCAGGGCGGCCCGGATGTTGAGCTTTATACCGAAGTAGGCGGCAAAACCAGTCGCTGGACCGCCCAGGCTCATCGCACTGAAGGTGTTTTTGATGAGCGCTCGCGGGTGATGTATCTGGTGGTGCGTATTGAAGATCCCTATGGGCTTGCTCACACTGGTCTTCACCCTGGCGCAGAACCATTGCGCATGGGCAGTTTTGTCAATGCCCGGATTCAGGGCCGTGAAATACAAAACCTGGTGGCGCTGCCGCGCTATATATTGCGCGCCGGAAACCTGCTCTGGGTGATAGATAAAGACAATATTCTGCGTAATCGACAGGTGGAAATGTTGCGTACTGGTGGAGATCAGATCTATGTCACCGCCGGTTTGGATGAGGGGGATCTGGTGTGCCTCACACTGATGGATCCTTCATTCACTGGGGCCGCCGTTGCCGTGCAGTCAACCACCTCCACTGACCAGCTTATTCAGGCCAAGGCAGTCTCGGAATGAATCACAGGGTTCAGTCGGGCATTATCGCCTGGTTTGCTCGCAATCCGGTGGCGGCCAATTTACTAATGCTGGTGATTTTCGCTGTGGGCATTGGCTCAGCTTTTAGTTTGCAGCGGGCTATGATGCCGGCTTTTGAGATCAACCGGATTGTTATCAATGTGCCCTATCCCGGTGCCGCGCCGGAAGAGGTTGAGCTGGGCGTTATCCTTAAGATCGAGGAGGCCATCAATGATCTGGATGGCATCAAACGCATAGAGGCAGATGCGTTTGAGTCCTATGGCCGGATGATTATTGAGCCGGATAAAGATGTCGATGTTACCAAGCTAACGGCGGATATTAGAGGCCGCATCGATGGTATTGCCCATTTCCCCGGAGAGGCTGAGCGGCCTATTGTCAGTCAGCCGGAGATATTAATGCCGGCTCTGACCATCCAGATCTCCGGAGATCTGGATGAGCGTAGCATGAAATCACTGGCCGACCAGATTCGCAGGGACCTGCTCACCTATGAAGAAGTCTCTGCCGCTGAAGTGGTGGGCGCCCGAGACTATGAAATAGCCATTGAAATTTCTGAGCAGCTATTGCGGGAATATCACCTGACCCTCGGCGATGTGGCTCGGCGTATTTCTGCCTCCTCACTGGACTTGCCCGGGGGCTCGGTGCAGACCCGCAATGGCGATATTATGTTGCGCACTGTTGGCCAGGCCTATGTGCAACAGGATTTCGAGCAGATTATTCTCAAGACCTGGCCCGATGGTACCCGCCTGTTGTTGGGTGATATCGCCAGCATTGACGATGGCTTTGTCGATGCAAAGGGATTCTCCATGTTTAACGGCCAGTACTCCCTTGGGGTGAATGTTTTTGCCATGGGGCGACAAGACCTTATTGAGACCGCAGACGTAGCCAAGGCCTATGTAGAGGAAAAACAGGCGCGGCTGCCAGCCGGAGTGTCTTTGGTTATCTGGGCAGACACTACCTATTATCTGGAGGGCCGCCTGAATATGATGGTCAAGAACCTCGCCGTAGGTGCGCTGCTGGTATTTGTCACCCTGACATTGTTCCTTGAAATTAAGCTGGCGTTTTGGGTGATGGTGGGAATTCCGGTCTGCTTTCTTGGTGCTATGGCGTTTCTCAATACACCCTATGTTGATACTAGCCTGAATATGATCAGTATCTTTGGTTTTATTTTGGTGCTGGGCATTGTGGTGGATGATGCCATTATTATTGGTGAAAGTGCCTACAGCGAGCAGGAGCTACAGGGGCACAGCGTTGAGAATATTATTAATGGTGTCTATCAGGTATCCACGCCAGCGACTTTTGGCGTACTGACAACCATTGTTGCCTTTGCACCAACTCTTTTTGTGGATGGCATGATAGGGCCTTTTCCCCGAGCCTGCGGTTGGGTGGTTATTCTGTGCCTGATATTTTCCCTGATTGAATCAAAGTGGATATTGCCGGCCCACCTTGCCCACAGCAAACCGACCCGCAATCCGCTGCTACTAAAGATCAATGGCATACAGGAAAGGGTCAATGATCGGCTGCGGCAATTTGTCGCTAACCATTACATTCCAATGGTCAAACGCTGCATAGATTATCGCTATGCCACCTTGGCATTTTTTCTGGCGCTGTTTATTCTTGCCTCGGGCCTGCTTGCCGGCGGTGTTGTGCGTACCGTTCTGTCTCCAGAGATTCCCGGTGAATTTATCAGTGTTGAGCTGCGCATGTCGGAGGGCTCTCCCGAAGAGGGTACCAGGCAGGCGGTCGCTGATATTGTCAGTGCGCTGCAGGACGTTGACCGCGATTACCGGCAGGCTAACGAAAATGGCGCCGGTCTTGTCACTCACATCAATGCCTATGGCAAAGACCGCATCAATGGCTGGGTTATGGTGGAACTGACCAAGGAAGATCAGCGAGATATTTCAGCGGTTCAGGTTCAGCAACTCTGGCGCGAGCAACTGGGTGCTGTTCATGGTGCCGAGGTGCTGTCTTTCCAGATGGAAGATGGGCCGCGCTTTGGCCCCAATATCGCCTTTGACCTTATGCATAGCGATTTTGATATTTTGCGTCAGGCATCCGCAGAGTTGGAAGAGAAGCTTACCCATTACGCTGGTCTCAATGATATTCGCAATGGTGCCAGCGACACTGCCGATGAGTTTCATCTGGATATTCTGCCGGTGGGGGAGGCCATGGGGCTGACCAGATACGATCTGGGTACCCAGGTGCGCCATGCCTTTTACGGTGCCGAAGCTCAGCGAGTGCAGCGGGGTATTGATGAGATCAAGGTTATGGTGCGCTACCCCCGCGCCGATCGAGAGAGTGTTGGCAGCCTGAATAACATGTTTATCCGCACCCCTGTAGGTGATGAACTTCCCTTTGATACTGTCGCCAGTTTGCAGGTCAAACAGGGCCTGCTCAAGGCCACGCGAATTAACTTTGAACGGGCCTCTGAAATCACAGCGGAAGGGGACGCCAGCATAGTTGAGCCGGCAAAGGTTATGGCCGATGTTGAGGAGCGCATTATTCCTCAATTGCTGGCCAAGTATCCCGGTCTGCGCTGGGGCGTGTCCGGCATGGCCAAGGAAGAGGAAAAAATGGCTGTGAGTATGGCGGTGGGATTTGCTTTGGCGCTGTTTGGTATTTACGCGCTGCTGGCCATCCCGACTCGCTCCTATCTTCAGCCGCTGATTATTATGGGTGTTATTCCCTTTGGTTGTATTGGCGCTATTGTCGGCCATTGGATAACAGGTTACTCCATGAGCATGATGTCGGTGATGGGGATTATTGCCCTGAGCGGGGTCGTGGTAAATGACAGCTTGATTCTGGTGGATTTTGCCAACAAGCGGGCAGGGGCGGCAAAGGATAGGGTGCTTGCCATTACCCAGGCTGGCAGCAGGCGATTCAGAGCCATCCTGCTGACCTCCATGACCACCTTTCTGGGGCTGGCGCCCATGCTGCTGGAACAGAGTGCCCAGGCTAAGTTTATCGTTCCTATGGCCATCTCACTGGCCTTTGGTATTGTCTTTGCGACGGTTATTACATTGCTGCTGGTGCCCTGCCTGTATTTGATTCTCGGGGATCTGGATCAATGGTGGAATGGCAGTAAAACGGAGGCAGCGTAAGGGCTGCCAACAGACAATATTATCTTCAAATTGGTCAGCTGGCTTGCTCTATCCCATGGGTTAACGTAGCCTGTCCCCGACAAAAATAATAACGACTACCATCAGGGTAGAAATAAGCGGGCTTCTATGACAGATCAAAAAACACCAAGTAAAAACTATCGCACCATGGTTCTGGTACTGCTGACGATAGTGTATGGCTTTAACTTTATCGACCGCCAGATTGTGGGTATTTTGGCACCGTTTATCCAGGAGGATCTGGGTCTGACGAATACCCAGTTAGGGCTGTTAATTGGTCTGGCCTTCGCGACTTTCTACACATTGGTGGCAATTCCCATCGCCTGGTTAGCCGACCGCTATAATCGGGTTAATATTCTGTCCATAGCTCTGGCTACCTGGAGTGGCTTTACCGCATTGACGGGAATGGCAGGCAACTTTTTGCAGATAGGTCTGGCGCGAATGGGCGTAGGCATAGGCGAGGCTGGTGGCAGCCCTCCATCCCATTCAATTATTTCCGATCTATACCCCAAAGAAGAGCGTGCCGGAGCTCTGGGTGTCTATTCCATGGGTATTCCCCTGGGTATTATGGCGGCTTATTTTGCCACCGCTTCGCTGATGGGTTCCTCCGGAGAAGATGTGAATTGGCGGCGTATCTTTATCTTTCTCGGCGTTACAGGTATAGCTCTGGCGGTCGTTGTGCGGCTGGTCCTGCGAGAGCCTGTGCGCGGTGCCATGGAGTTTGGTGGTCGTCAGGATATTGTCCAGCCGCCCTTTAGAGAGTCCCTCAATAGCCTGCTTAAAATTCCGGCTTGGTGGGCAATGTGTTTTGGTATCGCTTTTGGTTCCTTTGTGTCCTATGCAACCTCGGCGTTCCAGACCAAGTATCTAGTTCTGCTCGACCCCAGCTTTGATTTTAAAACCCTGGTGATTGTGCTCGGTGTTATTAATGGCACGACCTATGCCGGGGGTGCTTTTTTTGGTGCCCGACTTGCAGATAGATGGGGGGCGAAAAATATCCGCGCTTACGGCTGGCTGCCCGCCATCGCAATAAGCATATGCCTGCCCATCGGCATCGGCAGCTTTTGGGTGTCCACTGTGTGGGCCCACCTCGCCTTCACCACAGTATTTTTGCTATTTTTGGGTATTTATTTGGGACCTAGTTTTGCGATAGCCCAGACATTAGCGCCGATTAATATGCGCGCCATGTCGACAGCGCTGTTCTTCTTTATCCTCAATATGATTGCTTTGGGCGGAGGCCCAACCTTCACTGGCTGGATTATTGATGTGTTCAAGGAGAGCAATGGGGATCTTATGTCCATGCGCTATGCAATGACGGTTACCTCCTGCATGTTTATTCCGTCTATTATCAGTTTTATGGTGGTTGCCCGTGTGTTGCCCAAAGACTGGGCAGCAGCTGAAAAACGCAACCAGGAATTAGCTGAAAGCTAAGGCGGGAAAATGATCAGAGCGAGTGCTGAATTTTTTAGTCGAATTATGCAGCGCTGGTTGCCAGACACCTTTGTTATCGCGATTATTTTGACGGCCGTTGTGTTTCTGGCCGGCATGGTTACTCAGGGTCAGGGCATCGGCGCTATGGCCGATCACTGGGGCAATGGGGTATGGAAGTTGCTGGGGTTCTCCATGCAGATGCTACTTATTCTGGTACTGGGCACTGTGCTGGCGATGAGCAGGCCAGTTAAAGCAGCATTGCGCGCCATTGCCCGGATGGCCAGCACATCGTCCCAGGGGATTATTTTGGTCACATTGACTTCTATGATGGCCCTGTGGGTCAACTGGGGGTTTGGACTGGTGGTTGGCGCATTGCTGGCCCGGGAAGTCGCCAGCCATGTTAAAAATAGCCATTTTCCATTGCTGATTGCCGCAGCCTACAGCGGCCTGTTGGTCTGGCACAGTGGCCTGTCAGGATCAATCCCGTTAAAGATTGCCTCCACTGGTGATGATGCTTTAAGTCAGTTACTTAATGGCCAGACAGTTCCTCTGCTGGAGACTATTTTCGCCTGGCAGAATATTGCCATTATTATTGCTCTGGCGATTTCCCTGCCTATCTTGAATATCCTGATGATGCCGGATAAAAATAATCGACTTGGTTTGGCCGCTGAAGAAGAACCGGAACCAGCTGTTGATCTGAGAGCTATGAGTCCGGCTGAAAAATTAGAACATTATCCAATTATTAATTTTCTGTTGGTGGCCATAGGTGCTGTTTACCTGTTTGGTTTTTTCTCTTCCGGTCGCAGCATCAGCCTCAATGAAATTAATCTGTGCCTGCTGCTGGCTGGTCTGGCCCTGCACATCAACCCGCGCAACTATCTCAATGCAATGAACAGTGCCATTGGCACCAGCAGTGGCATTATTCTGCAATTTCCCCTCTATGCTGGCGTGATGGGAATGATGGTCGGGTCAGGCCTTGCCGGTGCCATGTCTCAGTGGTTTGTGGATATATCTAGCGCGCAAAGTTTTCCGGTTATTACATTTTTAAGCGCTGGGGTGGTTAACTTTTTTGTGCCCTCTGGCGGCGGCCAATGGGCAGTGCAGGCCCCTATTGTGGTGCCTGCAGCAGCTGAGTTGGGTGTGCCTGTGAGCAAGGCGGCGATGGCGGTTGCCTGGGGCGATGCCTGGACCAATATGATTCAGCCGTTTTGGGCTCTGCCGCTGCTGGCATTATCCGGGCTTAATTTGCGTCAGATTATGGGTTATTGCGTTGTCATATTGCTTTGGTCTGGCGCTCTGATAAGCAGCATGATTTATTCGTTCTATTAGAGAGATTTACCAAGTAGCCAAGAAAGCCTGGATACACAGACTATTGGCAGGTTAGTTATTGGGGAGACAATATGGGACCTCTTGCAGGTATAAAAATAATAGAAATGAAGGGCATTGGCCCTGGCCCCTATGCGGGCCAGCTGATGGCTGATCTGGGTGCCGAGGTAATTGTTGTTGAGCGCGCCTCTAAGCCTAATTCCATTGCACCACCCTCCGCCCTGGATGTGAATTCCCGGGGCAAAAAAAGCATTGCTCTGGATCTGCGCAAGCCAGAGGGCCTGCAAGTTCTGTTGCAGCTGGTAGAAACGGCGGATGTTATCTTTGAAGGTAATCGCCCAGGGGTTGCCGAGCGTTTGGGCTTTGGCCCGGATATCTGCCTGCAACATAACCCAAAAATTATCTATGGCCGCATGACTGGCTGGGGCCAGAGCGGTCCCCTGGCCCATTCTGCCGGCCACGACTACAACTATATTTCCCTGACCGGAGCCGCTGCAGCTATTGGCACCGAGGAGCAACCGCTACCGCCACTGAATCTGGTGGGCGATTATGCTGGTGGCAGTATGTTTCTGGTAGTGGGTATTTTATCGGCGCTGCTGGAGGTGCAGAAGTCTGGCCAGGGCCAGGTGATAGATACTGCCATTACCGATGGCTCGGCGCACCTGATGAGTATGTTTTATACCATGAGCCAATTGGGCGCCTATAGCCCTGCCCGTCAAACTAACTTGCTGGATGCTGGCGCGCCCTATTATGGTGCCTATGCAACGGCCGACGGCAAGCATATTTCCGTCGGGCCTATTGAACCGCAATTTTTCGCCCAGATGATTCGGCTAGCGGGTATGCCGGAACATATTATTGAAGAGCAGAATAATCCACAGAAATGGCCGCAGATAAAAACCATCTTTGCGGACAGGTTCAAGTCTAAAACCCGAGATCAATGGGTAGAGATTTTTGAAGGCACAGATGCCTGTGTTGCCGGTATTTTAAATATTCAGGAGGCCGTGGATCACCCTCACAATCGAGCTCGGCAGACCTATATTGAAGTCAATGGCCAGCCCCAGCCAGCCCCAGCCCCCAGGTTCAGTCGCAGCCAATGTGATACTCCATCAGCACCCTCAGCCGAAGGAGCAGATACCAAGGCTGTGCTGGCCGACTGGGGCTTTGATCAAGCTGCTATCGATGCCCTAGAGCAGCAGGGCATATTAACCTAGCTCAACTCAATAGCACTGAGGCAGTTGCCAGCGCTTAAAAAATAGCGATAGGGTTTAGCGGTGAGCCGGTTGCACCCTCTACTTTTAGCGGAGCCGCCACCAGCATAAAGGTCGAACGCTGGTGCTGACGAGCAAGTTCACTCACAGCTCTGAGATCCATGTTGTCAAAAATAGGCATGCCCATGCCTACCATCACAAGCTCATGCAGCGGATTAAAGCGGTTTTCCACGCCAGAGGGCATAACATCGGATACGCCATCACAGCCAATAACTGCTACATCCCGCTCCTTTAGGAAACTGGCTACAGTGGAATGGAGGCCGGCTGCCTTGGCAACAAAGTTCCATTGCCCCAGTTTTTCCACAGCCAGCCAGCGACCGGTTTTAATAAACAGCGCATCCCCTGAACCAATTTTAATACCGGATTTTTTCTCCCAGGCCAGCAGATCTTCGGTAGTGATAGCTTGACCTGGTGTTACATAGTCGACGCCAAAAAACTCTGGCAGATCTACCAGTACTCCGCGAGTGATAATGCCGGACTCTGCAATATTCTCGATACCCAGTTTATCAAAGCCTCCGGCACCCAATTCAAAGGGAAAGCCGTTATACATTTTGCCTTTGTAGGCAAAGTGAGAGACAGCATCCAGATGGGAATGGGCAAAGCCATGGTAGGCCACAGAGAAGTTATCTCCCGCTGCTTCAGGATGCACCTCTGCAGGTATTTCCGGACTGGCGGGAAAGATAAAGGGTTCATGAATAAAGGGGTCTTGGTTCACAGCGTCTTTGGTTTTATTGAGGGGCAGTGCCAATGAGGCTACCTGACCAGTCTTTACCAGTTTTGAGGCAGCCACCCGTTTATCGGCAGTGATCAGATTTAAAGTCCCCAGCTGATCCTTATCTCCCCAGCGGCCCCAATTTGATACCTCCTCTAACAGGGTTTCAAAACCTGCGGTATCCATAAACTCCGGCTGGTTATGTTCGCCAGATTGGTGGTGGTCGGCAGCGGCATTTAGGCACAGCATGCCCAGGGCAGCAATAATGTATTTCATAGTAAAACTCCTTTTTGTTTAATAATGGTCTGACTTTTTATAGGCTTTTCTCTGGGTGGACACCATCGACATACCCCATAAATGCCTCGTGGATACTGTAGCCAATCAGCTCACGGACACGCTTGGGCAGAGTGCGAACAATATCAGGGGGAATAGCCAGCGCCATATTTTCAAGCTGGCGAGCCCAGCCAGTGCAATACTGTGGCGTCACAATTAAGCGCGAGGCATCGGACAGGTTTGCGCCGCCTCTATGATAGACATTACTTTTGACCAGCAGCAATGAGCCACTGGTCATGGGGATTTTAAAAGTATCGGACCTGGGTTGGGGGTCATGTTTTGGATCCCGCCCTCTTGGATCCAGCAGTTCTTCAATATCGCCCAGAGAGATAGCCTTATCTTCAGTCCAGCGGTGGCTGCCAGTGATAAATTCCGTGGCGCCATTTAATTCGGTCGTGTCATCAATCGCCCAAAAAGCACTGACTCCAAAGGCTTTGCGGGGGCGCGGAATATTGACCTGGGAATCGTCACAGTGCCAGCCCTGCACCGTCTCCCCTGGGTGTAAATTAATTGCCAGCAGAGCTGACAGCAGACAGGATTCACCCAGTTCGCGCTCGGCAAATGCCAGGGCCAGAGGATGGGTGACCATCTCAGAAAATACCTCCGGGGCTTTGGCGAGTAAGCTGTAGACTCGGTTGGTTTTAAAACCCTCGAAGTCATTGCGTCCGGTGGCGGTTAAAAACGGCGCCAGCGCATCCCGCACCTGTTGCACAGTGGCAGCATCCATTACATCTTGAAATAGAATATAGCCCTGGTCTTCGTACTGCTGGTAGGCCTGATCAAAAGTTAGTCCACCCAGCCACTGATCCAGGCTCTGGATATCAACGCTGTTGCTGGTTGATGGGGCATTTTTGCTGAGCTGGCTAACAGAATTGTTCAATGATTGTCTCCGCGAAGGAACATTTGATAATGGGCCAGCACATCCTGGGGAGCCTCTACCTGGGGATAATGGCCGATCGTTGGCAGCTCGGCGCAATAGTCCAGTCGGCAATCCAGCTCTTTGTAGCGGGCTACCATATGGCTGCCGGACACCGGATCCACCGAACCATTAATTAAGGCCAGGGGAATACTGGATGTTTGCAGGGCCGATACCCAGCGCTCCCGGTGCTGGATACGATCGCTCATATAGGTAATCAGATTGTGAAAAAGATGTTTGCCATTATTGAAATTAATCAGCCACCAAAAATCCTGTAACTCTTGCTCTGAGGGCTGGGTATCTGCACCAAATACCGAGCTAAAGTTGCGGCTGAATTGAGCATAGCCTGTGAAAAAGTTAAGCAATCCGCCTATAGGGCTGAGCAACAGTTTTTGAGTCAGCAGGGCGCGATGGGTCTCGGGAAATAATCCGCCATTTAAAAAACAGCAGGACAGCCACTTCCCGCAACCGCTGCCATCCAGCTGTCGCGCCAAAAGCTCCTGGGCTACGGTGTCGCCATAGTCATGGGCCAGTACATGAAAACTCTCAAGCCTTTTTGAGGCAACCAGTGCCTCGACGATATCAGCTTGACCATGGATGCTGTAGTTGCGGTTATTGGGTTTATCAGAAAAGCCAAAGCCCAGCATATCCAGTGCAATGACTCGATAATCTTTTACTAGGTCATCCCAGATTGGCAGCCAGTCCCAGCTTGAGGTGGGAAAGCCATGGAGCAGTAGTAAGCTGGGTTGTTGGGCGTTGGGTGACTGATTCCCACCGCTATCCATACAGAATATCTGATGCCCCAGAAGAGTTTGATATGCCCCCTGTGCGCGCCATAGCTCTGGGCTGAAACCGGGTTTGTCGGCAGTTGATTCCATAGTGGTTTTATTTTTATAAAATGGAGATTCTCTATATTGGCGTAAAACGACCCGTGAGTCCATTTACAACCTTGAGTCCGATTAATCTTGGTGCAATACTCTGAATAAAAGGGCTGATAGTCAGTTTTTAACCTCAGTCCGTATAAGTAAAATAATAAACATTAAGAGAAAAGTGATGACTCAAGCTCAGTCTCAACCGTTTGATACCCTAATCAAAAATGCCAAAGTTTTTAATCGGGGCGAACAGCCTGTTATTGAAGATGTTGCCGTCGCTGATGGCCGAATTGTGGCCCGCGGGCAGCAGTTGGATGCATCTCAGGCCGGTCGGGTAATTGATGCCGACGGTCTTTGGCTGATGCCCGGACTCTTTGATATTCACACCCATTATGATCTGGAGCTGGAGGTAGCACCTGGCCTGCCAGAGTCTACCCGCCACGGCACCACCTCTGTGGTGATTGCCAACTGCAGCCTGGGTCTGGCTTTTGGCGCTCAGCGGGATGGCACCAATGACCCTATTGTGAGCTGCTATGCCCGAGTCGAAAATATTCCCAAACATGTTCTGCGCAACTGTGCCGATAATGTCAGCTGGGAAACCCCCGGTGACTATCTGGACCATCTGGAAAAGCTTAATCTGGGTCCCAATGTGGTGGCGCTATTTCCTCACTCAATGCTGCGTATCGAGAAAATGGGTTTTGAAAACAGCATTACCCGCGACCCCACCAGCGATGAGCTGGAGCAGATGAAAGATTCGCTGCGTGAAGGTTTGCAGCAGGGCTATGCGGGCTTTTCGACCGATGCATTGCCATTCCATTATCTGGCGGCACAGCCCCACTGCGAAAAAACTATTCCCACTCAGTTTTCCAAGTTCCCCGAGCTAAAAGCGTTGGCTGGGGTGGTGCGAGAGCAGGGTGCCCTGTGGCAGGCGACACCGCCAAAAGATAGTGTGATAGGCACATTAAAAACCTTTTTGCTTACCAGTGGCCGCCTCTATGGCAAGCCATTGCGGACCACAGTGGTTGCGGCACTGGATATTACCAATAACTGGCGTCTGGCTCGCCTGACCAAGATATTGGCGCGCATGTTGAACTCCTGGCTGGTCAAAGGAGACTTTCATATGCAGGCTCTGGGCGCTCCGTTCAAGACCTGGGGTGATGGTGCTGTGACGCCGCTGGCCGAAGAGATTCCTGAACTGCGTCGTCTCAATGAGACTGACCTGGAAGATCGCGAGGGTCGACAGGCAATTCTCAATGACCCGGAATATGCTAAGGCGTTTAAAGCCATGTGGATGAAGGGCAAGCAAGGCTGGAGCCTTGCGCGCCTAAAGCGCAAGATCAATCTTGAGGACTATGCTTTCCACCGCACCCTTGCGGATATGCATTTGGAGCGCTGTCCCCAGACCAGCTGGCAGGGTATGGATTTTCAGGCGGTGCTTGACCGGATAAATGCTATTAATGCAGGTCAGCAGCCGGCAGATACCAGTGAAGATGAGCTTGCAACAGTGCAGGCAGATTTTTCCTGGATCGAAGATGAAGGGGATTTTATGCTGCAGATGCTGCGCTCCTTTGACAATGATCTGACCTGGAGCACCACTACTGCCAACCGCGATCTGGAGACCGTGCGCGAGCTACTAATGAATCCGCTGCTGTTGCCAGGTTTCAATGATAGCGGTGCTCATCTGACCAATATGGCATTTTATGATGTCAATCTGCGCAGCCTCAAGTTGGCTGCTCTGGGGGGTGATCAGGATGTCAGCTATATGGTTAAGCGCCTGACCAAAGATGCCGCCGATGTATTTGGCGTTGAAGGTGGCACCATTGATATGGGCGATGTGGCCGATCTGATTTTGATCGACCCTAAAAAGCTTGCGGAATACGATGGCGAGACCAGTGCCCAGCGTATTCATCGCGAAGAATTTAGCCATGAGCAGTTGGTCAATCGATCCGACGGCGTGGTTGAGTTGGTGATGATTGGCGGCCACCGTGCCTGGGAAGATACCCAGTTTGCGGCTGATCTGGGGGAGAAGCCTATGGGCCGGTTACTGCGAGCAGTTCACGCAGCCTAGCCAAGCTAGGCTAGCTTTGGCGGGGGTAAAGGCCTCAAGCGCCCCTTATTCAGGGCCTTTGCTGATAAAAGAACTCACCCCAAGATAATCAATCTTGCCTATGGAGACGCCATTGTGCCGCAGGATGTTGTAAGCAGTGGTGATATGAAAATACATATTGGGCAGCACCCATAGATTCAAATATTCGGTGCCTGTAAAAGTCAGCTCATAGGGCCCGGCGGGCATGACAATGGTTTTGTCCCCGGCGTCATTAATAGCCTCTTCCGACAGGCTGAGCAAAAATACTTTGGTTTTTGCTATCCGGTTTTGCAGTTCGGCAAAACTAATCTCTGTATCCTCATCGCTGTCAGCTTCAACTCCAGCCAGTCTAGCTCCGCCGCGCTTTACCATATCGCAGGCGATCTGCACCTGCTTTACCAGTGGATGCATATTGGGGAACAGTCGGGCGCTGGCCAATACTGCTTCGTCGACCTCTTGATCATGGGCATAGCTTAAGCCGGTCGCCAACAGTCCTGAGAGATTATCCAGATGGCGAACAAAAACCGGAATTGAAGATTGATACAGGGTCACTGACATGGGTATTTTCCTTGCTTAAATGGTTCAACTAAAGATTGGTAATTAAAATTGCCGGGTTTCGCCAATATCTAAAACCCAGCTATTGTCGACACCCAATCTGGAGTCTTCGGCGGCAGCTTTAAATCTCAGGGGTGGTTCAGTAAGAGGTTCATCCGAGAGGTTAAAGGTACCAAAATGTATGGCCACAGCCCGTTCAGCTTTTATATCCACCGCTGCCTGCACTGCTTCCTCTGGGTTCATATGGGAAACCTTCATCATGGCATTGGGCTCGTAGGCGCCAATGGGTACAGCGGCTAGATCGAAAGGCCCTAGCTTTTCGCCAATCTCTTTGAAACCGTCGAAATAACCAGTGTCTCCGGCAAAGTAAAAGCGGCGTTGGGGGCCGGTTACCGCCCAGGAAGACCAGAGTGCTTTTCTGGTATCTGTCAGGCTGCGCTTGCTCCAGTGCTGGGTTGGCAGGCAGTGGATGGTTGCACCTTTGATACTGGCTGTCTCACCCCAGTCCAGCTCTCGAACCTGCTCGATACCTTTTTTGCGCAGTAGTTTGCCGTTGCCCACAGGCACAAAAAAGATGGTGTCCGGGCTGCGTTTGGCCAGCTTGCGCAATGTGGGTATATCCAGATGGTCATAATGATTGTGAGAGATCATTACAAAGTCGATAGGGGGCAGGTCTGCGATGGCAATACCGGGTTTTACATAGCGATTGGGTCCGGTAAAAGGGACTGGGCTAGGTCGGTTTGACCAGATGGGATCAGTAAGAAAAGTCAGATGCTCCATCTGCACCAATAATGTCGCATGGCCTACCCAGGTGACTGTGGGCTCGCTGTGTTTGGCATTTTCTCGCAGAAACACACCGTCGTTGACAGTGCGCTGGGGCGCGCCGTCGCGACTGTTAAAGGCAGTAAGGACGCGGCGGGCAAAAAATGGTGCCGTCACCTTGATCGAAACTCCCGGGAGGTTCTCATCAATATTGGTATAGCGGCCCTTGTCATCTTGCTTGGCTGGGGCAAAACTGCGTTCTGTTTCGCCTTTAACCTGCATGGCAAGGGCCAAAAGAAAAATCAGACCGACGGTAATAAATCGATGTGAGGATTTTTTTTTTATCATTATAGTGCTCCGAACCTGGCGCCAAGTTTAGCTGAAATTAACTGAAATATCCCAGTCGAGAATATCTTTTTAGCCATGGAGTACAGTGCTGGCGGGTTTGTGGTACGCTTTGAAAACAAATTTGCATAGGTATTTCCGTGGCGGAAAAGTCTGATTCAGAATACTTGAACACATTAGAGCGTGGCCTGCGGGTGATGCGCTCTTTTAGTGGTACCAGTCCGGAAATGACGATTTCCCAGGTGGCCGCCCAGACCGACTTGAATCCTGCGGTGGTTCGTCGCTGCCTGCATACTCTTGAGCGTCTGGGCTATGTAGCTAGACGCGAGAATCTATTTTTTCTTACGGCTGAAGTTCTCGAGTTTGGTACTCATTATGTGGAGTCAGCTCATTTGGAGAGTGCGGTGCGCCCCCATTTACAGCGGGTCAGAGATCTCACCGGTGACAGTTCGTCTCTGGCATTGCTGTCCCGAGGGGAGGTGCTGTATCTGGTGCATGTGTCCACTGAGCGCATGGTGCAGCTGGATGCCGGTGTGGGTACCAGATTTCCTGCCTACAATACCAGCCTCGGCAAGGTGCTGTTGACTGGTTTGTCCCTGTCCGAAATAGAAACCTATTTGCAGCGGGTGGCCATGGTGAAAACCACGGATAAAACCGTTACCAGCAAGTCTGATTTTAAAGATACCCTGCGCCTGGCGTCGGAAAATGCCTACGCCACATCTCAGGATGAACTGGATTACGGCATTGTCTCTGTGGCTGTGCCTATTACTGCGGACAATGGTCAGGTGGTGGCGGCAATCAACTGCTCAACCTCCACATCGCGGGTATCTCTGGACGAAATGCTGTCGAACAGATTGCCCATTCTGCGTGAAGCCGCTGGGGCCATTGGAAAAGAAATTCGTGATAGTCGAGCGCTGTCCCGGGCTATGACTGTCTCGTCGATTCCCGATTAGTTTGGTTTAAAAAGGTTCTGATTCCCTCGGCGACCTGCTGAGGGTGACTCAAAACTGCCATATGACCTGCGCCAGAAATCTGCCACAGACTGCTGTGACTGTTCTCTGTCATATAGCTGTGGGCCAATTCACATCTGGTTGGGCTCTCATATTCCCCATTAACAAAGAATGTTGGCAGTTGTGATTGACTGAGTCTGCTAAAGGTATTGTCCGGAAAGTTGAAATCATGCCCTGCCGGCGTCAATAGATCTCTGGCTTGATAGTTCTCGGTAATATGACGGAGTTTTTCCGTCGCCTTTGGGTTCATACCAGCTGTGCAGTAATAATGCTGCAGCCAATCCTGTCGTAATCCAGCCAGGTCACCAGTTTTCGCGAATCGTTTAAGTCGTTCAAGATTAATGGCATGGGGGTCGGTAGCCCGGGGCGCATAGCCATCCATAATGCCGCCGCAACTGATCAATGACCGCACTCTGTGTGGATAACTGCTGGCCAGCCTTGAGGCAATGCGCGCTCCCTGACTAAACCCCAGCACCGCAACGGGGTCGTCATCAATGGCACCCATAAGTTGGTTAATATGCTGATGTTCAGCGGCCAGATTCGGTGCCAGCTTAGATCTGCCATAACCCAGTCGGTCAAAGCTATAGAGGTTGTAATCTGACTCCAACGCTTGGCACAGGTTGTTGAATATACTCTGATCATGGGCCCAGCCATGGATCAGCAATAGTTTTTGACCCTGCCTGTTGCCCCGGCGACGGAGGTTGCTGTTAGATGGATTCATATTCCACGGCGTCCTGAGCCCCCTGCCACATGGCTGGCGCCGCAGGGTTGTTCATTTCTTCCGCTATATGTCCCACCAGCCCGGCACAGCGGGCAGTTAGTACAATGCCGCGCATCATCTGTGATGGAATGCCTGCTTCCGCCAATACTGCCCCAATGGCGGCGCTGATATTGGTTACTAGAGTTTTGCCAGTAACTTCACATAATGTCGATTCCAGTAATGTCATCAGATTCAGGTACTGACCATCGGTGCCTGAGTTGCGGGCTAGCTCCAGCAGCCTGTCCACCCTTGGATCTGTATCTTTGTGAATGGGATGTCCAAATCCGGGCACTGGTATTTTTAGGTTCTGATGTTCGGCAATAATGGCGACCGCCTCAGCTCTGGCATCCTCTGCGCACTGCATGCGTTCGAGTAGCGCTCCGCAGGAACTGGAGGTTCCAGCATAGCGATCTCCCACACCTAAAAGACCAGCGGCAATGGCACCCTGATAATTTTCAGGGGCACCATAATGGGTCAGTCTGGCCACCACAGCAGAGGGCACTAGGCCATGCTCCATTATTGTGACCATCACTGTATTGATCAGGTTTGTCTGAATAGGGGTGGGCTGGTGACCCAGAGACTGGTGTA
>Ga0115561_1000466_pt1 | contig 31428 bp, 29 predicted proteins | sample COGITO_mtgs_1105_4_FD_87201 | JGI IMG/M metagenome (GOLD analysis project Ga0115561, IMG submission 87201) | Pelagic marine microbial communities from North Sea - COGITO_mtgs_110512 | ecosystem: Environmental > Aquatic > Marine > Epipelagic | place: Germany:Helgoland, sampling site Kabeltonne...
ATGCCGAGCTTATCAACAAAAAAATCAAGGGCGGCATCAATGTCATGCACGCGGATCATTGTGTGAAGAAATTTCATAGTCATTCTGTCCTTTAATTATGGTGGCCTTTAGAAAGGGCGGCCTTATCATAAGACCAATATACTCTGTTATTCACTATAAATTAGGTGATGAAAAGTGTCATAGCGATAGCGTTTATATTTCTCACTTTGAAAATCAGACCCCTGTGGCTATTGCACATTGTGAATTACCGGCTGTTGCACGGCTTTTGAGGATTTGACCCACTTTGCAGATATGCTAGGGTGCCAGCCAAGAATAGTCTTATACAGTTGACCGCCAAACATAGACATTAGAGGAATCCTGAGATGACACAGACAGTCCAGCACTTCATTGATAATACATTTACAGCCGGAAGCAGCACGCGCACCGGTGATATTTATAATCCTGCGCTGGGCGAAAAGACGGGTGATGTTGTAATGGGGACGGCCGCTGATGTTCAGGCGGCTGTTGATGCTGCAAAACGGGCTGGACCGGCATGGGCAACAATGCCACCTGTTCGCCGCGCCCGTGTGATCTTCAAATTTCTTGAGCTTGTCCGCCGTGATAAAGAAAAACTGGCCGAAGCGATTACAACAGAACATGGCAAGGTTTTTACAGATGCCTGCGGTGAAGTAGAACGCGGCATTGAAGTGCTAGAATTTGCCTGTGGTATTCCGGCCTTGCTGAAAGGCGAATATTCCAGTCAGGCCTCAACCAGCATTGATAACTGGACATTCCGCCAGCCAATCGGCATTGCGGCTGGTATTACACCCTTTAACTTCCCTGTTATGGTGCCAATGTGGATGTATCCTCTGGCAATCGCAGCCGGCAATTGTTTTATCCTGAAGCCAAGCCCAACAGATCCGACAGCCTCTATTATGATGGCTGAGCTCCTGAAGGAAGCAGGCTTGCCTGCTGGTATTTTCAGCGTCATTCAGGGTGATAAAGAAGCAGTAGATGCTATTCTTGAGCATTCTGATATCAAGGCCGTCTCATTCGTTGGCTCGACCCCTATCGCGCAGTATATCTATGAAAAAGGTGCTGGTAATGGGAAGCGCGTGCAGGCTCTTGGCGGCGCAAAAAACCATATGATGGTTATGCCGGATGCGGATATGGAAAAGGCTGTTGATGCGCTAATCGGCTCAGCTTACGGCTCAGCTGGAGAGCGCTGTATGGCGATTTCAGTTGCGGTTCTTGTTGGTGATGCTGGCGATAAAATGGTGCCAGCACTTGCGGAACGCGCCCGTACGCTCAAAGTAAAAAATGGCATGGAACTCGATGCCGAAATGGGTCCGATTGTTACAGCAGCGGCGCATGAACGGATTTCTGGCATGATAGAACAGGGTGTGCAGGAAGGTGCTGAGCTTGTTGTTGATGGTCGCGGCCTGTCTGTTGCCGGTCATAATCAAGGCTATTTCATGGGCGGAAGCCTGTTTGATAACGTCACGCCGGATATGTCGATTTATCAGGATGAAATCTTTGGTCCTGTGCTGTCATGTGTGCGTGTTGCAAATTCAGCCGAAGGCATTGAGCTTATTAATAACCACCGTTACGGTAATGGGGTATCAGTCTTCACTTCGGACGGTCATACAGCGCGCGAATTTTCCAATCAGATCGAAGTAGGAATGGTGGGTGTGAACGTGCCTATCCCTGTGCCAATGGCATGGCATGGCTTTGGCGGATGGAAGCAAAGCTTGTTTGGTGATTTGCATGCCTTTGGGAATGAAGCAGTGCAGTTCTACACAAAGCAGAAATCAGTGATGCAACGCTGGCCTGATTCGATTGCCAAGGGTGCAGAATTCGTGATGCCAACAGCTAAATAACGTTGTTTTTATGTCAGATATATCGTCTGAAAATAAACATGACCTTACCGTTCTCCTGCCGGCAATGCGCCAGGCAGGAGCTGAGATCATGGCAATACATGCGCGCGGTGTAACAGCTGAGCTAAAGCAAGATAGATCACCTGTCACCGAAGCTGATAAGGCAGCTGAGCGTATTCTGCTTGCAGCCCTTGCAGAACATTTCCCGTACATTCCTGTCATATCAGAGGAAAATCCAGATAGTCATAAACTATCTGCTGCACCCTGTTATTTTTTAGTCGACCCGCTTGATGGCACGCGCGAGTTTCTGCGGGCAGATTCATCCGGCGCTTTTACCGTGAATATCGGACTTATTGAACAGGGCCGCGCGTCTCAAGGGACGATTTATGCACCAGCCTTTGACAGGCTCTGCTGGACAGTTTTTGAGCGCGATAATCTTGTTGCTTATCAGGATGATAAAAATGGGATAACAGCGTTAAAAATTCGGGCGTTGCCGTTATCTGGCCCGGTTGCGGTTGCCAGTCGCTCCCATCTTGATCCCAATACCTCTGATTTTCTGACGCGCGAATCAATTTCTGAAACGCTCTCTATCGGCTCATCATTGAAATTTCTGTTGCTGGCAGATGGTCAGGCAGATATCTATCCCCGCTATGGGCCGACAATGGAATGGGATACGGCCGCTGGCGAGGCAATATTGCGGGCTGCGGGCGGAACAGTGCTTTCAGAAGATGGCCGTCAGCATGTCTATGGCAAAGCAGGCTGGAAAAATGGCCCTTTTATTGCCTGCGCGGGATATCTTCCGCACTCTCTCTAATCTGTATTATTCTGCTTTTATGAGCAAAATACCTGTTTCTCTGCCCTGATTAGCGCAAAAGGCCTGAAGCTGGTCATGCGTTAGCGTCTGAGGCGGTTAACAGGCGGTATTTTTAGCCCCATTTGTAGCGATCTCTCATAAAGCGAAAAGAGGAACTGGTAAAACAGCATAAAATCTGACTAAGCTAATAAGCAGAAAAGAAACGCTAAGGGGAATCATCGCAATGAAAACAAGAGCTGCAGTTGCCTTTGAGGCAGGAAAACCACTTGAAATTGTAGAGCTTGACCTTGAAGGACCGCAGGCTGGCGAAGTCCTTGTTGAAATTAAGGCGACTGGTATTTGCCACACAGATGAATTTACGCGTTCTGGTGATGACCCTGAAGGAATGTTCCCGGCTGTTCTGGGCCATGAAGGTGCTGGTATCGTGCGCGAAGTAGGCGCTGGTGTTAGCTCGTTGAAGCCGGGCGACCATGTGATCCCTCTCTATACTCCTGAATGCCGTGAATGCGATTATTGTCTGCACCCGAAAACAAATCTGTGTCAGGCAATACGCACGACACAAGGTCAGGGCGTTATGCCAAACGGCACCTCACGCTTTTCCTATAAAGGGGAAAAAATATTCCATTATATGGGCACCTCAACATTTTCCAATTATACTGTGCTGCCCGAAATAGCGCTGGCAAAGGTAAACCCTGCCGCGCCGTTTGATAAAATTTGCTATATTGGATGCGGTGTGACGACCGGCATAGGCGCTGTGATTAATACAGCCAAAGCAGAAGTCGGATGCCGCGCTGTTGTCTTTGGTCTTGGCGGTATCGGGTTGAATGTTATTCAAGGGCTCCGGCTGAGCGGCGCAAGCCAGATAGTTGGCGTTGATATGAATAATGACAAAGAAGCATGGGGCCGTAAATTTGGTATGACGGACTTTGTTAATCCAAATGAAGTGTCTGGCGATCTAACTGGTCATCTGGTTGAGCTTACCGGCGGCGGCGCAGACTATTCATTTGAATGTATTGGTAATGTCAATGTGATGCGAACAGCGCTTGAATGCGCTCATAAAGGCTGGGGCGAATCTATTATCATTGGTGTTGCAGGTGCTGGACAGGAAATTACAACCCGCCCCTTCCAGCTTGTGACCGGACGCAGCTGGCGCGGCACAGCGTTTGGCGGCGCGCGCGGACGAACAGACGTGCCAAAAATTGTCGACTGGTACATGGATGGGAAAATCGATATTGATCCAATGATCACTCATACACTTGCATTAGAAGATATTAATAAAGGGTTTGATCTGATGCATGAAGGTGCTTCAATCAGGTCTGTTGTTATTTTTTAAGCTGAAAGGATGCGTGCATTGTGATGAGCTCGCACACACAACAAGATGAGCATCTTGATGCTGTCATAACAGGCAAGATAAGCGCGTCTGATAATCTGGCTGCTTTTTTAGCGGCTTTGGACAAGACAGAGGATGATATAAAGGCATGGTGCTTGCGTAGTGATACGCGTGCTCATGCACAAGCAGAAGCGTGCGATGCAGCGCCGGTGCGGGGCGCGCTTCACGGTGTCTGTGTCGGGGTAAAGGACATCATTGATACAGCTGATATGCTAACAGAGCGCGGCTCACGATCTTGTGCTGGCCGGCAGCCTGATAAGGATGCTGATCTGGTGTCTGCATTACGGGCAGCAGGGGCCATTCTTCCCGGTAAAACAGCGACCACAGAATTTGCCTATCTTGATAAGACAGTAACTCGTAATCCCCATAATCTGGCACATAGCCCCGGCGGGTCTTCTAGTGGGTCTGCAGCCGCGATTGCAGCAGGTCAGATCCCACTTGCCATTGGCACCCAGACCGGTGGGTCTGTTATTCGGCCAGCCTCTTATTGTGGGGTTTTTGGGATGAAGCCTAGTTTTGGCTCGATAAGCCGTGCTGGTGTATTACAGACCTCCCAGACCCTTGATCAGGTCGGTGTCTTTGCCAGCACGCTGACCGGTATTGGCAGATTGTGTGATGTGATTATGACCGGTGCGGAAGGGATGATGCAGGCGACGCAGTCTGCCTGTGATAATCCGCGCTGTCTGGTGTTTGATGGGCTGTATGACGGGGTTGTCGAGAGCGGCGTTCAGGATGCTGTGAGCAGTGTTACAGCATCTCTTGGCGCGGCGGTTACACATATTCCTGCCCCAGAGATGATTGCATCCTATCTTGCAGGACATAAGGCTGTTTACCATGTTGAGCTGGCCCAAAATCTGGGCGCTATCTGCGATGCGAAGAGCGCGCTGGTTGGTCCGGCTGCCAAAGCTACAGTTGCAATTGGCAGGACGCATCATAGTGATGTCTATGATGCAGCGCAGGGCATGCGTGTGCGTGCCATCGCCGATCTATCATCCTATTTCACGTCTTATGATGTGCTTATTACGCCTGCTGCAACAAGCGAAGCGCCGTTATTTGATGACGGTACAGGCAATCCGACATGCAACGCCTTATGGAGCTTTGTTGGCTTCCCTTGTATTACCCTGCCGCTTGCAACTGGACCAACAGGCCTTCCTGTTGGGGTTCAGCTTATCGGGGCAATGGGTGCAGACAAAAAGCTCCTTCAGATCGCTAAATGGCTTTTGGACACATATCACGATAGCAGGCCAGCATCATGACACAGAAACCGCTTTATATTGATAATTTACAATATACCAATATCTCTCCTGCCCATTTTGATGAGATGGCAGTTGCAGGACTATCAGCGGTTCATGTAACGATTTGCTATCATGAAAATTTCCGGCAGACAGTCGAGAATATGATTACCTGGAATCGCTGGGTAGAGGCGCATCCAGACAGGCTGATGCTGGGGCGAACGGGCGATGATGTCCGGCAGGCTCATGCAACAGGCAAGACAGCTATTTTTTATGGCTTTCAGAATTGCGCGCCTATCGAAGATGATATTGGTCTGATTGAAATTGTGCATCAGCTTGGCGCGCGCTTTATGCAGCTTAGCTATAATAATCAGTCGCTTCTTGCAACCGGCTGTTATGAAGATGAAGATCCGGGCATTACCCGGTTCGGGAAGCAGGCAATTGCCGAAATGAATAGGGTTGGCTTGGTCATTGATATGAGCCATTCAGCCCATCGCTCAACTTTAGAAGCCATTGATATTTCATCTCGCCCTATCTCAATTACCCATGCAAATCCAAGCTGGTGGCATCCCGCCCGTAGAAATAAGCCTGATGAGGTTATTGCATCTCTCACTAAGGCAGGCGGTATGCTTGGTTTTTCGGTCTATCCTCACCATCTTGCCGGTGGTAGCGACTGCACCCTTGATAGTTTTTGTGAAATGATTGCAGAGGCCGCCGAGCGTTATGGCGCTCGTCATCTTGGTATTGGCACTGACCTCTGTCAGGATCAGCCCGATAGTGTTGTTGAGTGGATGCGTAATGGGCGGTGGTCGCGGAGCACTGATTTTGGCGAAGGAAGTGCTGATAATCCGGGCTTTCCGCGCCAGCCTGACTGGTTTTCGTCAATTCGTGATTTTCCAAATATGGTTACCGGTCTGCAGAAAGTGGGATTTTCTCAAGATGAAATCGCAGGTATCATGGGGGAAAATTGGTTGCGGTTCTATGATCAGAATTTTGGACCGGTAGGGCCATCCTAGGTAAGGGTAAGTGGGCACGTCTTAAAGAGGAGAAGGGATGACACAAGTTATATCTCATGAGACAGCAACTGACCATCAGCAGGCGCTTGCAATGATGCGGCCGGCTGGTGATGTTATGAAGCTTGAGCGTATGGGTGCCTTTTTCCCCCACCGCCTTAGCTTCATGCGGAGTTTTATCCGCCGCATTGCCAGCGAAGGCGCCCAGATAAGCTGTCCTGTCACAGCATTAGATGAAAATGGTTTTGGTCATATCGTACTTAGCCTGCCTGTATCGGGCCGGATATATTCGCTGATTGCTTATTCACGCCACCTTGATGATGGCGACCGGACAGACCGCGTTATTGCCACCAAATGGGATGCAAGCTTCTGTCTGTTTGATGGTGTGCCAAGCGATGCTGATATTGCGTTCCTAGCAGACCATGTTACCACGCAGGAACAGGGGCATTATCATGAGCGGGTGTTAACCCTTTCGCGTGCCAATAAATCAGTGCGGCTGTTCCAGCATGTAATAGATGCATTATCAACGGGCGTTCAGCCTGACCCTGATATGCTGTTTTCTATTGGCTATCTGATGCGGACTACGGCTGTTTACGGAAATGGTAAATTTGGGATTGCTGACAGAAACAAGATTATGGGCTTTCCTGGCCTTGAAGGCTCATTTCAGGCAGAAATGCTTACCGTTTATCTGATCCGCGAATTCTCGTTCCGCCTTGTTGAACATTGCGCAGCCCAGAAGGCGCCTAGCACGGGCGCAGCTGCATTGGATGATCGTATTAAACAATATCTGGGGATTGGGAATTCAACGGGCCTTGGTATGGCGCCGTTTCTTGTGACCCATCCTTGCTTATTGCATAGCTGGATTGTGGCACGAGAATATGCTGTAGCCCGCATTCGGATGATCGAAGAGGCGCCAGATGAGATGCGTAGTCGTTTTGCTGCGCTGATGGCGCGGGCACATATCCATGTGACGCAATGGCAGGTCGCAGATGAAATCCAGCAGGCACGTATCGATGTTTTGCGAGAAGAGGTTGCTGCATTCCGCGCGGGCCTTGATGATGAAGCGCTGGCAGAGATGCTGCCTTTTGATGATGCATTTGGCCGGGTTCAGGCAGCATCCTGCGAGATGCAGGAACTGCTTGTTTCTGTCCTGATAGAGATATCTCCTGAGCGGGTGGATGGTCTGGAAAGCTGTATGTCGCATGATGTGACATCTGCCTTTGATCCAAAAATGACTCTAGAAGATGTTGGGGTGCTTCTTGATACCCATTATGGCTGGGCAGACTCTCTTGATTTAGCGCGTCGTGAAGCACATCAGAGTTTCTGGTATACGTCCGAAGAGAAGCTCGAGCCGCGGCTTGGCAATCGTTATGAAGAGGATGGCGCTGCATTAGAGATGCCCTTTGCTATTCCATTTTATATCAAAGAGTTGCGCGCAGCTTTATCTGAATATCCGGGTGAAATGTTGGCCGCAGAGCTGCTGCTTTCCCATCCTCATCTGCGATATATCGTGCGCCGCATTCAAACGATTGCTGAATTTCCTTATGGTGAAATACAGGATAATCTGGTTGATGCCGCTACCCGTCCTATTGATTTACTGCGCTGTAAATTATCCTTCTTTGGGGCCAGCAAGTTTGATCCGAAATCAGATAAATGGACCCGCATAACGCTCTATCAGGGGGCGCCTCATGCAGGCCAGCTTGCCACTGGTGATGCTGATGACTGGCTGTTTCCTCTGATCCCCGACTTGTCCTCCCCGGCATGACTGGCGGGATAGAAGACCGGTCTGAAAACCAGTTATCCCAGACAATTGTGAAAGCTGGTTATGCTGCAGGTATTGGCTATTCACAGGCAGAAGACATTGGCAAAGCAGCCGTTCTTTTATGTCGCCGAGGCTTGAATGGGGCTGAAGCTGCGCTTCACTCGCTTCATCTGGCAACAGGTACAGCGCCCTTTCAGCCTACATGCATCAATGAAACACTTTACATGACGCCAGCGGCAGGGCGTGCCGCAATAGAGGGTGTTGCAGCGATTGACTGGCTAGTTGCACAGCCGCCTTCTGCCCAGTTATTAGTGCAAGCGTGCGACAGTATCATGATGCTTGCCGGTCTGATGCTTCTTGCTGGCAAAGAGTTCGATAAAGGCTTTTATATACGCGTCACTGACGCAGGAGATGCGATCCTGATTGTCCCTGACAAAGCGGTACCAGTTAAGGCCTTAGAGGGCGTATGCCTGCCGTTTACTGTGCACTGCGCTCCATTGGATGAGGTGAGCCATAATGATGAAGCAGAATTGCCAGCTTATGCAGGGCGATGTCAGGTAGGCGCTGATGACTGGCAGGCCCTTTCAGCGCTCGCTTTCAAAAATTATGTTCCGGCAACTGAGGCATCGCGGATGAACGGTGCTGGTGCTGGACTTGTTGATAATGACTAGATAAGTCGCCGAGCATGTGACAACACTTATAAACAGACGCGCCTAAACAGATGCACCTGAATAGATATGATGGCATAAAATGATAATCAAAAGGAGATGCTGCTATGACAACAGCCCCACTTCAAACTGAACTGATGAGCCTTGACGATATTTATGCGCTGGCAGAAAAAGTGCTAACATCAGCAGGGTGTGATGCAGATAATGCCGCTGCTATTGCAAGCACTGTTGCACGGGCTGAGCGGGACGGGTCTGCCTCGCACGGATTGTTCCGGATCCCGGGCTATGTTGGATCATTGCGCTCCGGCAAGGTCAGTGGCGGAGCATCGCCTGTTATTAGCTCAGAGATGTCCTGTATTATCGAAGTTGATGCCAAGATGGGCTACGCACCACTTGCTCTGGAACGCGGCTTGCCAGCCCTTGCCAAGGCAGCCTCAACCCATGGCGTTGCTGTTATGAAAGTGATTAATAGTTTTCATTTTGCCGCGCTCTGGCCGGAAACTGAATATCTAGCAGAGCAGGGGTTAGTCGGACTTGCCTGCACAGCTTATAAACCAGCTGTTGCGCCAGCAGGAGCAACCGAGCCGTTTTTTGGCACCAACCCTATTTCGTTTGCGTGGCCGCGTCCGGGTCATGCGCCCGTTGTATATGATATGGCAACCGCAACCCTTGCAAAAGGTGATGTTCAGATTGCCGCACGCGATGGCCATGATGTGCCGTTGGGAACAGGGCTTGGCCCAGATGGTCAGCCAACAACAGACCCGGCAGAAATTCTCAAAGGTGTAATGCTCCCCTTTGGCGGTTATAAAGGCTCGGCGATTGCGTTGATGGTCGAACTGCTTTGTTCTGGTCTAACGGGGGACCATTTCTCTTACGAGGCTGAAATTCATGATGTAGCAGATGGTGGGCCGGCAAAGGGCGGTGAATTCATTCTTGCGATGAGCCCCAAGCTGATTGCTGGTGAGGGCTGGGAAGCGCATTGTGAAGCATTTTTTGACAAGCTTGGTGCATTGGAAGGCGTTAGGCTTCCGGGTGCGCGTCGTCACAATAACAGAACAGATGACGGGCCACGTGCGCTAAATTCATCACTGCTTGAAAAGATTAGGGCGCTTTAATCCTGATAGGTGCCCTTGAGATAATCATTAAAGTGGAAAAAGTGGGGTTTAATTACCCGAAACATCATTTTTTTTGTTTTGAGTAGAGATTATTTCGAAAAAGATGTGTAGAGTGTTTGGCTGGTTCAATTGTATGTGATTACAGGTCAGATAGATGCAGCTTCGCCGATGGCAGCAGGAAATCATTGATGAGTTTCCAACAATATTAAAAGCCCATAGGCGTTTTATTATTAAAGCGCCGACTGGTGCTGGAAAGACTGTTCTTGCGAGCGAAATCATCAAACAATTCTATTCTGGTGAGAAAGTTATCGTTCTGTGTCACCGTCTTGTATTGCTTGAACAGTTAGAGCGGGCCCTTTCGCGCGAACATAGGGTCTGCAAGCTTGGGCTAAATCATTCAGAAGCAGCGTTTAAAGATTATGATGTGCTGTTATCAACCAGTACACGGGCGCGCGATATTCTGGATGAAGCTATTGAGCAGGCACAGCTTGTCATTATTGATGAAGCGCACCGGGTATCACCAAACGGGACAGGCTATAAGCGTATTCTTGAATGCTTTATGGAGCGGGGGCGTGATGATGCTCATCTGCTCGGGCTGACGGCCTCTCCTGAAAGACGGACAGCCGACCAGCGCGACCAGCTCAGCCTTGCTTTTGATGCTATTATTGATGGCGCTGATATGGAGAAGCTGTTTGATGAGGGTATTCTGGTTCGCCCACGATATCGCCCCCATTTCATTCATGATTTAGAGCTCGGCTCTATTGATATTAGTTCTGGTGATTTTCCGGTCGCCAAATTAGCGCCAGCCATTATTAAATCATCGATGATTAGTCATGCATGTATGATTTATCTTGAAGAGCGGCAGAAGGTATCACAGCAACCTATTTCTGCGTGGTTCTGTCCTGATGTAACAGTGGCTGAAACAACCGTTGAAGCGATCGAAGAGCTGGGCATTCCTGTCTGCCTTATTACAGCAACAACCCCGATCAAAGAACGGATGCAGATGCTAGCTGACCATGCAGATGGCAAGGTTGAGGCTGTTGTTTCTGTCGGCGTTCTGGCAGAGGGCTGGGATAACCCGAATTGTAATCTTATTGTGCATATGCGCCCGACCCTCTCCAAGGTTTTGTGGGGGCAGTCTGTTGGACGTGGGCTTCGGGCAGCAGAAGGCAAAGATAGCTGTGTTGTTATTGATGTCAGCTCAAACTGGTCAACTTTTGGTCCGGTTGAACATCTCCAATGGAGCTTATGGTCACATCGCGGCTCCTATTTGAGATATAAAAACAGATTCCAGTGGATTGCACAGCAGCCCGTTGATGAACAGAAAAGCTATTATCTTTGTGATAACAAGCTAGAAAGCGGTTTGCGCTGTTCTCATATTTATCTCAAAGATAAATTTACAGATACTGGCTGTCCTGTCTGTGGCTCATACAGTGCTATCGATATTCATAAAGAACAGCGGATGGAAGATTCGGTAAATGATATCGGATTGCACAGACTATTCTTTGAGCGGATTCCTGCAATCTTTGAAGAAATGAATAAAGATATCTGGCGCACGTTGGGGCGGACCGCATGGACAGGCGCTGAACGTGATGAGCAAATCTTCCTTGCCTTCTGCAAGATATTTGAAGTTGTTAGCGGTGAGCCATCTACATCAGACAGTGAATTCTGGCATCTTACCCTTCAAGGTGAAGCTGGTATCCGCCGGTTCCTTGTTGAAAATAGAATCCAGATCGTCAAAGCAGATGAATTTAATCATGCCATTCTAGTGGATGGCCTGATGCATGGGCGCCGTGTGCGTGCGCTCCAGGCCAATCATGGTATTCTTATTTGCGGCGAGCAGTTTGAAGATGCAACAGCAGAAGAGCTGGAGCGGAAATATCAACGGGCATTGCAGATTATTGAACGGCTTGCCGTCATGGGGTGCTCATCGCAGGATAATCTTCCCTATTTCAAAGCAAAAGATGTGATATAGGTAAAGCATCTCACTGATAATGGTAGCATAAGGGCACGCGCGAATGACGCCAAAACCTCTTCAGATATCACCCTCTGTTCTGGCAAGTGATTTTGCCCAGCTAGGCGCTGAAATTACGGCTATTACCACGGCAGGTGCGGACTGGATTCATCTGGATGTTATGGATGGCCAGTTTGTTCCTAACTTATCATTCGGTGCCCCTATTATCAAAGCTGTCCGAAATGCTAGTGAGCGCTATTTTGACGCCCATCTGATGATTGAGACACCTGACCAGCTGCTGGCTGATTTTGCAGATGCTGGCGCGAATGGCATTACAGTTCATCAAGAAGCCTGCCCGCACCTTGATAGGACCTTATCTCAAATCCGGTCGCTTGGATGTAAAGCCGGCGTTGCTGTTAATCCGCATACGCCTGTTGATGGGCTGGTCCATGTGTTGGATAGGCTTGATCTTATTCTGATTATGACAGTCAATCCGGGTTTTGGCGGACAGTCATTTATTCCGACAATGTGTCACAAGATTGCGCAAGCAGCTGAGATGATTGGCGAGCGTGATATTATCCTGCAGGTCGATGGTGGTATTACCGCTGCGACAGCCCCTGCCGTGATTGCTGCAGGCGCAACAAACCTTGTTGCAGGCTCAGCCGTCTTTGGTCATCAGGCGGGCTATGCAGCAGCAATATCAGAGTTGCGAGCGGCTGCTATCTAATTATCTATATCATCAGGCTGGGAGGCTGCTGGTGCTGTTTTCGGCGCATTTTCTGGCGCTGGTTTTTTCATCCCGATATGCTGCTCACCACGTTGTCTGGCAAGGTCAATCTGGCGGCTACGTTCAGCAAATCTAGCGCGCTGTGCATCAGACGTCTTATCATGACAATGCGGACAGCTTACCCCCGGCACATAGGCTTCATCTGCCATATCATTCGCATCAATAGGCATCTTGCAGGCATGGCAAAGGTCGTAAATACCTTTATTCAGACTGTGATCAACCGCAACGCGGCTATCAAACACAAAGCATTCACCCTCCCATAAGGACTGCTCCTTTGGGGTTTCTTCAAGATAGCGCAGAATGCCACCTTTCAGATGATACACATCATCAAAGCCCAATGATTTCATATAGGCGGTTGATTTCTCGCATCTGATACCGCCTGTACAATACATGGCAATCTTTTTCGGTTTTTCGGCATCGGGCATATCGGCAAGCTGGTTTGCCCATGCCGGAAATTCACGAAAGGTCTTTGTTTGGGGGTCTGTGGCATCAGAAAACTTACCAATCGCTGTCTCATAGCTGTTGCGGGTATCCACAACCAAGACATCGGGGTCGGTAATGAGCGCGTTCCAGTCTTTCGGATCAACATAGATACCAGCATGTTCTGCTGGCTGAATATCGGGCTGGCCCATAGTAACGATTTCACGCTTCAGACGGACTTTCATGCGATGAAATGGACGCTCTTGATAGGTTGAGTATTTGACATCCGTATCAGCAAATTCAGCGATGCCTGTTAGCCAGCCAATGAACCGTTCCATATCAGCGGGCGCTGCTGATACCGTTCCATTTATGCCCTCATCAGCAAGGAGAATTGTGCCCATCATCTGGCAGGATTCTGTGACAGCGCGCAACCGCTGCTGCCAGTCTTCAAGCCCAGAAAGCCGCACGAATTTATACAAGGCTGCAACAACATAGTCATTTGTGTGCGGTATCTGTGCCATAGCCAATCCGGTCAGCATTGCTGTGTTACGATAGACGGTGGATGTACCGATACCGTGGCACAGGGTTTTACATGACCTTTATCTACGGCGCAAGGTGGCCGGCTCCCTAGCTAGGGTTTGTGTCAGCGGGCACCGCAAGAGCTTTGCCTATCGCAGCGCGGAGCTTTTTCGCATCAGGTCCTGTCGCAGAGGAAAACCAGTCAGCGATATGACCATCCCGGCCAATAAGATATTTATGAAAATTCCAGCGCGGCCGGCCTAGCATACCGACCTTATCGCCAGCCCATTGATAAAAAGGATGTGCGTTATCGCCGTTAATGAAGGTTTTTTCTGTCATGGGAAAATCGATGGAAAAATTAACAGAGCAGAATTCCTTGATAGCGCTATTGCTGGCAAGCTCCTGACCCCCAAAATCGCCAGTCGGGACGCCGATTATCACAAGGCCTTTATCACGATATTCTTCCCAGAGAGCCTGTAGGCCATCATATTGGGGGGTAAATCCGCATCTGGATGCAGTGTTTACAACCAGCAACACGCGCCCCTCAAACTGAGATAAGGGCAGGGCATCACCCTCAATCGTCTCGAAGCTGAATGAAAAGGCAGTCTGCGTGGTATCTGTTGTTGCATGGGCGCTCATCATCACTCCTGATATAAATAAAAAACAGAGGCTTGCCGCCCCGCGCCTGAAAAAGGCCGTTCCGAACCGTAATAGCTGTATCATCTAATAAGCCTTGGTAATGGTTGTTGCTGCGTGGCAAAAACGATGTGTCATCATGACTTGTCGAAATATGGATTGTAGTAGCCAGAAATCAAGCAGAAATTATCTTTTTGGTCCATACCAGACAGAGCGAAGCCAGTCTTCGACAAACCCGCCGCCAGCCATCTTGATGAAGTTGTTTCGCATGCGCGCTGAAAGACCATCAAGCCGCATAACACTGCCTGACTGGCGGGCTTTCTGCATAATGGCTGTCACATCATGGCTTCGGGTACGTGCCATATCCCGCAGAGCTTGTTCTGGGGGCGCTTGTGTTAAACACTCAGACAGGCAGGCAATATCTTCAAAGACCTGTCCTGCTCCCTGCGCTAAATGGGGTGGCATCTGATGGGCGGCATCTCCGATAAGCGTCAGGCCGCCGCGCTGCCAGACAGGCAGGCTTTCACAGTCTGGCAAATCTGTTTCCTGCCAGACAATATTATTATCAGCAAAGCTTGATAAAACGGGATGACGGGAAAATGTCTGCTGTATCGCCTCAGACGCCCCAGATGATAACGCGCTTCGTTTCATACAATAAACAGCATTAACCAATGACTGTCCCTGATGGGTGAAGGGGTAGCAGACAAAATGACTGCCACTGCCAAGCCATAACTGACACACAGGATTACTGAAGGACTTTGCAAGCGTGCTTGCCGGAATTTCTGCCCGCATTGCAAGATAGTCACTCGCGGCTTGTTCTGGCTGATACCCGGTGATAGCCGAACGGCATAGCCCAGCCGGCCCATCTGCCCCAACAAGGAGCGGGGCTGATATGATGTCTCCTGTCTCAAGCAGCAGTCGATTCTGTGCAGAACCACGGCCCAAATCCAGAGCTTTTAGGTGGCTGTCCATCATTGTCACAGGCAGATTTTTTACAGCTGCCAACAAGCAGTCCAGAATATGTTGACGCGAAATACCAGCATAAGGAAGTGTGTCATCATGGCTTATTTCAGCAAGCGTTTCAGCACGTTCCAGTGACTTCAACTGAATGGCATTTACAGCCAAGGCGCCGGCATCAATATTCTGTCTCAGGCCAAGAGCCTCTAGGGCAGAAAAGCCGTTCGGGGCTAGCTGAAATCCCCCATAAAGCCGGGTTTCTGGTCCTATGATAAGTGATGAGTAACCAGCCTTTCCCAAAGCATAAGCAGCGCCAAGACCAGCGATATTCCTGCCAATGATAATAATATCCTGAGAAGCGGTGTGAGCCATAATGATAACCAGAAACCTTCAGCCAATATGATGGTATGATGTAACAGAAATCTGCCTGAACAGATGTGAAGATGACTATCTACATCAATTTCTATCTGGTCAAATTTGAGTGCAACGTCTATGAAGTTTGCAGTGCGTGTTGTGATACGCACCAGATTTTTATTTCGATAAACAGAGCAAAAGCCAAAAGGGGTATAAAATGATTATCGACAAGTTAAGCATAGGCAAAAACCCACCAGAAGAAGTGAATGTTGTGATTGAGATTCCAGCAGGGTCTGCTCCGGTAAAATATGAGATAGACAAGGATTCAGGCGCGCTTCTGGTTGACCGCTTCTTGCATACACCAATGCATTACCCTGTGAATTATGGCTTCGTGCCACATACGCTATCTGATGATGGTGATCCGATTGATGCGTGCGTTCTAACACCAATGCCAATTGTGCATGGGTGTGTGATTGCAGCGCGTCCAATCGGCGTCTTGATGATGGAAGATGAAAGTGGTGTTGATGAGAAGCTTTTATGCGTTCCTGTTGATAAGCTTCATCCCTATTATAAGGATGTAAAGTCAGTTGATGATTTGCAGCCGATTATCCTTGAACAAATTGGTCATTTCTTTGAGCATTATAAAGATCTTGAAAAAACCAAATGGGTCAAAGTTCAAGGCTGGGAAGGACCAGCTAAGGCAGTGGAGATGATCACAGCTGCTATCGCCCGCGCAAAATAGCTAATTTAGCGACGCGCACATAACAAAAAAAGCGAGGGCATGATGACACGCCTAACAATAACCCGCCCCGATGACTGGCATCTTCATTTGCGTGATGGCGAGATGTTAAAAGCTGTGTTGCCGCATAGTGCATCATGGGCTGGACGGGCCATCATCATGCCTAATCTTGTGCCGCCTGTTGTGACTGGCAATGATGCATCTGCCTATCGCGCACGGATTGAACAGGCATTGCCTGATGGCTATGATTTTACCCCCCTTATGGTGCTGTATTTAACCCAGCAAAGCGACCCGGCTGATATCCGTGCTGCCCATGAAAAGGGTGTTATTCAGGCTGTAAAACTTTATCCAGCAGGCGCAACAACCAATTCAGCCAGCGGCGTGAAAGATATTGATGCTGTCATGCCGGTGCTTGAAATGATGGCGGAATGCGGCATCCCGTTATTGGTGCATGGCGAGGTCACCCATGATTCTGTTGATATTTTTGATCGCGAGGCCGTCTTTATTGATACTGTTCTCACCCCTTTGCGTGAGCGGCTCCCCTCGCTCCGGATTGTCATGGAGCATATTACAACAGAGCAGGCAGCAACTTATGTTGCCGCAGCCGATAGCAATCTTGCTGCAACGGTCACCCCCCATCATCTGATAATTAACCGTAATGCTATTCTTGCAGGCGGGATTAAGCCGCATTATTACTGCCTGCCGGTAGCAAAGCGTGAAACTCATCGCCTTGCCTTGGTGGAGGCAGCTACGTCTGGCAATGAGAAATTCTTCCTTGGCACAGATAGCGCCCCGCATACTGACCCGCTAAAGCTTCAGGCATGCGGCTGTGCTGGCGTTTTTAATGCGCCAAACACACTTGCCTGTCTGGCTCAGGTCTTTGAGCAGGAAAACGCTCTTGATAAGCTGGAAGGCTTTGCATCCATGAACGGGCCGCGTTTTTATGGTCTTGGCGTTAATGAAACACACATTACGCTTATCCGGCATGACACGCCGCAGCCAGCGCCAGCTCCAATTGAAACAGTGGATGGGCAGGTTACTGTTTTTGATCCACTTATGGAAATTTACTGGACAATCGATAGTTAGCGCGGCATATGCTACCCTTAGTAAATCAAAATAATATTGATGATTGCCAAAGACAGGGCGCTATGCGGCGTCCGCCTTTATAATCCATTCATCAAAAGGTAGGTGAACCACAAGTCCGGCCCACGTCGTTTGTGCCGGCAGACCCCTTCAGTAACAACGGACATAAGAGTGTAGCCCGATGAAAACATTAATAGTGATACTTTTAATAATAGGTGGCGGTACCGCCTTTTTTCTGTCTTCGCAGGAACCAGCTCACGACGCTAAACTCACTATCTATAACTGGTCCGATTATATTGCTGAGGAAACGATATCTGCGTTTGAGGCAGAAACCGGTATCACTGTTACCTATGATGTTTATGACAGTAATGAAGTTCTTGAAGCAAAGATGAATGCAGGGTCATCTGGCTATGACATCGTTGTTCCGACATCTGATTTTCTTGCGCGTGGCCGCGAGGCTGGCGCCTATCAGGATATTAGGCCAGACCTTCTGAAAAACCTTGGAAATATGGATGCATCCCTGCAGGCGCAGGCGAATTCCATTATGGGAACAGATAAAGCTGGGCTTATCTATATGTGGGGCACGACTGGCATTGCCTATAATGAAAAGATGATTGCTGAGCGTCTTGGCGATGATGCACCAACAGATAGCTATGCGCTTATTTTTGACCCGGCAAATGCTGAAAAATTAGCAGATTGCGGTGTTGTTGTACTTGATGCGCCAACCGAAGTTCTGCCCGTGATGCTAAGCTTCATGGGACGGGAGCCAACATCTGAGATAGCAAGCGACCTTGAAGCTGCCACAGCTGAGCTCACGAAAATGCGTCCCTATCTGCGCTACGTTCATTCAAGCCAGTCTATTACTGATATTGCGAACGGCGATATTTGTGCCGCCCTTATGTGGTCGGGTGATGCGCTGCAGGCAGCAGACCGGGCTGATGAAGCTGAAAATGGACATGTGATCAATTATGTTGTGCCAAAAGAAGGATCAAACCTCTGGTTTGATATGATGGCATTGCCAGCTGATTCGCAGAATGTTGAAAATGCACATATCTTCATGGATTACATGATGCGCCCTGAAGTAGCGGCAGCGAATACGAATTATATCTGGTATGCAAATGCAAATGCGGCAGCAACACCGTTGGTAGATTCGGAAATTCTGGAACATCCTGGCATCTATCCAAGTGAGGAAGCCCGCCAGAATATGTATGTTCTCCCCGCCTATAGTGCTGAGACTGACCGACTGGTAAATCGTCTATGGGCATCCTTCTTGACAGGAAATTAAGGTGAATAGGCTGAGAGAGTAGGTCAGATAATGCCGCCGCTCCTCAAGATTGAAAATATCTGTAAATCCTTTGGAGACCTGCCTGCTGTCAATGGTCTCTCATTGGAAGTGGATGCGGGCGAAATATTCTGTCTGCTTGGGCCATCTGGGTGCGGCAAGACAACAATGCTGCGTATGCTGGCGGGGTTTGAAACACCTGAAAGCGGCAGCATCATGATTGATGGTCGTGATATGACAGCGGTGCCCCCAGCCGAGCGACCGGTAAATATCATGTTTCAGAATTATGCGCTGTTCCCGCATCTGAGTGTAGCAGATAATATAGCATATGGTCTCCGCCGTAGCGGGATAAGCGGTGCTGCATTGTCTGAACGCGTTGATGAATTATTGCATCTTGTCAGGCTTAAGAGGTTTGAGGGCCGCAAGCCAGATAATCTGTCCGGTGGCCAGCGTCAGCGCACAGCTCTTGCGCGGGCTTTAGCACGGCAACCAAAACTCCTGCTTCTGGATGAGCCACTTGCAGCGCTCGACAGAAAACTGCGTGAAGAAACACAAATTGAGCTAGTTGCCCTGCAACGCCAGCTCGGTACAAGCTTTATTGTTGTCACTCACGACCAGGATGAAGCGATGTCACTTGCATCGCGTATCGGGATTATGAATGAAGGTCATCTGATACAGACAGGCTCCCCGCAGGAACTCTATGATAGGCCAGAAAACGCCTTTGTTGCTGATTTCCTAGGAGAGGTTTCCTTTCTTACTGGAGCCTTTATCCCGGGTGAGCCGGATGTCACCATCGCACTTCGTCCTGAGCATGTTAGCCTCAGACAGGCCAGCGCTAGTGCAACTGAAAATGAGTTTGACCTGCCGGTCCATTATGAGAGCGCAACCTATCTTGGGGCAAACTGGATGGTGCGGGTAAAAAATGCCGGCGGTATGACAATAAAAGCCCTTCTGAGTCCTGCTGAGATGGAACAGCTGGCACCGCAGGCAGGCGCGCGCCTGACAGTTCTGTTCCGGCGCTCAAAAATGCATGTTCTAGACCCTGAAGGTCTGGCATCACTTTCAGGTGAAAAATGATGGGCTGGGCTAGGCGGCACCTCATCACGTTATATCAGCAGGCAACTTCATCAAAAATTGGCCTGTTTTTGGTTGCGATGATTCCACTAGCATGGTTGACGCTCTTCTTTGCTGTTCCATTGCTTGAAATATTAGGCGTCTCGCTTGGCTCGTCACGTCGCGGTGTTCCGCCCTTCATTCCGGCATGGGGGTTGTCTGATGAGGGGCTATTTTTTGCTCCTAACAGCGATAGCTACGCGTTGCTTCTGCGTCATTCTAGTGACTATCTTGTCCCGCTTTATAATAGTACGCGCCTTGCTTTTGGCTCGATGCTTATTTGTCTTGTGCTGGCGTTTCCCATTGCTTTATGGGCAGCGCGGGCGCGCGGCGCTGTGCGGCTTAGTCTCCTTGTGATGGTATTGCTGCCCTTCTGGACAAGCAGTCTTTTGCGTGTCTATGCCGTGATGGGGTTGTTGAACCCGACAGGCTATGTAAATCAGTTTTTGTTGTTTTTGGGATTAATAGACACACCGCTCGACTTAATGCGGATGGATATATCTGTCTATTTTGGCATTGTAATTTGCTATTTGCCGCTCATGGTACTGCCACTTTATGCCGTTCTGGTGAGGATTGATGAAAGCCTTTATGAAGCGGCAACAGATTTAGGGGCAACCCGTACAACAACCTTTATGACAATTACCCTGCCTATGGCGCGGGCAGGAATTGTAGCAGGCTGTTTGCTGGTCTTTATTCCGGCGATGGGTGAATTCATGATTCCTGAGCTGCTTGGCGGGCCGGAACAGCTCATGATGGGTAAAGTGTTATGGGCAGAATTTTTCAGAAGCCGTGACTGGCCTGTTGCCGCAGCTCTTGCTGTTTTGCTGCTGCTTGTTCTCAGCATTCCTATTTTATGGCTGCGTCATGCTGAACGACGCATGAAGGAGACATGATGCGCTCATCTCTTCCGTTCGCCGCTAAAATTCTCGCCATTATCGGGTTTGCTGTTCTTTATGTGCCTGTGACATTGATGATTATCTACAGCTTTAATGCTGGCAAACTTACCTCTGTCTGGAGCGGGTTTTCGGCAAAATGGTATGTTGCTCTGTTCCAGAATGACCAGTTATTAACGGCTCTTGGGCTGTCGGTTATTATTGCAGCAGGCGCAGCAACGCTAAGCCTTGTTCTTGGTACATTGATGGCACTAAGCCTTGAGCGTATTGGCGGATTTCGGCTGCGCTGGTTACTTGCCTTTTTAGGTCTTGCGCCCCTTGTGATGCCGGAGGTTGTCACAGGCCTGTCCTTGTTACTGCTGTTTATTGGGATGGAGACATTGTTTGGATGGCCGTCCGGACGCGGCATTGATACAATAATGATCGCCCATGCAACATTTGGGATGTGTTTTGTGAGTGTGATAATTCAGGCGCGTCTGGCTGATTTTGATAATAGTTTGGAAGAAGCAGCCGCTGATTTGGGCGCAGGGCCTCTGACAGTATTTTATACCGTAACACTTCCGGTTATCTTGCCAGCTCTTATTGCAGGCTGGCTGCTTGCCTTTACCCTTAGTTTTGATGATCTCGTGATTGCTAGCTTTGTGTCGGGGCCGGGTAGTTCAACCCTGCCGATTGTTGTTTTTTCCAGTGTTCGGCTTGGTGTCACCCCTGAGGTAAATGCCATTGCAACGCTGATTATCTGCATTGCATCACTGGCTGTTTTGGTTGCAAGCTTGTTCATGTCGCGCCTGATTCTATATGGACATCGCAGCACTGAAACTGATACTGACACTGGACAGTAGATATTTTTTGACAGACGGGGCCTCAAGATGATTTCACTTCCCATGGCAGATAAAAAGATTATGGCCAGAAATACAGCATCAATGTTGCTGGAAATTCAGGCTGTTCATGTGAATGCAGAAAAACCTTTCATCCTTACCTCTGGCGCTGCCAGTCCGGTTTATATTGATTGCCGAAAGCTGATTTCCTTTCCGCGTATCAGAGCCGCATTGATGGGATATGCTGTCTCTCTTCTCTCAGAAGAGGTTGGGTTTGAGGCGTTTGATAGTGTTGCTGGCGGAGAGACAGCGGGCATTCCTTTTGCTGCCTTCCTGGCCGAGCGCATGGCTATGCCAATGCAATATGTCCGCAAAAAGCCAAAAGGCTTTGGCCGTAACGCTCAGATAGAGGGTGTGCTAACAGAAGGCTCGCGCACTCTTTTGGTTGAAGATTTAGCAACTGATGGCGGCTCAAAACTTTTATTTGCCCGCGCTTTGCGTGACGCTGGGGCAGACTGCAAACATGCCTTTGTTGTGTTCTATTATGATATTTTCAAAAATGCGCTAGACGAGCTAAAGGATGAAGACCTTACCTTGCATTATCTTGCAACATGGTGGGATGTGCTTGCCGCTTTACGAGATGATGATGCGTTTAGTGAGCAGACAGTTGCGAGCGTTGAGACGTTCTTGCATGATCCTAAAGGCTGGTCAGCTGCCAATGGCGGAAAATAGGGTAGCCCCCATCTAACAGGAGCTAAGTGTGGCGGTCTTTAATCTAGGGTCTCTGAATATCGATTATATCTACACCCTGCCGCATCTTCTGGCAGCAGGTGAGACGCTTAGTGCAACAGATGTTGAGGCAGCCCTTGGCGGGAAGGGCGCAAATCAGTCGCTCGCGATTGCACGGGCCGGCGGGTCTATTTCCCATGCGGGCCAGATTCATAAAGCTGATGAGGCGTGGCTTTCCCAGCTGGCAGATGAGGGCGTTATGCTAACGCATGTCATCAGATCTGATATGGCCACAGGTCATGCCATTGTAATGGTTGATGGGCTGTCGGGCGAGAATCAGATCGTGCTAAGCCCCGGTGCAAATGACCAGCTTCCCGTGGATATGATTGCCCCCTTTTTAGCGCCAGCCCGCAACCAAGACTGGGCCTTAAGCCAGAATGAAACAAATCTAACGACATCATTTCTCACTGCGGCAAAAAATAAGGGCATGAAGATTTGCTACAGCGCCGCCCCTTTTGTTGCCGAGATAACAGCCTCATTATTACCACTTGTTGATTTACTTATTGTCAATCACATTGAGGCTGCCGCATTAACAGCGCATCAGGGCTGTACAGCAGACGCATTGGGTGTGCCGCATCTTATCATTACCAGCGGCGCCAAAGGGGCAGATTATTGTGGTGATGAAGGCAGCTTCCATGTTCCTGCGCCGAGGGTTGAGCCAGTAGATACAACCGGAGCAGGTGATACCTATCTTGGCTATGTCCTTGCTGGAATTGATTCTGGTCAGAGCATGCAGGAGGCCATGCAGGATGCCGCTCAGGCAGCTGCGCTTCAAGTTACGCGGCATGGTGCAAGTGCCGCTATCCCAAGACGTGATGAGTTAGTAGTAGAGTAGTAATGGCAAAGCTTTATTTTTCCTATTCGGCGATGAATGCTGGTAAATCGGCAATTTTATTACAGGCCTCTCATAATTACCGTGAACGGGGCATGGATACTTTTTTGCTGACAGCCGGCATTGATAAGCGCGCAGGTGAGCATGTTATCTCATCGCGTCTTGGCTTATCAGCAGATGCGCAAGGGTTCTATCAGGACACAGATATTGGCGCGCTGATTAGGGCCGCCCATACCGCAACCCCGCTATCCTGTGTTCTGGTTGATGAAGCCCAGTTCCTAACAGATGAACAAGTATGGCAGTTAGCCTGTATTGCCGATGATGAGAGCATACCGGTAATGTGCTACGGTTTGCGTACAGACTTTAAAGGCATACTATTCCCCGGATCGGCAGCGCTTCTGGCGCTTGCAGATCATGTCCGTGAAATTCGTACAATCTGTCACTGCGGACGAAAAGCAACTATGGTCGTGCGTCTGGATGATGCGGGTGATGTTATCACTGATGGTCAGCAGATTAAGATTGGCGGAAATGAGAGCTATGTATCGTTATGCCGGCGGCATTGGCGTGAAAAAATGGCACCCACTATTGCGTAAAACTAGCAAAATATAGCCAGAAAACAGCTCTCTTGGGCCTGATTTTCAATTTAGCTGGTGCAATCGTCTCAAACAGGGTAGAAGCGGGCAGAAGATTCGGCTAACCGCCTTTATCTGAACCCATTTTTCACCCTTATGTCTCGAGTATCCGCTATGTCTGAACAAATGCGTAATATTGCCATCATCGCCCATGTTGACCACGGCAAAACAACTCTTATCGATAGTTTGATGAAACAGAGCGGCATGTTCCGCGATAATCAGCAGGTATCTGAGAGGCTGATGGATTCAGGCGATCTTGAAAAAGAACGCGGTATTACCATTCTGGCTAAGCCAACCTCTATCGAATGGCAGGGTGTACGTATTAATATTATTGATACACCGGGCCATGCTGATTTTGGCGGCGAAGTCGAACGTGTTCTGCAGATGGCAGATGGTGTTATTTTGCTGACCGATGCTGCTGAAGGGCCAATGCCACAAACGAAATTTGTTTTGGGTAAGGCGCTGGCCCAAGGATTATGTCCGATTGTGATTATCAATAAGGTTGATAAATCAGATGCGCGGTCTGAAGAAGTCGTTGATGAAGTTTTTGACTTGTTTGTTGCCCTTGATGCCAACGAGCAGCAACTTGATTTCCCTATTTTGTATGCTTCAGGCCGGGATGGCTGGTGTGTTGTTAATCTGGATGATGAGCGCACGACTTTATCCCCGCTCCTCGATACGGTTTTGCGGCATGTTCCTGCGCCGGATGTTGAAGTGGATGCGCCTTTTGCCATGCTGGCAACTTTGCTCGATTCTGACCAGTTTCTGGGGCGATGCCTTACAGGACGGGTTATGCAAGGAACAGCCCGTGTGAACGAAGCTGTTCGCGCCATTAATTTGGAGGGAAAACAGGTCGAAGTTGGCCGCCTGACAAAACTTCTTCGGTTTGATGGCACATCACGGGTGCCTGTCAATGAAGTAAAAGCAGGCGATATTGTCTGCATTGCCGGCCTGACCAAGGCATCTGTTTCAGATACGATTGCAGCGCCAAGCGTTACGACTCCGATTTTCTCAACACCGATTGACCCGCCAACAATGTCTGTCACCATTACAGTGAATGACAGCCCATTTGCCGGCACAGAAGGCTCCAAGGTTACCTCAACAATGATCCGCGAGCGTCTGCTGGCCGAAGCTGAGGTTAATGTGGCTATCACCTTCCAGGAAAGCGCTGCGAAGGATTCATTTGAAATTGGCGGCCGCGGTGAACTTCAGCTAGGTGTGCTTGTTGAAACAATGCGCCGTGAAGGATTTGAGCTTACCGTATCGCGCCCTAAAGTTCTTTATAAGACTGTGGATGGCCAGCGCCAAGAACCTATCGAAGAAGTCATCATTGATGTTGATAGCGATTATTCAAGCGCTGTTATTGATGCTCTCAATAAGAGAAAAGCAGAAATGTCTGATATGAGAACAGCTGGCAGTGGCAAGACACGTATTGTGTTTCTAGCGCCTTCCAGAGGCCTTATCGGGTTTCAGGGTAAGTTTCTAACAGATACACGCGGCACAGGGGTTATGAACCGCCTATTCCATAGCTATGCGCCGTTTAAAGGGGATATCACGGGCCGGCGTAATGGCGCTTTGATTTCTACTGATACAGGTGTTGCGGTGGCTTATGCTCTGTTTAACCTTCAAGATAGAGGCGCGCTTTTTGTCTCGCATCAGGAAAAAGTTTATCAGGGCATGATTGTTGGTGAACATAACCGCGAAAATGATCTGGAAATCAATGTCCTCAAGGGCAAGAAGCTCACCAATGTACGGGCATCTGGAACTGATGATGCTGTCACGCTGGTAACCCCGCGTAAGCTGTCATTAGAAGATATGATGGCCTATATTAACCCTGATGAGCTGCTAGAAGTTACGCCTGACTCTCTTCGGTTGCGGAAAAAATACCTTGACCCGAATGAGCGCAAGAGAATGGCGCGCGCTGAATCAGCTTAACCAGCTGATAGCCGCCTCATCGGTAAAATCTGAACGATTCTGGTCGACTAAAGGCTGTCTGGGGCAGTCTTTGTGTTTGACACTATGGGTGATTGTAAGATGATTACAGTCTTCTTCATGGTGTGGAGCAGAGCCGATGCAGCAGATTTCCTGCAGTGAGTGCGGCACAAAATTCAACTGCGGTTCAACAGATACCCATCCGTGCTGGTGTACAAGCCTGCCAAATATGCGGGTTAGATTTGATCTGGCCTCAACCTGTCTTTGTCCTAACTGCCTGACAGCTGGCAAAGCTAAGGCGATTACCCGTCAACGCAAAGTACGCAAAATTCAACGTGATAAAGAACGTGACACGCTGCGCAGATAATAATGTGACGCAAACACGCTTGTGTTTTGTTATCACGCGCGCGTGGTCTTTAGTGGTAATAACAGGCAAAAGCCAAAGCAGAGAGCCAAGCTGATAAACGAGACAATAAGACAGGAAATGATGCCACCATTCTGAAAGCAGAGGCCAGATAATAAGGTGCCGGCAAGTCTGCCTGCTGCATTGGCTGCATAATAAAATCCGACATCTTCAGCCGCTTTCTTGGTGCCAGCATAGGCAAGAATAAGATAGGAATGGAGCGAGGAGTTAAGCGCAAAGAAAAAGGCAAATAGCCCAAGCCCTGCAAGAATGACAGGCAGCTGAAAGAGCTCATCCACAGCATAATAGGCAATCACAACCCCGAGCGGAACAGCGCATAAGGCTGCCATCATAATGCGTGCTGCTGGTATTTCCCGGCTTAGCCCATCTTCTGAGCGACTGATAAAGCGCGGCGCTATCGCCTGGATCATACCGTAAAAAATTGTCCAGATGGCCAGAAACCCTCCAACCTGCCAGAATGACCAGCCAGCCTGATACAAAAAGACAGGGACACCGACAACAAACCAGATATCGCGGGCCCCAAACAAAAACACCCGCGCAGCAGCAAGGAAATTAATGCTGGCTGATTTACTGAAGAGTTCCGACATATTCTGAGATGCTGGCAGCTTGCCAAGCTCGGTTGGCAGGCAATACAACACAGCCCCAAGCAGGATAACAAGCATCCCCGCCATACCGTAAAGCGAGACTGTCAGACCAAAAGCATCCAGCATTAATCCACCAGCAAAAAATCCGATACCCTTCATCGCATTCTTTGACCCTGTGAACCATGCTACCCATGAGAAAAGCTGAATATTGCCAGAAACAGAGGTTAGTTTGATGGCGGTTTTACTCGCTGTCTTGGTGAAATCCTTTGCGATGCCGGCAATCCCCTGTGCGATGAGAACCCACATCACAGAGGCCATCTCAGTCCAGTCAGGCGATAAAGCTGATAAGAAGAGGAGACCGCAAATTTGCAGAATGATGCCGGTCGCCAGCATGCGGGTAATTCCATACCGCACAGCAAGCCATCCCCCGCCAAGGGTTGCGAATATACCGGCCAGCTCATAGAAGACAAATAGGAAGGCCAGCTGGAAGGGGGTATAGCCTAGGGCAAAAAAATGCAGCAGAACAAGCATCCTTAACGCCCCGTCGCTCAACGTAAAGGCCCAGTAGGATGCGGTAACAGTTAGATAGGTGCGGCTCCCACTCATGCGGTAGTTTTTGATAATACAAGACGGGCAAGGTCGTTCATGCGGCAGGCATATCCCATTTCATTATCATACCAAGAGTAGATTTTTAGCATTGTGCTATTTGTCACCATCGTGCTGTGCAGATCAATAATGGAGCTGCGTGTATCATTCAGGTAATCAGCCGAAACAAGTTCACGTGCTTCAGCACCCAGAATGCCGCGCAGGCGCCCCGACGCAGCAGCGGCTTCAAACAGACTATTGACCGCATCTTCACTTGTGGATGTTTCAAGTTCAAACACACAATCAGTCAGGCTGGCATTCAGCACTGGCACCCGGACTGCATGGCCGTTCAGCTTGCCGCGCAGCTCAGGATAGATGAGCCCGATTGCCCGCGCACTGCCAGTTGTGGTTGGTTGAATTGACAACAGCGATGAGCGCGCCCGCCGCAGGTCATTATGAGCAGCATCACTAACAAGATTAGTATTTGTCGGGTTATGGATTGTTGTAATCTGGCCATGTTTGATGCCGAGATGTTCTTGTATCACCTTCACAACAGGGGCTAGACAATTTGTTGTACAGGAGGCGGCTGTTATCATTTTATGCTTGGCAGGATCATATAAATGATCATTGACGCCTACCACAATATTCAGAACATCCTCATGATGAATAGGCGCCGAGCTGATGGTGGTACCAATGCCTGCTGTAAAATAGGGGGCTAATTTTTCAGGTGATTTAAAAACGCCCGTGCAGTCAAGCACAACCGAGATGTCATGCTTTTTCCAGTGACCGTTGTCTAGGGCAGGTGTCTGGCTGGCAGCGATAGTGGTGCCATTAATTGTGATAGAGGTGTCATCATATGAAAAATCGGCATCCCAGCGGCCATGCAGACTATCAAACTCCAACAGATGAGCCAGCTGTTTGGTATCCATGCTGGCATCATTCACAAGCGCTATATCTGGCGCTATATCTGGCGCAATATCAGGCCCTGCTGCTTTATGAACATCGCTTTTATGGCGGGCAACACCGCCAAGGGCATCCCGAAGGACAAGACGGCCAATACGGCCCATTCCATTAATTGCGATCGCCATACCGTTACATCCTCTCATACCAGAACACCTAACCTTAATCATGTTAGATGACAAAATAGTGACAAGCAGGTGCTAATTTAGCATCCCAAATGCCAGCTGGTAAAAACCCTGCCGAAAATAGCCCTTCACCTGCCCCGGAATACTAGATTATCAGGGCATCAAATGCTATGGTGTGCGCGTATCTTAGCCCGCGGGGGAGCGGTTTATCCCCTGCCAATGGAGCAGATAATGATTTTCAAAGTACTTGAAACAAATAAGCAGACAGATAGCACAATTATTCTTGGCAGCTATACCGCTCGGCCAGAGGCCCTAATTGCATGGCGTACGGTTGCATGGCTTCATGTTGACCATGCTCATCTGTGGCATCATCTCGAAGAAGATGAAAATGAAGAAGCGCTAAGTCTTTCAGCATAAAGAAGGATTATCATATCTTTTACTCAAGATTATGATAACGCTAGAGGCTCCCATCAGGTGGGTTTGCCTCTTGCTGTTCATTCATAACAGGACTAATTCTTATATTTGTAACGTTACTGACCCCTCATTTTGAGATGTGCTTCAGTGGTAGTTAAGGAGACAATAAATGCTGATTCGTGAATTGCTTGATGCAGGAGATGCAGCCGCTATTGCTGTGACCGCGCCCTCCCGCCCCTCGCTTAATTATAGTGGCTTGCGGGCACATTGTGATGATATTGCCGGCCAGCTGGCATTTCTGGGGCTCGTTGCTGGCGACAGAGCTGCCATTGTGCTCCCGAATGGGCCTGAAATGGCAACATGCTTTCTTGCCGTAGCAAGCCGGTTTTCAGCAGCGCCATTAAACCCTGCCTATAAACAAAGCGAATATCGTTTCTACCTTGAAGATTTAGCGCCGAAAATTGTGATTGTTGCAGACGGCTCTGATAACCCGGTGCGTGCTGCTGCCACTGAACTTGGCATTCCTGTCATCGAAGCTAAAATTGCAGATGGCGCGGCGGCTGGCCTATTTACCTTATGTGATGGTACAGCCGATACACCAACGCCGGTGCCATCGTCTGAAGCGCTTGTGTTGCATACATCAGGGACAACATCGCGCCCAAAGGTTGTGCCGTTAACACAAGAAAATATTGTCACCTCAGCGGGTAATATTTCTGCCAGCCTTCAACTTACACCAGCAGACCATTGCCTGAATATCATGCCGCTCTTTCATATTCACGGGCTTATTGCTGTGATTAGTGCCAGCATGTCTAAAGGCGCATCTGTATGCTGTAGCGCAGGGTTTAACGCCTTAAAATTTATGGACCTTGCAGCAGCAGAACAGATCAGCTGGTATTCCGGTGTGCCAACAATGCATCAGGCCTTATTACTGCGGGCACAGCGCAATGCTGAACAGGCAAAGGCTCTGTCTCTGCGATTTATCCGGTCATCATCAGCATCCTTGCCGCCAGCTGTGTTTGACGAGCTGGTATCAGCTTTTGGATGTCCTGTTATCGAAGCTTATGGCATGACAGAGGCTGCCCACCAGATGACGTCCAACCCGCTTGGCGCAGGCAAGCAGAAAGCAGGCCATGTTGGCATTATGACATCGCCGGAAGTCTGCATTATGGATGATGCTGGGGGTATGCTAGCTCGTGGCTTAGAAGGTGAGGTCTGTATCCGCGGCAAGAATGTAACGCCGGGCTATGAGAATAATCCGGCAGCCAATGAATCTAGCTTTACAAATGGCTGGTTTAGAACAGGCGATCAGGGTGTCTTTGATGCAGACGGATATCTGAAGCTTACGGGCCGGCTGAAAGAAATCATCAATCGTGGCGGAGAGAAAATCTCCCCGCTTGAAGTTGATAATGTGCTGATGGAACATGATGCTGTTCAGCAGGTCGTAACCTTTGCTATGCCAGATAAAATGCTCGGTGAAGATATTGCCGCTGCCATTGTTCTTGCCGAAGGAAAGCAGGCAAGTGAAGCAGAGATAAAGGCTTTTGCAGCAGAGTTGCTTGCTAAGTTTAAAATCCCCAAAACGATCGTTTTTCTAGATGAAATTCCCAAAGGGGCAACCGGCAAGCTACAGCGTATTGGCCTTGCTGAAAAACTGGGTCTTGGGAGCTAATAGGCTTGATGAGCTTTGCACTAAGGCAAAAGGATAGCGAATGACAAAAATTTGTATTTATGGCGCGGGAGCTATTGGTGGCTATATGGCTGCAGCGCTTGTAGAAGCAGGGGCAGATGTAAGTCTTATAGCCCGCGGACCCCATCTTGCTGCTATTAAACAAAACGGTCTTACGCTGTTGAAAAATGGCGAGGCAAAAACCTATCAGCTTACGGCAAGCGACAATCCGGCTGATTTAGGGCCGCAGGATTTTGTCATTATTTCGCTGAAAGCAAATGCGATCTCAAAAATTGCGGATGCCATGCAACCTCTCCTTGGGCCTGAGACAGCTGTTGTGTCAGCGGTAAATGGTCTGCCGTGGTGGTATTTCCATCAGGCTAATACAGGAACAGACCTTGATGATAAGCCGCTAGAATCAGTTGATCCTGGTGGCGATATCTGGAAAAAAATTGGACCAGAAAGAGCGCTTGGTTGTGTTGTTTATCCGGCATGCGAAATCGCAGAACCAGGCGTTATCCAGCATAATGAGGGCGAAAGATTTAGCCTTGGTGAGCCCTCTGGTGAGATGACTGACAGGCTAAAGACGCTATCGTCTTTGCTGATTTCTGGCGGGCTTAAGGCGCCGCAGAAACGCCGGATAAGAGACGAGATCTGGATTAAGCTCTGGGGGAATTGCTCGTTCAATCCGGTAAGCGCTTTAACCGGTGCTAGCCTTGATAAGATTGGCGAGGATGCGAGTAGCCGCGCTCTTGTTGCCGCTATTATGGCAGAGGTCCAGCAGGTCGGCGAAGCCTTAGGCATCCGGTTTAATGTGTCTATTGATGACCGCATTAAGGGGGCTGCCAGCATTATTGGGCATAAGCCATCAACCCGTCAGGATATTGAGCTTGGGCGCCCGCTTGAAATTGATCCGCTTGTCTCGGCTGTGCTTGAGCTATCAGTCGGCCTTGGCATCGAAACGCCCTCTTTGCGTCATGTGACGGCATTATTGATGCTGCAGGCAGAAACACTTGGATTATATGATCGCTCAGAGGCGCTCGAAGCCCGCCTATTAGGGCAGTAACGTGCCGCGTTCAG
>Ga0115561_1000529_pt1 | contig 29158 bp, 29 predicted proteins | sample COGITO_mtgs_1105_4_FD_87201 | JGI IMG/M metagenome (GOLD analysis project Ga0115561, IMG submission 87201) | Pelagic marine microbial communities from North Sea - COGITO_mtgs_110512 | ecosystem: Environmental > Aquatic > Marine > Epipelagic | place: Germany:Helgoland, sampling site Kabeltonne...
GCTTAAAGCAGAAAAAATACCCGGTGTCGGTAGTCCGTTGCAGTTTGCTTCAGAAGAACAGATAAAAGGCATTATTGGCTGTGGTTTAGGGTCTATTGGCCCAGTAGGCTTATCGATAGATAGCATCATCGACCACAGTGCCGCAGAACTGTCGGACTTTGTCTGCGGCGCCAATGATGATGGCTATCATTTCATCGGTACTAACTGGGACAGAGATTGCAAAACCGGACGGATAGAAGATATTCGAGACGTCGTTGCAGGCGATCCCAGCCCCGATGGAAAGGGAATTTTACACATCAAACGCGGCATCGAAGTCGGACATATTTTTCAGCTCGGAGCCAAGTATGCGGAAGCCTTGAAAGCGACGGTGCTAAATGAAAATGGCAAAGATCAGACCATACTGATGGGTTGTTACGGTATAGGCATGACACGTATTGTTGCCGCTGCGATCGAGCAGAACAATGATGAAAAGGGTATTATTTGGCCAGCTTCTATTGCACCCTTTCAGATTGCTATTATCCCCTTAAACATGCAAAAGTCGGTGGACGTAGCTGAACAATCTAATAAACTTTATCAACAACTCAGCGAACTGGGTTATGAAGTTTTACTAGATGACCGTAACGAACGTCCTGGGGTCAAATTTGCCGATATGGAATTAATAGGAATCCCTCATCGCATTGTTATTGGTGACCGTGGATTGAAAGACGGAAAAATGGAGTATAAAGGTCGTCAGGATAGCGAAAATCAGCATATTGATATTTCTAACATCATAGATTTCATAGCGATGTCTATCGCTGGAGTTTAATAAGCCCATGATTAGCACCAGGCTCATTACGTGCATATTGATATGGGTGAGCCTGCCATTTTCTTTGGCAGTTACCGCACAAACTGCTGTTTTTGTACCGAAAAAAATCGCTGATAGTCAGACCGAACTTCGTAAATTCCTGAAGAGCACCATTACCAAAGCGGACAGCTTCGAGGATCGGTTCGATGCAGAGGTTTGGCTGGTCGATATGTCTGGACGATTAACCCCTTTTATCAAAGATCCAAGACAACGACTGGAGTTACTGCGAGCCGTACACAGGGAAGCCAGCAAAGCCGACTTAAAGCCAGATTTAGTCTTAGCCCTCATTGAAATTGAAAGTCGTTTCGATAACTACGCTATATCTAGCGCTGGCGCTCAAGGACTGATGCAAGTCATGCCATTTTGGAAAAAAGAAATTGGTCGCCCCGATGACAATCTCACAGATATCAATACCAATCTGAGTTATGGCTGTCGAATTTTGCAATTCTACCTGCAGAAAGAAAAGGGGAACTGGATGCATGCCCTCGCCCGATATAACGGTAGCTATGGGAAGTATTGGTACCCTGAACGCGTCATGGATGCCTGGCGAAAACGCTGGTTCGTTAACGAAACCTGACATTAGCGCTGGTCCGCAATTTTTACTAATATTTTTCAGAAAATAAAAGACCGCTGCTTTTTCCGTTCAAATTGTGTTCATCTAACCTGTCATCGGCTGTTATCTAGATCAACAGAAGAGGTCATGATCACGTACAAAAAACTCATCGTTTTAGTCCTAATTACCAGACTGTTTTCACTAGCAGCTGCGGCTGACCACGTAAGAAAACGCGATAAAAGAATCATAATCATCCCCCACGTGAGTAATTTTATGATTACGCTAACGTGAAATCAGTGACTCCAATCATTGAAACTATAGACGACGAAATATCCGGGCAATGCCATTATTAGCCAACTAAAACCAACCATCAAAAAAGTGCGACGCCGGTGAAACTGAGGACAATGATCGGCGCGGTAATCGGTCTAAGGATTCAATAATGGCAACTGAGATTCACATCAGTTTTTCACAAGTTAGACACTCAGCATACGGCGACTATCATTACCAAACACTCGCTTGAGTAACCGCTCTCCCTGAGGCGGTTGGCCGGGAATAACCTTGACGGCTAGTCCTGCCTGCTCTGCTTCAAGTGCAATACGATGTATCACTAAAGCACCGGTATAATCGATACGGCCAAGCCCACGAAGATCGAGTATCAATTCTTTAGCCTCAGGATGTTTAGAAAGCTCATCAACCAGCGTTTCATCTAATCCCTGAGCAGAGCCAAAAAATAAAACACCGGCGGGCTCTAATAACAAAGTATGCTCGGTATAGGAAGGAGAGACGTTGATCCGCATTTCACGCCAAAGATGAACAACAACCCCCAACCCCATACCCAATAACAGCGCCAAATCAATTCTCGGTGACAATATTAGCGTGAGTAAAAAGGTGGCCCAGGCGACCATTGCTTGAGCACGTGACGTTCGGGTTAACTGGATCAGCGGGCCAAATTTAATCAGCGGATAAACTGCCGAGATAATGATAGCCGCCAACACCGGCTGCGGCAGCGTTGACATTAGGTTTGCTACCGGTAAAAAGGCCAGCACCATGATACCCGTCAAGGCACCGCTCCAACGACTGGTTGCACCCGCGCTATGGCTGATCATTGTCCGAGAAAAAGACCCTCCAACGGGAAATGCGCCAATAACGCCCGCCGCAATATTAGCTGCACCTTGACCGATAAACTCCTTACTGGCACTCCAGGGACGACGACTGGAGGCAGCCAGTGTTCTAGCAATAGCCGCCGGCTCAGCGAAGCCCACCAGCGCAATCATGATACCCGGGATCAGCAGCTCACCAAACCGATGCCAGGGCAACAACCATGAAAATGAAGGTAAGTCGGTGGGAAATGAGCCAACAGTCTTACACTCGCAGTCGTAAACTGACTGCAAGAGGATACCTGCAACCACAGCGATTAGAATGCCCGGGAAAAGCACATGGAAGCGTTTGCCAGCAATGATCACTAGCAAAGCTCCACTCCCGAATATCATCCCCGGCACTGACCATAGTCGCGGCTGCAGTAAAACATCTAACAGACGGCTAAAGAAATTGCCGCTGACCGCCTCTACGCCAAAAAATGCCGGCGCCTGCGTGGTTAAAATAACTAACGCCGCCGCAGTGGTAAAACCATTAAGTACCGGCTGTGACATCAGGTACACAAGATGGCCAGCCTTAACCAAACCTATCAACACCCGGGTTAGGCCAACAATGAACGCGAGTAATGCTGCCATTCCTATGTATTCGGCAGTAAACGGGGCAGATATTGCTGATAGTGCCCCCAATGTCAGGATACTGGTCATCGCCACAGGCCCTGTTTGCAGCCAGGGAGAGCTGCCAAATATCGCCGCGATAATTAAAGGAAGTGTTGCAGCGAATAAACCTTGGGCCGGCGGCAATCCCGCCAAGTCGGCATAGGCAATGGCTTGCGGCACAAGAATCAAGGCGACACTGAGGCCTGCAACAACGTCACGAAAGGAGGGAAAAGTAAACATTCTTTGTGGACTCGCTGACGGTACCTGCATACATTCCAACACCGATTGATTGGGCGCCCTTGACAGTTGAAGTCGGCGGATTAACTCTGCTCTTTGATCGCGCCCAAAACTATAGGTCTTGAGCTTCAGTATGCAGCTTGTCCCTGACATTCATTAGCACTTTCCCAAAGTGATTATCACCACGCCGGTCCCTGCCGCAGCCCCAAAAATAGTCATACTGACTATTTTCAACCAACCTATTGCTGCCGGTTGTCAGTAGCTTCGTTGCAATATCAGGATAAGTCCTACACATGGTGTAAACTGCTCGGGTCATATACACAACCTTCACATCGCGCCAATCTTTCCGAATCGAGCGAAATCGATTACGGCCGAGTTTCCTAGCCTTCTTGGGATGGTCTGCACATCGGATAGTCTCTTGATAGGCTTGATCATCAAACTTCATCGCCTGATAATAATGCTCTACCGATGGCCATTCCTTGTCTTCTAACTGGAAGGGATGTTTAGAAAACGAACCAAAATCTTCATTAACATCAGATCGTGTAAAGTACATTGCATCTTGATCGTGGTCGGCAAAAATCCCGCTACTCATAGTTGTTTCCGGACTCGCCTAAAGAGCGTTCATAAAAAATTAAAGTACCGCTTTGGGATAAGACCCCAAAACCTTTGACATTCTGGAGTTCTCGCCGACTTTGACAAGAATTTTTTCAATAACAGCATCCTGCTGATGTCCTTCAAACTCGATAAAAAAGACATAGGCCCACGTATCTGTTCTGGAAGGCCGAGTGTCAATTCGAGTTAAGCTAACACCCGCAGCATGGAATGGCTCCAGTAAATTAAACAAAGCTCCCGGCTTATTATTTGCCTCTACAATTAATGATGTTTTATCGTTGCCACTTGGCTCCACATGCTGCTGGCCAATAATTAAAAAGCGCGTGGTATTGTTGGCGTAATCTTCAATACTCTCCGCCAACTTCAACAAGTCGTATTGCTCTGCGGCGATGTCGCCGGCAACGGCAGCAATGCTTGAATCTTTTTGCGCCATTCGCGCAGCCTCAGCATTACTGGCCACCGCAATACGCTCAACATTTGGCCAATTGCTGTCTAGCCAGTTTCGGGCCTGGGCAAGCGCTTGTTGGTGTGCACAAATAGACTTAATCGTGCCAGGGTTCGCTAGATCATTGACCAGCAGATGTAACTGAATCCGCATTTCGACTTCGCCGCAAATCTTCAGCGGTGAATCCATAAAATTGTCTAAGGTGTGGCTAACCATGCCTTCAGTGGAGTTTTCAACAGGGACAACGCCGTAGTGGCACTGCCCTGACTCTACTTTGGAAAAGACTGTCGCGATACTAGCTTGTGGCAAACTAACCACCGCCTGACCAAAATGCTTAATAGTCGCCGCATGGGTAAATGTCCCCTCTGGACCGAAATAGGCAACCTCAGTCGGCTTTTCTAATGCTAGGCATGCAGACATAATCTCGCGGAAGATACGCGCTACCGTTTTCCCTTCAAGTGGCCCACTATTGCGGTCGATAACCTTCCGCAATACTTGGGCTTCTCGCTCAGGGCGATAAAAGGTCACTTTGGAGACATCGCTGTCACCATTTTCTGCAACAAAGGCTTTTAACTTGGTGTCTGCTACCTGCTCGGCGCATGTCGCACGCTGGTTAATCAGTTGATGGATTTGCACATCGATATCGTCGATTTGCTGCCGCAGTTCATCTAGATTAGGTGTATCTGTCATAAAGGCTTAGCTGTTTAAGGGGGCGGCGCTTGTCCACCCCTAATTGTCGGTTAGTCCTTTTTAATCATTCGATAATAACTCTGTCAAAATGACCAAAAACAACCGTTAAGCGCGCGACTCAAACTCTTTCATAAAATCGATCAATGCATCGATCGCGGCCTCGGGGACTGCGTTATAGATACTCGCTCTCATACCTCCGACGCTGCGGTGTCCTTTCAAGTTTAGCAAGCCAAGTTGATCAGCTTCAGCCAAAAACTGTTTGTCCATATCAGCATTCGCCAGCGTAAAAGGTACGTTCATTGTCGAGCGACTCATTAATTCCACCGGATTGGCATAAAATGAACTAGCGTCGATAAAGCCGTATAGCTTAGTGGCTTTACGCCTATTTATCTCGGCCATTGCGCTCAGGCCACCCTGGTCCTTTAACCATTGGAAAACCAATCCCGCCAAATATAAACCGTAAGTGGGTGGGGTGTTATACATCGACTCATTATCGGCGGCAGTCTTGTAATCCAACATGGTTGGGCAGTGCTCGCTGGATTTCCCCAGCAAATCTTTTCGCACAATAACAATGGTCAAACCTGCGGGGCCTATATTTTTTTGAGCACCGGCATAGATAACACCAAACTGATTCACATCGATCGGCCGCGACAAAATGGTAGAGGACATATCCGCCACTAACGGCACGTCAACCTCGGGAGTCCATAGGAATTCCACACCACCGATAGTTTCATTAGGCGTGTAATGCAAATAAGCCGCGTCCTTATCTAATTGCCAGCTGTCAAATGCAGGAATCGTCGTGAAGTTAGTATCTTCAGAACTGGCGACGACATTAACCTGACCAAAACGCTGCGCTTCTTTGATGGCTTTTTTTGACCACTGCCCCGTATTAACGTAGTCGGCACTGGTTTTTCCTCCGAGCAAGTTTAACGGTACCGCCGAAAACTGACTACTAGCCCCACCCTGTACAAACAGCACCGAATAATCATCTGAAATGTCCAGCAGTTCCCGAAAATCTCGCTCGGCTTTCTCTGCAATAGCAACGATCTCTGACGAGCGGTGACTCATTTCCATAATCGATAAGCCAGCTTTGCCGTAGTCAAGCATCTCTGCCGCGGCCTGCGTCAAAACTTCTTCCGGCAAAGCAGCCGGTCCAGCACAAAAATTGAACTTCCGCGACATCGTACTCAAATCCTTATCTATTCGATCCGACGCGGGCGCCGGATAATTATAAAACCTATTCGTCAGCTGCATCTTCGAACGGGGCAATCTCTTCCGGTTCCTCGATGCGCTCGACACCCACTACGTGCTCGCCTTCTTTCAACCGAATAACACGAACACCTTGTGTGTTTCTTCCCAGCACCGAAATTTCATCCGTGCGTGTACGCACCATTGTTCCTTGGTCAGAAATCATCATCAGCTCATCGCCGTCAAAGACCTGTACCGCGCCAATAATCTCGCCATTACGCTCTGAGGCCTGCATAAATATCATGCCTTTATTGCCGCGCCCCTTAGTTGCAAACTCGGCAAATTCCGACCGTTTCCCATATCCATTTTCGGACACAGATAGCATTCGGCCGCCGTCTTTTGGCACGAGTAATGAAATCATTTTCTGGCCGTCTGCCATTCGAATACCGCGAACACCTTTTGCCGTGCGGCCCATTGCTCTAACGTCGTTTTCGTTAAACCGGACAGCTTTACCGGAAGAGCTAAATAACATGACATCGCACGTTCCATTCGTAACCGCGGTACCGATAAGAACATCGCCCTCTTCCAACTCTAATGCCCGCAAACCCACGCTGCGTTGACGCGCGAAATTTGTTAACTCAGTCTTTTTGACAGTACCGTTAGCCGTGGCCATAAAGATATAATGCCCTTCGGTATATTCTTTTACAGGAAGAATAGAGGTAATACGCTCGTCTTCTCCTAATGGCAGTAAGTTCACCATCGGACGTCCACGCGCATTGCGACTAGCCAACGGGATATGAAAAACTTTTAACCAATATACTTTACCCACATTTGAAAAACATAAAATCGTGTCGTGAGTACTAGCTATCATTAGGTGCTCAACAAAATCTTCGTCTTTTACTGCGGTAGCTGATTTCCCCATACCACCGCGGCGCTGTGCCTGATAATCACTCAGGGACTGAGTTTTAGCGTAACCACCGTGAGAGATCGTCACCACGCGGTCTTCCTCAGTGATCAGATCCTCTGCTGTTAAATCCCGAGTTGATTCGATAATTTCAGAACGACGTTCGTCTCCATACTCATTAACAATAGCGTCCAGTTCTTCGCGAATAACAGTCATCAACTTAACGGCGTCTCCGAGGATACTCAGATATTCTGCTATCTCTTCCAGTTTTTCCTGATATTCCTTCAGCAGTTTTTCGTGTTCAAGTCCCGTCAGCTTTTGTAAACGCATATCGAGGATAGCTTGGACCTGCGCTGGCGACAGATGATACTTGCCGTCGATATAGCCATAACTTTCAGGTAAGTCATCCGGGCGGCAAGCCGATTCGCCCGCCCGCGCCAGCATTTGACTGACATCACCAAGCTCCCAACCCTGAGCTGACAGCTTTTCTTTCGCTTCAGCCGTTGTATCTGACGACTTGATCAACTCGATCATACGATCAATATTAGAGATGGCTACGGCAAGACCTTCCAACAGATGACCGCGCTCCCTTGCTCGTCTCAATAAATAAACCGTTCTGCGAGTTACCACCTCACGACGGTGGCGAACAAAATATTCCAACAGCTGTTTTAGATTCAACAGCCGGGGCTGCCCATCAACCAAGGCTACAATATTAATGCCAAATACGTTTTCCAGCTGCGTTTGTGAATACAAATTGTTAAGACAGACTTCCCCCATTTCACCACGCTTCATCTCAATGACGACCCGCAATCCATCTTTATCCGACTCATCTCTCAGTTCGGCGATGCCTTCAATTTTTTTCTCTTTGACCAGCTCGGCGATTTTTTCTATCAGTCGCGCTTTGTTCACCTGATAGGGTAACTCACTGATAATGATCGTATCTTTGCCCGTTTTTTCGTTAGTTTCAACCACAGCCCTAGAGCGGATATAAATGCGTCCTTTACCGGTGCGGTAGGCCTGCACAATTCCTGCACGACCGTTAATAATGGCAGCCGTGGGGAAATCGGGACCTGGAATAATTTCAATCAGCTCATCAATGGTGATATCGGGATTGTCTATCAGCGCCAAACAGGCAGTCACCACCTCATTGAGATTGTGTGGCGGTATGTTGGTCGCCATTCCAACCGCTATACCCGAAGAACCATTAATCAATAAATTGGGCACTTTAGTCGGCATAACTGCAGGAATCTGCTCGGTGCCGTCATAATTCGGCACCCAATCTACCGTTTCTTTGTCTAAATCTGCCAAGATTTCATGCGAAATTTTGCGCATTCTAATTTCTGTGTAGCGCATTGCGGCAGCGGAATCACCATCAATCGAACCAAAGTTACCCTGACCGTCCACCAGCATATAGCGCAATGAGAAATGCTGAGCCATCCTGACGATGGTCTCATAGACCGCTGAATCTCCGTGAGGGTGATATTTACCAATAACATCGCCAACAACACGCGCAGACTTTTTATAGGACTTGTTCCAATCGTTATTGAGCTCACTCATCGCAAACAGAACCCTGCGATGCACCGGCTTAAGACCATCTCGCACGTCGGGAAGCGCTCGGCCGACGATGACGCTCATCGAATAATCGAGATAGGACTGCTTGAGTTCGTCTTCAATATTGACTGGCAGAATTTGATTGCTGGGAGCGTTGGTAAGGTCACTCATATAGAATGCTTTTCCTGATTATTTTAAGCCCGAAATCATACCATAATCCAATACGATACGGACAGCCGAAAAGCACAGAAAACAGGCCTTAAACGTTGCTTTATCGAGAGTATTAAGGACAACTCCAAGGAATTCCAGTTATACTCGCTAAGATCAAAAACACAGAAAAAAATCATCGACATCCAGACACTGCATTATGCCGAAAAATACACCCGAAACCGTTGACACATTAATTAGCGCTCGCTGGATTATTCCTGTCAGACCAGCGAGACAAACCCTAGAAAATCATTGTATCGCCATTCTTGAAGGTCGCATTGTCGACATTCTGCCGCAGGCCGACGCCATTGAGCGATATGACGCTACTCACGGTATAGATCTACCACAACATGTACTCACACCCGGCTTGATCAACGCGCATGGTCATGCGGCCATGAGTCTATTCCGAGGAATGGCAGACGACCATCCATTACAAACGTGGTTAGAACAACACATCTGGCCGGCAGAGGGGCAGTGGGTAAACGAAGAGTTCGTTTATGAGGGTACGCAAATTGCTGTCGCAGAAATGTTGCGCTCAGGAACTACAACGTTCAGCGACATGTATTTTTTTCCTAATGCTGCTGCCAAGGCCGCAAGTGAAGCAGGAATGAGAGCGCAAATAGCATTCCCCGTCTTTGATTTTGCGACTAGCTGGGGCCAGGACCCAGATGAATACATTCGCAAAGGGCTTAATGTCAGAGACGATTTTAAGCATAGCGAGTTAATTGAAGTTGTATTTGGCCCTCACGCGCCCTACACCGTCTGTGATAAAGCGCTTGAAAAGGTGGCTATGTTGGCCGCAGAACTGGACATAAACATCCAAATTCATGTCCATGAAACTCAACAAGAGGTAGACCTTGGCATTGAGAAATATGGCAAAAGACCATTAGTCCGCCTCAACGAACTTGGCTTACTAGGCCCAAGGACACAGCTAGTCCACATGACGGCGCTGAATGAGGATGACATTGAGCTGGTGAAGCAAAGCGGCGCCCATGTTATCCATTGCCCCCACTCCAATTTAAAGCTGGCTAGCGGTTTCAGTCCAGCTAAGCAGCTGCTCGACGCAGGAATCACCATAGCGATTGGCACCGACGGCGCCGCCAGCAACAATGGGCTGGATATGTTTGCAGAAATGCGCACAGCAGCCATGCTAGCCAAGGCCGTTTCCGGCGATGCCGGCGCACTTGACGCATGGCAGGCACTTGAAGCGGCAACACTGAGCGGGGCTAAAGCACTCGGCATGGACCGTAAAGTGGGTTCGCTGGAAATTGGCAAACAAGCTGATATCATTGCTATCGATCTTTCAGCCCTCGAACAACAGCCGGTATACCATCCCATCTCACAGCTTGTTTATACCGCTTGTGGTCACCGGGTGACTCATAGCTGGATCAATGGACGACCAGTATTGGCCGATCGCCAACCCAGCTATTTGAATCTCAGTAATTTAAAAGACAAAGCAGAACAGTGGCGCAACCGAATATACCCCGATCCCATCTCGACTTAAGGTAACCAGTCTGTGACAACGACCGAATCATCTAACCCTGCAAATAATATCGACGCTACGCTAAATATCGATAAAACTGAAATTGCGAAATTTGAAGCATTGGCTCATCGATGGTGGGACAAAGACAGTGAATTCAAGCCACTGCATGCCATCAACCCACTGCGGGCCAATTATATTGATCTACATTCGCCTGTCGCGGAAAAAACCTTACTTGATGTCGGCTGCGGTGGCGGTATTCTCTGTGAAGCCATGGCCCAACGTGGCGCCATCGTCAGTGGAATTGATATGGGAGAAGCCCCCTTGTCAGTAGCCAATCTGCACAAACTTGAATCAGCGGTAGACGTTAATTATAGACAGTGCACTGCGGAACAATTAGCCGAGCAGGAACCGGCACAGTACGATATTGTCACCTGCCTCGAAATGCTAGAACACGTACCCGACCCCGGCTCCGTTATTGAGGCTTGTTCACGACTAGTGAAACCCGGCGGCCACGTTTACTTTTCGACGATTAATCGCAACCCTAAAGCCTATGCGCTAGCCATAGTCGGCGCAGAATACATGCTGCGGCTTCTAGCCAAAGGGACTCATGACTATGATAAGTTCATTAAGCCTTCCGAAATGGCTCAATGGATTCGAGACGCTGAATTAACGTTAGACGATATTACCGGCATGACCTACAACCCACTAACAAAACACTATCGACTGAATCTCAATAATGTCGATGTCAATTATTTAGTACATGCGCGCAAGCCTCAATAAAATGGCAACTCCAACTGAACTTCACGCTGTGTTATTCGATCTAGACGGGACCCTAATCGATACCGCGCCGGACTTTGCCATTGTGTTAAACCAACTGCGGCAACAAAATAACCGGGACCCACTACCCTTTCAATCCATTCGAGAGACGGTTTCGCAGGGTTCCAAGGCCTTGATCACGCTTGCCTTTCAACGACAAGAAGGCGACCGGGGCTTTGAAGATTTAAGACAACAACTGCTAGACCTTTACAGTCGACATCTGGCGGTAGAAACAGCGCTATTTCCCGGCATCAGTGACCTTTTAGACTGGCTCGAACAGCGAAGAATTCCATGGGGTATCGTAACCAATAAACCTCGTCGATATGCCGAACCCATTTTGTCATTTCTAGCTTTAAACCAACGCTGCAGCACCTTGGTTTGCCCCGACGATGTTTCCAATACCAAACCGCATCCAGAGCCGATGTTTTTAGCCTGCGACCAGATAGCCTGCGTCCCGCAAAATACTATTTATGTGGGCGACCATCGTCGCGATATAGAGGCAGGCCAGAATGCCGCGATGACAACCGTCGCCGCAAACTATGGCTACATTGAACGACATGATCCCACTGTCAACTGGAACGCTGATTTTTCTGTTGATCATGCCCAGGAAATACAACCACTACTACAAGCTAATTTTCTATTGCCCCAGAACAATGATCGGCGGTAGTAATAAAGACAACACTCCGGAAGCTTTCTATGTCTAAATCGTCAACTCTCATCGTGCCCGAACCTCATTTGTATCAAGCATCTGACAACGTCCTGCAGAACCGAACCATCGTTATAACCGGCGCTGGCGACGGTATTGGTCGCTGCGCCGCTCTAACATTTGCTGCCCATGGAGCAACCGTCATTCTAGTGGGAAAAACTATCGCAAAACTGGAATCAATTTACGACGAAATCGAGAAAGCGGGCTATCCTCAGGCGGCTATATATCCGCTTCATCTCGGCGGCGCGGTGATGAAGGACTATCAGGATATGCATGACACTCTTGCGAAAGAGTTCGGCGTTATCGATGGCATTCTGCACAACGCTAGTATTCTTGGTGATCGCAAGCCAATAGCCCAAACCGACAGCACAGAATGGCAGGAAGTTATGCACGTTAATGTTAACGCCCCATTTATGATGACAAAGGCATTACTGCCATTGCTGGAACAGTCACAAGATGCATCCATTATTTTCACTTCGTCCAGCGTTGGCCGTGTTGGCCGTGCATACTGGGGGCCCTACGCTGTGTCCAAATTTGCCACTGAAGGCCTGATGCAAACCCTTGCCGATGAATTGGCCAATACCAGCAATATCCGTGTAAACGCTATTAACCCTGGCGCTACTAATACGGCGATGCGGCGCACCGCTTATCCGGCCGAAATACCGACAGTCAACCCATTGCCTGATCAGATCATGCCTTTATATTTGTATTTAATGGGCATTGATAGCAAGGGCATCAACGCTCAGTCTATTGATGCGCAACCAAAATAATCCTCTCACTAAACCCCGCTGATGAATCGGGGCGGCAATAATTTGACGAATTGCGGCCGCCTATTGCCGCCACGGCTAAATTTTCGCTTATATTTTAATAATAAAATATATTTCTTTATATTTATCAATAAGTTATAAATACTCAAGAACCTTGACACACATTTCGCTAATCACACCCTCGATACCGACTCCTTAGGCCTTTGTGTGGAAATCACTACATAGCATTGGGAGCCGAACGTTTATTTTGAGGCCCATTGGTTATGATAGCCAAAGTTAAAAGATCCAATACAATAGCCTTCTCGGTCCCTAAAAATAAGGGTGGCCGCAAGCAATTCAAACAAATGGAAAAGCATATAACATTGCGTTTAGAATTAAGTAATGCGCTGCAAAGCACCTTCGAGCTTGCGCAAATCCTGCAGCTTTTTTTGGACCAAGTTAAGCGCAATCTGTCCGTCGATAGTTTACGTTATCAGAATGAAGAATCATCTCATGCCGTCAATTTGGGAGAGCCAGCCAAACACAGCTGCCATAACAAACTGATCACCAACGAGGACTCTCTTGGTGAGATTTCTTTCACCCGCGACAAGCATTTCGCCGAGCATGATTTACAGATGCTTGAGCTGCTAATAGGCAGCCTTATTTGCCCAATTCGCAGCGCCCTGCTCTATCAAGACGCTATTGCGTCTGCGCTACGTGATCCGCTATCAGGAACGGGGAATCGGATGGCTATGGAAAATACGCTCACCCGAGAGGTTGCTATTGCCTTGCGCCATAAACAACCACTGTCCATGCTTGTTGTCGATATCGACGCATTCAAAAAAATCAATGATATATAGGGCCATGCTGCTGGGGATTGTGTGTTAAAAAATGTGGCGAGAATCCTAACTCAATGCAGCCGCGACACTGACTCGACCTATCGCGCTTACCGTTTCGGTGGCGAAGAGTTCGTCTTGTTACTCAACAACACGAATAGAGATGGAGCGGTTATCTTGACGGAAAGAATTCGCGAAGGTATCGAGGAGATGATCACCACCTGTCAAGAAAAATCCATACACATTACGGCCAGTATCGGCGTTTCAACACTGAGGACGGGAGAATCCGCCTCTCAGCTATTCGATCGCGCAGACAAAGCTTTGTATACCGCTAAAGATGATGGTCGCAACCAAGTGATTAGTGCTGACCCAGTTACTGAGTCCAGATCACTAGTCCTAACTCCGGCGGGGATGTTTTATACCGCGGTTTTTACGCTGCTGTCGCTCCATGCTTTGAAGCTCCTTTGGCATCATTTTTTGCGGCTTTAGTGCTTCCATTCCCGCCATTTTGTAGAGTTCCTGTACCTCTTTGTAGGGCATCTCCTGCCATTGCCCCTGACGCAGCTTTGAGGGCAAAAATACGCCACCAAACCTAACTCGCTTCAGACGGCTTACCTGTATCTCCTGAGACTCCCACAATCGTCGTACTTCACGATTGCGACCTTCCATCAAAGCTACGTAATACCAGTGGTTAGCTCCTTCACCGCCACCATCAACAATGTCGGTAAACTTAGCGGTACCATCCTCCAACAGCACCCCATCGGACAATCGCTGCAAGACAACATCACTGACATTACCAAGAACACGACATAAATATTCTCGATCAATTTCAGATGACGGGTGCATCAACGCGTTCGCCAACTGCCCGTCCGTGGTAAATATCATCAATCCCGACGTGTTGAAATCCAGTCGACCCACTGCAATCCAGCGGCTACCAGTCAGTTTTGGCAAACGTTCAAATACTGTTTTTCTCCCCTCCGGATCACTTCGAGAACATATCTCGCCCTCTGGCTTGTTATAAATCAATACTCTGCCCGCAGAATCCTGTTCGGCTACGCCTACCAACTTACCGTCAACCGCAATTTTATCACGACTACTTGCGCGATCACCCAGCTTGGCGACCTTACCATTGACCGTTACTCGCCTATCGGCAATGACTTTTTCCATCTCACGACGCGAGCCAACACCTGCCTGTGCCAGTAATTTTTGTAATTTATCACCTGCGGGAGATTCGAAATCAGTCATTAAGTATCGTTGCTTTTAAAAAGGAATAGGAATGAACAGCCGCTAGGTCTGCGCATGATTATTATCAATTGTATCTGTATCTGTATCTGTATCTGTATCTGTATCTGTATCTGTATCTGTATCTGTATCTGTATCTGTATCTGTGTCTGTGTCTGTGTCTGTGTCTGTGTCGACGGCGACAGAATCTGCAACAACTATTGAAGGATATTCATCGTCAACAGGTTCGGACTTTACACCGGTATCACCGGTCGCATCGAGCTCGCTATTGTCTTCAAAAGCCGGGGTGTCGACACCCTCGAGTGCCAACTCTTCATTCATTGTGTCCAGATCGCGAATTTCTGCCAGCGTCGGTAAATCTTCAAGATTCTTTAAATTAAAGTAGTCAAGAAAACGACGAGTTGTCGCATACATAGCCGGACGGCCAGGGACATCCTTATGACCGACAACCCTAACCCATTCACGCTCCAACAGCGTTTTTACAATATTTGAACTAACTGCAACACCTCGAATATCTTCGATGTCACCGCGAGTGATGGGTTGTCGATAAGCGATTAAAGACAGCGTCTCCAGCAAGGCTCGAGAATACTTTTGCGGTTTTTCGTCCCACAAACGCCCAACCCATCCCGCAACGGCCTGAATTACCTGAAAACGATAACCGCTAGAGACCTCAACTAACTCATAACCGCGCCCTGAACAATCCTGCTGAATGTCTTCCAGTGCAGCTCTGATCATATCATTAGCTGGCCGCTCTTCATCCTCGAACAGTTCTGCCAGTTGAGCGACAGTTAATGGTCTTGCAGAAGCCAGCAATGCACCCTCAAGAATAAGGTGTAGTAGTTTTGTATCGATAGTCATGATGATTTTGCTTTCACGTGTATTGGCCCAAAAGGTTCCGTTTGTACAATTTCAACCAGTGATTCCTTGATCAACTCCATGACGGCTAAGAAAGTCACGACCACCCCCAAACGCCCCTCTTCCACCGTAAATAGCGCAACGAAGGGGGTAAATGCATTGCTAGATAACATCGTTAATACTTGCGACATGCGTTCTCGAGTAGACAATTTCTCGCGGTGTACTTGATGACTTTCGAACATATCCGCGCGACGAAACACCTCACCCAGAGCCAGTAAAAGCTCTTTCATTTCAACCACAGGTTCCGGTCGCTCTTTCTTAATATCCGGCGGAGCAGCGCTAGCTTCAAATATTTCACGACCCAAACGCGGCATATTATCAATATCTTCCGCGGCTTTTTTGAAGCGTTCATACTCCTGTAAACGGCGAATCAACTGTGCTCGAGGATCCTCTTCATCATCTTCGAGTTCATTTGAACGAGGCAACAACATCCGCGATTTTATTTCCGCTAACATAGCCGCCATCAACAAATATTCGGCCGCCAGCTCAAACTGCATAGAATCCATCATGCTGACATACTGCATATACTGCTGAGTGATGTTAGCGACATTGATTTCGAGAATATCGATATTTTGCCGTTTTATCAGATATAACAATAGATCTAACGGACCTTCGAACGCCTCCAGAAAAACTTCCAGAGCATCAGGAGGGATATACAAATCCTGCGGGATTTCAGTAACAGCCTCTCCCTGCACCACAGCGAAAGGCATTTCTCCCTGCTGCGAACCGATGAGCCGCAATTCTTTGAGTCGCAGCGACTTAACCGGTTCAGCATCAGCCATGACAACTCCCGGCGTCTCATCGATATCCGATGTTACCATGGCCTCGATTGACACAGGCTCGCCAGACACGCTCGCTTGTTGGTTTTGTGTTACTGACTCGTCACTCACAGGTCTAAGGATACTCGTTGACTGCTGTCGCCGGGAAATTGAATGGCATCATTATACCGTTATCGGCTTACAGAGCACAGTAGCCTATACCGATTACTTTGCTCATTTATAGGTCAAATACACTAACATCACCCTGACCTCTGCGGATAATAACCGGCATGTCATCGACCAAATCAATTACTGACGTTGGCTCCATGCCGCAATATCCGCCATCAATAACCAGATCAAGCTCATGCTCAAGGGTCTGGCGTATATCGTAGGGGTCCGTCATGGGTAAATCGTCCCCCGGCAATATCATCGTAACACTCATCATCGGCTCGTTGAGACCGGCCAACAATTGCAATGCAATGTTGTTCTCCGGAACCCGCAGCCCAATGGTTCGCCGCTTCGGATGCATAAGCCGCTTAGGCACTTCACTCGTCGCTTTTAGGATAAAAGTATAAGGGCCCGGGGTGTGATTTTTAAGAAGACGATAAGCGGTGTTGTCGACTTTGGCGTAACTCCCTAATTCGGAGAGATCACGACAAACCAGCGTGAAATTATGACTGCTATCCAGCTTGCGAACCCGCCTAATTGTATCAAGGGCCTTTTTATTACCCAGTTGGCAACCGATCGCATAACCGGAATCGGTCGGATAGACAATAACACCCCCGCCTTTCAGAATATCGACCGCTTGGTTGATTAATCGGCTCTGGGGGTTATCGGGATGAATCTGAAAAAACTGGCTCATAATACACCCTCTACAAATGCCGACCATACCGGTGGACAGGCTTTAGGCAAACGCCCCACTTGTCCGAGCTCTCGCCAGGGCATTCCCGGACGATGAAAATCGCTTCCCACTGATCCCGACAGCTCAAACTGAAGGGCGACCTGCGTCAAAAACTGCGTGCGATCGGCAGCCTGCTTGCCACTGATAACCTCAAGCGAAGACCCGCCTGCGGACTTAAAATCTGCTACCAGCGCCTTCAACTTGGTGGCCGTCATTTTATAGTGAAGCGGATGCGCTAGTACCGCAACTCCGCCACTCTCTACAATCCATTGTACGACTTTGGCCAATTGCGGCCACGTTAATTTGATATCGCCGGGCTTCCCCGCCCCCAAATAGCGTTTAAAGGCCTCTTGCTCAGACCGAACATGGCCGCGTTCTACCAGAAACTGCGCAAAATGAGGACGACCAATCTGGCTCTCGCCGGCTAATTCCGCGGCGAAATCATAACCCCCTTTAAAACCGTATTTATCCAGTTTTTGACCAATCAAATGCGCTCTTTGCTTACGTGCCTGCTGCTGCTGCTGCAAACCCTCTAGTAATTGCCCACTGTCAACATTCATATTTAATCCAACAATATGGATCAGCCGGCCGGACCACACACAGGAGAGTTCAACACCCGCCACTAACTTCATCGCGGGGTCCTGCCAGTGCTGTTTTACCCGCAGATAACCGTCGATAGTATCGTGATCAGTGATCGCCATTAGCTCAACCCCTTGCTCACATGCACGTTCCAATAAGGCCGAGGGATCAAGGCTTCCATCGGAAGCAGTGGAGTGACTGTGAAGATCGACTATCAAGAATTAATTCCTATGGGCAGCAACTCTGCCCATTCTACCAACAACCCCGGCGAATCAGATATTTTTATTAATCTTTTTGCACTTCTTCCAATATTTGACGTCTAACTATGGCATTATTTCGTAATGATTAGGACGTAGGCCTAAATGTGAGTATTGAGGAGCAGCATAGTCAGTGATAGAGAGTAAAAACACCACTGAGTCAGCGACTATCGCTGATGAAAATAACGGCGCAAAAAAACCGGAGCGGCAAAAAGCGCCTGGAATGTTAGCCAATCTCGCATTTAATATAATCATTCCAACACTAATTCTTACCAAGCTCAGCTCCAACGACTACCTGGGCCCCGTTTACAGTATTGTTGTGGCTCTTTCGTTTCCTATTATTTATGGCTTGCGCGATTATGCAAAGAGCCGGAAAGCCAACTTCTTTTCAATACTGGGTATTATCAGCGTAGTATTAACCGGAGGTATGAGTTTACTTCAGCTAGACCCACAATACATCGCCATCAAAGAAGCTGCCATTCCCGCGATCTTTGGTCTGGTCACGATTTACTCGGTCCGTACCAGCTATCCGCTCGTCAAAACGTTTCTATACAACGACCAAATACTGCAGATCGGCAAGGTCCAAAACGCACTGCTGGCTTATGACAACGAGTTAAACTTCGAAGCCAAACTGACTAACGCTTCATACATGGTCGCGGGCTCATTCTTTTTGTCATCGGCGCTTAATTACATCTTGGCAAAAGTTGTTCTTGTCAGCCAGCCTGGTACGGTTGAATTCACCGAAGAGCTAGGAAAAATGACCGCACTTAGCTTTCCTATTATCGCCGTCCCAAGCACGCTTGTTTTAATGGGGACGCTGTTTTATTTGCTGCGACACATTCAAAAACTTACCCACCTGAAATTAGAAGATATTTTCCATGAATCCTAAAAAATACCCGTTTACAACCTGCTACCCAGGTTAAGCAGCTCACTCTTTAGAAAACCCAAATTCCGAGGAACTCTGCCATTCTTCTGCTAACGAGCTATAATTGATATCTAGGAAATATGATCGCTTACTCATGCGTAACACTACGAAGGAATCCATTGTGAAGAGAATTATCGTCTTGCTGTTTGTTCTCGGTACCAGCAGTGAACTCTATAGCGCAGAAACTCGGTATATTCGAGACGAATTGTATGTTCCTCTCCGCAGCGGCCAAACCACACAGTACAGAATCGTTCATAAAGGCCTCGTCAGCGGTACCGCCCTTGTTGTCCTAGAAAAGAGCGAAGACGGAAAGTATAGCTTTGTCCGAACCCCTCGGGGCATCGAGGGCTGGCTACAGACCCAATATTTGAGTGATTCTCCCGCTGGTCGTGATTTGGCAAGAGTCGCTAACCGCCAGCTCGCAGACCTGCAACAAAGATACGATGAACTCAATAAGCAGGTCAAACAACTGAGTTCTGAGCAAAAAAGCGCCAAGCAGCAGTTCTCGGTGCTTGCCAGTGCTAGTAGCAAAACATCCAAAGAGCTTGAGAGAATCAAAGCCATTTCAGCAAACGCGATACAACTCAACGAAGATAACCAGCGGCTACTCGAAGAAAATCAAATGCTTAAGAAGGAAGTGGTGCTGACAACCACAGATAACCAACGATTGACTGATAACGAGGAAAATGACGCGTTCTTAAACGGCGCACTTGCGGTGTTATTGGGCGTCATGATTACACTTATCGTTCCGAGAGCATGGCCGAAGAAAAGTACAGAATGGGCATAACAACTCCCAATAGGATCGCACTAATGAATTACACCCGCAAAATGTTTGTCACTCTGTTAATGGTCCTAAGCGCCCCATCGCTTTTTGCTGCTGATCGTGTTGAAAGCAATCCGCTAGCTATTATTGAGACCAGTAAAGGCACGATCACCCTGGAACTCTATCCCAATGAAGCGCCGGTCACAGTTGCTAACTTTGTCGACTATGCACAATCTAACTTCTATCGCGGCACTATCTTCCATCGCGTTATCAAGAAATTTATGATTCAAGGCGGTGGCTATACCCAGCAAATGGCCGAAAAATACACCAATCCACCGATCGTTAACGAATCTGGTAACGGCTTACATAATGACCGGTGGACTGTGGCCATGGCTCGCACCAACGACCCTGATAGTGCCTCGTCCCAGTTTTTTATCAATACGAAAATGAATGCTCGTCTGGATGCTCAGGCCGGTCAACCTGGCTATGCAGTATTCGGTATGGTGGTTGATGGTTTCGATATCGTAAAAATTATTGAAAAATCCCCTACCATGACCTTTGATGGACATCAAAACTTCCCGGTAGAGCCCATTATTATCGAAAGCATTAAGATCAAATAATAACCTTCAGTCAAATAGCGAAAAACCTGTGAGCATGTCAAAAAAAACCGATCTCAGTGTCAATCTCAATAAAATTGCACTCATCAGAAATTCTCGGGATACGACTTCTCCCAGTGTCACTGAGCATGCACAAATTTGTATAGACGCCGGTGCAGATGGCATTACGGTCCACCCACGGCCCGATCAACGTCATATCCGAGTGGATGATTGTTTTGACCTCGCGAAAATGCTTTCAGTAGAATTTAACATTGAAGGAAATCCCCTGGCAGCAGCCATGAAGAGTGATCGCAATGGGGTAAGCGACTACCCCGGCTTTCTCGATTTGGTTAAGGAAATCAAACCGGCCCAATGTACCCTGGTACCCGACAACAATAACCAATTAACATCTGATCACGGCTTTGATTTGTTTGAAAGCGGTGACAGTCTTTCACCAATTATCGATGAACTCCACTCCCTTGGCATTCGCGTCAGCCTGTTTATGGGTACTGATTTAGAACAGATCAACCTCGCTAAACAACTAGGCGCCGACCGAATAGAGTTGTATACAGGCCCTTATGCACAAGCCTTTATGAACAACACCAATCTTGAGTCGATATTTCGACAGTTCTATCAGGCCGGGGAAACCGCCGCCGAATTAGGTATTGGGCTCAATGCCGGTCACGACTTAAACCTGCACAATTTGCCAAAATTTGCCACCATTCCGCAGTTACTGGAAGTGTCTATAGGTCATGCGATGACGGTTGATGCCATCAAAATGGGATTGGACAATGCAGTCCATGCCTACCAACAATGTCTGGGTAAAAAAGACTAACCTCATTTGGAGGGATATACCGGCGCACGCTGCATCGCGACAGGAATATGGAGAGTATTTTCAGCCGATTTCGGCAATTCGCAGTGCAGCACGTCCTCCCACGTTGAACGAATCAAATCACAGGCTTCCTGTTGACTGATCAAACCGACGTCACGACCCGCCTCAATATACCCCTCCAGACGAAATAATCTGGCTGGAGGAACATCGCGACCCTGGCTATATTCCAGAAAAAGTTCTCTGAGTCGCTGCTCTACTGATTGAGTAAAGCCAGCATGATTATCGTCCAAAAGTACCTGCTCCCCTTAAAATAGACAGTTTCAGCTAGACTTCTTGAACCAATACCCATGGCGCCACGACAACCGACCACAGTGTGATATTGTGCTCATACCAGTTTGCAGCTTGCTGGTCGGTCACTCTGCATACCTGACCATCCTTTAACCACTGCTCAACAGCCTCCTTATTGTCGTCACTAAACTGACCTGCCACTGCAATAAGGTCGGTGCCCTGTGACACCGCAATAACCGCACCGCTAGCATAAAAACGCTGCAACTCGTGCCAGGGTATTTTTGCAGTTTCTCGGTTGAGTTTGGACTCAATTGTCTCGTCAGAGGGTAATGTAATATCCAAAGCAATAATCCTTGTCGATGGTCTCATAACGTTTCGATCGTGAGAGCACCTATGTGAACGTGCCCCTTACTTGAATGTTAGCATGAACTCTCACTGGCAGCAGACTCAGCAATAGAAAATGTGCAGGGAATATGTAAGATAAGCCCCCTTCGCGAAAACATTAATGCCGAAATTAACGTCGCTCTCAACGATGAAAAAAAGAACAGTTCGTTAAGCCGGGGCATGGGTTAGTGGCCCTGTGATTTGATCAAGCTTTGCTACCCTCCGAGATAAACCGAGCGTATACTCCATCGGCTATTCATTCAACTGACTCCCTATGAGAATACTACTTGCCCCAATGGAGGGCGTTGTCGATCATACCATGCGCACGATGCTTACCAAGGTAGGAGGAATCGACCGCTGTGTAACGGAGTTTGTCCGCGTCACTACCACTCGACTACCTTCACGGGTCTTCTATCGATATTGTCCCGAGTTACATAATCGCGGCATGACACCCAGCGGCGTTCCCGTTTACATACAACTGCTAGGCGGTAACGCCGAATCAATGGCGATAAACGCAGCGAAGGCGGCAAGTTTGGGGGCACCGGGCATCGATATTAATTTTGGCTGCCCAGCAAAGTCAGTTAATCGCAACGATGGTGGCTCGGTCTTATTAAAAGAACCTCAGAGACTCCATGATATCGTCGCAGCTGTCAGGGATGCAGTTCCTCTCGATATACCCGTCACTGCAAAGATACGCTTAGGGTTCAACGACAGTAGTCTGCTAACAGATATTAGTCAGGCAATTTTTTCCGCTAACGCGAGCGAGCTAACTATTCATGCGCGAACAAAAAGCGACGGCTACAAACCGCCCGCTTACTGGGAAGCTATCGCCGACATTCAAGCCAATAGCCCAGTACCGGTTATTGCCAACGGAGAAATCTGGACTGTTAACGACTATCATTCCTGCATAAAGCAAAGCGGTTGCGACGACGTTATGCTGGGAAGAGGCCTATTGGCATGCCCAGATCTTGCCGTGCAAATAAGGGCGGGGCGCTCAATGACCGGTTCGCAACAGGACATCCCTGCGCTGAGTTGGCCGCAAGTGCTAGATCTGGTGGCTCAGTTCTGTATCGTCACAGAAGCAATGTATGAGCGAAAATATGTTGGGAATCGCGTAAAACAATGGCTCGCCTATCTTCGCCAACATTATGTTTTTGCCGGCGATTTATTCGAACAAGTTAAACGACTAAAATGGCCCGAAGAAATTGCCGACGTTGTTGCAGAACAAAGACGCAGCCTACTGGCAGAAAACTCTCCCTGAGTTGGGCCCGTCGATTGCTTAGTTTTTTCTGGGCGGGTCTAAGCCTGATGACTTACTCTGGCTGGCCAGTCCTTCACCAAGCGCTTTACCGGAAAAACCTGTCACGCCCTTTTCAATAATGGAGGGTTCCTCTTCGACGATGTTTAGGAATCTGCCAATTTTCAAAACGATAAGCTTTATTAATCCCCATATTTTAGGGAGCAGCCATATGACGGCAAGAAGAAACGTCGCAAGCAGCACCAAGAAAAGCAACGGATAATTAAAGGCAGTCCAAAGCCCACCAACAACAACGATATCTTCTGCAAAGGAAGCCAACCAATTACTGACTGGCTCGGGAGACGTATTAATCAACATACGTGACCCTGCTTTGGTAAAGTGACTGGTAGCTGCCATCGACCCACCCAATAGCCCAGCGGCAATTTCTATCCCGGGTGAAACATCGCCAACGGCACCCGCAGCTAATAACGCCCCTGCAGGGATTCGAATAAACGTATGTATGGCATCCCAGCCGGTATCAACACCCGGCGTCTTGTCAGCAAAAAATTCTACGGCATACATCAATCCGGCGGCACCAATGACCAACGGATTAGTCAACACGAGTAAATCTGGCGGCAAATCAATATTACCCGTAGCCCCGCCAATGCCCAACACCAACAATACGGCATAAAGGTTTATACCACTCGCCCATGATGCACCCATTGTCAGCGCTAACGTCGCTAATAACGTGTCATAAGAATCCATCAATTTCCTCCAACAATATCACTGACTATTCCCGAACATCTTACAGAATCGTAGATGAATAGAAACTGAATATTTTTGTGCTAGTGCCATCGTTTTGATGTGTGACACGTATTTTATATCTAACACCCAATTACCCTTGTCGGATCTATTAAGCCTAGCTAGACTCTAAATTAATTCATCCGTCTATTGTTCTTTTTGCTTCAGGGCCTCAACATGCAAACATTAAAAAAAATCATTAGTATAAGCACCTTAGCGATTTTAACCGCCTGTACTACCAACCCCTATACCAGTGAGCGCAAGGCCAGCAATACAGCCTTATACGGTGCCGGTGCGGCAATAATCTGCGGCATTATAGGCTCTCGAGAATCCAGTAAACATGCACGCAACGCAGCAGCTGGCTGCGGTGCTATTGGCGCGGGCATCGGCGCTTATATGGATGTACAGGAATCGGCACTAAGAGAACAATTACAAGGATCCGGCGTGAGGGTTGTGCGCGAAGGCGATAATATTCGCCTAATAATGCCCGGTAGTATTACCTTTGAAACTGATAGCTATGTGTTGCGACGAAGCTTCAGCCCTGTTCTTGAATCAGTAGGTCTGGTGTTGGCGAAATATAACGAAACGATGATGCGAGTCACAGGACATACCGATAACACCGGTGGTGAGCAATACAATCAAAGGCTGTCTGAAGATCGAGCCCAAAGCGTTGCCAGTAATCTTATGTCACAGGGCGTTGATGGCAATCGTCTCTATATTCAAGGCTCCGGAGAAACAATGCCAATCGCCGATAATAACACCTCCAGTGGGCGCGCCAGTAATCGTCGAGTTGAACTCTACATTCTGCCGAACAACTAGCCGCTAGTTACGCTGGCGGAATTTTTTAAAGCAACCGAAATACTGCTTTAATTCTCGGTAGCCGCGGACAATTTGGGCAAGCTGCCATTCCATTATTTTTCGTTAGCGATGCTGGCATGTTGCTACCCTAGGCCAGTGATTTCGAACCTAAGGCTGCTAGTGATAGTCGGTTGTTTTGATGTTTTTTTGTCGCGGCGATGGAGCGCTAAAAACTCGCTAATAATGACAATGATGGCGATGGAGTAAAAAAAGCGCGGAGCTGCGATTGGGTAGACAAGACCTATGCAACGAGGGGAATGGTGGCAAACTGGCTAATGGTAAGTTTTGCTCTATTATTATGTCCGCAGCAGATTGCCAATGCCATCCGGTGGTCTGCCGCGGGGGTGAATTGTTGGAAATACCAGCTCTTCGGATTGTCGTTAATTGTTTCACCAAAGCTAATTCTGGCAGCTTTACTTTCATCGAAATAAAAACTGAAATTCCCTAGCCCCAGAGAAATACCTTCGCCGCTCGCTTTCATATAGGCTTCTTTTAACGTCCAGTAATCAAAGAATCGATCAGACTGTTGCTCGATCGGCAGCTTAAATAAATCGATAACTTCCCGTTTCGAAAAAAATCGATTGGCAATCGCCAACACATCATTCTTTCTTGCGGTGTGCTCTATATCGATACCCACATTATGGTTTGGCGTTACCACACAGACAATATGATCTGAGGTATGGCTAAGATTAAAGCGCAGAGGAACAGGAGCATCTACCACCTCAGGCTTGCCGTGCTCTCCTTTGGCAAAGCGCCAAGACTTAGGGTTTTTATCTGCATACTTTGACAGTACGTCTCGCACCAGAGCCCGGGTAACACAATCACTGAATCGATTTTTTTCAAAACGATAGCGCTGATTTCTCTCCAACTCTTCGGCAGACATAATACTGCGATAAAGACTGACAAGAGCAGGGTCAACGTGACTAATATCGACGTTCCAGATATGAACATCGTTTTCCATTAGATGCATTTTTTTTCCTGTACAGAAAAAAATATAGCTAGCGCTATTTTTTGCAGTAAAAACGATAGGGCCGAGATAAGCCATATTTTTTGCGAAAACATGGCTTACCGCAGATGCTACAACGTTAGTACTTTTTCTCCGCGAGCTATCCCTGACACACCGCTCCGGACGACTTCAAGTATGGCGGCATCGCCAATAGATTCGATAAATGCATCGAGTTTATCGGCAGCACCAGCGACTTGAATAGTGTAAACGTTGGGGCCGACATCAATAATTTGACCCCGAAAGATATCGGTACAACGTTTTATCTCAGCCCGTTGCGCTCCGGTCGCCCTTACCTTCAACATCATTAACTCACGTTCAATGTGGGCGCCTTCGGTGAGATCGACTAATTTGACAACCTCAATCAGCCTATTAAGATGCTTGGTGATCTGTTCGATCTTCTGATCATCGCCTTCGGTTGTGAGAGTCAACCGAGACAGAGTTGCATCTTCGGTTGGAGCCACGTTCAAACTCTCAATGTTATATCCTCGCTGAGAGAATAATCCAACGACCCGACTTAACGCTCCTGGCTCATTCTCCAGTAATACTGAGATTATGTGTCGCATTATGTTCGCTCCGTTTTACTCAACCACATGTCTCTCATGGAGCCATCTGGGGCAATCTGCATCGGATAAACGTGTTCGTGACGATCAACGTAAACATCGAGAAAAACCAATTTGTCTTTCAACCTGAAAGCCTCATCCATCGCTGCATCGAGATCTTCCAGACGGTCAACTTTGATACCAACATGCCCGTAAGCCTCCGCCAACTTAACAAAATCAGGCAATGAATCCTCGTACACACTCTCGGAATATCGGCTGGAGTAATTCATGTCCTGCCATTGTTTAACCATTCCGAGATAGCCATTATTGAGGTTAATTATTTTTATCGGCACAGAATATTGACTACAGGTCGACAATTCCTGAATGTTCATTTGAATACTACCCTCACCCGTCACACAGGCAACATCATCGTCTGGAAATGCCAACTTCACCCCCATTGCCGCCGGTAAACCAAAGCCCATTGTTCCCAAGCCACCGGAGTTAATCCAACGTCGCGGCTTGTCGAACTTATAAAACTGAGCGGCAAACATCTGATGCTGACCAACATCCGATGTAACATAAGCATCGCCTTTAGTCGCGCGATACAGTGACTCAATAACCTGTTGCGGCTTAATCAGGCCAGTTTCTGTATCGTAGCGTGGCGCCGTCCACAAGCCATGGGATGCTCTCCATGCGTCGATCTGTGTCCACCATCTGCCTATCGCCTCTTCATCAGGGCCCGCGTCAGCGCCCTGGGAAGTTCTGGTGGCTCGTATTTGAGTGAGCATTTCTTTTAGCACAGCATTCACTGGGCCAACGATAGGAATATCTGCAGTCACCGTTTTTGAGATTGAAGCCGGATCAATATCCACGTGGATAATTTTTGCAGACGGGCAGAATTTGCTAATTGTATTAGTAACGCGATCATCGAATCTGGCGCCAATAGCTAAAATCACGTCGCTGTTATGCATGGCATGATTAGCTTCGTAAAAACCGTGCATCCCGAGCATACCCAAAAACTGTCGATCGGTTGCAGGGTAAGCACCCAAGCCCATGAGCGTATTGGTAACGGGGTAATTCAGCTCTCTGGCCAACTCAGTTAACAATTCACTGCCGTTACCCAGAATAACGCCGCCGCCACTGTATATGACCGGACGTTTAGCACCCAGCAATAACTGTATCGCTTTTTTTATCTGCCCGGAGTGACCCCTTAGCGCCGGTGTGTACGAACGCATCTTGACTGTTTCGGGATAGACATACTCGTATTTATCAATCGGGTTGGTCAGGTCTTTCGGCAAATCGACAACGACGGGGCCGGGCCTGCCTGTAGCGGCAAGGTAGAACGCTTCCTTGATGATGGCAGGGATATCTTCCGTGCGCTTGACCAGGTAACTATGCTTAACGATGGGTCTGGATATACCCACCATATCGGTTTCCTGAAAAGCATCACTACCAATTAAATGGCTTGGAACCTGACCCGATAAAACAACCATAGGGATAGAATCCATGTACGCTGTAGCAATCCCCGTTATAGCGTTTGTTGCCCCTGGGCCGGAAGTCACAAGCACAACGCCCGGTTTACCCGTGGCTCGCGCATAGCCGTCGGCTGCATGCGTAGCGGCCTGCTCGTGCCTGACTAAAATATGGGGCACCTTACACGACTGAAAAAGGGCGTCGTATATGTGTAAAACTGCGCCACCTGGGTAGCCGAAGATAAATTCTACGCCCTCGTCTTCCAACGCGCGCGCGACCATTTGGCCGCCTGATAACATTTCCACTGAAAACTCCTCACATCAGCGTAAAAAAACATGAGATCTTATAATTGAAAGACTATCAACAGCGGGCAAAAAAAGCCTTACCGCACCTTAACTTTAACTCGTTGATCGAATTTCGAAGATACAAACCTCACAACCAAAAACCAGTGTCTCCCTAACTGGGACCACACCGGGCGATAACGCCGTAAGACGAAAGTTTCGTCTGTGCCAAACAGGGAATTGCCTGTTATGGCGGCATTCTCGCAACACAGGTCGTGCGTCTGCAGAGTGAAGGGAGCGTCCCGTAGTCAATACCGGTAAGTAGAGACTCGACGCTAACATCAACTGCCGGTAAGCAGTCAATATCGGCCAACTACGTTCTAGAGGTCAATTCTGAATGAAGATCAATCAAAGTCAACCGTTTGTCTGCGATCTAGCCGAAATAGTTGATTTTTTTGAATTTATCGATAGTTTTCAAACAAAATCCTGTCGAACTGATCGTTCTTTGCCATAATCTGTGTACGGACGGAATTTACATTCGGGCTTCAATCGACAAGGAATGGCATGAAAATGAACAAAATAACCTGTGTATTGGTCATCGGACTGGCAATCCTGATGGCGTCCGCTATCCACGCTGCATCAAACGGTCATTATCGCTGGACCGATAGCGCCGGAACCGTTCAATATTCTGATCGCCCGCCCGAAGGTATTGACGCTGAATTCATCCAGTTCTCAGGCACCGCAACAACCAAGCGTCAGACTAACGACGATGGCAACGAAGAACCGCCCGCTGTCGCTGAGGGGCAAGCTACGCTGCAGGTTATACCCGAAAAAAATCCTCAACTGTGCCAGCAGGCCCAAGGAAATTTGAAGGCGCTTGCGGCAACCCGAATTCGCATAACCGAACCCGATGGCAGCAAACGCATTCTTTCGGAAGACGAAAAACAACAACAA
>Ga0115561_1000535_pt1 | contig 29050 bp, 17 predicted proteins | sample COGITO_mtgs_1105_4_FD_87201 | JGI IMG/M metagenome (GOLD analysis project Ga0115561, IMG submission 87201) | Pelagic marine microbial communities from North Sea - COGITO_mtgs_110512 | ecosystem: Environmental > Aquatic > Marine > Epipelagic | place: Germany:Helgoland, sampling site Kabeltonne...
GCTTTTAAAGATAACTTCACTATGCCATCCACCTGTTCCACCTTCAGCACACATTAAAAAATAACTGCCGTCTTTTTTATAAATGTGAGGTGCTTCAATCCATATCGGTTTTTTTGACAAATCAACGCCACCATCAACAATAATTTTATCTGTTCCTGGAATTACTTGATCGTTTTCAACATCGTATTCCCAAACTTTAATAACGCGGTGACCATTATATAATTCTTTGTTCTTATCAGGTGCATCGTTGTGTACGATATAGCCTTTTCCATCATCATCGAAAAATATAGAAGGATCTATTCCTCCAAAATCAAGTTTTATTGGGCTTCCCCAGCCTTTTTTAGGGTCTTTAGTCTTTACAATTATGTTTCCTAAACCTCCTGAAAATGCCGTTACAATCATATAAAATGTATCGTTATTCGGGTTGTATGTTATCCCTGGTGCATACACACCAGCACTTATACCAGTATCATGTGGATTAAATTCTTCTACATTATTTAGAACACCACCTAAATCTGTCCAGTTTACCAAATCTTTTGAATGAAAAATAGGTACACCTGGAAACATGGCAAATGATGAACATACCATGTAATAATCATCTCCTTTTCTAGTTATTGCAGGATCTGGATAACACCCTTGTAAGATTGGGGTGTAAAATTCGTTTTCTTTTAATGGATTATCTTTGTAAACTTGATCGTTACCTTCATACACGAAATTAGAAAATACTGGGGCGTTTTTACCTTTTTTTGATTGTGCGTTTACCATTGTAAAAGCAAAAAACATGGTTACACACGATACTATAAATTGTTTGTTTTTCATTGTTATATTTATTTATTTAAAGTTTATTATTCAAATTTTATCAATCTATTTCTATTAGGTTATCTGTTCTTAATTGCACAAGCAGATTTTTTATACCTTTAGAATTCCTCTTTATTTTTACTGTGATTTATGTCCAATCTTAACTTTTTGGGATAGTTATTTCTGCAATTATTTTTCTTAAAATTCCATCCGGTTAATTCATAATTAAAACCCCACCATTATGTGGTATATTCAGTTTGATTTCCTCGTTTTTCTTTAGTTTTTTTGTTACAAAACCTTTGTCAGATGATTTTTTTCCATCTTCATAAATCTTAACTATTTCCCCAGCTTTAATCATAGGTAATTTCACTTGGATGCTAAGTGTTTCGTCTTGTGCATTTATTCCTGCGATATACCATGTGTTTTTATGTCTACGAGCCAATACAATATATTTACCAGGGTAACCATCTATAAAAACGGTTTCATCCCAAGTAGTAGGCACATTTTTTAAAAATTCAAGTTCGTATTGAGGCACATCTTGTAGATTATTTGGGGTTAATCCAAACATTTGTACTGGATTTTGATATAGGACACTTGTAGCCAATTGAAAAACGTTAGACGTTAATCTTTCTTGCCCCTTTTTATTTCCTTTATTCAGATATTTATTTAATAGCACTCCACCATATTCCATACTCGCAACAGAATTTCGAATAAATGGATGTAATGCTGCATAAAATGATTCTTTATTGCGTGCATCTTGAGTAAAAATGAGCATCTCTGACGCAATAACAGCCTCACTACCTACAAAATTAGGATACATGCGTTCCCAGCCACGAGGCAGTGTTGCGCCATGAAAAATAATCATTAAACCATATTCGTTAGCATCAGATAGTATATCCTCATATAAACGCATGGTCTCTTGCTTGTCTCCTCCAAAAAAGTCTACTTTTAAACCTTTTACGCCTACTTTTTTAAGCCATTTCATTTCTTTTTTCCGAGCGATAGATGTATGCATTCTATTTAAGGGTGTCATGAATGCATCATTTGCATTTCCGTTGGAATTATACCAGAGAAACACATCTACATCCTTAGATTTTGCATAATCAATAAGTTCTTTCATGCGTTCGTAACCAATGTTTTTATCCCACCAAGCATCTATTAAAATGTATTCAAAATTCATTTCAGCAGCTAAATCAATATATTTCACCTGATCATCATAATTCATACTATTGTCTTGCCAAACAATCCAGCTCCAAGTACCTTTACCGTATTTATAATCTTGTGAAGCTTCATAAAGCGGATCAACAACACTATAAGGAATGGTTGTTTCTACAATTGGTTTTAACGTTTCGCCAACGGTAATAGTTCGCCAAGGTGTTGCTCCCGGAAGTCCTATTTGAGCGCCTCTACTTCCGAATCCGTTATTATTTTCTTGACTAGGATATTCTACATGATAAACACCATTGATATAACTGCTCAAATGGGACGCACAATATTGACTTGACACACCTGTTTCAGATACCAGAGCCCAACCTCTATCGCCTACCCGAAATAAACCTGGAAATACGTAACCCTCTTTAGCCGTATTAGTTTCCATTTCTGAATCTGCTACGTAACCACTTTCATAACTTGGTGCTGTTCTAGCGAAACCACCCATCGGTGACATCATGTAAGATAGAAACGACTTTGTGATTTTAGGAAACTTAAAGCCAGTCGCTTCTTTTTGAACCACGCAAGCGTAAGTTTCTCCCCATTTTGGAATTTCATATCTAAAGGCTATATCATTATTGCTGACTTGAAACAAAATAGATAATTGCTTTTTATCTGCCTTTTCAATAGTATAGGTTAAAGTATTGGCTTCATAAGTGATTTCTGATTGTTTAATTTTTTCTTGAGTGTAGGTTTTGTTTACCTTACCTGTAACCGATGAAATAAAACTCATGCTCTTGCTAAAATCGCCTTCATTCGTTATCAAACCTAATGGTGAATTTTCGAGCATGGTATTCTCATTAAATGAAACCGAATACATCGGTTGACCACTTTCAATTACAAGAGAAACTTTTAATTTCCCATCAGGACTCTCAACAACCGATTGTGCATTTATTGCAAAACAACTCAAGAGAAAGACACATAATAAATATTTTACATTCATAATAATTCTGATATATTTAGTTTTTAATTTGTTTTAAATGAGCAACAAAACCTCCTCGACGAAGCATTTTTATATCAACTACGCTTGAATTATTTACTACCATGTATTTTGTAGAAAACACTTTGTCATGTTTACCATCTGAAATTAATGTTAGCTTGTATGATTTTCCTTTGGGTAAAAAATAGAATTTCAGGTTTTGAGTTCTTTCTATTCTTCCATCAGAATTAATGCCTCCAACGTACCAATCGAAACCTTTTCTACGAGCTATTACTGTAAATTCTCCAGGGTATCCGTCTAACAATTTTGTTTCATCCCAACTAGTAGGCACATCCTTAAGAAAAGTTTTAGGGGCATTAGATAAATTCCTGAATCCCTCAGGGCGATCTGCCATATGCTGAATTGCAGATTCAAAAACCACGCTTAAAGCTAATTCGTGTCCGTAAGAAGTAATGTGAGGATATTGTGAGTTTGTAAAAGTAACAGGAGTATAATCCATAGAACCCACAACATTTCTTGTAAATGGCATTATATTATTGTGTTCTGGTGCTGCAGGTGTTAATTCTGAGTTGTTATTGTACCATTCTGCTCCACGAACACCTTCGTAAGTCATAAGATGTGGATATGTGCGTTGCCAACCTCTTGGAACAATACAACCATGAAAATATACCATTATGTTAAACTTAGCTGCATCTTCCAGTATATCAATATAATATTGCATCATGTATTGTTTTTCACTCAAGAAAAAATCAATTTTGACACCATAAACGCCCAATTTGTTGAGCTTTGTAAACTCCCCTACTCTATTTTCATGGGTTTTCATGCGATCAACTGGAGTTGATGTTATCCATTTAAACATACTAGAATTGTACCACATTAAAGGTTTTACTCCAATTGAATGGATGTATTTAAGTGCTTCTTCTAAATCTCCACCATTTGCCATTTGATCCCATTCCCAATCTAAAAGCGTGTATTTCCAGCCCATTTCTGCAGCTAAATCTGCAAATTCTGTTACCACTTGATAATTTTTGGTACCATGATTATTTGACCAATAATTCCATGAAGCAACACCTGGTTGAATCCAATCTGTATCTGTAAGTTTTGATGGCGTTGACACATCTTCTACTAAGGTAGATTCTACGATGTCTGCAAGACTTCCCATCATGATAACTCTCCATGGCGATTTCCAAGGAAGATTGATTGTTGGTAAAGCTTCACCAACACCTTCATTGTCTTTTGGAAGTGCTACTTTATATTCTGAATTTGTTATGGTATTACTTAGCTTGGTAGCTGCATAATTTCTATTTACGTCTGCCTCGTGAATAAGATACCAAGTATTATCAGTTTCAAAAAGTGCTGGATAACACCAATCTTGTTGGATGCTTGCATCTTTCATTTTTGTGTAAAGTCCTTCATTGGAAAGGTCAAATTTTTCTAACCATCTGCTTGTGCTATCTTGAATTTTATAAGCAGTTAATTCATCTTTGATGGTGAAAGTTCCTTTTTTTTCTGGGAATTCGTACCCGAAAATTACGCCGTCGTTATAAGCCCTTACAATAACATTTAATTTGGCTTTTGATGGGTTTTCAAAATATAAAACCATTTCGTTACCCAAATTAATACGATTTGAGCTTTTACCGTGTAAAGAAGTATATTGTTCTTTTATTAATTTAGATTTACCGGCTTTTATAAATGTTAATTCTTGATAAAAATCTTGGTCACTTCTTACTAACCCTAAATTTATCTTAGGAATAATATTTGAACTCTTATTTTTTTGTAATGCATTAATTTTAAGAAACCACCTACCTGTATTACTATTTTGTTCGCTAAATAGTGTTACGCTATTTTTCTTATTAGGCGACGTAATAGTTGCCTTTTGTGCATAGCTCATCAGAACTATGAAGAAAAATAAAATGGTAACATATTTTGATTTCATAACTTTTATTTTGCAAACTTTGTTAAACGCACATAATAAATATCACTAGTACTGCTATGAGACTGTGCCTGAAAACGAACTCTGATTTTTTCTTTTCCTTTTACCATGGAATCTGGTATTCGATAAGTAGCTTCAATAAATTGACTAATATTACTGTGGTTAGAAGTATCTACCGAAACTAATTTTTTATCATCAATATATATATCAAACTTCTTGGTTCCCCAATAAAAGCCCCAATAACGAATAATAAGATTTAGATTAGTAGCTGATTCAGTTGACATTAAATAACTGAAATAACCTTCATCTCTGGCAGCTCTCCAAAACTCATCTTGTGAGTTACCAGTATTAGATTTGGAACTCTCCATATAGTGGTCACTTTCTGGTTGTTGTTCTCCTGTACCTACATAATCAACCGTGCGTTTTTCTAGTTCTAATTTTTCTTTTTCAAGTGTGGCCAAAGAATCTACATAGGTTTTATATCCTGAATTAGTTAATGATAACCAATACATCATATATCTGGCATCATGAATTTTGTAAAAAGGCTTTAAATGATTCTCAATAGTATTTTGCATTTCGACATTGAGTTTAAAATTTAAAGGCTCACCTTTTATGGACTTTAATTTATTTGCAATGTTCTGGATATCATCTTCAACCAAAATTGGAGCATCATTCAGCGGCAATCTTTCTCCACCTGGATATTGTCCAAAACGGCTATCATCTGCAATAAGCCCTTTTAAATCTTCTGTTCCTGTTTCAGCACCCAATAAAATAGGGCCATGTAAAAAAGCAATGTATTGAGGTACATTAGGAATTTGTTCAACAGTATTTTGCATAGGCAATATAATTTGAATCACGTCACCTTTTTTCCATGTTCTTTTAATGCTTATATAAGAAGATGGTTTTATAGTGTAATTCACATTTTTACCATTAACTAAAATTTTTAAAGCACCTTCTTTAACCCAATTTGGATAACGTACTAATAAGTTAAAATTTGATTGACCTTCAGTTATTGTTAGTTTTGTTTGTTCTTCATAAGGGAATTTTGTTTCCTGTTTAATTTTTACACCTTTTTCTTTCCAGTTCAATTCTGAAGCGATAAATAAGTTTATATATAAAGAACCCTTTGTGTGAGTATAAATAAATTGATTGTATTTACCGTGGTTTTCCATACCTGTACCAACACAACACCACATGGCCTCATTTGGAGCAGAATACACTCTATAATGGCGAGGTCGAGCAGATGTAAAATACACATAACCACCATGTTCTGGATGCTGCGTAGAAAGAATGTGATTGTACAATGTTCTTTCGTAATAATCTACATATTTTGCATCTGGCTGTACTCTGAATAAATCTTCAGTTAATTTGAGCATATTATATGAATTACAAGATTCAGGTCCATCATCTTCATTCACGTAATCTATACTGGCTGCTTTGCTTGGAAAATGCTCTTTTCTGCTGTTACCTCCGAATGCCAAGGTGCGGTTATTAACAACTGTTTCCCAGAAAAAGCTACCAGCTTTACTATATTTACTATCATTACTCAATTCAGCTATTCTTTCAAAACCAACAAATTTTGGTACTTGGGTATTGGCGTGCTTATTGTCTAAATTATCAATTCCTTTTGATAAAGGGTTAAGAAATGCTTTGTGCGAATAGCGTTTTGCAGCAATTAAGTATTTGTCTTCTCCTGTTATTTGGTACGCATCAGCAAAAACCTCTGGCATGCCACCATGCTCCATATTTAAAACCGATTCCATTTGTTTGTCGGTTAAAGTAGAGGTAATACTAATACCCCAATCACAAAAATTTAGAAAAATATTTTTGGCTTCTTCACTATCTCCATATAACCAAGCGTCTCTTAAGCCTGCATACATTTTATGTAAATTGTAGAAAGGTGCCCAAGCAGAATTATAAACACTGAAATCTCCTTTTTTAAAAGCAGACCATAATTTATCACTATTGGGAAAACCTCCTGCATAACCAACACCCCATTCTTTATTATTCATGGCATTTGCTTCCTGACATTCTTTAATTTCAGAAATCATATAATCCATTCGTTTTTTACATTCTTTATTGCCTGTGGCAGCGTAGTTCATAGCCATAGCCGATAAGTAATGTCCACCAACATGACCATCTAGTCCTTCCCAATTAGGGTATGAAGGTGCTTTAGGTTTTAAACCCGCTTCTTTTCTGTAAGGTGCCATAAATCTATCAACATCATACTTTAAAAGAACCTCAATATTCAGATCACGCGCATGTTTAAAAAGACCTTCTAATAACGTTACGTCTTCTAATGGAAACTCATTAGGGTACAGTTTTTCCTGTGATTGAGTTTCAGACATAATTAATGAAAGGCCTAAAAAAAGGATTGTTATTTTTTTCTGAATCTTCATTTTGTTATTTAATAATTTTAATATCTCTCTTCGGATTATTACTTTTTATTTAGAAAACATCCAATAATCAAAAAACATGATTTTTGTTGTTGCTTTTCCTTTAAAAATAAAATATACATCGTGTGTTCCTGTTACTTTTTCAATCTCAGCGCTTACTATTTCCCATCTATCATTTCCACCAGTTAATGGTACTTTTAACGTTGTTAGTAATTTTCCATTCATACCATCTAGTCTTACTTCCATTGAAACATTACTATTATGAGTTGTACCAATACGCGCTTTAAATTTTGTAGCACCTTCTTTTCTAAAATCTACATTTTTAACCATCGTAAACGCATCATTTTTCATGGCAGTAATAAATACGCTAACTGATTCATTTTTCATAGATTTTACATGTTCTGACCAAGCTATGGTTTCTGCTTCATTTTTTATAAAAGGGTTTATGGTTGATAACGCTTTTTCAACACCATTGGTCATATCCATTTGTACTATGGTACCATCTTTATTAAATTTTAATTCTTGTACACAAACAGATCTATTGAAGCCATTTCCTCCTAGTAAAGCACCATTATGATAGAAGAAATAGGTTTTTCCTTTATAATCAATAACTCCTGGATGGTTGGTAAAACTTCTACCTTGAGTAGGCATTACTTTACCTTGATAAGTCCATGGCCCTGTAGGACTATTTCCTGTAGAATAACCAATATGTTCAGGAAGTGGTCCTGCAGCAAAGAATAAATAATATAAATTATTTCGTTTGTAAAGCCAAGGGCCTTCTTCGTAAGTAGTTGGTCTACGAGGATTTGGGTTTCCTTCTCGTTTTCCAAAGGATTTAATTGTGTTTGGGAACGATTTTACCTCACCATCATAAGATATCATATCTTCATTTAGCTTCACATAATAACAAATGGGATTTCCCCACAACATATAAGCTTGCCCATCATCATCTATAAAAATAGTAGGATCAATATCTGCCATACGCCCTTGTATTAGTGGCTTACCCAAAGGATCAATAAATGGCCCATAAGGACTGTTAGCAACTGCCACACCAATACCATTTTTTCCTTGTCTGTCGGTTATTGGAACGTACATATAAAATTTCCCATCACGCTCTATACACTGAGGTGCCCATGCATTTTTTTTCGCCCAATCGAAATCTTTGTATGATAAAATCGCACCATGATCTGTCCAATTCACCATGTCTCCTGTGGTGTAAAGTCTCCAGTCGTCCATGGTAAACCATGTTGAATTATCTTCATCATGCGACGTGTATAGATAAACTTTGCCATTATAAACCATTGGTGCTGGGTCTGCAGTATAATTGGTTTGAATGATTGGGTTTTGCGCAAAACCATTGTACAATAGTGTTACACTTAAAAATGATATTATGAAAAATCTATTTTTTAAATTCATTATTCTGTGATCTTATTATTTTATTATTGAATGGTTAGCTTTTGCATTTTTAAATCTTATCTGTAATATGGAAATAATCAAAATCTACAAATCCACCTATTTGTTTAGTGGCGTAATTAAACAATCCAAATCTGTATCCCATAAAATGAGGTAATGTATAAGGTAGCTTGATTGGATCGCCTAGAGACTTCCATTTTTCACCATCAAGACTGTAGTAAAATCGCCCTGTATCTTTTTGGTTTTTAAAATCACATTCTGCTTTAAAATAAACTTGATTTTGTTTTAATGGAATACTTCCTAGTTCTTTTTCTTTTCCACTAGCAGCACTAATCATGATGATTCTTTTTACACCATTTTCTTTTTTAACAGCAATAAAACCATATTGTTTTTGAAGTAAACATAATCCTGAAATATCACCATCTTTCATTTTACTTACATCTAAGAATGTTGTGGCTTTACTTTCTGGTCCTATAGTTCGTTGAGTAAGTGTGTTTTTTGCCTGAAACAATAAGGTATCTATTCTACCTGTTTTTAATCTTAAAAATCCTTCTCTATCTCTTACCGACCACAGTGAATTATCTGGATTGTGATTCCATTGCCAAACCAATGGTAAATCCCTGTCATTCTTTTTACGTTTAAAATTGTCTGAGTTTACAATTCCTGGAATCAATCCTTTACTCTTTGGTAAATCTAGAGTTTCAGGAACTTTACCGTTTTCTCCTAAAACAGGCCAATCGTTAACCCATATTACGGGTACTAAATAAGGTATTCTTCCTACGCCACCATTGTCTTTAAATAAATATGAAAACCACTTACCTTCTGGAGTACTTATTAAACCTCCTTGTGCTACCCCTTTATCTTGCAATGCAACACGACCCTCCCAAGAGCCTGAAAGTTTATCTGCTTTGTGAATAATAACTGTTCTCATCCCTCCTCTTGGCCAAGAAATATTGAACAAATAATATTTTCCACGTATTTTAAATAATTGAGATCCTTCGGCTGGCAACATAATCCTATCACCTGCAGGTGCTGTTGCATTTTCAATTAGTACTCTTTTGGTTTCTTCTTTAATTCCTGAAAGATCTTGCTTTAACTCAGCAATACTAATTTTTCCTGCTCCCCAAACCATATAAGCTTTATCTTCTTCAAATAAAATAGAATGATCGTGATATGCAGGCTCAAAAGATATTTTTTTCCATGGACCTTTTTCTATATTTTTAGTTGAATAGATATATGTTTTACCCGTAGTAGCGGCAAAAGTACTTACATAAAAAACACCTTTATGATAACGCAGACAACTTGCCCAAGATCCTCTTCCGTAGGTACTCTTACCATTCTCCAAATTCATGGCATCTACTTCATCCAATCTATCATAGGCATAATTTACCAACGTCCAATTCACCAAATCATTGGATTTCATAATAGGTACACCTGGGCTCATATGCATGGTAGTACTACTCATATAATAAGTATTTTCTACTCTAATTATAGATGCATCTGGAACATCTGCATATATTAACGGATTATGAGCTTTATTTACTTGTGCATAGTTGTTAAACGCAAATAGGATTAAGGCTAACTGAATAAAATATTTAAACTTCATTTTTTATGATTATTTTATTTGACAGGTTTTACACCTTCTTTGGTTTGAATTATTTTTTGAATGGTACCATCTTCATTATAATACATGTAATCAATACAAATGGAACGTCTATAACTTCCTCCTGTAGGAAGTGTACCATTGTGATACATGAAATAAGATTTTCCTTTAAAATCAACTATACCAGGATGCGTTGTAAAACTGTTAGGCACATTTTCTTGAATAATACCTCTGTATTCCCAAGGTCCTTCTGGACTTGTAGCTGTACAATATTCAATCATTTCTGGTTTTGTACCTGCACTCGCATAGACTAAATAATACAAATCTTTTCTTTTGTAAACCCATGGACCTTCAATGTAATTTTTTGGTTTAAAATTGGTTATTTCACCATCTAATTCAATCATATTGTCTTTTAATTTCACCATTCTACAACTACCATTACCCCAATAGAGGTAAGCTTGTCCATCATCATCAATAAACACTGTAGGATCAATATCATCCCAACCATGTTTCAATTCAGTAGTCATTTCGTTTACAATTAAAGCTTTTCCTATGGCATCTTTAAATGGTCCCGTTGGACTATCAGAAACTGCAACACCAATGGCTGCTCCTCCATTACTGTTTTCATCATTTTTATGAAATGTGGACACATACCAATAAAACTTACCATTTCTTTCTATACATTGTGCAGCATAAGCATCACCTGTTGCCCACGAAAATGATTTAGGTGATAATGGAGAACCATGATTTGTCCAATTCACCATATCTTTTGATGAAAAGACATGCCAATTAGGCATTTTATAATTGGTATCTGCAACTGTTGCCGTATCATGACTTGTGTATAGATATACGGTTTCGTTATAAACGATTGGTGCTGGGTCTGCTGTGAAAATATCTGTTATGATAGGATTTTGAGCAAAAGAACTTCCTAGCGTGAGCATGGAAATAAACAAAAATGAAATTTTAATGTTTCTATAATTCATGATCTATATAATTATTAGTTTTTCAAAATTCTTAATTCATAAAATCGAGGAGTAGGTCTATTATTGGTTGATGTAATTTTTACTTTCACCACCTCTACATCACTCAATTTTATTCTGATGGTTTTATCTTTTGTTGAAATTATTTCAGCAGGTTTTTCATTCACAGAAATATCAACGTTATCTAATTTTAATTCATCCAATACTGAAATGTCTAAAAATTTACCTTCATGATTTTTGTTTGAAAATTGATAATACATATAACCACGAGTGCTTCTCCAAAACTTATCATCATAACCCGAGAAACTTTTTTCTCCTTTATATAAATGTCCTACCTCTGGTTGTTGTTCACCACAATTTACTTTGTCAATTGTTTTAGCTTCAAGAGCTGCTGCCTCCATTTCTTGCTGTTTAAGCATGGCTTGCTTTTCTTTATATTCACTAGTACTGTATGTTTGAAAATACATTTGGTAACGTGCATCATGTACTTCAAAAAATGGTTGAAGTTCTAAAGAATCTAAACTAAAATGAAGATCTCCAATATCTTTAGCTTTTGACAAGTAGCTGTTTTTCTCACCAACTAAAGCATAAGCTTCATCTAACGGAAAATATTTACCATGAGCAACATGTCCCATACGACTATCATCTGCAAATAAACCATCTAAATGTTGAGTTGAGGTTTTGGCAGCTAATACGATAGGTCCATCAACATAAGCAACCCAATTAGATCCATCAGGTAAATTTTCTAAATGTGTTGAGCTTTTAAATTTAACAGTTATTTTATCACCTGATTTCCATTTTCTATTGATCGTGATATAACTAGAAGGAGTTCCTTGTGTTTTTTGAAGTTTTCCATTTACTAAAACCTCAAAATTATTTGCCCATTTAGGCTGACGAATATTCACTGAAAATGTTTGTTTCTTTTTAAGTTTTAAAACTAATTCTGATTCATTTTCATAAGGAAACTTTGTGTTTTGAGTTAAGGAAATATTTTTCTCTTTCCAGTTTAAAGTAGAAGGAATAAACAAATTCACAAACATATCATTCTCGTTATGGCTATAAATTAACTCGCCATATTTCGTGTGGTTTTCTAAACCAGAACCTACACAGCACCACATACTGGTGTCTGGTTGTGAATATACTCTGTAATGATTAGGACGTATAGGCGTGAAATATACAAAACCACCTTTTTCAGGATGCTGACTCGATAATATATGATTGTATAGGGTACGCTCATAAAAGTCTAAATAACTAACATCATTATTATCAAGAAACAAGGCTTTGCTTAACCTAACCATGTTATAAGAATTACAGGTTTCTGGTCCTTGGTTAGATTTTATCATACCACTAAAATCATCAACAGGATTAAAATGCTCCGCCACACTATTACCGCCAAAAGCTACACTTCTTGTTTGAGCTACTTCTCTCCAAAAAAACTTAACTGCCTCAGATAGTTCTTTATTCTCAGTTAAATCTGCTACTTTTTCGTAACCCAAAATTTTAGGTATTTGCGTATTTGCATGCATACCAGTTAATTTATCTTCTTTACGCATTAATGGCTCTAAAAAAGATTTATGTGTTAGTTTTTCGGCTGTTTCTAAGTATTTCTCATCTTTTGTGATAATATATAAATCGGCAAAAGATTCTGTAATACCACCATGCTCTGTTTTTAAAATGCTTTGTATTTGCTCATCAGAAAGTGGTTCTATCAAATCAATAAACCAATCACCTAATTTTATGACAATAGTTTTAGCCTTATCACTACCCGTAAAACGGTAAGCATCAATTAAGCCCGCAAATAATTTATGGATATTATAAAGCGGTACCCATGTATTATTTAAGCCAAAACCACTACCATCGATATCCCCTTTATGAATGCGCTCCCAAAAAACTTTCCCTTGAGGAATGCCTCCAACATAACCATTGCCATTTTTATTTTGGCAACGCTCTAATTCTGAAATCATATAATCTAAACGCGTTTTTAACTCTTCATTATCGGTAGCCGCATACAGCATTGCCAGTGCCGATAAGTAATGTCCAGCAATATGACCATCTAGACCAATACTTTCCCAATTTCCATAACGATCTTCTTTTGGGGTGAATCCTGCATCAATTAAATAAGGCGCTAAAAGGCGATCTGGTTCTAAATCAAGAATGTATTTCATATCAACATCTTGGGCATTTTTAAACGGGCCATCTGTAATTCTTACTTCTTGCAATTTGAAAGTTTCCATTTGTGAAAAACCAGTATAAGAAATAAGGAATAAGAGCAAATAGCTTGAACATTGAGCTAGAAAGGATATGAATGTATTGAAATTTTTAAAACGCATATAATTATAATCTTGTTTAAATTTTTATTTCATGACAACTAGATATGATTTACCTTTTTGAGTAGGCATATCATATAGAAATGTTTGTTTTAACTGTAATGGTTTAATACTTGATGCTTTAGAAATAATAGGTGCTTTAGTTTCATTAACCACAAAAAAGTCATTTGGGTTTTCACCAGATGCTTTTTTAAGTTTTTTACTAGATTTCATTTCATTAGGTGCTCTCAATCTAAAGTTACCTCCTAAAGTTGATGTTATTTTCACTGAAATCAATTGACCATTTTCCCAAGTCATATTATCAATTGTAAAACCACCCCTTGTTTTTAAACCACTAACAACACCGTTTTTAAAATTATCTGGCAAAGCTGGAATTAAATGTATTGCACCATCATTACTTTGCATAAGCATTTCTGTAATTCCAGAAGTACATCCAAAATTACCATCAATTTGGAAAGGTGGATGCGCGTCAAAAAGGTTATTATAAGTTCCACCACCACCTTTTACAGTACCTAAAGGTGTTAGTTGATTTTGAATTAATTTATAAGCATGATTACCATCTTGCATTTTTGCCCACCAATTTACTTTCCAGCCCATACTCCAGCCTGTAGAGACATCTCCACGTTGTAAAAGTGTATTTTTTGCTGCTGCAAAAAGTTTTGGATTTCTATATGGTGAAATTTGGTTTGATGGAAATAAACCGTACAAATGCGAGATATGCCTGTGTTTATCTGTTGGACTGTCAACGTCATCTAACCACTCTTGCAATTGATTATGCTTTCCTATTTGCATTGGCGGCAATCTTTTTTTCAAGTTTTCTAGTTTCTCGATTAAATTTTCATCCTTTCCCAGTGCCTTAGCAGCATAAATAGTTGCACTAAAAACATCAAAAACAAGTTGATTATCCATAGTCGAACCGGCAGTTATGGAAGCTCGCTGGTGTTCTTTTGGTCCGTTTTCTGGTGAGTTTCCAGGGACAACTACCAACCATTTGTATTTTGGGTGTTCAACTAAAAAATCAGCGTAAAATTCTGCGGCACCCTTAATAGCAGGATATACTGATTCTAAATACGTTTTATCTCCAGTGTATTGGTAATGTTCCCATAAATGTTGACTTAACCAGCCACCACCACCATTCCAAATACCCCAAAACGAACCGTCAACAGGACCGGTTATTCTCCAAATATCTGTATTATGATGTGCCAACCAACCATTAGCACCATACATCACTCTTGCTGTTTCCTTTCCTGTTTCAGAAAGTTCCATAATCATTTTTAAAAGAGGCTCGTGCATCTCCGAAAGATTGGTCTTATCTGCTGGCCAATAATTCATTTCAGTATTAATATTGATAGTATACTTACTGTCCCAAGCCGGCTTCATATTTCCATTCCAAATGCCTTGTAGGTTTGCTGGTTGTCCGCCTGGTTGAGAGGAAGAAATCAATAAATATCTCCCATACTGATAGTATAAAGTAACAAAAGAAGGGTCTTCTGTAGTATTGAAATTTCTAAGTCTTTCGTCTGTTGGCAATTTAGCAGCTTCGGTAGAACCTAAATTAAGTTTTACACGGTTAAAATACTTTTGATAGACAGCGACATGCTCTGTTTTCATAGTATCAAAATTTTTATCAAAAGCTTTATCCATATAATTTTTTGCCCGCTGATTTTCATCACCACTTATATCATGGTAACTGTTGAAATTAGAAGCAATCGAAACAAAAATTAAAACAGAATTAGCATTTTCAATATTTACTGAATTACCTGTGTTCGTAATATTACCGCCATCAGTTTTTATTCTAGCAAGCGCATTAAACTCAACTTTTCCTTCAACACCGTCATGATCGCTTGTAGTTCCCCAAAGTGATAATTCATTATTACCATTAACTTTAATATGTTGTTTAACATGTTGACTAGTAAATGCGGCTGAAAAAGACACTTTTCCAACCTTATCTGATGAAAGTTTTATAACCATAACTCTGTCCGAAAAAGAAGTAAAAGCTTCTCGGGAGTAAGTCACACCATTAACACTATAACTAGTTTTGGTAATAGCTTTTTCAATATCAAGTTCTCTATAATAATTAGAAAAATGATCATGACCTGTAAAAGTAAGTTCCAAATTCCCCACAGGTTGAAACATTTGTCCATGAGATTTTTTAGTGATTATTTTCTCATTTGCTAAGTTTTCAGCTGCTTTATAATTACCTTCAAAAATAAGCTTTCTAACTTTTGGCAATGCGTCTAAAGCATTAGGGTTGTCGTTTCTGTTTGGACTTCCACTCCACACAGTGGTTTCATTTAGTTGAAAAATTTCTTTTTCAACATTGCCATAAACCATAGCAGCTTGGAAACCATTACCAATGGGCAATGCATTTTCCCAAACTTTTCCAGAGGGCAGATTATACCAGAGCTTTAGATTTTCTTTATCCTGACAAAAAACTTGAAGACACAAAACAAGAAAAAAGAATATTATTTTATTTTTGATCATTATTAGAATTATTATAGTAACAAAATTAATTAAAGTGTAATATACACACTTTTAAAAAAATCACTAAACTTTTATAAACTGAATCATCTTACAGTTTTAACATAGCCTATAACTCAATTTTGAATCTTCTCAAAAAATAAAAAGTAAAGTTGAGTTTAGTATAAAAATAATAGCATTCTACTTTAAATTAGAAAGCACGCATTAACAAATGTAATAAATACACTTTAAAAAAGCAACCGGTTGTTTGAATTTATATTTGATTTAAAATTATCCTTTAGAAGCTAGAAGTTTTAAATAAAACTTTAATTGGATACTATCAAAGAAGTATGCATATAGTTTGGTGTACGAACTGTTGCGTGATTAAGCCTGTAAGTTAGCAAAAGAAAAACAACGTTAGGAAAGTTTACACGATGCTATATTTAGTTTTGTTATCTTATACTTATCTATTTGTAAACTATAGTTTACACTTGTTGATATATAATAAATGATTTATTATGAAAATAAATAGTCAATCGTTACTACCATGGTTCGGGGTCGTTTTTACTTCGGTATTGCTTTTTTACTTGCATTGGGCTCTCTGGTTTTTGAAATAGTTAAGAATGGAAATTAATTTGTTGAAAGTTTAAAGGACTGCCGTAGGGTTTGTTATTACATCCATTTTAGGAACAATTTTAAACTATTTAGTAACATATCCTGATGGACATCAGGAGAATGGGGTTTCATCTTATTGGTTTGCACTGTCCTGCCTTGTGATTGCTTTCGTAAGTTTCTCTATTCTAAAATTTAAAGAATGAAAAATCTTATAAAAGTAGAACGGGCAAGAAATGATATGTCACAAGCTGCATTAGCGGAAAAAGTACATGTTACACGTCAAACTGTTCATACCATTGACAAAGGTGGTATTGTTCTATCAACAGCATTAGCGTTTAAAATTGCATCAATTTTTAATATCAAAGTTGATGAATTGTTTAATTGGCAGAATCTGATTGGCGTTGATATGTTTTAAGAATTAAATATATCATATTAATATGTACAACTTAGATATTACATAATCCTATAACTAATTGAAAATGTTATAGAAACTGTTAACGATAATGTTTTGAAATCATAGTTAAATCATTGAATATGAGCAGTAAAGTACTAACGCACTTCACAACTCATATTGTTTACAAATCATATTAAACAACTTACTTAAGACACTAAGACAAATAAACATAGAGACCGATTACCAATCCTACTATAGCATAACCCACTGGCTTTAAATATTTCCAATTCGTAATATCTACCTGCTCAGTATATTCTTGGGTATAGTCCGTTGTACGTGGACTAAAGGCGCTTACAACAAACATTATTATAACAGTTAGCACAAACAAAACACCCATTAAATGCAAGAAACTAATATCTGGTTTAATAATATAAAGTGTAACTAAATAAGTAACGACACTAAACAAGATTCCAATATTTGCTGCTTTCGCCGACACACGTTTATTAAAAATTCCTACAATAATTATAGCTAAAATAGGAACACTGTGTGTACCGTTCAATTCTTGTAAATAAGTAAAAATTCCACCCTCAACACCGTAGAGTAACGGAGCGATACCCATTGAAAATATGGCCAATACTATTCCGAATATTTTACCAGCTCGCACGACTTGCTTTTCATTTGCATCCTTATTTATATATTCTTTATAAAAATCCAATCCGAACAAGGTTACAGAACTATTTAATGCACTGTTAAATGAACTTAGTATCGCACCAAAAAGAACAGCTGCAAAAAATCCAATAAATGCAACAGGCAGCACTGCCTTTACAACCATTGGATACGCCTCGTCCGCATTAGATAAATCTCCATTAAAAAGATAAAATGCAATTATACCTGGCAACACTACTATAAAAGGACCTAGTATTTTAACAAATGCTGCTAATAATAATCCTTTTTGACCTTCTTTCAAGTTCTTTGCCCCAAGTGCTCTTTGAATAATGGCTTGATTTGTTCCCCAATAATAAAAATTCACGATAATCATTCCTGTAAACAAGGTCCAAAAAGGAACGTCAGAATCTGGACCTCCAATAATATCAAACTTTTCTGGAAGTGCCGTAGTTAATGTTTTTAATCCTGTAAAGACATTACCATCACCAATTTTCATCAAACCAAAAATTGGAATAAGAGAACCTCCAATTAACAATCCAACAGCATTAATAGAATCGGAAACAGCAACTGCTTTAAGCCCTCCAAATATGGCATAAATACTTCCAGTGATGCCTATTGCCCATACCGTAACCCATAGGGCAGGTTCTGGTTCTATACGAAGCATTTCTGGAATATCAAACATGGTATTTATTGCCAATGCACCAGAATAAAGTACCGTTGGCAACATAGAAATTGCATAACCCAAAAGAAATAATAGAGATACAATAGTTTTGGTACTTTTATCATATCTATTTTGTAAAAACTGTGGTATTGTTGCTATACCACTTTTAAGATATTTTGGTAACAACACAAAAGCTGTAAAAACCATTGCTATGGCTGCAACAACCTCATAAGCCATGATAGGAATACCATCTCTAAACGACACCCCGTTCATACCAACAATTTGTTCTGTAGATAAATTGGTAAGCAATAATGAACCCGCGATTACAGGGCCTGTTAAACTTCTCCCTCCTAAAAAATACCCGTCTGAAGTATTTTCGTCTGTTTTCCGAGTTGACCACCAGGCTATAATTGCTACTAGTAATGTAAAGGCTCCAAAAGATATAAGTCCCATAATTATTTAGTTAGTTTTAGTTATGTACCAAATTACTTGGTAGAAAATTTAAAAATCGTTTTTGTTGAATACGTTTCACCTGGATTTAAAACCGTAGACGGAAATTTTTCTTGGTTAGGCGAATCTGGATAATGTTGCGTTTCTAAACAAAATCCTGTTCTGTGTGCATAGGTTCCTCCATTCGGCATTGGCAAAGTAGCATCTAAAAAGTTACCAGTGTAAAATTGAATACCAGGTTCTTCAGAAAAGATTTCCATAAAACGTCCGCTAGTATCATCATAAGCTGAAGCAACAAAACGCATATCTCCTTTATCACCATTTAAAACCCAGCAATGATCGTAACCTTTACCGCGTTTAAGTTGTTCGTTATTGACGTTAATTTCTTTACTTACTTTCTTAGATGAGGTAAAGTCGAAAGGCGTTCCTTCAACATTTCTAATTTCGCCTGTAGGAATCAACGTTGCATCTACTGGTAAATAAGCAGCTGCATCTATCACCACATCGTGATTTGAAATATCTTTTAAAAAATCTCCAGTTAGGTTAAAATATGCATGTTGTGTTAAATTAACAACGGTAGTTTTATCTGTTATGGCTTCATAAGACACCTCTACTGCATTGTCTTTTGTTAGTGTATAAATCACATTCACTTCAAGATTTCCTGGATATCCTTCTTCACCATCTTTACTGGTATACTTTAATTTTAAAGTAGAACCTTCAGTACCTTCAATCGGAATTGCTGTCCAGATTACACGATCAAATCCATTGACCCCACCATGCAGATGATTAGAATCATCGTTGGTTGCTAAGGTATATTCTTCACCATTTAATGTGAATTTTCCTTTTGCAATTCGGTTTCCAAAGCGTCCAATTAATGCTCCAAAAAAAGGATTATCATCTCTTAAATAGCCGTCCATTGCGTTATGACCTAAAACCACATTTTCTAATTTCCCTTCTTTGTTTGGTACTTTTAAAGATGTAATTCTACCGCCATAAGTAATCACATTCATCTCAACACCATTAGCATTTTTTAGCGTGTATTGTTCTACAATTGTACCTTCTTTGGTTTTTCCAAATTCTGATTTATTTATCGCTAGATTTTCTTCTACCATTATTTCTGAACTTTCGGTTGTATCCTCTTTTTTAGATTCTTTACACTGGATGTTAAGACTTGCAACCAAAACAATCGCAAAACAGCACAAAATAAATTTTAAATTCTTCATTGTTATTAGTTTATATTAGTAAAACATGTGATAAGCTTCATTAGCTCTAATGGATTCTTTGAAGTTTCTAATGGTTGTATCTTCATCAATCACTAGAGCTTCGATACCGGCCATTTCTGCAAAATCTTCCAATTGTTCTGCCGAAATATTCTCACTATAGCAAGTATGATGTGCTCCACCACCTAAAATCCATGCTGTACATGCCGTTTTAAAATCTGGCAATGGTTTCCACATAACGCGTGCCACGGGTAATTTGGGTAATTTTTCCTTGATTTCTTCTCCAACTGTTTTGTTGATTAATAACCTAAAACGGTTACCAAAATCCATGAGTGCCGCGTTTAGCGATTTACTAGCTCTACCATTAAAAACAAGACGTACAGGATCCTCTTTACCTCCTATTCCTAAAGGATGAACTTCACAAGACGGTTTGTCCGCGGCAAGTGAAGGATCAACCTCTAACATGTGTGACCCTAATACTCTTGGAGCATCAGGATTTAAATGATAGGTGTAATCTTCCATAAAAGCATTACCGCCTTCAAGACCTGCTCCCATTACTTTCATAGCTCTAACTAAAGCCGCTGTTTTCCAGTCTCCTTCTCCTGCAAATCCATAACCTTTTTGCATTAAACGTTGTACAGCAATTCCTGGTAATTGTTTGATGCCATGAAGATCTTCAAACGTATCAGAGAAACCTTTAAAGCCGCCATCTACTAAGAATTTTTCTAAACCTAATTCAATACGTGCTGCTTCTATTAAAGATGCTCTATGCTTACCACCTTTTAATAGAGATTCTGCCATGTTATAAGAGAGCTCATATTCTTTAATTAAGGTGTCAATGGCATCATCAGAAATACTATTAATTACATCAGCTAAATCACCAACTGCATACGTGTTTACAGAAAAACCAAACTTAGTTTCAGCTTCAACTTTATCGCCATCAGTTACAGCAACAAAACGCATATTATCTCCAAAACGAGCAAATTTAGCCCCTTGCCAATCGTCCCATCCTGCAGCTACACGCGTCCAATCTCCGATGTGTTTTTGTACTGAATTTTCAGACCAATGCCCAACCACTACTTTGCGATTTTTACGCAAACGACTTACCATAAACCCAAACTCACGATCGCCATGTGCCGCTTGGTTTAAATTCATAAAATCCATATCAATAGTATTCCAAGGAATATCTCTATTAAACTGGGTATGTAGATGACATAATGGTTTTTGAAGTGCAGTTAACCCTCTTATCCACATTTTTGCTGGCGAAAATGTATGCATCCAAGTAATAACTCCAATGCAATTTTCTTCTTGGTTTGCAGCCGATAAAGTTTCATAAATTTCATCTGTAGATTTAACGGTTGGCTTATAAACTACTTTTACAGGGATTGAAGATGAGGCATCTAAATCTTTTACAATTTCAGCAGAATTTTTAGCAACTTGTGCTAAGGTTTCTGGGCCGTATAAATCTTGACTTCCTGTTATAAACCAAACTTCTTTATTAGAAATATCTATCATAGCTTTTCTCGTTATTTATTGTCCGTAGTAGGCATTTTTACCATGTTTACGTTCGTAATGTTTTTTTATTAATGAATCTTTTAGTCGTGGTGCATTAGGGTTAATTTGAAGCGTTAAATATGCCATTTCAGCAACTACTTCTAAAACCTTACTATTATAAACTGCTTTAGCAGCGTCTTTCCCCCAAGCGAAAGGGCCATGATTCCCTATTAAAATCATTTCAACTTCTTTATGCGATAAGTTTTTGTCTTTAAAACAATCTAAAATTTGAATGCCTGTGTTGTGCTCATAATTGCCTTCAATTAATGAATCACTCATTGGTGGTGCACAGGGTATATCGGCTGTTAAATGGTCTGCATGCGTTGTTCCAAAAATGGGCACATCCTTTTGCGCTTGAGCCCATGCACAAGAAAACTTAGCATGAGTATGTGCAACACCGCCAATATCATCCCAGTTTTTATATAAATAGGCATGTGTTTTTGTATCTGAAGATGGACGCTTTGTGCCTTCAACTATATTGTTGTCAAAATCAACAATAACAATATCCTCTGGTTTTAAAGTTTCATATGGTACACCACTTGGTTTAATAGCAAATATGCCATTAGCTCTATCAACAGCACTTACATTTCCAAAAGTGTACACTACTAAACCCAATTCATTGAGCTTCATGTTAGCTTCATAGCATTCTTCTTTCAGTAATTTATACTTGGAACTCATAGTCTTTTTATTTTATTGATTCTTCTACAAACTGACCTAATTTTTTATAGGATTCTATAAAGTTTGCATATACTTTTACTTGGTTTGACTGCGGAAAATATTCGGCTTCAAAATCGCTTCCCATGACTTTGCTTGCTTCTACTACATTTTCATAAATGCCCCCAGCAACGGCTGCATATATAGCTGCCCCTAAGGCTGGTGCTTGGTCAGACTCTGCTACTTTTATTGGCATATTTAACACATTGGCTAAGGTTTGCATTATAAATGGCGATTTTCTTGCCACACCTCCAATACCAATAACCGTATCAATTTTCACACCTTCATCTTCAAAACGATCTACTATCATTTTTGATCCGAAACAAATAGCATTCACTAAGGCTTTAAAAATATGAGGTGCCTTTGTACCTAAAGAAATTCCTGTAAAAGCCGCTTTTAGTTCTTGGTTTGCATCTGGTGTTCTTCGACCGTTTACCCAATCTAAAGCAATTGGGACAGCTTCTTCCAAGGGAATTTGTTCAGCTTGTACTGCAAGGGTTCTAATAAAATTTGCCTCTATTTCATTCTGAAGCTTTACTTTTTGGTCATCAGAGAGAATTGAAGAATTCATCACTAAATTATCAATTGGCCAGGATAATACATTTTTAAACCATGCCAACACATCTCCAAATGCTGATTGACCAGCTTCTAAACCAACAAGGCCTGGAATAACTGAACCATCAACTTGACCACAAATACCTTTTACACATTTAGAACCAATAACGGCCTCATCTGCAACCATAATATCGCAAGTAGACGTGCCCATTACACGAACTAATGCGTGCTTATCTACTTTAGCACCAACGGCTCCAGAATGCGCATCAAAGGTTCCAACAGCAATAATTGTATTGGTTGTTAAGCCTAATTTATCGGCCCATTTTTGATTTAAATGGCCAGCAATTTCATCTGATGTAAATGTTTCGCTATAAAGATTGCCTCGTAATTCTGACAAATATGGATCTAATTGCGATAAAAATTCTTCTGCAGGCAACCCATTCCAGCTTTCATGCCACATGGCCTTATGACCTGCTGCGCAACGACTGCGTTTAAAGGATTTTAAATCTTGATTATTAACCAACATATAAGTCATATAATCACAATGTTCCATCCATGTATGGGCCGCTACTTTAACAGCTTCATCTTCTCTTACAATATGTAATATTTTTGCCCAAAACCATTCTGATGAATAGATACCACCTTCGTATTTGGTAAAATCTTCTCCTCCCCAATTTGCTGCTAAATCATTTATTTCATTAGCTTCTTTTACTGAGGTATGATCCTTCCATAGCACCATTAATGCATTTGGATTATCTTTAAATTCTTCTAATAAAGCTAATGGTGTACCATCTTGAGCTAATGGTAATGGAGACGAACCTGTGGTATCAATACAAATACTTACAATAGACTCTGGATTAACAGCACTTTGAGCAATTACTGAGGTTATTGTTGTTTCTAAACCTTCAATGTGGTCTAAAGGATGTTGTCTAAATTGATTGATACCGGGGTTGCAATACTTTTGTGCTTTCCAACGCGGATACCAAAATACTTTTGAGGCTAATTCAGCTCCATTTTGGGTATCTATTAATACTGCTCGAACAGAATCTGAGCCGTAATCAAGTCCAATGACATATTTCTTCATTAAATAAAAATTGATATAATATTATTTTATACTCTTTATTATTTAGCTTCCAATACAATTACAGAAAATCTAGGAACCGTAACTTCAAGCACTCCTTTTTTAAATTTAAAATCCTCATAATTGGTTGGTTGTATATTCTTAGGAGTATCAAAAGAATTGTAATCTTGTAAATTTTCTGATGTTAAAACAGAAGCTGAAATGGTTTTCAGCCCTAATGAATTTAAATCAATTACAATTTTATTTTCTTTATGAGCATCTACATTAACTACTGAAATGTGAATTGTTTCATTAGCATCTTTTGACGCAGACACAGAGATTGCCGGAATGGTTTTTCCTTTGAAACTATATAAAGGTGATTCAAATTCCAAAGGAATCAACGTTGCCTCTTGATGAACAGCATACATATGCATTACATGGTATGTAGGTGTTAAAATCATTTTGGCCTTGTCTGTAAGTATAACCGCTTGCAATACGTTAACGCACTGTGCCAAATTAGCCATTCGAACTCTTTCAGCATGATTATTAAAAATATTTAATGTTGCGCCTGCCAATACCGCATCTCGCATTGTATTCTGTTGATATAAAAACCCAGGATTAGATCCTTTCTGAACATCATACCAGCCTCCCCATTCATCTACTACCAAATCAATTTTCTTTTCTGGATCATACTTATCCATAATAGCAGAATGCTTTGTTACTAACTCATCCATTTTTAATGCTTCGGTCATTGTTGCAAAATATTGTCCTTCAGTAAAATCTACAGAAGGCCCTTTTTCTTCCCAATCTATTACAGAATAATGATGTAATGCCAATCCACCCAACATTTTGTTTGGTACATTTTTCATTAATGTTTCGGTCCAATTATAATCATCACCACTCGCACCTGAGGCAATACGCATTAAACCCCCAGAATTGGTCCAATCCGATACAAACGTGGAAAATGTGCGATAAATATTAGCATAATAATCCGCAGTCATATTACCTCCACATCCCCAAGCTTCATTACCAATTCCCCAATACTTTACATTCCAAGGTTTTTCTCTTCCATTTTCCCTACGCAAATCACTCATTGGGCTTTTACCAGCAAAATTGGTGTATTGAACCCAGTCTGCCAGTTCTTGAACTGTTCCACTCCCAACATTACCCGAAAGATAAGGTTCAGCTCCAAGCACTTCACACATATTTAAAAAATCATGTGTACCAAAACTATTGTCTTCAGTAACTCCACCCCACCATTGATTTACTATTGTTGGTCGGTTTTCTTTTGGACCTACACCATCTTTCCAGTGATAAGTATCTGCAAAACAACCACCTGGCCATCTCAAATTAGGGATTTTCAAATCCTTTAAAGCCTTAATAATATCATTTCGTACACCATTAGTATTGGCTATTTTTGAGGTATCTCCAACAAAAAAACCGTCATAAATACACCTTCCTAAATGTTCAGCAAAATGCCCATAAATATGTTTACTGATAGTCGGATTGCTCTCATTATCTTCGATTTTTAATACTGTTGTACTATTTTGAGAATACGCAAAAGATGATATAAAAATTAAAATAAGAGCTTGTGAAAACTTAAAGAATTTTGTGTTCATTGATTATAATATTAGCTTTTAAAAGTATTATTTTGGTGATGTCTAAAACTAAAATATTTTGTGTTTTTAGATACAGAATTAATATAAATGTATTTTTGACACTTACAAATTACTTAAAAAGTAATTAGAAAACCTAGTAAATTGTATAATAAATGTAATTTACATACTATTAAAGATTAAAAGGATTTTTTATTATTTAAAGTTTATATATTAGCAAAAAATATTTCGTATGTACAAAGGATATAACCATGATGATAAAGTTTTTCTTTCATTAGACTGTATTATTTTTGGTTTTGATGATGAAGATTTAAAAGTGCTTTTGGTTAAGAGAGATTTTGAACCTGAAAAAGGAAAATGGTCTTTATTAGGTGGGTTTTTAAAAGAAAACGAAACTTTAGATGATGCTGCAGCACGAATTCTTTTTAGATTAACTGGTATGCACGATATCTATATGGAACAACTTTACGCCTTTAGTGACGTTGATCGTGATCCTGTTGCAAGAACCATATCTACAGCATATTTTGCCATTATAAATATTGAAAAACATAATGAAAATTTAGTTGAAAATTTTAACGCCAAATGGTTTAGTTTATCTAAAGCGCCAAAACTAATTTTTGACCATGATGAAATGCTAGATAAAGCCGTAAAAAGATTAAGAAGAAGAACTTCTATTACCCCTATTGGTTTTGAACTTTTACCTGAAAAGTTCACAATGAGACAATTGCAAAAATTATATGAGACTATTTTAGATAAAGAATTGGACAAAAGAAACTTTATCAATAAAATCAAATCTATGGATATTCTAATCAAACTAAAAGAAAAAGATATGACCTCTTCTACTAAGGGGTCATATCTTTATATGTTTGACAGTGAAAAGTATGATGAAAAAAAATCAAATGACTTTTACTTAAAGTTGTAAAAACTTTCTTTATAAAGCTTAATTCCCTTTCTTATAATCTTCTAAGAACTTTGCTAAACCAATATCAGTTAATGGATGTTTTAATAAACCTTTAATTGCTGATAATGGCCCTGTCATAACATCACTACCTAATTTCGCACAATCGATAATATGCATGGTATGACGTACCGATGCGGCTAATATTTGTGTTTCAAATCCGTAGTTATCATAAATCTGTCTGATTTCTGCGATCAGGTTCAATCCATCTGTAGAGATATCATCCAATCTTCCAATAAATGGTGACACATACGTTGCTCCAGCTTTGGCTGCCAATAAGGCTTGTCCAGCTGAAAACACTAAGGTTACATTGGTTCTAATCCCTTTATCTGAAAAATACTTACAAGCTTTAATACCATCTGCTATCAAAGGTAATTTCACAACAATCTGAGGGTTTAAAGCGGCTAAGGCCTCGCCTTCTTTAACCATACCTTCGAAGTCTGTTGAAATCACTTCTGCACTCACATCGCCTTCTACTATCTCACATATCTTTTTGTAGTGTGCTATAATATTATCTGCGCCTGTAATGCCTTCTGTAGCCATTAATGACGGGTTAGTGGTTACACCATCTAAAACACCAAAAGCTTGGGCTTCGGCTATATCTTCTAGGTTGGCTGTATCTATAAAAAATTTCATATCTCTTTTATTTTGTTAAAACTGATTCGTTTAAATATGCTAATACTTGTTGGCTTACTTTTTCGCCTGTAAATCCAAATTTATCATCTAGTACCGTTGCTGGTGCTGAATAGCCAAAGTGATCCAATCCGAATACTTGCCCGCTTTCTCCAACTAATCCTTCTAAGTTGACTGGTAATCCGGCTGTTAATCCAAACAATGGCTTGTCTTTTGGAATAACACTGTCTTGGTAGGCTTTGGGCTGATTTCTAAATAATCCTTCTGAAATGACTGAAGCAATATTCACTTTCAAGCCTTCTTTCTCTTCAAGTATTTCTGCAGCTGCAAATAATGTGGCAACTTCTGATCCGTTAGCGATTAATACTACATCTGGATTCTCAACTTCTTTTACTAAGTAGCCACCTTTTTCAGCCGCTAAAGCCTCTTGGTATCTTGATTCGCCTTGTGCTGGTAAATCTTTGATGCCTTGTCTTGATAAGATTAGTCCTGAAGGTGTATCTGTGTTTTCTAAAGCCATTTTCCAAGCTACACTAGTCTCTGCAGAATCTGCTGGTCGCATGGCTAAGAAACTATTTTTACCACTGTGGTTTTTAAGCTTTTCTAATAATCTGATTTGCGCTTCTTGCTCAACAGGTTGGTGTGTTGGCCCATCTTCACCTACTCTAAAGGCATCATGTGTCCAAACATATTTTACACCCAATTCTTGAATACCACTCAAACGAATGGCTGGTTTCATATAATCTGAAAACACAAAGAAGGTAGCCACTACGGGAATAACACCTCCGTGTAAGGCGATACCATTCGCGATACATGACATGGTTAACTCGGCAACACCTGCTTGTAAGAAGGAGCCTGAAAAATCACCGTTTTGAAGTGCCTGAGTTTTCTTTAAGAAGCCGTCCGTTTTATCAGAGTTTGATAAATCGGCTGAAGACACAATCATATTTTCAACATTTTCAGCCAAATAAACTAAAACGCCAGATGACGCAGCTCTTGTAGCTAATCCTGCTTTATGTTCAATAGATTCAAAATCTAATTCTGGAAGTTTTCCTGATAAGAAGAAATCTAATTTTTCAGCTAATGCTAGATTTGCAGTTCTCCAAGTATTAATTTCAGCTTTCTTTGCTGCTGCTTGTGCTGTTTTCTTGGCTAATAACTCTTTATAAAAAGTACTAACATCATCAAAAATATCAAACGGATTTTCAACACTTGCTCCTAAGTTTAATAAGGTTTTTTCGTAATCTGCACCAGTAGCGCCGATAGGCTGTCCGTGTAATTCACAGTAGCCTTCAAACATAGTACCATCTGCGGCCACACAACCTTTACCCATAATAGTTTTACCTATAATTAGGGTAGGCTTTTCAGTTTCATTATTAGCATCGGTTAATGCTTTTCTTATTTCGTCATGGTTATGACCATCAATAGTAACCACTTTCCAACCCCATGCTTCATATTTCATGGCGGTATCTTCACTGGTCACTTCATCTGTAGAAGTAGACAATTGAATATCATTAGAATCGAAAAACATGATAAAATTGCTAAGTCCTAAATGACCTGCAATTCTACCTGCGCCTTGAGAGATTTCCTCCTGTATACCCCCATCAGAAATAAAACCATAGACTTTATGATTCATCCAATCTCCAAAACGTGCTTTTAAAAATTTAGCAGCAATTGCAGCTCCAACTCCCATTGTATGACCTTGTCCTAAAGGCCCAGATGTATTTTCAATTCCTCTTTTAACATCAACTTCTGGATGTCCAGGAGTTATAGAACCCCATTGTCTAAAATTAGCAACATCTTCCTTTTTATAATTTCCTAAAAGATAGTATTGCGCATACATTAAAGTTGATAAATGCCCAGCATCCATAAAAAAACGATCTCTGAATGCCCAA
>Ga0115561_1000553_pt1 | contig 28344 bp, 20 predicted proteins | sample COGITO_mtgs_1105_4_FD_87201 | JGI IMG/M metagenome (GOLD analysis project Ga0115561, IMG submission 87201) | Pelagic marine microbial communities from North Sea - COGITO_mtgs_110512 | ecosystem: Environmental > Aquatic > Marine > Epipelagic | place: Germany:Helgoland, sampling site Kabeltonne...
CCAACGTTCAATTTGATTGACCAGCCTCAGTAATTGATGCGGTGCAATATTGTGTTTTTCCATGTATTCCTGATTTTTTGCATCCCATTCAATCCACAGGGAACCATCCGCTGAAAATGTTCGCGAATGCAGCGAAAGCTCGTATATTTTGTCAACATGAATACCGAAATAAATAACGACTTGATCGTCACGTACCTCTTCGAGCGGTATTTGCGCCACAATCGATTCTTCCCGCCCATAGGACTTGTCATGCAGTTGGAGAAAAGCCTCAGGCTGGGTAGTGCTCGAATACCAAAAAGTAGCTATAGCCAGTAAAGTTAACAAAACAGGAATTAAACTAAGCAATAGACGTCGGTTTTTAATCGAGTTCTGTGGGGGCTTTTGCTGAGTCATTGCTTAGCCCTCTTCAGTGTTGACGTTAGTGCTGGTCTTGAATCGACCGGCATCTGGTCTATCGCTAGTCCAGTCACAGCTATAACCGGCATTTTCAGGTAACCACTGAGACCAAGCTTCTGGTGCAATCAAGCCGCCATCATGGACAATTTTGAACTGACCATCAGCCTGGATTTTACCGATAAGCGAGCGTTTTTTAAGGTGGTGGTTAGGCTGTACCTCAACGCGCCCCTGTGGACCCTCAAATACAATCCCCGGTAGCATCTCTCGCACTAAGACAGGGTCTACACTTTTGGCTTTCACCGCTGCCAGGGCCCAAATATGTACCATGTCATAAGCTGCTTCAGCGGGATCGTTAGTGACCCGGTGGACGCCATACATTGCCTGAAATCGTTGGGTAAATTGTTTGGCGTTTTGGCTCTCAAGGCTCTGAAAAAAGTTCCAGCTTGCCAGCGAGTGCTCCAAATATTTAGGGCCGATTGCAAAAACCTCTTCCTCCGATACGGAAAAGCTCATAATGCTGTAGCGAGGATCAAAGGTTATGCCTGCTTCGTAAATCGTTTTGAAGAATGCAACGTTCGAATCACCGTTAATGGTGTTGATGATGACGCCGCCATTAGGCATCGCACGTAAAATCTCTTTGATAACCGGCTGCATATTTTTGTCACCAAGCGGGATATAGATTTCGCCCAATAGGTGGCCACCCGATCCCGCCAGCTGTTTTTTGATAATACGATTGGCTGTGCGCGGATAAACGTAGTCGGAGCCAATCAGCAAAAATTGCTTACTTCTATTTTCAAGCAACCAACTGACCGCTGGCTCTGCTTGTTGATTAGGGGTCGCGCCGGCATAAAAAATATTCCTGGAACACTCTTCACCCTCGTACTGAATAGGGTAGAAAAGCAAATGATCGCGGCTCTCGAAGACGGGCAACATCTCTTTACGGCTAGCCGAAGTCCATCCACCAAAAACCACCGATACCTGATCAACATCTATCAGTCTCGCGGCCAAGTGCGCAAAGGTAGGCCAATCGCTCTGACCATCTTCCTCTACGGCTACGACCTTGAGTCTTTGATCACCGATCTTAATGCCGCCAGCCGAATTTATTTCCGTGATTGCCATTAGCTCCGCCTCGGCAACCGTATGCTCAGAAATAGATAAACTGCCGGTGCGCGAATGCAAAATCCCAACCTTGACCTCACCCGTGAACAGACTTTCAAGCTCTGGTTGCGTGTCGCAACCTAATATTAGGACGACCAAAAGACTGCATGTCAGCCAACGCCAATGCGATAAACTCTTAAACGCTATTTCCATATTGTCCAATTCTATGCGGTAAATGCACTTCGCCATTGACAAAGTATAGTGTATTCGGGGGGCAACTTTTTAAGGCTGCCGGGGTATCGTCGGGCTAAGACTATTTGGACATAACCGCGTCTGTTGTCTCATTCGTGCCGCCACGCTTCTATGCTGGTTATATATACAGTATTATGATGGGATCGTTTTGCTACCGGTGCCTGCAACAGCCGATGAAGCTCTATATTGCTGAAAAGCCCAGCCTTGGCCGGGCCATTGCCGAAGTCCTACCGAAGCCCCACAAGAAAGGCGACGGTTTCATCACCGTGGGCAACGGCGATTGTGTTAGTTGGTGCATTGGTCATTTGCTGGAGCAAGCTGAACCCGATGCCTATGATGCGAAATTCAAGCAATGGCAGGTGGAACACCTTCCTATCGTGCCTGAAAAATGGCAACTGAAGGCCAAGCCCAATAGCCGTAAACAGCTGGCGGTGCTGCGCCATCTGGTTAAGGACGCCGACGAACTCGTGCACGCCGGTGATCCTGATCGAGAAGGGCAGCTTTTGGTCGATCAGGTCATTGACTACCTGGGCGTCAAGGGCGCCAAGCGCGCCTCTATTCAACGTTGCCTGATCAACGATCTTAACCCGGTGGCAGTTACTAGAGCGCTCTCTCAGCTTCGGGATAATCGAGAATTCATTCCATTGTCTACGTCTGCACTGGCGCGATCGAGGGCGGACTGGCTGTATGGCATTAATATGACTCGGGCTTTTACCCTGCAGGGTCGCAAGGTTGGTTATCAGGGCGTGCTGTCTGTCGGTCGAGTCCAGACGCCTTTGTTAGGTTTGGTGGTGAATCGTGATGTAGAGATCGAGCACTTCGTTTCTAAGCCTTTTTTTCAGGTCGTCGCCAATCTGCTGACAAAAGGCGGGGAGCGGTTTAAGGCTCGTTGGCAACCCAGCGAAGAGTGCTTGCCTTGGCAAGATGAAGAAGGTCGGGTGCTGTCACGGGGGCTGGTCGATAATGTCGCAGCGCGAATTACCCACCAACCGGCCACGGTGACTAGCCGTAGCAGTAAAAAGCGACTGCAAGCTCCGCCCTTACCTTACAGTTTGTCCAGTTTACAGATTGATGGGGCCAAACGATTTGGGATGAGTGCCAAGGCTGTATTGGATACCTGTCAGGGTCTTTATGAACGGCACAAGTTGCTGACTTATCCGCGCTCTGACTCACGCTATTTACCCATGGAACACCTCCAGGAACGGGGTGCCGTACTAGATGCTATCAAAAATAACTGCAGCGCTCTGTCGAGCGCAGTATCCAAAGCAGACACCAGCTTAGTGAGCAAAGCCTGGAACGACAAAAAGGTTGAAGCCCACCACGCCATCATCCCGACGGCTCGAAGGATGGACGCCAGCAAGCTCACTAAAGCAGAGCGCGATATTTACGCGTTGGCGGCACGGCAATACCTGATCCAATTCTATCCCCCTCACGAATCGCAAGAGAGTCAGATTGAATTGATGATCGCTGGTGGTATCTTTGTTGCGAAAGCCAGCGAATCCCTGAATCCAGGTTGGAAACAATTGTTCCCCAACAGAGGAGCAGTCAAAAGCCCCCAGCAGGAAGCGGCGCTCAATAACCATCTTCCGACCGTGAAAAAAGGCGATGTCTGCAGCAGCGAAGTTGGCGAAATTATTGCGAAGGAAACCTCTCCACCTAAACCCTTTGACGATGCCAGTCTGCTCGCGGCCATGACTGGCATCGCCCGATATGTCAAAGACCCTGAGATTCGACGGGTGCTGAAAGAAACCGATGGGCTGGGTACGGAAGCGACTCGGGCGAGCATTATCGAGCTGTTATTCACGCGGGGGTTCCTGCAACGTCAAGGCAAGAGGATTCGATCAACCGCAGCAGGAAAAGGCTTGATCACCAGCCTACCGGCAATGGCGACGACGCCCGATATGACGGCTCAGTGGGAAACACTGCTGAGCGCGATTAGTGCTAAGGAAACCAGCTATCAGGCCTTTATGTTGCCCCTGGAAATGGCATTACGTGATCTTATCGCTCAGAGCCAAGTGCAGCTGCCAACGGGTCTGAAGGATGTTCAGGCGAAACAACCCGCGTTCAGGAAAGCAGCCAAAAAACCGGCCGCCAAGCGTCGGACTAAAACGCCCGCGCCATAAAACTCAAGCTCCGACCTCCGACCTCCGACCTCCGACCTCCGACCTCCGACCTCCGGCCTCCAAGCTCCGTCTGGCTGCTGCATAAGCGAGTTCCATTTTTGCCTGGCTTCTTGAACGCATGTTGCTAGTGGTTTCGACGGCGGCGCAGTCCCGTTAAGTACCTGTCAAGCCTGTCAATGGCGCTGTTGCAGGGGGTAGCCGAGATAGCTGGTACCCGGCAGCGACCCTTAACTTTACCCCTAACGTGTCATCACAAAGATCGGGTTTGAGTAGAACCATAGGTCAGTCCAGGGGTTCTCCGATTTAGCATCCTTCTCGGGTTCCAGTTCATCTGTATTGGTGCCGCGGATGCTGAAATAGGTTGGTTCATCAACCTTGACGGTAAAGGTCAGCCCATCGTTAGGCTCGCCTGTCCCGACAAACCGTTTGATCACGCTGGTCGTCGGGTTTTCAAAACTGTCGGGGTCGTCAACCTGGCCGGCAATAGAACCGGCGATAACATCGACGCGTTTTACCTGAGGGTTATCCCCATTCGCATTGTCGGTTTGAGGATCTGAATACCTCAAAGTGACGGTGATTTCAGAACCCCTATCAACAATCAATTGCTCGCCAATCATTGCGCTCTGATCAGTGGTTGAAATTGTAAAATCGAGTGCGTTAATGAGATCACCTGTGGTGACAAACATTTTCCCGGCACGCAGGTTTTCAAGAATGCTCTCGTGACTTTTTTGCGCGTAAACGTAGGTCTTCGAATATTCACCGGGCCAAAGGTCGATGCCGCCGTCAGAGATGTGAATATGTGAATCAGAGTTTGCTGTAATCCACCAACGTCGGCCTTCACCCAGCATCGAATCCCAGAAGCCGCCTACCACCGCTGTCATCTGATCGAACCCGCCCATGGTCGGGAATTTTCCATACGCGCCCCGTGCTCTGTACTGCTCAGGAATCTTTGCGTTGTTGCTACGTCCCATGATCTGGTGGCCTGGCGCTCCTTCCATGCCAATCGCAATGTTGGGGGCCGTGTCATTCCAGTGTCGAAACTCCGCCGGTTCGACCAGGCCATAGCTTCCGTAAGCGTCAGCCGTACGAGAAGGGTGGTTGGCGATAACGACGGGTTGTTTTTTCAGTTCTTTCATGACCTCGAGCGCTTCCAGCATCCTCAGTTCAGTGTCTCTTGCGGGGTCCTTCGGAAAAGCTTCAAGCCGGTCAAACGTTGATTCCAGTCGTTCGAGCACGTCTGCTTCATCTGCACTAAACGGAATAATAAGGCTGTTGTGTTCGCCAGCCGGCGTGTTTAACTCCATCCCATAGAACTGGATCACTTCGGGTACAGTCTGCCTGGAATCGAGTAACTCCGGGTAAGCCAGTTCTTTGTTGAGTTTGCTGTGGTTAGGGCCACCATGGTCCGTTGTCACCATCCAGGATAGCCCGAACTTTCGCGCCATTTCTGCATTTTTTTGCGTCGAATAGATTGCATCACCGCCCAGGATCGGTGCTGGGGGTACCTTGGTCAGATCCCAGCCGGTACTAAACCTGGAGTGGATGTGGTGGTCTCCAGCCAGCCACTGTTGAGTATTTTCCGGCCGAGTCGAACAGGCAGTAAGCAGCGTTGCAGACATCAACAAAGTAATAAGCGCTTTGTTTCGCTTAAGATAATTGAGTTCCATATTAAGTCCTTGTTGAATTTAGGTCTCAGTTGAAACCGAGGCCATGGCTACAAATTATTCGAAGCGTTTCTTAGGCATTCTTTTGTCTGGGTTATCCAAGATCGTCGCTCCCCCGGATTTCAAATTCGCCGAGTCTCCAGACGATAGGTGCTTTCCGGTACTTTGCGCAGGTTTACTCGCTGACCATGAGCACAATTTTCTTTGCCCCGTTAGTCGGTTCGTGCCTCATTACCAGATCGACTTTACCATCCTTGTTGAGTTTTGCGGCAACAACAAGTTCGGGATCGGAAGGCATGGGTACGTTGATAACCGTCGGCGATTTCAAAAACAGGCTGTCATCACCTACACCTAGAAAGACGTTAAGCCGGTCTTCGCCCTCCTGAACCAGTAAGTCATCGATGCCATCGCCATCGGCATCGGCAACCAGAACAGAAGGGAAGAAAAAATCTCCGGACCGCAGATCAAATGTTGCTGTCATTTTTCGCTTCAAGTCCGGTTTAGCGGCGTAAAGCCCCGTTTTCATCTGGTAGAAGTTAAGGTCAATGTTGATGGATCCGGTAATCAGCGCGCGAAGCACCTTGCCGAGCCCAATATCGACGGCTGAGATCATCATATCCGTCTGGCTATCATTGTTAAAATCCACAGCTTTGATTTCAAACTGGTAACCCGTGCTTTCGATTGTTGTCACCGGCTGTTGGGTAAACGCGAGCTTCCCCTTAACGTTGATACCGCGATGAAGTTGGTAAGAGGTTTGTTTGCGAAATACGCCTTGGCTCTTTACAGAGATCACCAGCATGTCGACTACCCCGTCGCCGTCAATGTCACGCAATTTGATGAGCGCCCGGGACAAACTATCCGACTGGTCCATATCGCGCATGGCGGCGCTCAGCTCTTCCATGCCCCCGAAATCCAGATCAATACCCGTATCGACCATGATAGGTGTCGGCAGAAACTGCCCATTTTCGAGTTGTGGAAACACATGCAGTTGATTTTTAATTAACACGGAAACGTCGTTTCTGCCATCAAGAGTCATATCACCCACATATTTTTGCCGCGGCTGATACCAAGGGTAGTCATTGAACGAAAGCTCAACGATAGGCGGCGCTCGCAGGTTGACCGGAGCGGAAAATGAACCATCAGCGCGTTGGATATGAATCAGGAAGCCATTGAATCCAGGTATCACCAGATCATCCATGCCGTCGCTGTTAATGTCCGTGAACAGATCAAGGTGCGGTAGCGCATCTTTAATCGCCGAGCCATAAATGGTTGAGATGTCAGCAAGCTTCGTTCTCTTGTCGATCAATGGATCCAACAGGAATGCCGCCGATTGCGTAAAACCGAGTATGGCATCACGACCTTGATAGCGCCCCACATCAATAACGACCAGGTCGGCATCGAGCGCCCGGCCCGGTCCATGCGTCGCATAGCGCCCTGCCTGCTGAGGTAATACAGAAAGGGTTCGTTGACCCTTTTTGTCGATGGTGATCAACACCAGATCGGCGACCTCGGTGTTAGACAGGAAGGCTGGCAGGGCGGTCTGCTGGCCACCTTCTCCGGTCTCGATGATGGAGACCTGGTAGGAAACGGCAAAGCAAATAGTTGAAAAAAGCGTTGCAAATATCACCGTCAGCAACGTGATTGACCGCATCCACAAGGATCCAACGGTGAATGCCGAGCGCGCTGTTTTAGTCGGTTTGGTCATTGTATCGTTTCTCAGAATGTCCCGTCCGGGTGGTGGGGAAGGGCTGTTAATGCGATGCATGTTTGTCGGTGCAATGGAACATACGCGAAGCCTGATAAACAGCAAGATAGATAATACCAGATACCGCCCGTTCAGGATAAACGGGCTGCCAGATCCTGCCTGTAGTGATTCTCTCTGTTGGGCGCGCGCATGCTCGCTATGACGTCATAAGTTTTTTGTGCGAGCGTCAGGTCTACCCGCCGCTACCTTGTTAATCTTTAGTGCTGCCCGGTGACGGGTGCTGTTCGGAAAACCAGAAAGGCTCAAGCTTATCGGTCCCGGTTACTTCCTCTGAAAGGTCAGTCGCACGATAAAGTCGCCCATTCAACATGACGTGACTGATATCGTCGGTCATACGAATATTTTCCAAGGGGTTGCTGTTCATGATCACCAGGTCGGCAAGTTTGCCCACCTCAATTGAGCCAAGATCATTTGCCATGCCCAGGTGCTTTGCTGGATTAATGGTTGCTAGCGAGAGGACCTGCATCGCCGACATGCCGCCGCGTGCAAAACTCCACATCTCCCAATGCGTCGCCAGCCCCTCGCGTTGCCCGTGAGCGCCGGTGTTTACCACGATGCCTGCTTCCAGCAGACGTTTGGCCGCTCGAGCCGCATCATCATCACGGTAATCTCGCTCTGGGGCTTTGATTCGTCTTACTGATCGCGGCTGCAAGACAGTGGGTGGAACAAACTTTGACAAGATCGGATGCTTCCAGACATCGGTCTCGGCGTAATGGTAGTCCTCTGATGTGAGCCCCCCGTACACCACAACCAGGGTTGGCGTATATCCTGTTTGTGACGCGCCCCAGAACTGTATGACGTCGTTGTAAAGGTTCAGTGCGGGTATATTGTGTTCGATACCTGTCGAACCATCTGCGATCAGGTTCATATCCATATGATAGAGCGACCCGCCTTCTGCAACGACAAGCATGCCTTCCTTACGTGCTGCTTCGATGACCTGCTGACGTTGCTCGCGGCGAGGTTGATTATAATTCTTGATACTGATCGCGCCCTGGGCCTTGAGCCGACGAATATGTCGCAATGCGTCTTCGATGTTGGATACAGGCGCAAAGCCAACACTTTTCGCGCCGTAAACGACATCACCAGTGGAAAAAATCCTGGGTGCCAGAATCTTGCCCGCCCGTTGATATTCAGCCGCAGCAAAAACTTGCGCGGCGCTGCTGGAAGGGTTGTGCACGGTCGTGACGCCCAATGCAAGGTGCGCCAACGCATTGTAGTTTTGTTCAGGGACGATATTACCGCGTCCATAAGGACCGTGGGCATGCGCATCGATCATCCCTGGCATGATGGTCTTGCCTTGTGCATCAAAGACCTTCGCTTCTCTCGGGATAGCCAGATTTGTTCCGACCGACAGAATTCGGTTGTCCTTGATGAGTATCGTGGCGTTGTCGATAACCTCCCGATTATCATTCATGGTGATAAGGCGAGCGCCAGTGATTGCTGTAACGCCTTGCGGTGTTGACGTTGCAGCTACCATCGATAGGCTAACGGTGGTTCGCGTCACTTCATCGCCGAACAGCGCATCTGCCGCATCAACCGTGACGTATTCGGGGCCAATTGACCATGAAATTGAATGGCTGTCATGGGACCAGTGCATATACAGACCACCCGACTGGCTGACCCTTCTGTCGGGCAAGGTGGTCATCTTGGGGCCAAGATCAAGCGCCTGACCCGTCATCGGTCGGGCAGCAATATGAACATCGAAACCCTGTTGGTGGGCGATGTATTGACCGTCAGGAGACACCAGCATGACTCGCGCCAGATTACTGGCGGCTTCCTCTCGAACATCAAAGCCGGAACGGTTCATTGACAGCAATTTGGTTTTTGCATCATCGCTACCACGATCACTGGTCGAGCGTGTTCTTTCGTTGATGAAGAGCCTGTCATCGGGACCAAAGTGCGGATTGAACCCTCGGTTTGTCACGAAGCTCATTTCACCGGACTTGATTGCGATCAAATAAATGCCAGGCCTGGCACCCCAGTGCGGGCTGGTCAGTGCGCTGCCTTTGCGCTTCATTAACAATAGTGAACGATTGTCAGTCGATACCGTCAATGATGAATAGTGGCCTGGTTCGCGGCTAATAGTGTTGGACTTGCCGCCGCGCTTCGGGACGCTGCGAATACTCGACAGCTGATCATCCTGCCAATTCAGAAAGTAGATCGTTTTTCCATCTGGCGACCAAACGGGCGAATACTCGAATCCATCTTTATCTTTGGTGAGTCGTTGCGGTTCTTCGTTACCGCGCTTGACCCAGAGCTTCCCCAGTGACTCGAACAGCACAGTTGAACCGGCAGGTGAACGGCTAGCGAACCGGACCATGCGTGTCTCGAATTGTTCAGGGGATACATCGACGTGCCTGTTTGGAGGTGAGTAGATCGTGCGGCTATCTTGTACCCTGAACGGAATGGTTTTTATATTACCGCTAGCCAGGTCGATGGCGCGAATTTTGCCGCCAGCCCAATAGATAAGACCCGAGGCATCAGGCAACCAGGCAATATTGGGGTAAACGCCGTTGATGGCCCAAGTTTCCTGCATATCAGGGTCTAGATCGTTTACGACGATGGTGTCGATGCCGGAATCCAAGGCCTTTATATGCAGTTTGCTGATGCTTTCTACACGCTTAATGTAAGCCAGGCTTTTACCATCAGGCGAAGGGGTTGGGCGTACAGCGCCCCCAGGGCCCCCCGCAACAACGTGTGTTTCCCTGTTGATCAGGTTAAAAGCCTTGATGTTGAACACTTGCTTGTTGCTGTCTTGGTGATAAATGAACATGTCACCGGCAGTTGCGTTTTGGGTGTAATAAAGGTGTTTGCCGTCTGGGGAAAATGCTGGTTCACCCAGTTCTTTTTGGTAGTTAGGCCCTGGTTTCTTGATAATCGGAACGCCGGGGGTGTCGGCCAACCCCGAGGCATGATAAAGCCAGATTTCTCCTGTGCCGAGCGATCTGGATGTTGTGAAGTGTTTTCGCGCAGCAATGTATTGGCCGTCGGCGGACCACACCGGACTGTTTAGTAATCTAAAATCTTCAAAAGTGATCTGTTTAAGCTGTTGGCTTTCCAGTGCAATTGTCCAGATATTATCACCGCCGTCGCGATCGGACGTGAAGGCGACGTGTCGTCCGTCGGGAGAGAACCGCGGTTGTATATCCCAGCTGTGGTCACCTACCAGCAATTCAGCGTCTCCGCCTGTGACCGGAATAAGGTAGATATTGCCAAGCAGATCAAAAACGATGTGTTGCCCATCGGGGGAAACGTCAACGCTCATCCATGTGCCTTCGTCCAAGTCCAGGTCAACAGCCGTCGTTGATGCCGTAAAGTCCGGCGCGTTTACGCTCCAGACTTTGGCAACCGATTCTTGAGTGCTGAGTGACTTCAGGGGAAAGAACAGCAGGACGCTGATCATTAAAAGGCTTATTTTCAAGAAGTGCTCCTCAGTTTGTCGGTCGACCTAAAGGTAAAGAGCTTAGGTAAAAATAGCGCAATACTTTAGTTTTTCGGCCACCTTTCGGTTGGCGGAGTTGAATGTCTAAGTCTATGTTATCTTTACTTATAATCTATAGTGTCATTTCGAAAGGGACAAATGTACAAAAAGACAAATGTACAAAAAGACAAATGTATAAAAAGACAAATGTATAAAAAGACAAATGGCTAAAATAACGCGGGGCGTTAATTAGTCCGAATTGAAGTCACCTGGCGTTGCATTTAAGACGTCATCCGCGTTTGATAGTAGGAGGTTCCAAAAAGTCGGGATTCTCGCTGTATCATTTAAGTTGTCGTAGCGGGTCGTCACGTAAACAATTCACGGCAGTGAAAACCCTGCTGCTAGCCCAGTCCTCTAAGGAGATTTGATGATGGCCACCGAACCGGTAGTCGACCTTGTTACGGCGTGCAAAGCGCTAGCTGCTCGAGGCTGTGATACTGGTATTGGTGGTCATGTCTCGTTACGCGATCCAGAACGTAACGAGTTCTGGATCAACTGCTTCGATCGCACGTTGGGTGAGATGACCGTCAGCGACGTCGTCAAGCTCGATCATCTTGGCAACAATGTGCTCAACGACCGCGTCGTCAGTCCAGGGTGGGAGTTCCATGCTGGAATCTATGCGCAGCGGCCCGATGTCAACGCGATCGTGCATACCCACGGGTTCTGGGTGACAGCGTTGGCCTCTTTAAATCGCCCGCTTCGGATGCGGCACAACCTGTGCACGCTGTTCTACGAGGACCAGGTCATGAGTCCCGATGATTCGTTCGATTCAATTGGGGCTGCGTTAGGTCAGGCGTCGACAATTATTATTCCCTGGCATGGTGCTATCACGGTGGGTCGTTCGATTGGGAGGGCGGCCGCTTTGCATGCGACGCTCGAGGATATGGCCAAGCTCGACGTGACCCTCGATCAGAGCGAGTCGCCGGAACTACCAGAGGAAGCACGACTGCCGCTGCGGAAACTTATCGACGAGGTCGCGTGCTACCTCGAACAGACTTGGACGCTAATGATCCGACAAGCCGACAGGTATAACCCATGAGTCTTCTTATCGACGAGTTCAGTTGCCAGGTTGTCCCATCGCCCACGGGGCTCTATTTTATTGCTTGGTTGCACCAAGCCGGCGATTAATCGCAGAATGCGTACTATCGAATTGTTGAGAGCGTCAATTCCATGCCGGGACCACTGCAGAATATCCGTGTTCTTGATCTGACCGAGGAAATAGTTGGCCCCTATGCGACAAAGCTGCTCGCCGATTATGGCGCGGACGTGGTCAAGATCGAAAAACCCGCAGGAGACAGTGCACGCCAACTCGGTCCCTTTAAAGGTGGCGATCGGCATCCTGATAAAAGCGGAACTTTTTTCTATTTCAACACCAATAAGCGATCCGTAGTACTTGATCTAAAGACCGCATCGGGCGTGGACGGTTTTTGGCACCTGGTGGATTGGGCCGACATCATCGTCGAGGGATTCGAGCCAGGCGCAATGGAGTCCCTGGGGCTTTCATGGGAGGCCATTAAGGCTCGCCGCGGTGATATTTCGCTTGTTTCAGTCAGCAATTTTGGGGCAAATAGTCCCTACCGTCACTATAGGGGGTCGGAGTTGGTCCTTTATGGGTTCGCAGGCGAAATGCACTCGACAGGCCGGCTTGAGCGAGAACCTGTAAAAATGTACGGCACATCGGCCTTGGTCCAGTCAGGATCTGTATTGTCCACGGCGATCCTGGGCGCGTTGTTCGCCACTCAAGCTAAAGGCGTGGGCCAACATGTGGATTTTTCTGTTGCCGACAGTCACCTGGTCGGTGTTGATCGTCGGCACGCAACCGTTATTGGTCATCAATACTCTGGGCGCAAGACCTTACGACCGCCGATGGAAGAGCCAAGGGTCGGCATCCTATCGGGGTTATATCGTTGCAAGGATGGTTGGATTTCTATCATGGGTGGTGGCCAGAGGTTCAAAAACATCCGGGAGTTCTTTGGTTATCCAGCATGGTTGGATGACAAACGATGGGACGACCCTTTGATCCAAATGAATCCCGCCGCTATCCAAGAATTCAATTCACACCTAACGCCCTGGCTTAACGCCCATACCAAACGAGAGGTTTGGGAAGCCGGCAGACGAGCGCGGTTTATTTGTGGACCTTTATTTACCGTGGATGAAGTTTACTCTGATACGAATTTTCAGCAGAGAGGTCTTTGGCAATCGGCAGAGACTCCGGCCCTGGGGCAGTTTCGTTTTCCTGGCAGGCCTTTTGTGATGAACAAAACACCCTGGGAATATCGCAGGCCAGCGCCACAACTGGGGGAGCACACAGATGAAGTTTTACAGGCGGCGGGCAAGCGCGAACCGCTGCGTCCTGTTCGCCCATCGGGCAGTGGCCAGCCACTTGATGGCATTCGGGTCTTAGATCTATCCGGGGTTTGGGCAGGTACTTTTGCTACGCTGCTCTTGGCTGACCTTGGTGCAGAAGTCATCAAACAGGAAAATCAATTTATTCTGCAACCGAATACGCGCATTCTGCCATTTGTTCATTTGACGAAGGAGATGACCTCGGCGGGTCCCAGTTGGGTAACGGGTTTGCCGGACAATGATCCTGGTGAGCGGCCGTGGAACTATCATCCAATGTTCGTCAGCCTCTACCGCAACAAGAAAAGTTTTACGCTCGACATTCGGCAACCAGAAGGATTGGAAATTCTTGGTCGACTGGTGGCTGAAGCAGACGTGGTGCTCGAGAATAGTGCTGTAGGTACGATGGAAAAACTGGGTGTCAGCTACGAATGGTTGAAAGGTATCAAAGAAAACATCATCTATCTGCGCGCACCTGGGTTTGGGTTAACGGGCGAATACAAAGACGCTAGAGCGTTCGGGTCTAACCTCGAAGAGGTGCTCGGACATCAGCTGTTACGCGGATATCGTGGCAGCGAACCAGCGGAGAACAGTACAATATTCGCGGCTGATTATATTGCAGGGTCGCAGATAGCGTTCGCTTTAATGGCCGCGGTCTGGCACCGAAATCAATTCGGCGAAGGGCAGTTTATTGAGATGTCGCAAGCCGAAAACGCAACCGCCATGTTTGCTCAGGCGTACATGGACTTCGCACTGAACGGTGAGTTGGATGAAGCGCGAGGCAATCGTTCAATCTATGCCGCAGATGGTGAGGTGCCTTGCGGTGCTTATCCTTGCAAGTCGCCGGGGTCAGCTGAAGAAGGCTTGGATCGTTGGATTACGATTAACGTGATGAGCGATGCAGACTGGCTACGTCTTCGAGGGGTCATGGGGGAGCCAACATGGGCAATTTCTGATGACTTTTTATCCACTGCAGGCCGACTAGCAAAAGAGGATTATATCGACGAACAATTAGGTCATTGGACGCGCGGCTTTGAAGACTACGATCTTTTTCATCGCCTGCAGGCTGCGGGTGTTGCTGCTGCACCGATACTTGAAGCGTCCCGTGTTCTATCTGATCCGCATGTAATGGCCCGCGCGTTGTTTCAGGAACAGACGCTGGAAGATGATATTGGCACTTATCAATACCCTGCGCCGATCTACCAAATTTCAGGCGGGGGTATCCGTTCCGCGCCCGTTGCAATGGGGCAGGACAACGACTATGTGTATCGTGAATTGTTGGGTTGCGATGATGAAGAAATCGATCGTTTGACCAAAGCTGGCCACATCGCCGATCGGTTTGCTGACCAAATCCCGTAAAACGTGGGTGCTTCCCTGATATGGATCAGGCGGAGTCGAGGCCATTGGGCGCGAGCAATCCGCATGATTTACCGGCATCACTTGGCGATGAGTTAAACTGTTGATAAGCAGGGAAATACTAAATACTGCAGGTACTAACAGGCGTGATACGATGACTAACTCTGCTCAAGTACAGGATCTGAATATCATCCCGGTTCGTTATTTTGACTTCGAGTTTCCTGAAAATCTGGACCCGATGTGGGTACCAGATAACCCGTACCGTGCCCACTTTCTTAATGGTGTTTCTTTAACCATGCCTTACCTGGAGCCCTTCCTTTGTAAAACAATGCGTGAAGCATTGCAGCTTGTTGACGATCCACAATTGCTTGAAGACATGCGTGGCTTTATTGGGCAAGAAGCGCAACATTATCGTTGTCATCGCCGTTTAAACGAGCGTTTGACTAAAAACGGGCATCCACAGTTTGCCGAGATTGAAAAACGAATCGCAGATTCTTATGGGCGGCTTAGTAAACGAAGCCTGCGCACTCGGTTGGCTTATTCAGCAGGTTTTGAATGCATGACAAATGGGTTTACCAATTGGCTCATCGGTGATCGTAAGGTGCTCTTTAAAAATGCACAAGCAGACGTGACATCATTCTGGCTGGCCCATATGGCAGAGGAATGTGAACACAAGACGGTGGCCTTTGATGTCTATGAAAACCTGTATGGCGCTTATTGGCCGCGAGTGCTCGGCGTGATTCATGGTTCCGCACATGTCCTGGGTCTTGGGTTTATTGGAATGTTGTCCGCATTGCGGCGCGATTCAAGCGCTAACCGGTTCCGCCGGACATGGGGCATTGTCTGTCAGTTCAGCGCGATCGTTGTAAAAGTAGGGCCGTTCCTTGTGCGGGCCCTTGGGCCTAACTACAACCCCCGTCAGGAAAGTGAGCCTGAATGGCTGGATCAATGGTTGAGCTTCAATGAACAGGTTGATAACCAAGGCCCGATGCCGGTGATCGATACAAGCAGTGAAGAGATGGGGTTGCCTTTAAGGTCACAGCGGTCTGTTTGATCAAAAAAATCTTCGTACCATATCCACCATATCCACCATATCCACCATATCCACCATACCTACCTACCAACAACGAGGAATGAGATGTCTAAATTACAAAGAGTGATGATAGCCAATGGGTTATTGGTGATGCTGGTGTCGATGTTTGCAGGATTCATGTTGATGTTCAATTTGCTAGGTGGGTTCGAAATTTGGCCAGGTCAAATATTGGAATTTTCTGTTTACGGTACAACCGAAGGATGGGTGCGCGCTCACTCAGGTGGGGTGACGAATGCCTTGCTGGTGATGGCGATCGCCTTTGCATTACCGCACATTAACGTCTCAGCGTTTCAAGAAAAGTTTCTTGCCTACGGGTTCATTTATGTCGCGTGGTCTTTCACCGTGTTCTATTGGTTAGGAAACGCCTCGGCGAATAGGGCGCTCACCTTTGGTGATAATCAATTGGGCGAGTCAAGTTTGGTCAGCGTGTTGGGTTTTCTGCCAGGGTTACCAAGCGTGGTGCTGGTCGTCGTACTGCTTGTTATCGCAGTAAAAGGAATTCTTTCGAAGAAAGATCAATAGCAGAATTGCCCGTGGGTAGGGGCAAGCGCGTTGCTTATCCGTCGTCACCTGGCCAGAGCCTAACTCCCACCGCCGGACTTAAGTGACAATCAGGGCACGTCGTTTATCGCCAATCGGCTATGCCAATCGCCTGTGCCACACTGGGCACGATTAAACCCAGAGCCAATAAGGTAGATGGCAAGACTGCCTATCCAGCCGATCTAGCGACCATCATGGCTGTAGTCCCTGCGAAAAATTATCCAGGTTCCAACTGCATAAATTGAGTGCGACAATTAGCCACGGGTGTGGGGTAAGTCCTCATGTTGGATTAGGTTACTCTTTTGTGACCACTGATTAAAAAAGGGCGATTATGGACAGCGAAAGTGTTTTGAGTTTGAACTCGCGTTCGCCCGCGCAACAGCATGGTACGTATGAGCTTCTTCCCTTTGTGCTTAATCCTAAGAACATTGCTCGGTTCGACGCTGGACGTGTGATCATTGGTGACCGTCGAAAGTACCCGTTTGAACAGTCATTTGTGAGCTGTCGAACAGTTGCCGAGGTGGCGAAAGCCATAGCAGGGATGGTGACTCAAGGTAGCGGGCCGTGGCTTGCCTCGGTTAATGCGCTACGAATTCTGACATCCAATAGCCCTGATAACCCCGCAACGCTGATGGGTGATCTGCAACAGGCGCGTAATTTACTGGTCAGTACCCGTCCTACCAATACGGCAATGATGCAACGCTTGGATCAGATGCTCGGCGTTGCCAGAGAGGCGCTTGAAACGAATAGTGATGTGGACCACGCCATCGCTTCGTCCATTGACGCTGTGCTACGGGGGATATACGACGATTACACGGTACGTGCGCGGGCGATGGCTGACCTGATCAATGATGGTGATGGCATTTTAACGAACTGCTTTGGCGAAGCAGGCGTTTTGTTGTCATTTGCCTTTGCCGCGAAGCAGGGCAAAGATATCACCGTCTACGCCCCGGAAACCAGGCCATACTTTCAGGGTGCCAAGCTTACCGCGCCCTCTCTTCACGAGATGGGCATCAAGGTGAACCTGATTACAGATAATATGCCTGCGCACATCATGTCGGAGGGCAAAATCCAGAAGTACATTACAGCGGCGGATCTGATCACATTGGATGGTCACATTGTTAACAAGATTGGTACGTTTCAGAACGCCATTTCTGCCCATGCCCATGATATTCCCTTTTTTGCCTTTGCCTGGGGGCGGGATGATAGTAAAAAGCAGCGCAGCGACATTGTGATAGAAGAGCGAGATGCCGCAGAAATAAAACTTGCTTTGGGCACCGCCACCACCACTGATGCTATTTCGGCACGATATCCTGCGTTTGATATCACCCCACCAACTTATGTGTCGGGTGTGGTAACCGTTCACGGGGTTGCTAGTCCCTACAATTTAAAGAGCCTACCTACCTGGTAGCTAATACGAAGGAAAAGATATGCCTGCAGCAATCCTTGGAGGCACCGGAATTTATAATTTTCCTGGTGTTGAAGTCGAGGCGGAAGAAATTTCTAACGAGTATGGAACAGCGCAAATATTTGTCGGTAAGGGTGATTACGATGATGTTGTCTTTCTTACCAGACACGGTAAGGACCATTCAACGCCGCCCCATAAAGTAAACTACCGCGCTAATATTAAGGCGATCAAAGACATGGGTGTAAAACGGATCATGTCGACCTATGCGGTGGGTGCTATTACGGCTGATTACCCAGTGTTGGAACTCGCGATCCTTAGAGACTTTCTTGATTTCACCAGTGGCCGTGAGTTCACTTTCTTCGATCAGATCGAACGTAGCGTAGGGCATGTGGAAATGAGTGAACCGTTTTGCCCGGTTATGAGCAAGCAACTAGTACAACTCGCGGACCAACACCAAATCAAAGTTCACGATGGCGCTACCTATGTTGCTACCAACGGCCCTCGATTTCATTCCCCAGCCGAAATCAGAATGTTTCAACAACTGGGTGGGCACGTGGTAGGCATGACTTGTTGTCCAGAAGTGTATTTGGCGGGTGAGTTGGGCATGAGCTTTGGCGCCGTCGCGCTTCCCATTAATCTTGCGGCAGGGCTTGAGGATAAAATCACCCTTGTTGCAGATAATATCGATGAAGTGCGAACCAGCATGGTGAACCTGATGATAGATGTTCTTCGCCATACGACGGATGAAGAATGTACTCCCCCGCTCTTATTATAAAAGAGGCTTTAGAGCGCGGTGCTGTGACAGCTGTTAACGTTAGTAGTACCCCTACAGCAACAATTTATAAAAAAGTATACAAAATTTAATGTGTGAAGCTTAGCCAAGAGAAACATTTCATGACGACGAGAAAAGTAAAACCAGAGCATGGTATGAGCACCATTGTTAATCACGTGGGTGAGGGTGGTCATGACAAGCACGCACATTTGATGCCGATATATCAGACCTCGACTTTTGGGTTTGATACCGTCGAAGAGGCAGGAGACGTTTTCGCAGGCAGGAAAAAAGCCTACGCGTATACACGAACCAGCAATCCGAACATGGACCACCTGGCCAATAAAATTGCTTACATGGAGGGTATCGATCTGATCAGGTCCAATCCCAGTGTAGAGCCAACTGACCTGGTGATGGGTAAGGTCACCTCCTCGGGGATGGCCGCAACATCTGTTGCGGTACTGGCCAAAATGGGCGCGGGCGATAAAGCCATTGTCCACCGGGGGTTGTATGGCAACAGCTTCAAATGGTGGTATCAGTTTGCTCCTCGCCTGGGTATTGAGGTTGTGTGGTTTTCAGATGTTGGCCCAGAGAGCCTGGCCAAAGTCATCGCAGACAATACCGATGCAAAGATGATATTTCTTGAAACGCCGTCGAATCCCAATATTGAAATCATAGATTTGAGTCATTTAGTTGAAGTCGCACACGCGCATGATATTTGGGTTGTGGTCGACAACACCTTTGCCACGCCCTATCACCAACGCCCTTTAACCTTTGGATGTGACGTGGTGCTCCATTCGACATCAAAGTACATCAGTGGTCATGGCCAGGTGATTGGGGGTGCGATTGTCAGCACCCATCTCGACTATATGGCGCCCGGTGGCGAGGGGGTCGGTTTGACGTACAAAATGTTAGGGGTTGCGCCAAGCCCTACAGATACGTCACTTATTAACGTTGGACTTAAAACCTTCGAAATCAGAATGCACAAGCATGCCGAGAATGCGCTTGCGATTGCGTTCTGGTTACAAGACCAGCCGCAGATTGAGGCGGTGTTATATCCAGGTTTGCCAGACAACCCCTTTCACGAACTCGCGAAACGACAAATGGTGAATGGGTTCGGCGGTATGGTGTCATTCAAAATCAAGGGGGGTGTTGAAAATTGCATGTCCTTTACAAACGCAGTGACCATTCCGACATTGGCCGTTAGTCTTGGTAACGTTGATAGTTTAATACAGCACCCTGCCAGCATGACGCATAGTGCAACACCAAAGGCAGAGCGTGAGAAAGCCGGCATCGCTGACAACATTGTGCGACTTTCTGTTGGTATAGAGAACATTGAAGACTTGATTGCAGATCTTGGCCAGGCGATGGCGAAGGTGCGTTAGCGGGACACACACAGCACGCGGGTAAGCAATGGCCAAGGCAACCGTCATAAAGAAGTTGAAGTTCTGGGATCTGATGAGTATCTCCTTAGGACAGATAATCGGTACTGGTGTGGTAGTACTGACCGGCGTCAGCATCGGTATGACGGGCTATGGAGCACCCTGGGCTTTTTTGTTGGCGCTTGGCATTGTTGCAATACCGACAATATGTATTGCTGCCCTTGGTTCTGCGATTCCCAGTACGGGGGGTAACTACACCTACGTGCGAGACCTGCTTGGCAGTAAAACGTCCTTTTTCTATTTGGCCTTGCTTGTTGCCGGGCAAATTATTCTTTCAAGTTTCGCCATTGGTTTTGCCGAATATGCCGACGCTTTGATTCCGGGGCTGAATATGATTCTGGTCGCTGCGGGCGTCATGGTGCTGTGTTTTGTCGCAAACTTGTTTGGTATTAGAACCGCTGCCCGGTTTCAATCGATAATGGTTTTTGGCCTGCTGGCAGCGTTGGCCTTATATATTGGGCTGGGTTTATCGCATGTTAAGGACTACTCGCCTTATTTATCTGCGGCCACCATTTTGCCTAATGGGTTCGGTGGTTTTTTTGCTGCCGCATTTTTGCTGCGCCTGAGCCTGATTGGCTCTGAGTTTGTCTCGGAGTTCGGAGACGAGATGGAGAACCCTGGCAAAATGATTCCGCTGGTGATGGGCCTGTCCCTGCTAGTCGTTAGTTTGCTCTACATTCTGATTGCAGTTGTTGCGACGGGCGTTTTGCCACTTGCTGAGATCGAGGGCAGGAATTTGGCGACCACGGCCAAAGTCATCTTTTCCCCTGGGGTCTATGTCGCCTTTATTGTTGGCGGCGTTATGATCTCGCTGGTGACATCGCTTAACGCCATTTTCGCATGGTGTACTCGCGGTCTGTATATGGCGACGGAAGACGGTTGGTTGCCCGCCAAACTTGCGGTCGTCAATAGGTTCGGGACCCCGTATATCTTTCTAACCGTATTTTTTGTCGTGGGAGTTACGCCGATATTGACGGGAATGACGTTGAACTACGTGGCGATTCTGGGTAACGCTGTAGGTGCCATCTTCGGGTTGTTCCCTGTGCTCTCTCTTTATAATCTTGCCAAGCGAAACCCCGGGGCCTACCGCCGGGCGCCCTTCAAATTGCCCGTGTTGATGATGAAGACTCTGCCGCTAATGGCCGTTCTGATCTACGGCTACGGGATTTATGCTTCGTGGGAGTTTATTGGTAATACCGGTTGGCTGCTGTTACTCGGTTATAGCGCGCTTGTAATGCTCTACATTCATTTTCGAGAACCCTATCGCGTGAAAATTCAGGCGGCTGGTGAAGAAACGCACAGCCGTAATGGCGGGATTAACCGCCCTGTTTGAGCTGCGCAATAAGGTCGGCATGATCTGAGTCCGGCAGCGACGGCACGCTAAATCCTGTTCGGCTGATCACATCCCCAAACCTCTGCTTCATTGACGCAATAACGTCTGTGGGTGTTCCGATCAAGGCAATGGTGTTCAACACCTCGTCGTCGACGAGTCTGGCCATCTCTTCTTTCTGCTGCCGCTTGTTAAGAAAGTTAAGTTCGGTCTGTAAATCGCCCCAACCATGGATCTCAAGAACGGGGCGATAGGCTTCCGTCGAGCCGTAAAAAGCGATTCTGTCCCTGGCAACTTCAATCGCCTTATCAATGGCTTCTTCATTAGGCCCGGTGGCAATAATCGGGGCATAGTCCAGTTGAAAGTTATTCAATGTCCGCCCGCTGACGGCCAGACCGGCTTCAATGGCCGGTAGCGTCACCTCACGTATATATTTTTCCGACGAAAAGGGATGCATGATCATGCCGTCAGCAACTTCCGCCGCCACTTTTGTCATGAGCGGTCCCGTAGCGGATAAATTGATCCGGGGTCGGCCAAACTCCAGGTTGTCAGGGGTAAAAGTTGCTGGCATCAAGGTGTGTTCGTAATATTCGCCTATGTACTCGAGTCGCTCGCCGTCATACCAGCAGTCGAAGATGGCATTCATGGCCTCTATAAATTCACGCATCTGTCGTGCCGCTTTATACCAGGGCATGCTAAAGCGCCTTTCGATGTGCGGTTTCACCTGAGAGCCCAGGCCCAATACCATTCGGCCCTGTGAGAAAGCGTTAAGGTCGTGAGCCAGGGTTGCCATGCTCATCGGATTGCGTGCAAACGCCACCGCGACAGAGGTCAATAGCTCGACTTTGTCAGTATGTTCGGCGGCGATCGCTAGCGGCAGGAATGGGTCGTGGTTCAGTTCGGCGATTCTTAGACCGTCGTATCCCAGGGACTCCAGATGAGCGGCCTGTCTACCGGTCTTGGTCATGTCCGCGGATATATTAGCGTCGACTTTCATTGCGGGTCCTAAGCTATAAAATAACGAGCATACAGGATACCTGCTTTGGGGTAGACGTGAACCCGTCTGGCATCAACTTCTGACACGCCGAAACGATTGCTTTAGGGTTTTTGGTATTTGGTGGCAAGATCTGCTGATGCGCGCAGTTCTCTCAACACGGATTCCCTTGTTTTGGTGGCGTGGCTTTCGATATTTTTTATTTCCGTGTCACTGAAACCTAATCCGCTGAGCACGTCTTCGTTAGCCTCGCCGAGTTCAGGAGGGTCACCTTTTTCACTGCCAGGGGTTTCACTTAGCGCTATTAAGTTGCCAACAGTCAGGGTTTCTCCGGCCACTGGTACGTTAATTTTGGTCAGGTAGCCGTTCGCAAAATTTTGATTATCTTTAAGTACTTCCTGCCAGTCGCGTACTCGTTCCCAAATAATCTCGGGTTGCGTGTAGAGGAAGTCCACCCACTGTGCCATCGTCTTCTGGGCGAAGGCAGTGACCAAAATGCCTCGCAGTTCTATCGTATCTTCCTCAGTGATGCCTTCGCCTAAACGCTGGCCGGGGGTCTGAAACCTGGGGTCCAGTGAAAGCTCAAGGGCATCAGCAAATATGCATAACGAGTCCCATCCCTCTTGATCCATCACTTGGGCCAGCATGATGGCGCCGCCATCGCTGGTGCTATAAGTACCGTAGAACCCGCGAATATTTGGATGATGATTGCCGTCTCGGTTCAGGTTTGCGCCGGTCATGGCGACGTGCGTTAGCTCCCACTGTTGTAGCCACAGCGCCGCGCCAAGTGCACTTGTTTGGACGCGCTGACCAATGCCATGTCGTTCCCTTGAAAGCAGTGCGGTCATGACCCCTAGTGCCAACTGCATTGCCCCGGACGTATCAATAGTAATCGCTCCGGCAATCGAAGGTTCTCTGTCAGGGTAGCCAGTATGGTGAACTAATCCACCGCGGGCTGCTGCGACTCCATCCAGCATTGCCTTATCGGCATCTGGGCCCTTAGGGCCAAATCCATTAACCGAGGCATAGACTAGGTTGGGAAATTGTTGATGCAATCGAGCGTAGTCAAGATTCAAACTCTGCAGTGCTGCCTCTCGATAGTTAGTGAGGAAAACATCAGCGGTGGCCAGCAGGGATTGGATAACCTTTGCACCAGCATCCGTCTTGAGGTCGATGCAGATGGATCGCTTGCCCCGATTAACAGCAACGTACTGTGGCCCGATAGTGCCATCCGGCGTTTCGTTCTGTCTGCCTCTTCCATAGCGACTCGCGTCGCCCATGGGTGGTTCAACTTTGATGACTTGCGCGCCCATGTCGCGCAGGTACAGAGCAGCAGCGGGCCCCTGTACTGCAATCGTCATTTCAATAACCGTCATTCCATCGAGTGGTTCTGGCATATAGTTAACCTGAAGATCAGTTGGTGTAGGATGCAGAATACTGTTGACTGCCCGCATTCTGCAAACGCAGATCCTGGAAAGTCGGTTGTGCCTGGATAAGGTGTCTGGATAAGGTGCCTGAATGAGGTACCTGAATGAGGTACCTGAATGAGGTACCTGAGCAAGGTACCTAAATAAAGTACCTAAATAGCGACTTACCTAAGTGCAGACGCCAATGATTGACGCAAGTCTTCTAAAGAACCTTATACGGGAACCAAACTGGTCGGATAGCACCGGTGAGGCCTGCCTGGCGGTGGACTTGTCAGCAGCGAATTATTCGCGCGAAGAGGTGGCCGCCATCAGCGAATGGCTGCGGCGTCAGCCAGTGCCGGTCATCGGTTTGATACATGACGATGAGCGGATGTTAGATGCCCTTGATTTTATTGCCGAGACTGTTTCGGAAGTTGAATCTATAGTTTCACTCATTGGCCAGTATCCACAGGCATCAGCGGTGTTGGTGCAGATTACCCGAGTAACGATGAGCCTGCCCGCGATTGCAGCGCTTACTGTCGAGTCAATGGGGTATGCCACGCTTCAGGGTGGCGAGGAATTCGCGCGCTGGCTTTTAGGGCAGCGCACGGCGAAAGTTGGAAACTCGAACGTCCCGTCACCAGTTGTGATGGAAAGAACGGGCACAGAACTAAGCATCCTGCTAAATAGTCCCGGCAATAGAAATGCTTTGTCTGTTTCGATGCGGGATGGCTTGAGTGAGGCTTTTAGCCTGGTGGCGATGGATGAGTCAATTGAACGTGTTGTTGTTTCAGGTGCAGGGCCTTGCTTCAGCGCCGGCGGTGACTTGACGGAATTTGGCCTATCCAAAGATGTGGCCGAAGCGCACAGAACCAGACAGCTAAAAATGCCTGCACAATATTTGGCGGAACACGCCCGCCGCTATAGCTTCAATTTACACGGCGCCTGTATTGGTGCGGGCATAGAGCTACCGGCATTTGCCGGTCACATTTCGGCAAGCCGCGATGCTTTCTTTAAATTGCCCGAAGTGGCTATGGGCCTGATACCAGGTGCCGGTGGTTGCGTTAGCATTCCACGCCGTATCGGCCGTCATCGAACGAATTATCTTGCTGTCACAGGGATGGAGCTGTCCGCTGAAAAAGCGCTTTCATGGGGGCTGATTGATGAACTGGTCGACTAACACCTAACGTTAAATAGCGCTCGGTTCCCTAGTCCCTGGAATAAATCAATTCTCCATCTCTAATGGTCATCATGACATGGTCGCTTGATAAATCATTGCGCAACACCTGCCAGGGTGCATCCAAAAGGCAGCAATCGGCAGGTGCGCCGGGTTTGATGCTGCGGATCGATGAAGGAGCAAATAGTTCACCCAGGAAGCCATTTAGGGCAGACTCCGGTGTTATGCATTCGGTTTTGTTAAGTTGATGACCGCTCGACGTGGTGCGTTTTGTTGCGGCATCCATGGCTGCCCAGGGATCGGGGTGCCCAAAAGGTAGGTCAGTGCCAAACGCCGTAGGAACACCGGCCAGCATTAATGAGTTCGCCCGGTACAGAAACGCGTGCTCGGCCATTGGGATATCCCGAAGGTAAGCGTCGCCTCTTTCATGAACAAAGTTCGGTTGAGTGACCACGTTTAATCCAAGCTCGCAGAGTTGTTCAATCAGTGCTGGAGGTATCACGGATGCATGTTCGATCCGATCTCCGGACAGGGTGTTGGCGGATCGAAAGGCAGACAGGGTGTAAACTAACTCGACTTCGGTAACGCAATGGACCGCGACGTTACGGTGCTGTTGGTGACTCTCTTTGATTGTCGATACGAAATCGTCCAAGTCCGGTAGCGAGGAATCATGCAGATGAACTTTAGTTTCGCCGACGGATAGACGGGGAGTTTGGTTGAGGCCCGATAATGTCGGCCTGCCCGACATTCGTACCTTTTGCAAAAGATCCCGGCTGCGCTGTAGTTCACTAAACCACTGCCAGGTTTCCGGGTTGTTTGATGGTGTCATGTCGTTGAGGCCAGTAACACCGAACGCCGCTAATTGCTGACTTGCCAGTTTCACGGGCGGTAAATCAGACCGCGTCAAGTTGCCTAGCAATTCATCAACATCGTACAGGCGACCATCGTCACTGGTGAGTCGGGCTCGCTCGTGAGGCGCCAGTCTAAGAGCGGCATTGGCAATTATTTCCATGCCTAGGCTATTGAATATCCACAATCGCCCGGACCTGTGCTGGATTCTGATTGGGCGTTCCGGTGCCCAGGTATCCAGCCATTGGCGATCCAGTTGGCCGAGTACGCTTTCATGGTAGCCTGTGCCACGCAACCAATGACGACCTGGTTGCCGCTGCAAGGCAGACTTTAGATCTGCTTCTGACACAACATTGGGTGGGCCGCAATTGATTGATACCAGTGAAGCGGCATATGCGATCAGGTGGGTATGGTGATCGTGCAGACCGGGTATCAGCAGGCTCCCTTTAGCATCGATAACGGTTGCGCCATCTTGCAAGGGATTGGCGCTGGTAATGTCGATGAACCGGTCACCGACAATCGTTGCGTTGGTCAGCCGAGGCTTGCCGTCTGAATCTAGCAGTTCGGCATTGAGGAACTGTATGGTCTGGTCATTCGTCTTCAATGTTGAGTCATTTCCTGACAAGGTCTGGTTGGAGTTTACCGGTTTAGTGCCTCAAGGCGGTATCTTGCCTTTTTGAAAACTGATTAGTTAAGCTGTCTTTTCTACCGAAATGTTCTGGAAAACGTCACCTGGTTTTATCAATAGCAGTCGGTTACCGCGTGGCTGTAAATGTAGGCGCTAAAAAGCTGAGTTCGCTGAGTTTAAAGAAACTCTGATGTCGATAAGTTAATCTCTTTAGATGTGGCAATTGCGTCACCAGGTAATCCACGGCGTTAGCTGATCTTGGGTTGATCTGTTAACCCTGCTTATGAGATTGTTCAAAAAGTTTTGCCAAGCAAAGGAAATACCGTGAGCGACTATTTATTCTCTGGACTTAAAGTCATTGACTGTGCAACGGTCATTGCCGCACCGGCAGCCGCAATGATGCTGGCTGACTACGGTGCGGACGTCATTAAAATCGAACAGCCCGGTGAAGGCGATATGTTGCGGATGTTGGGTGATATACCAACAACTCCCTATGCTGACAGCGATTGGTTCTGGCAGTTAGATGGTCGAAACAAACGGGGCGTGGCATTGGATTTGAAACAACCAGCGGGGATGGAAATTCTTCGCAAGCTGGTCGCTGGTTGTGACGTCTTTATCACCAATCAACCCTACTCGGTTCGAGAATCCCTAGGCATTACCTATGAGGATCTCAAACCGTTAAACCCTGGCATGATTTACGCATCCCTCACTGCGTATGGAGAAAAGGGACCCGAGCGCAAGCGTAAAGGGTTCGACCAGTTGGCTTACTGGGCAAGAAGTGGACTGATGGAACTGATGAGAGAGCCTGGAACAAGGCCGACTCAGGGTCTTCCCGGGATGGGTGATCATCCTACCGGTGTCGCCTTGTATGCGGGAATTGTGACTGCCTTGTTGAACCGAGAACGTTGCGGCGAGGGCAGTCTGGTAGAAACGTCACTTCTCGCCAACGGCCTTTGGTCTGCCGCCGGTATCGCGCAGGGAGCGATGGCCGATGGTGACATGCCGTTGTATCGCTCATTGAATGAAAGTCCGCCGGCCATGATGCTTCCCTACCAAACCCTTGACGGGCGGTGGTTACAGTTCAATATGATCCGCAACGAAGACTTACAAAGTCTGCTTTTTGTGGCGTTGGAGGCCCCTGAGATTTTGGCTGACTCCAGATTCAGCAGCCAGGAGTTGATGTTTGAAAATCGCGAGTTATTGGGGCTCGAACTGCAAAATATCATCGAACAACAAACAGCAAAACACTGGCTCACAATCTTTGATGCTTTTGAGTTACCCGTGAATCTCGTTGCTCTGGTGGAAGAAAGTAAGACCGATCCACAGGTACTGCAGAATCAGATGGTGGTCGCGCCAGAAGACGTCAGGATTAAAACACCGCTCATTATTGAACACCCGATTCAAATATCCAATGTACCGAAGGTGGGGCCCATTTGCGCACCGGCCTTGGGTGAACATACGAACGAGGTATTGGCGGATCTTGGGTACACAGTAGAACAGGTGACCAGACTTCGAGAATCCGGCGTTATTTAGGTTCGGAGGTAAGGCAAGGAACGTGACAGTTGGGCTAGCAGATGCTTAGTAAGCAAGGGGGCAAGTGGGGCTGTCCTTCATAGCTGAGGCTGCTGCGGCGCAGCGCGTGGCGTAGCGCGTGGCGTAGCGCGTGGCGTAGCGCGTGGCACAAGCATTTGAGGCGAACGTTGTTTCGGTTGCGCTCAGGATAATCGTTGCCGCAAAGTGAAATTCCATTCACTGATGGGTTTGTGCGAAACTCGTAATTTATGAAGTAGGAACAAGATATGAAACTTAAGGGAAAAATTGCCGCAATAACCGGCGGTTCTGCGGGCATAGGGTTGGCTATTGCGATAGCCTTTCTTCGAGAAGGCGCTAGTGTCGTGATTATGGCAAGAGACGCTGTCAAAGGGGCGGCGGCAGTTGAGCAACTCGGTGGTGACGAGCGCTCGGCATTTATCAAGGGAGATGCCACTGTACAAGCCGACATCGAACGCTTTGTTGATGGCACTATCGAGCGTTTTGGGCGCATTGATATTTTGGTGAACAACGCGGGTGGCGCAGGCGAATTACTGCCACTTGTTGATTTGACCGATGAATCTTTCGATTACACAATGAAGCTCTGTGTGTATTCAACTTTTTGGGCGACCCGTCGGGCGCTGCGGCCTATGATTGAGCAACAATTTGGCCGCATCATCAACATTTCATCGGTTGAAGG